>Ga0315534_1000326_pt1 | contig 32210 bp, 32 predicted proteins | sample SalMarSW160240MG_FD_203094 | JGI IMG/M metagenome (GOLD analysis project Ga0315534, IMG submission 203094) | Salt marsh sediment microbial communities from the Plum Island Ecosystem LTER, Massachusetts, United States - Salt Marsh Sediment SW1602-40 ...
CGTTCAACTTCCCCGCCATGGTCCCCATGTGGATGTGGCCGGTCGCGATCGCGTGCGGCAACGCGTTCGTGCTCAAGCCGTCGGAGCGGGATCCGTCGGCGTCGCTGCTCGTCGCGGAGTGGCTGGCCGACGCAGGCTTGCCGGACGGCGTGTTCAACGTGCTGCACGGTGACAAGATCGCGGTCGACACGCTGCTCGCGCACCCCGAGGTGCGCGCGATCAGCTTCGTCGGCTCCACACCGATCGCGCGGCACGTCTACGAGACGGCCGCGCGTCACGGCAAGCGCGTGCAGGCACTCGGCGGCGCGAAGAACCACATGGTCGTGCTGCCCGACGCCGACCTCGAGCTGGCCGCCGACTCGGCGGTGAGCGCGGGGTACGGGTCGGCCGGCGAGCGCTGCATGGCGATCTCGGTGGTGGTCGCGGTCGGGGCGATCGGCGACGACCTCGTCGAGGCCATCCGAGAGCGCTCCGCGGCGATCAGGGTCGGTCCGGGCGACGACGCCGCGTCCGAGATGGGGCCGCTCGTCACCGCGGCGCACCGCGAGCGAGTCGCGGGCTACGTCGATGCCGGGGTGAGCGCGGGAGCCGAGCTCGTCGTCGACGGCCGCGGGCTCACGGTCGACGGGCGACCCGACGGGTTCTTCCTCGGGCCGTGCCTGTTCGACCGCGTGACGCCGGACATGTCGATCTACCGCGACGAGATCTTCGGCCCGGTGCTGTCGGTGATTCGCGTCGACACCTACGAGGAGGCGGCGCGCCTGCTGTCGGACAACCCGTACGCGAACGGCGTGGCGCTCTTCACGCGCGACGGTGGCGCGGCGCGGCGGTTCGAGCGTGAGGTCGACGCGGGGATGGTCGGGATCAACGTCCCCATCCCGGTGCCGATGGCGTACTACTCGTTCGGCGGATGGAAGCAGAGCCTGTTCGGTGACCTGCACGTCCACGGCCTCGATGGCGTGCGCTTCTACACCCGCGCCAAGGTCGTGACGTCGCGCTGGGCCGACCCCGCCACCCGCGGCCCCGACCTCGGATTCCCCACCACATCTTGATGCGTCTCTCACCCGCGCATTCCACGGTGAGAGACGCAGGTGGCACGTGCGTCTCTCACCCACGTATGCGCGGGTGAGAGACGCAACCCGGTGAGCGGCGATGATCCCGACGCGATCGTGATCGGGGCGGGGCCCAACGGGCTCGTCGCCGCGAACGTGCTCGCCGACGCCGGTTGGAAGATCCTCGTGCTCGAGGCGCAGTCGTCACCCGGTGGCGCGGTGCGCAGCGCAGACCTCGCGGCGCCGGGCTTTCGCGCCGACGTGTGCAGCTCCTGCTACCCGCTGGGGATCGCCTCGCCGGTGCTGCAGTCACTCGGCCTCGACGAGTACGGCGTCGAGTGGTCGCACGCGCCACTGGCGCTCGCGCACCCGGCGCCCGACGGCTGCGTGCTCGTCGACCCGAGCGACCGGGACGCGACGACGCGCTCGATCGACGCATTCGCCCCCGGCGACGGCAAGGTCTGGCAGCGCATGTACCGCACGTGGGACCGCGGCGGGACTGCGATCCTGGCCGCGCTCCTGGCTCCCGTCCCACCGGTCCGCGGCGCGCTGCACGCCGCCCGGGCACTCGGGCCGCGCGACGTCTTGACCTTCACCCGGCTCGCGGTCGCATCGCTCGATCACGTCGTGCGCCGGTTCCACGGCGAAGGGGGCAAGCTCCTGCTCGGCGGCAACATGGCCCACACCGACCTGTCGGCGTCGGCGCCGGCGGGCGCGCTCTACGGATGGCTCCTCGCCTGCCTCGCGCAGGACGTCGGCTTCCCGGTCGTGCGGGGCGGCGCCGCCAACCTGTCCGACGCTCTCGTCCGGCGTCTCGCCGACCGCGGCGGCGAGGTGCGCTGCGGCGCGCGGGTGAAGCGGGTGCTCATCGACGGCAAGCGCGCCCGGGGGGTCGACGTCGCCGGCCTCGGTGAGCTGCGGGCGCGGCGCTCGGTCGTCGCCGACACGTCCGCGCCGGCGCTCTACAACCACCTCGTCGGCCGCGGCCACCTGCCGCGCCGCTACCAACGCGCGCTCGGGCGGTTCACCTGGGACCACGCGACGGTGAAGGTCGACTGGGCACTCGATGCGCCCATCCCGTGGGACGCCGAGCCGGCCGGCCACGCGAGCACGATCCACCTCGTCGACTCGATCGACGACCTCCGCACCGCGGGTGCCCAGCTCGAGGCGAATCGGGTGCCCGCGCGCCCGTTCGTGATCGTCGGACAGACGACGACGGCCGATCCGTCCCGCTCCCCGGCCGGGACCGAGGCGGCGTGGGCCTACATGCACGTGCCGCAGCTCGTCCGCGGCGACGCGGGGCCCGACGGGATCAGCGGACGGTGGGCGAACGGCGACGGCGAGCGGGTCGCCGACCGCATCGAGACCGAGATCGAGCGGCGAGCCCCCGGGTTCCGCCGCAACGTCCAGGCCCGTCACGTCCTCACTCCGGCGAGCCTCGAGGCGCTCGACGCCAACCTGGTCGGCGGCGCGGTGGGAGGCGGCACCTCGTCGATCGGGCAGCAGCTCTTCCTCCGCCCGCTGCCCGACCGGAGCGGCGGCGAGCGCACCCCGATCCGCGGGCTCTACCTCGCGTCGGCAGGCGCGCACCCCGGCGGCGGCGTGCACGGCGCCTGCGGTGCGAACGCCGCCCGCGCCGCGCTGCGCGCCGACGGCGACTGACTCAGCGGCTCATCCGCGGGTTCGGGGGGCGGCGGCGGTACCGTCGGATGTCGTGGAACGACACTGCGCGCGTCCGACCTGCAGCGCACCTGCCGTCGCGGCGTTCAACTTCGACGGTCTGGCGCGCATCGTGTGGTTGAACGCGATCACCGAGGCTCGGACGACGACGGGCACCGCCGGGGACCTCTGCGAGCGGCACGCGGCGCGCCTGCGGCCCCCGGTCCACTGGGAGCTGCGCGACCTGCGCTCGGGCACGGTCACCGTGGGTGAGCCACCGCCGGAGCACCCGGTCCCGCTCGACGCCAAGGCCGCCAAGCAGCGGCGGGAGCGAGCCCTGCTCCCCGACGACGGCGACACCGCACCCGAAGCCGACGAGAGCACACCGCTCCTGGCCCGGGCCTTCCGCGCCGCCGGTTGACGCCGCCGCACGTCCGCAGACGCCGTCTCTTCGTCGCGCTCGCGGGGTTTCTCCTCGTCGTCGGCGTCGTGGCAGTCGCGAGCCTCGGCGGTGGCGACGCCGAGCCGCGCCGTGCGCGCGCCGCTGGCCTGCCGGCCTTCGTGCACGACCCGACGCGTCGCGCGCTCGCGCCCGCGTTCGAACGGGCTGCACACGACGAGCAACTCCCCGTCGCGCTCCTCGAGGCGCTGGCTTGGCGGGAGTCACAGTGGGACGCGGCGGCCGTCAACGCGGAGTCGGGCGCCGTCGGGATCGGGCAGCTCCTGCCCGAGACGGCCACGTTCGTCGCGACGGAGCTCCTCGGTGAGCCGGACCTCGACCCGGTCGACGCCGAGGACAACATCCGCCTCACCGCCCGCTACCTCCGCGGGCTGATCGAGCGCTTCGACGGTGACGTCCCGACGGCAGTGGCTGCATACCTGCAGGGCTCGACGTCGGTGGCGAACGACGGTGTGAGCGCCCAGACTGCCGACTACGTGGACGACATCATGATGCTGCGCCGCGAGTTCGCAGCAGCCCGCGGCGCCTCGGAGCCCGGGACCAGGGAGAGCCGGTGAGCGACGACTTCGAGTGGATGGACGCCACCGGTCAGGCGGCGGCGGTCCGCAGCGGCGACGTCACGCCGAACGAGCTCCTCGAGAGCGCGCTCGCCCGCATCGAAGGGCGCAACCCGTCGCTCAACGCGGTGATCCACGACCTCTCGGACAAGGCGCGGGGCGCCGCGGCCAATCCCGCCCTGCCCGACGGTCCGTTCCGCGGCGTGCCCTTCCTCTTGAAGGACGCCGTCGCGCACTCCGCCGGTGACCCGTACCACTGCGGCATGCGAGTGCTGAAGGAGGCCGGCTGGACCGAGCCCGCCGACACGTGGCTCGTCGAGCGGTTCCGCGCCGCGGGTTTCGTGATCTGCGGGAAGACCAACCTCCCGGAGCTCGCCACGTCGGTGACGACCGAACCGCTCGCCTACGGGCCGACGCGCAACCCGTGGGACACCACGCGCTCCCCGGGCGGCTCGAGCGGCGGGGCTGCCGCCGCGGTCGCGTCGGGCATGGTCGCCGTCGCCCACGGCAACGACATGGGCGGCTCGATCCGGTTCCCGTCGTCGATGTGCGGACTCGTCGGGCTCAAGCCCACGCGAGCGCGCTCGACGCTCGGACCCGACTTCGGCGAGTACTGGGCGATGACCACGCACGAGCACGTCCTCACGAGATCGGTGCGCGACACCGCCGGCGTGCTCGACGCGATCTCGGGGCCCGGCGTCGGCGACCCGTACACGGCACCCGCCCCGGCGCGGCCCTTCGCCAGCGAGGTCGGCGCCGACCCGGGCCGACTGCGGATCGGCGTCCGCACGAGGTCGGGTGACCTCTCGCCCGACACCCACCCCGACTGCGTCGCCGCCGTCGAGGCCGCGGGCAGGGCGCTCGAGGCCCTCGGCCACCACGTGGGCGCCACGGACCTCGAGGCGCTCGACGACGAGCGCGCCGCCGAAGGCATCGGCTCGGTGTTCAGCGTCTTCGTCGCCGGCGACCTCGCGCGGTGGGGCGCCAAGCTCGGCCGGACGCTGGTGCCATCGGACCTCGAGCCGTTCAACGCGATGCTCGCCGACGTGGGCGCGGCGACGAGTGCCGTCGCCTACGCCGCCGGGATCGAGGCGGCGCAGGGGTACGCGCGCGACCTCCAGCGGTGGTGGGCCGACGGCAACGACATCCTCGTGACGCCGATGCTGACCCAGCCACCGTTCCCGCTCGGGTGGCTCGCTCCCGACGTCGACCCCGGCGACATGTTCGCTCGCCTCGCCAGCGTCACCAGCTTCTCGATGCCGTTCAACGTGACCGGGCAGCCCGCCATCTCACTGCCGTTGCACTGGAACGACGCCGGGCTGCCGATCGGCGTGCAGCTCGTCGCCGCCTATGGAAGAGAGGACGTGCTGCTGCGCGTCGCGAGCCAGCTCGAGGCGGCCCTGCCGTGGGCCGATCGTCACCCGGCCTCTCTCGCCTGACGCTCCCTGCGCGCCAACACCTCGTGGCGACCTGTGCGCCGCCGGCGGCGCGCGGCTCACACCAGGAGCACGACCAGCGTGCCGAGCGCGAGGAAGGGACCGAAGGCGAGCGCGTCGTGGCGAGTTCGGCGGCGCGTGACGACGAGCACGAGGCCGACGACCGCGCTCGCGGCGAACGCGAGGAACAGCCCGGCGACCAGCGAGCCCCATCCGATCCACCCGAGCGCCAGCCCGACGACGCCGGCGAGCTTCGCGTCACCCATGCCGAGGCCACCCGGCGAGCACAGCACCAGCCCTGTCATCACGAGGACCGCGAGGCCGCCCGCGAGCACGGCGCGCCCGAACGCCGGCCATGCACCCTCGGCACCGGCCGCGGCGGCGAGCAGCACGAGCAGCGCGGCGCCGGTCGGGTAGACGAGCCGGTTCGGCAACACGAGGTGCTCGAGGTCGATGGCGGAGAGTCCGACGAGCGCAGCCGCGAGCAGCAGCAGCGGTGCGAGCTCCCACCCGGAGGGCGCCCGCGCGGTCGCGAGCCCGAACAGCGCGGCGGTCAGCAAGCAGAGCACGCCGGCGCGAACCGGGTGCACGTCGTCGAGCGACCAGGAGTCGACGGCGACGCGCCGTGGGACCACCTCGACGATCACCTCGAGCACCATCCCGGCGGTGAGGCCGAGACCCGCCGCGAGGATCACCGCTGGCGCGCTCATCCCCCGAGGCCCGCGTCGGCGACCCGCAGAGCGGCCGGCCCGAGCAGCACGATGAAGAGCGCGGGCAGGATGCACAGCATCAGCGGCATCACGATCTTCACCGGCACCTTCATGGCCGTCTCCTCGGCCCGCTGCCGCCGGCGCTGACGGACCTCCGCCGACTGCACCCGCAGGATCTGCGCGATCGGGATCCCGTACTGCTCGGACTGCAAGACGGCATGCACGAAGCTGCGCAGGTCCCTCGTGTCGGTGCGACCGAGCATGCGTCGGAGCGCCTCCGGGCGCGGGATCCCGAGGCGGACGTCCTGCAGCATCCGGCTCAGCTCCTGGGCCAGGGGCCCGTCGTTCGAGGACGCGGCACGTGCGACCGCGGCCTCGAACCCGAGCCCGGCCTCGACGCTGATGGTGATCTGGTCGAGGGCGTCGGCGAGCTCTCGCTGGATCCGCTCCTGGCGCTCGACGGACTTGTGGTACACGAGCATGTCGGGCGCGAAGAAGCCCAGTGCCGTCGCACCCGTCGCGAACAGCAGGCCACCGAGCGACCGGCTCGTGGCCAGGTACAGCATCCCGAACACGAAGCCGACGCCGCCGAGCACCAGCTTCGCGGCGAGGGTCCGCTCGATCGGCCACGTCGTCTCGAGTCCGGCGAGCGCGAGGCGCGACTCGAGCGCGCGCACCATCCCCGACGGCGTGAGGCGGCGAACGGTGCGCGCCAGCGCCTCGGCACCGGGCCGGACGACGCGCTCTCGCGCCGAGCGCTCGAGCATCGCCTCGCGCAGATCGACCGTGGGAGCCGCGTCAAGCGCCGGGAGCTGGGGGTGTCGACGTGCCAGTCGGAGGGTCGAGCGCGGCGCGAACACCGACCATCCGAGCAGCGTGATCGCGGCCACCACGAGCGCGGATCCGAGCGCGACCACCGGTGCCACCTCCGCCTCCTCAGAACCTGACCTGGACGATCTTGCGGAGCCAGATGCCACCGAGCACGAGCAGCACGGCACCGATCAGGATCATGAGGACTCCGACCGGCGAGCCGGTGAGCTCCCCGAGGTACTCGGGGTTGACCGCCCGGATGAACAGGACCATCCCGATCGGCAGACCGACGAGGATCACCGCCGAGATCCTCCCTTCGGCGCTGAGCGCCTTGACCTGCCGACGGATCTGGTCGCGCTCTCGGATGGTCTCCGCGACGCGGTCGAGCACCTCGGTCAGGTCACCGCCCACCTCACGGTTGATGTCGACCGCCTGCACCACCCACTCGAAGTCTTCGTTGCCGACGCGCTCGGCCAGCGCGTGGAGGGCGTCCGACACGGAGCGCCCGAGGCGCGTCTCGATGACCAGCCGCTGGAACTCCTCGGCGGTCGGCGAGTCGGCCTCGCGGGCGACGGCGTCGACCGCTTGGAGCATCCCGTAGCCGGCGCGCAGGCTCCCCGACAGCAGCTGCAGGGTGTCGACGAGCTGGTCGGCGAACCGCGCCTTCCGGCGACGAGCGAGGAAGCCGAGCGCGAGCCGGAAGCCCACGGCGACCAGCGCCGCGAGCACCAGCGCCCCGATGAGCCCCGTCGCCAGCAGGCCGACGGCGAACCCGAAGAGGGACACGCACGAAGCGAGCACGACGTACTCACCGGGTCTTATCTCGAGGCCTGCCTGCTCGAGCGCCGCGTTGAGGCGCGCGCCGCGACCGCTCCGGTCGAGCGATTGCTGCGCGAAGGTGGCGGCGCGCGCCGAGACTCCCTCGAGGGCGCTCGGCCGAGGTGGGCGCAGACGCACGTTGGGGAGCCGGCGCTGCCGCCGCTCGCCCGCTCGCCTTCCGAAGACGACGAACAACCCGAGCGCGAGCAGCCCCAGCGCCGCGGCGGAGAGGCCCGCGACGAGCTTCCACGACTCGTCGGCGTCGGGGACCAGGACCGCTGGTGCGCGGGCAGTCGCGGTCGTGGCCGTACCGGTCGGCACTTCGACCACGCGCTCGGTCGCGGCCTCCACGTCACCGCGACGAAGGCTGATCGCGACGACGCTCTGCTTGCGACCTTCGGCGTCGAACGTCAGGAGGTACTGGTTGGTCAACGAGGTCGCGATGCCGGACAGGACGTCGGTGATCGCCGCGGGGTCGCGTGCGGCGACCACCTTGCCGCCCGCCTCGTCGGCGAGCCGCTGCAGCGCGGCGGTGTCGGTCTCGGGGGTCACGAGCGAGACGACGTATCCGCTGGCGTCGACACCAGACACGGCCTCGAGCGCCGCCGCGGCGCCGACCGTGCTCGCGGTGTCTCCCCCGTCCGAGAGCACGACGAGCGCGCGTCGGGTGTCCGCGCCGCCGGTGAACAGCGACGCCGCGGTCGCGACACCGTCGTAGAGCGCGGTCTCACCGTGGGCGCCGAGCGCCCGGACGGCCTGGGCGAGCGCAGCACGATCGTCGGTCATGGCCGCCTCGACGGCGACGTCGTCGTCGAACGACACCAGGGCACCGCGGCTCCCGGCGGGCATCCCGTCGAGGAACCCGACGGCCGCTGCCTTCGCCGCGGCAAGTGGCTCACCTTCCATGCTCCCGGAGGTGTCGAGCGCGAGCACGATCTCGAGGCCCTCGTTCGAGACCGGCGTCACGCGGATCGTGCGCCGCTCGCCGTCCTCGCGGAGCGACCACGACTCGGGCGGGAGGTCGACGCCGGCGAGCGCGGGCGGTGCCGCCACGACGATGCCCATCTCCGGAGCGCGCGTCGCGTCGACGCCGACCACGTCCAGCGGCTCGGGCGCCGCGTGCGCGCTCGGGCCCACGGCGAGCGCGCCGAGCACCGCGAGCGTCGCGAGCGTCGCGAGCCGACCGGTCACGCTCGGCCCCCTGCGGTCGGCGCGAGCAGTGGCTCGAGCGCCTGCGGGTCCGCGGGCAGCTCGATCCCCGCGGCCGCAAGTCGCTCCGTGAACCGCGGGCGGATCCCGGTCGAGTGCAGCTCGCCGAGCGCTCGGCCCTCGGCGTCGACGCCGGCGAGGTGGTCGAACGTGAACAAGTCGGTCAGGGTGATGACGTCGCCCTCCATCCCGTCGACCTCGGTGATGTTGGTGATCCGACGTGATCCATCACGCAGCCGCGACACGTGGACGATGAGGTCGAGCGCCGACGCGACCTGCTCGCGGATCGCCCGCAGCGGGAGGTCCATGCCTGCCATGAGCACCATCGTCTCGAGACGTGACAGAGAGTCGCGCGGCGTGTTGGAGTGCAAGGTGCAGAGCGAGCCGTCGTGTCCGGTGTTCATCGCCTGCAGCATGTCGAGCGCCTCGCCGCTGCGGACCTCGCCGACGATGATGCGGTCGGGGCGCATCCGCAGCGCGTTGCGCACGAGGCCTCGGATCGTCACCTGCCCGCGTCCTTCGATGTTCGCCGGGCGCGACTCGAGGCGGATGACGTGCTCCTGCAGGAGCCGGAGCTCGACTGCGTCCTCGATGGTCACGATCCGCTGATCCTCGGGGATGAACGACGACAGCACGTTGAGGAGCGTCGTCTTCCCGGAGCCCGTCCCGCCGGTGACGAGCACGTTCAGGCGCCCGCGCACGCAGGCGTCGAGGAACCGAGCCGTCGTCGGCGTCATCGATCGCCGACCGATCAGGTCCTCGACCGACAGCGCCCGCTGCGAGAACTTCCGCACGGTGAGCGCAGCGCCGTCGACCGCCAGCGGCGGGATGATCGCGTTCACGCGGGACCCGTCGGCGAGGCGCGCGTCCACCATCGGCGAGGCCTCGTCGACCCGCCGGCCGACCGCGGAGACGATGCGGTCGATCACCTGGCGCAGGTGGTCGTCGGAGAGGAACCGCACGTCGGTGCGCTCGAGTCGACCGTCCCGCTCGATGAAGATCGGGCCGAGGCCGTTGACCATGACCTCGGTGACCGACGGATCCGCGAGGAAGGCCTCGATCGGCCCGTACCCGAGCACGTCGTTGGTGAACAGCGCCACGAGGCGGCCGCGCTCCTCATCACTCAGCGGCGTCTCCTGCTCCGCGAGCACGTCGCTCAGCTCGCTCGCCACGACCTCTCGGAGCTCCCGCTCACTGAGCTTTGAGTCGTAGAGGCGTGAGCCGAGTCGCTGGAACAGCGCTTCCTGCGTGCGCCGCTTCATGTTCTCGAGCGGGTCACGGGGCCTCGCAGGATCGCCGGGCGCGATCGCGGCCGACTCGGTCGCTCTCGACCTCGCTACGAGCGGCCCGGTGTCGACCGCGCCCGTGGGCCGGGGCGCCGACCACTGCACCTCGCGGGAGCCCGGCTTCCCGGCATCCCCGAGCTCGCGCAGCCGGTCGCTCAGCGTCATGCGTGCCCCTTGGCGCGCCGCCGGAGCCGGCGGAGCGCTCGCGGCGAGGGGTGGTCGCCCGGCGCGCCGACGAGCTCCCCAGCCAGCTGGTCGATCGCCGCCGCGGCCACCGAGCGCGGGTCGGACTCGAGCACGGGGCTGCCCACGTTGAGCGAGACCGCCACGGTCGGCGACTCGGGCACCGTGGCGATCGCGCGCAGGCCGATCGCCGCCTCGACGTCGTCGATCCCGAGCCCGGTGCGGACATCGGCCCGGTTCAGCACGAGATGCTGCCGCGAGGTGGAGTGGATCGCGGACAGCGCCTCGAGCGCCCGGCGCACACTGCGAACGCACGGCATGTCGGTCGTCGACACGACGACGAGGTCGGTGGAGAGCTCGATGGCACCGAGCGTGACGACGTCGATCCCCGCGCTCGTGTCGATGACGACGTATCGGAAGTCGCGTCGGAGCAGCGCGACGATCTGCTCGAGGTGCTCGAGCTTCACGTCGTCGGCCTGCGCCAACGACTCGGGCGCACAGAGCGCGAAGAGCCCGGAAGCGTGCGCAGAGAGGAAGACCTTCAACGTGGTCGCGTCGACCGATCGGATCCCCGCCACGGCGTCGGCGATGGTCGTCGACGGCGTGAGGCCGAACGCGCCGGCGATGTCGCCGAACTGCAGATCGAGGTCGATCACCACGACCTCACCGGGAGCCTGCCGCGCGAGCCCGATCCCGAGGTTCGTCGCGATGGTCGTCTTCCCCACGCCGCCCTTGGGTGAGGCCACGGTGATCACCTCGGTGGTCTGCGCAGGATCGCTGCCGTTGGTCGGGAGCACCGATCGGTGCCGCGACGCGGTCGAGAGCGCACGGTCGAGCGACTGCCGCAGCTCGTCGGGGGCGAGGTTCGGCGCGAGGACGTCGCGGGCCCCGGCCCGCAGCGCCGCCGGCCAGAGGTCCTGGGACGGCTCGGCGACGAGGAGCTTCACGATGTCGGGACGCTCGCGGTCGAGCGCGTCGATGAGCTCGATCGCGAAGCTGTCGAGCAGTCCCGGGCCGACAACGACGACGCGCGCGTCGGAATGCGCGAGGTCGCGCACGACCTCCGGCATGTCGGTGGTGACCATCCCATCACGCCAGTACCGCAGGTCACCGTTGGCGGCGGCGTAGACGCTCCGCAGGGTCGTCGAGAAGTCCTCGGAGGGACTGACGATCGTGACGTCGCTCATCCGAACACGATCTCGGGCGTGACGAGACGCGTGCCGGCAGGATCGCCACCCTTGGGGTCGAGCGACAGCCAGATCGTGCCGTGCTCCATCGTCCACACGACGGACTCCGCCGCGGCCGGCTCGAGCGCGAGCGTGACGACGATCTGGTCGTTCCCCGGCGCGGCCTCGTCGGCGGCTTGCGTCGCGTCGTCCTTGGCTGCCGGAGGCTGCGCACCCTGGACCCGCGTGACTACGACATCGTGGAGGATCATGTGGGTGACGTCGGGCAGGGGGCTCTCGGTGGACGCATAGACCGCGACGGTGTCGCCCTCTTGCAAGGTGCCGCCCAGGACACGCTCGGGCTCGAGCGAGAGCGAGAGCTGCTGCGACGTATCGCCGGGCTCCGACCGAGCTCCGGGCTTCTGCACGTCGCTGGTCGCGGCCTCCGGAGTCACGAAGCGCGAACGGATCACCTGCTCGCCCGGGACGAGCTCGGCCGACGCGACCAGACCCTCGAGCGATCTCAGCTTCGCCACCGCGCCCTTCGCCCGGACCTTGGCCGGCACTTGCTCGAGCTGCACCTCGCCCGTCAGCGCCTTGGCCGGCGTCCCCGCGTCGACGGGCTCCGAGACGACGAGCACGTCGACGACACGTTCGCCGGCGAGCGCGCGCTCCTCCGCGCCGTTCACGTACGACACCAGCAAGAGCGTGCCGATCGCGGCCAGGACGAACGCCGCGACCACTCCGAGCACTCGCTTCGTCACCGCGGCCTCCTCGTCGTCGTGCCGACGGAGCGTGCAGTCCGGGTCGGCTCATGGCACATGAAGTTGGGTTCGACAGCCACGCGCACCGGGTTGAGCACTTCTCGGCTCCACACGTCACACATCGCACTCTCCTTCCGTCGGTCCGTCCCCGACCGCGCAGATCGTGATCGAGCGCGCGCCGGTGTCCGGGCCGTCGCCACAACACGAGCCGCTCACCAGGCCCGGGAGGAACTGGAAGGTCAGGTACTGACCCGACGGTGACCCGGTGATGCGGAAGTCGACCAGCCGCACGCGAGCGACCGCGACCGCGTGGTAGCGGGCGTTCTTGCCGTTCCCCGTGACGACATCGAAGAGCGGGACGGGAAAGATCGCCTCCTCGTCGACGAGGGTGGCCAACGCCTCGCTCATGCTCGAGACGTGACCGGGCTTCGGCGGGATCAGCGACGGGATCTCGACGATGTCCGGGTACCCGTTCTCCAATTGATCTCTGACCTCGTCGGCGCCGCCACCGCCGTCGTCGAAGTCGAGGAGGTCCCAGTTGCCGGGCGCGGAGCCGCAACCGAGGGTGCCGTTGGTGTACGGGATCGTGATCGTCCCCGACGGGGTCGTCGGTCCGCCCGCGAGCCACGCCGCGAGCTCCGGGAAGAACTGACAGACCGCGATGGGGCGCAGCCCGGTCGCGCCGGTCGGGACGCCGAACCCGGCGGTCGTGCTCGAGTGGACGTCCTGGCCCTCGAGGCCGAGGACGGGGCCGAACGTGTAGTCGACGTGCGACGCGGCCTCGACCGTGACGTAGCCGGACCGAGCCACATGGCCGGCGGCGTGGTTGCAGACGGTCATGGAGGCCTGATCGTCGTTCGAGGAGAGGTACGTCGCGGCGCGCTCCGCGCAGCCGTCGGTGCCGGTGGCGTACTCCTGTGCCGCGGCCAGCGCCGCGGCATCGGTTGCGGTCGCGAGCTGGCGCCGGCGCTGCCACGCGTCGCCGAGGTCGACGGCGAAGGCCGCGCCGCCGAAGAGCACCGTGAGGAGGAGCGCCACCATCACGCCGACGGCGCCGCGCTCGCGCGACCACCCGTGCCGGACGCGTGCCCGTCTCGTCACTCGCATCGGAACTGCGCCTCGCCGTCGAGCGACACGTCCACGGTGCTCCAGAGCGGGATGTCCAGCGTCGTCGAGGCATTGACGCTGACCGTGACGGTCTTACCGACCCGGTTCAGGCACGGACGCGTCGCGTCGGGCGAGACCTCGACCGCCGGTTCCGACCCGAGCTCGGTGCCACTGAGCGCACCCGTCACCGCACTCGTGACATCGGAGAGCGTCGCGGTCTCGACGGATGCGACGCGCGCTCCCTCTCGTGCCGCGGCGTGGAGTGCCTGCTGCCGGTTGTGCACCAGGCTGAACTCGACGATCCCGAAGACCAAGACCACGAGGACGGGTAGCAGGATCGCGAACTCGATCGCGGCCGCGCCGCGCTCACTACGGAATCTCGTTGCGAGGACGCTCCCCATCGCGCACCCACCGCCCCGTTGCGGTCGGCGGGTGACGGATGGCCGTGGTGCCCCCCCACGGCTACCCGTCACCCCGTCGACCTCGCGGAATCAGAGCTTTCCGCTGATCTCGTTGAAGGCCGAGTCGATCTGCCCGCCGAGGATCACGACGGTGCCGATGATGACCGCCGCGATCAGTGCGACGAGCATCCCGTACTCGACCGCGGTCGCGCCCCGCTCGCTCTGGAAGCGATCGGTGAGCGCCAGTCGCAGGTAATTGAGCATCTGGTTCGTCCCCCTCTTCGCGCACCGAAAGTCTCGGTGCAGCTCAGCGCGCGGCATTCGGTTGCCGTGCACCGGCGAACATCGGCAGCGCGCCGACGAGACTTGAGCGACCCCCAGGAGATTTCTCGAGGGCGCAGGGCGATCTCGGAGTCCTTCTTCGTGCCGAAACCGCCGACCCACTGCCGGTTCCGGCCGGTCTGGTCACGGCCGACGGCCAGCAGCCGGCCCGACGAAGAACCGTCAGGCCTTGCAGATGCAGCGCGCTCGGAGGGATTCGAACCCCCAACCTTCTGATCCGTAGTCAGATGCTCTATCCATTGAGCTACGAGCGCCGGCGGGGGTCAGTGTAGGGGACGGTCCCGCGTCTCGCCCCAGGCGCGGGCGAGCGCGACGAGCTCGTCGAGCGCGGTGGCGAAGTGCGCGGTGAGCGAGTCGAGGGAACCCGGCGCCACGTCGGGGCACGTGACGACTCCGACGTCGACGTCGTCGCCGCAGGTCACGATCGTGACGTTCAACGCGGCACCGTCGAAGATCGGGCCGAGCGGGAACAGCGCGGTGAGGCGCGCGCCACCGAGGAACACCGCGTCCTGCGGTCCGGGCACGTTGGAGAGCACGAGGTTGACGGACGGTGGGACCCTGCTCGCCAACCCGAGGTCGGAGTAGGCGCGGAACAGCAGACCGATGACGTTCCAGGGCATGGCGTCGGCGAGCGCGCCAAGCGTGTGCGAGCCGAGGTCGCGCAGCGTCGCCTTCGCATCACGCATCTCGTCTCGCACCGCGTCGAGGCGCTCACGGGGATCCGCGAGGTGCGTGGGCAGCGACGCGAACAGCACGGAGAGCCGGTTGCCCACGCGGTGCGTCCCGCGGTCTCGGACGGCGACGGGGACGGCCGCGACGAGCGGCCGATCGGGTAGCGCGCCGGCATCGTCGAGCCACGACCGCAGCGCCCCAGCGCACATCGCGGTGACCACATCGTTCACCGTGAGCCCGAACGCCTCGGCCACCTCGCGCACGTCCGCGAGCGGCATGGTCCTGAGCGACACTTCGCGCGCCGCCGTGATCGAGCGGTTCAACGATGTGCGCGGTGCCGAGAGCGGGAACGTCACCGACCGGCCGGAGTCGCGCAGCGCCCGTACGAAGCCGACGGTCGCGTTCGGGAGGTGCCACATGGCCCGAGCGGCGGCGATCGGCAGATGAGCAACCGCGCGCACGAGCGCGCCGAGACCGAGGTCCTCCGCCTCGGGCGTCGCCCGGTCGTCGACGGCGGCGGCCGGCGGCGTCGGTACGAGGTCGAACAGCGCGCCCATCACGCCAACCGCAGCCACGCCGTCCATCACGCTGTGCTGCACCTTGACCACGACGCCGACCTGACCGTCGCCGACGTCCTCCATCACCTCGATCTGCCAGAGCGGACGGTCACGTGGGAGCGCGACCTGTGCGCTGCGCGCCGCGAGCTCGGCAAGCGCCGCCAGACCGGTGAGCCCGGTCACTGACGCCCGCTGCACGTGCCGAGTCAGGTCCACCGTCTCGTCGACCACCCAGCGCGGGGCCGACAAGGCACCGCGCAGATCGATGACACGGCGACGCAGCGCCTCGACGTGCTCGATGCGCTCCGCGAGCACGCGGCGCATCACATCGGTGTCGAAGCCACCGGGCGCGATCGACGGGTCGAGCACGAGCACGCCCACGATGTGCCAGGGGGTGCTGCGCGTCTCGTTGTGCAGGAAGGCGGCGTCGATGCCCTCGATGCGCCGAGGGCCGGCGTCGGTTGCCACGGCAGCAACGGCCTCAGTCGACCGCCGAGATGTCGACGGAGTAGGCGGCGTACACGAGCTCGGCGCCACGGTGGCGATGCTCGAGGATCCGGTGGATCAGGTCGAGACCCGCGGCGCGCACCGACTCGACGTCGCCCCCCTCGCCCGCCGCGTCGATCGCTCGCCCCAGGTCGTCGGTGGCCGCCAGCAACGGTCCGTGCTCGGCCTGGAGCCGCTCGATCGCCGGCATCACCTGCGGCGCCTGGTCGCGCACGTCGTCGAAGAACCCGCCGTCGGCTTCGATCTCATGCACGTGCACCTCGAGCACGCGGCGCACGTCCTCAGCGCGGTCGTGCAGCAGCGCGCACCAGTCGCCCGTCCTCCCCCTCGTCGGCGCCGCGAGTGCCTGCTCGAGCTCGAGGACGGCGTCGTAGAGCGCGTCCCGCCGCACACGCACCGCACCGAGCACCTCGCGGTTGCGCTCCTGCACGTCCGTCATGCCCGGCATTCCAGCAGGCATCGGCAGGAATGGCTACTGCCCGCCGTCGGCGACCGCGAGACTGACGCCGTGCTCCAGATCCGCGTCATCAGCCCTTCGGAGCTCACCCAGACGGCAGTCGAGCGGCTCCGTGCCGACCCCGGCACCGCGAACCTGAGCGTGCAGCCGCGCGGGGCGGTGGAACCGCCGGGCGACGTGATCGTCGTCGAGATTGCCCGGGAGCGCGGCAACGCCGTCGTCGACACGTTGATCGAGCTCGGGCTCGACGAGTGCGGCTCGATCAGCCTGATCGCACTCGAGGCCCACACTTCGCGTGGCGGCGGCATCGCGGAGGAGGCTGCCGCCGGACATGGTGCCGACGCGCTCATGTGGGAGGAGCTCGAGGAGCGCGCCCACGCAGACTCGGCGGGCACCATCACGTACTACGCGCTGATGGTCGTCGCGACGCTGATCGCGGCGGTCGCGATCATCATCGACTCCGCCGTGCTCGTGATCGGAGCGATGATCGTCGGCCCCGAGTACGCAGTGCTCTCCGCGCTCGCGGTCTGTGTCTTCCGGCGCCAGCACGACGCGGCGCGAGCCGCGGCGACGTTGGCCGGCGGGCTCGCGATCGGCATCGTCTCCGCCGCGTCGTTGACGCTCGTGATCGACGGGCTCGGCGAGCTCCACAAGAACTTCCACTCGGGTGGCAACTTCCTCACCGCCTTCGTGAGCGAGCCGAACGTCTACTCCTTCATCGTGGCGTTCCTGGCCGGCATCGCCGGCACCATCGCCCTCGCACAGAGCCGCCAGGCGGCCCTCGCCGGAGTGCTCGTCTCCGTGACAACGATCCCGGCGGCCGCGGCCGTCGGCGTGAACGCGGCGGTCGCCGAGTGGTCCGACGCTGCCGGGGCGCTCGGGCAGCTCGCGATCAACCTCCTCGCGTTGGTGCTCGCGTCGCTCGCGACGCTGTGGGTGCACGACCGCGCCTGGCGGAGAGTGCCGGTCAGATCGTCACCACCTCGAGCGCCGTCCCGCTGAGGACCGCGAGGTCGGCGTACTCGTTGTCCTCCGCGTACCCCCGACCCTGCACGTTGAGGAGCCTGACGGGCTGGGGGCCGAGCGGGAAGGGGCCCCAGTGCCACGTCGAGCGCTCCAGCACGAGCACGTCGAGCGGAGCGAGTCGGAACGCACGGACCGAGTCGACGGCGCCCGGGCCCGCGAAGTCCGTGTCGGGCGTCGCGACCGCCAGCACGGCGTCGCAGTTGATCGGCATGAGTGCCTGAGTGTGCGTCGCGTGCCGGTACAGGCCCGCGCACACCAGGCCGCGCTCGGTGTGCTCGACCTCGTCAGCGGTGTGGGCGATCACGTTCAGGTGCGGGTCGGCCCACTCGTAGTGCAGCGTCCGACGACCGTCCGTCGGATCGGTGTCGGCCACCGGGAGCCACCCGAAGGGTGCCCACGCGGCGGCCGTGAGGGGCTCCGGCGTGATGGACGTCATGCGCACCTGCGCCACGAGCCGTAGATTACGCAGCATGGACGTTCGGTCGATCGAGGACGTTGCGCCCGTCGTGGAGCACAACGGCACGGTGCCGGTGTGGTGGCTCGTGCCGCCGCGCGAGCTCCACGACATCACGGTCGGTGGTCACCTCGAGCTGGTGAGCGAGTTCGAGGTGGCGGGTGGTGGGCTCGTCGACCCGCACTCGCACCCGACGCACGAGTTCTATTACGTCACGTCGGGCCGGGGGTTGATGACGATCGACGGTGAGGAACGCGAGATCAAGCAGGGAGATCTCGTGCACATCCCTCCCGACCTCGTGCACAGCCTGCGCCCGGTCAGCGACAACGCTCCGATCCACTGCTTCTGCTTCGCCGTCGGCGTGAGGGACGCGGGCGAGATCGACTACACGAACCACTGACAGCGCCGATCATGGCGCGCGTGCTGGTCACCCGCCGGCTGCCCGATGGTGGCACCGATCCGCTGCACCGGGCGGGTCACCAGATCGCCGCTCGAGGCGACGACACGCCGTTCACGCACGATGAGCTGTGCGCGGCCGCCGCCGACGTCGATGCGATCGTCTGCCTGCTCACCGATCGCATCGACACGGAGGTGATCGCCGCGGGTGCGCCGCGGCTGAAGGTCGTCGCCAACGTCGCCGTCGGGTACGACAACGTCGACGTCGCCGCGGCGACGAGCGCGGGCGTGGCGGTGTGCAACACGCCCGGCGTCCTCGACGAGACCACCGCTGACCTGGCGTTCTTGCTGATCCTCGCGGCGGCACGCCTCGCGAGCGGCGCCGAAGCCGATCTCCGCGACGGCCGATGGCGCGGCTGGGGGATCACCCAGTACCTCGGGCGCGATGTGCACGGCGCCACGCTGGGGATCGTCGGCTACGGGCGCATCGGGCAGGCCGTCGGCCGTCGCGCCGGCGGCTTCGACATGCGGGTCCTGCATCACACGCGCCACGACACCGGCAGCCCGGGATGGCGCGGCGACCTCGACGAGCTCCTCGCCGAGAGCGACGTCGTGTCGTTGCACGTTCCTCTCTCCGACGAGACGCGCCACCTCATCGACGCAACACGGCTGCGGATCATGAAGCCGAGCGCGGTGCTCGTCAACACCGCGCGCGGCCCGGTGGTCGACGAGGACGCTCTCGCCGCCGCGCTCGAAGAGGGCCGGATCTTCGCGGCCGGGCTCGACGTGTACGAGCGTGAGCCCGAGGTGCATCCGCGGCTTCTCGCCGCGCCGCGGACGGTGCTGCTCCCCCACATCGGGTCGGCGTCGCAGGCGACCCGACGCCGGATGGCCCAGCTGGCCTGCGAGAGCGCGAACGCAGTGCTGGCCGGCGAGCGCCCACCGAACCTCGTGACGCCGTGATCGGCTAGCCGATGATCTCGCCGACGCTGTCGCGCATCTCGGTCAGGTCCGCGTCGGTCACGGGCGCGTCGTCGGGCCGGCACAGCGCCACGACGACCGTGGTGTCGGCCTGCTTCGAGAAGAGCGTGCGACCACACGTCTTGAAGCTCGTGAACGACACGAAGCCGTTGGCCGTGACGTTGTCGGCGTCGATCTCGTCGGTCGCCGAGTTCTGCTCCGTCAGGCGCCCGAACGCGTCGGCCGTGCGATACACGTCGACGGCGATCTCGGGCTCCGGGCCGCCGACGCTCGACTTGCCCGTGTACGTGCACGTCCCGCTTCCGTTCTCGACGTTCGCCGAGCCGCCGAGAAGCCGCTCCTGGAGATCAGCGCTGACGATCTCGTCGCATTCGAGGCCCGGGTCGGGGATCGCGCCACAACCGGTCGCGATTCGCTCGAACGTGCGCGACTGCTTCTCGGTCGCGTCCTCGGCCTTGAGCACGTCGGACTGCTTGCCGAACTCCTCGGCCGCCGCCTCGAGATCAGCCTTGCTGATGTCGAGCTCCTCGGCCAGCGCGTCGGGCGTCTCCTCGGTGAAGTCGGCGTCGCGGATCGCGTCGATCTGCTCGCCACTCAGGCCGATGTCGTCACGGAGCAGCTTCACGCCGTCGCGATACACGTCGCGCTGCTCGGCGAAGACCTTCCGGATCGACTTCGGCGCCTCCCCGGCGAGCACCGTCGTCGACTCCTCCAGCTTCGGCGAGAGCACGAGGAACACGAGGTTCTGGAGCTGGTCGACGTCTGGTGCTCGGCTGCTGGCCCCACCGGACGACTTGGTGTCGGTCGCGCCGACGTCGTCGAACGCCTCGGCGAAGCCGGTGAGGAACGCCACCGCGAAGTTGACCTGGAAGTAGTCGGTGAACGCGGCACAGCCCTTGTCCGAGAGCGGCTGCTTCGCGACCGGCGTGCTGGCGCTCGCGCCCTGAGCCGCCGCGCCGAGTCCGACGGCCACGGCGAGCGGCGCGGCCAGGCGCCAGAGATGTCTCTGCACGGCGGCGAGCCTACGACCCGGCGATGGGGCTGTGGTCGAGGTGGAGAAGATCCAGCGTGGTGGCCCCGGCCCGGAGGGCCTCGAAGAGGCCGTCCTCCTTCTGAGCCCGGGCCTGGCTCGCGGCGAGCACGGCCTCGAGGTCGGCGCCGGGCACCACGGTCACCCCGTCGACGTCACCCACCACCCAGTCGCCGGGCTGCACCTCCACGTCGCCGACGACGGCAGACCGGCCGACCGATCCCGGCGCCTGCTTGGTGGCGCCGCGAAGCGCGAGGCCGGTGGAGAACACAGGGAACGCATGCGCCGCGAGCGCGGCCGCGTCGCGCACGCACCCGTCGATCACGAGCCCGGCGAGACGGCGCGCCTCCGCGCCCGTCGTGAGCACCTCGCCCCAGTAGCCCAGCTCGCGCGTCTCGCCGACGGACACGACGAGTGCGTGACCCGCCGGCGCGCGGGCCACTGCGACGTGGATGCCGAGGTTGTCGCCGGGCGTGCACACGACCGGGAACGCGGGCGCGGCGAGCGCCGCGCCGGGCCACGCCGGTCGGATCCGCGCCCGCATCGGGCGGCCGCCCGACTCGCCGATCGTCGCCGCGCCGAGGTCGCGCAGCGTGCACGCCGTGATCTTGTTCATCGGGATCCTGCTGGGCGATCCTGCTCGGCGATCCTGCTGGCCGATCGTGTGGGGACTTGGCGGAGGGAGAGGGATTTGAACCCTCGAGGAGGCTGAAAACCCCCTACTCGCTTAGCAGGCGAGCACCTTCGGCCACTCGGTCATCCCTCCGGGAACCAACGAGTGTAGGGGGTGCCCTGTCCCGATACCGTGGCCGATGATGCACATGGAGCCGGTCGAGGCACTCGAGCGGATCGCCGAGGTCCTCCAGCGCGTCCGCAACTCGCGTCAGAAGGCGCAGGCGTTCCGGCGCGCCGCCGACACGATCCGCGACATCCCCGACGACGAGCTGCGACGCCTCGCCGACACGGGGAAGCTCACCGACCTCCCCGGCATCGGGAAGAGCACGGGCACGGCCATCGAGGAGGCCTTGCGCGGCGACACGCCGTCGTACCTCGCGGAGCTGAAGCCCGACGCGGAGCCACCCACCGAACGGGCCGCGCAGATGCGCGCCGCGCTCAAGGGCGACCTCCACCTGCACTCCGACTGGTCCGACGGCGGCCACACGATCGAGGCGATGGCGCGCCGTGCGATCGAGCTCGGCCACGACTACCTGGCACTGACCGACCACTCTCCCCAGCTGACCGTTGCCAAGGGGCTCTCCCCGGAGCGGCTGCGCGAGCAGCTCGACGTGGTGGCGCGCCTCAACGCCGAGCTGGCGCCGTTTCGCATCCTCACGGGCATCGAGGTCGACATCCTCGACGACGGGTCGCTCGACCAGGAGCCCGGGCTGCTGGAGCAGCTCGACGTGGTCGTCGCGAGCGTGCACTCGAAGCTGCGGATGGAGGGCCGGCAGATGACCGACCGGATGGTCGCCGCCCTGGCCAGCCCCCATGTCGACATCCTCGGTCACTGCACCGGTCGCCTCGTCGTCGGGCGCGGTCGGCCCGAGTCGGACTTCGACGCCCCGCTCGTGTTCGCTGCCGCCCAGCACTTCGACAAGGCGATCGAGGTGAACTCGAGACCGGAGCGGCTCGACCCGCCGATGCGGCTGCTGGAGCTCGTGGTCGAGAGGGGCTGCAAGGTCTCGATCGACTCCGACGCCCACGCGACGTGGCAGCTCGATTGGCAGCCCTACGGATGTCACCGCGCCGCCGAGGCCGACGTCCCGGTCGAGCGCGTCGTCAACGCATGGCCCGCCGACGACCTGCTCGCCTGGACCGCGTCACACGCGGCGTAGGACAACGCCTTCCCACGGTCCGAGCGAGAGCGTCCCGTCGACGACCTCGCCGTCGCGAGCTCGGTCGGTGCCGACCGCGATCGTGCCGCTGACACCATCGATGGCGGCCGCCTCGCCACCGAGGACGAGCGCGACGACGACGCTGTCACCGCGTTGCCACGTCCAGAGCGATCGGTGCACCTCGAGTGCGTCGTAGGCGCCGTCGCGCAGGTCGCGGACCGCTCGACGCAGCGCGATCAGGTCGCGCACGAGATGCAGCGTCGACCCGGCATCGGCCTTCTGGTCGGCGACGTTGCACGCGGCGACCTCACCGAAGGGCAGCCAAGGCTCGACCCCGGGATCGGTGAAGCCGGCACCCGCGGCGCCCGTCCACGGCATCGGCGTCCGGGCGGCGTCTCGGTTGTGCACGGGCGCCAGCGCGATGCTGACGGGGTCGAGCAACCGGTCGTGCGGGATCTCGGTGTCGGGCATGCCCACCTCGTCGCCGTAGTAGAGGAACACCGTCCCCGGGAGCGTGAGCAGCATCATCAGCGCGCCGCGGGTCGCCGCGGGGTTCCCGACCGCCCAGCGGGTCGCCAGGCGCGAGACGTCGTGGTTGCTACCGGTCCACACCGCGCAGCACCCCTCGGGGAGCAGGCGCTCGGTCTCGTCGACGATGCCGGCGAGGACCTCCGCATCGAACGGCGCCTGGAGGAAGGGGATGTTGAACGCGAGGCTCAGCTCGTCACCGGTGCCGTAGTACGTGATCACGTCCTCGACGCGGTCGACGAACGTCTCGCCCACCAGCAACCGGGCCGGTGCGTACTCGTCGGCGATTCGCCGCCACCGGCGGTGCACGTCGTGCACCTCCGGCCGGTTGGAGCTGTACGTCGACACCTGGCCTCGCAGCTGCGCGAGCAACGGGTCGTCGTCGGTCGCGGCGGGGTTGTCGCGCAGCTCACGGTCCTTCACGATCATGTGCGCGACGTCGATGCGGAACCCGGCGACGCCCCGGTCGAACCAGTAGCGCAGGATCTGGTCGAACTCGGTGCGGACGTCCTCGTTCCAGAAGTCGAGGTCGGCCTGCTCGGGAAGGAAGTTCGTGAGGTACGACTGCCCGGCGTGCTCGTCGTACGTCCAGGCCGGGCCGAGGAACGCGCTGACCCAGTTGTTGGGCGGTGAGCCGTCGGGCGACGGGTCGGCCCACACGTACCAGTCGCGGTGTGGCGCGTCGCGCGACGACCGGGCGTCGACGAACCACGGGTGCTCGATGCTCGTGTGGTTCGGCACGAGGTCCAGCAGCACGCGGATGCCGCGGTTGCCGGCTGCGGCGATCAATGCCTCGAGGTCGTCAGGCGTCCCGAGGTCCGGGTGCACGCCGTAGTAGTCGGCGACGTCGTAGCCCCAGTCGAAGTTCGGCGACGGGAACGTGGGCGAGATCCAGATCCCGTCGATGCCGAGCCACTCCAGATGGTCGAGATGCGCGGTGATCCCCCGCAGGTCGCCGATGCCGTCACCGTTCGAGTCGGCGAACGACCGCGCGTAGACCTCGTACAGCACCGCCCCCTGCCACCACTCGCCGTCGGTTGGGTCGCTCTCCGTCATCTGCGGTTCTCCGTACGACTCGCGTGAGGCACGGCGTCGCAATCGGGGGCACCGTAAGGGGCGCACCGGATGCACGTCGAGCCGCCGACGTCGGGGGCAGGCTTTGCTCGCGTTGCGGGCGTTTCGGGCGGGACGCACTTCCCGTTCATCGAGCGACCTGACGAGTTCAACGACGTGGTCGCGGCCTTCCTCGCGGAGGTGGCCCCTCGTTGAAGGGACCGGCGTGCGTCGCGCGCCATCTACGACCCTCTGCTTCGACCTCTTTCGGCTGGGGGTTTCGAGACGGCGCAGCTCGGCGGAGGGAGTGGGATTCGAACCCACGGAGGCTCGCGCCTCAACCGCTTTCAAGGCGGTCCCGTTCGGCCGCTCCGGCACCCCTCCGAGAGGAGAGGCTACGTGCGCCGTCTCACGATCGCTCGACCTCTCCGCTCTCGGCGCGGCGCGCCGGGCCGCTCCGGCCCCGCTCGCTACCGCGCGCGATACGTCCGCTCGAACCTCACGCTCGCTCGACGCGGTCGAAGCCGGTGATCGGGCGCAGCACGTCGGGCACGACGAATGCACCGTCGTCCTGGTACAGCTCCCACAAGAAGACGAGCGTGCGACCGACCGCGCACGCGGTGCCGTTGAGCGTGTGCACGAACCGGCTGCCCCCGTCCGCCTTCACGCGCGCATCCAGGCGCCGCGCCGAGTAGTCGCGGTAGTTCGAGCACGAGGTGAGCTCGCGGTACCGACCCTCCGAGGGCAGCCAGCACTCGATGTCGTACTTCTTCGCCGCGGCGGCGCCGAGATCGCCGGCGGCGATGTTGACGACGCGGTACGACAGGCCGAGGTCGCCGACGAGGCGTTCCTCCATGGCGAGCAGCCGCTCGTGCTCGTCGTCGGACGCGTCGGGCTCGCTCCAGGCGAACATCTCGACCTTGTCGAACTGGTGCACGCGAAAGATCCCGCGCGTGTCCTTGCCGTGCGTGCCCGCCTCACGCCGGAAGCACGACGAGAACGCGGCGTAGCGCGCGGGGAGCGCGTCGGTGGTGAACCGTTCGCCGCGGTGCAGTGTCGCGAGCGGCACCTCGCTCGTTCCCACGAGGAACAGCTCGCCGCCGTCGACCTCGTACACCTGGTTGCGATCCGTCGGGAAGAAGCCGGCTTCGACCATCGCGTCCTCGCGCACCATCACCGGCGGGATCACCGGAGTGAACCCCTCGGCCACGAGCCGCCCCATGACCCACTGCACGAGCGCGAGCTCCACCAACACCGCCTCGCGCAGGAGCGACGCGAAGCGCGACCCGCTCGAGGCCGCGGCTTGTCGCGTCTCGACGAACCCCAGGGCGTCGGCGAACGCGGCGTGGTCGAGCGCGGGTGCGTCCGGAGCGTCGCCGACGACGCGCAGCACCTCGCCGTCGTCCTCCCCACCGTCGGGGGCGGACGGATCGGCCGGATTCGGCACCCGGAGCACGAGATCACGCAGGCGCGCCTCGAACACCGCGAGCGCTTCCTCGGCGCGCCTGAGCTCGGTCTTCAGCACCGTGGCCTCGTCGCGACGCGCGTCGCGCTCGCCCGGCGCAGTCTCGCCGATCTCCCTCGACAGCCGCTTCTGCCGCGCCCGCAGCTCTTCGACCGCCTGCCGCTGCCCGCGCTGCTCGGCGTCGAGCCCGAGCACCTCCTCGATCAGGCCGGCAGCGACCCGCTTGCGTTCGATGCCCCCGCGGTACGACTTGTCGTCGCGTAGCGCCTTGAGGTCGATCATGTGGCCGGGTCGCGCACCTGCGAGCGAAGGTCGTCGACCCATGCGCTCGCGACCTTCCAGGCCTCGGTCACCGCGCGCCTCCGCTCCGGACCCTCCTCGCCGGCGACCGGGTACGAGCCGAGGAACTTCACCTCTTGGCCGGTCGCGAGGTTTCGCAGGCAATCGGCGATCACCTCGTCGGCGACGTGGCCCTCGAAGTCGATGAAGAAGCAGTACTGCCCGAGGCCGCGTTTGGTCGGGCGGGACTCGAGCTTCGTGAGGTTGATGGCCCGGGCCGCGAACTCGTGGAGGATCGCGAGCAGCGAGCCCGGCCGGTCCTCCCGCTGGAAGCAGACGATCGACGTCTTGTCGTGACCTGTCGGCGCGGGGACGCCGTGACCCACGAGCACGAAGCGCGTCTCGCTGTCGGGATGGTCTTCGATCTCCGACGCGAGCACCACGAGCCCGGCGATCTCGGCGCCTCGCACCGTGCCGATCGACGCGCGGTCGCTGCCGGGCGCCTCCGCGACCTGCTGGGCGGCGTGCGCGGTGGAGTTCGCCGCGACCAGCTCGGCGTCCGGCAGCTTCGCCGAGAGCCAGCCGCGGCTCTGCCCGAGCGGGTTGGGGTGGGAGATCACCGTCTTGACGTCCTCGAGGCGCGCGCCCGGCTTCGCGCAGAGGTGCAGCGACACGGGGAGGTCGAGCTCGCGCTGCACGAGGAGGTCGGTGTCGAAGGCGAGCGTGTCGAGCGTGACCGTGACCGTGCCTTCGATCGAGTTCTCGATCGGCACCAGGCCGATGTCGACGTCGCCGCGCTCCACCGCCGTGATGACCTGCGGCACGGTGCGCAGCGGCACTGGCTCGCCCGCCGCGAGGTCGGGTTGGGTGTTGAGCGCTTCCTCGGCGAACGTGCCCCGGGGCCCGAGATAGCCGACGCGGGTCACGTCGACGATGGTACCTGCGCGATGTCGCGACACCCGGACGGTTGCCTCCCGCCGAAGCGTAGGGTCCCAGCGTGCGACGCTGGACCCTCGACGAGGCGACCGCCGCGCTGCCGGAGGTCGCGGCGATCGTCCGCCGCGTGCGCGCCCTCGTCGCCGCGGCGCAGGAGCACGCCCGCGAGCACGGCGGTGGAGTCGGCGCCGCGCCCGTATCGGGCAACGGGCACGGACCGAAGGTGCGCGTCGACGACCGTGAGCCGCGCGCGCTCGTGGCGGAGCTCGAACAGCGCGGGATCATCGTCCGCGACCCGGCTCGGGGCCTGATCGACTTCCCCGCGACGTCGCCGTCGGGTCGGACCTATCTCCTGTGCTGGGTCGACGGCGAGGACGCCATCGGCTGGTGGCACTGGCCCGAAGACGGCTTCGCCGGGCGCACCCCGATCGACCAGCCGCCCGAATAGCCGATGCGCATCTCGAGGACGGACAGCGGCCTCGAGATGCGCATCAAGGAGACTCGGGTGCTCGCGCCCAGGCCCGGTGCTCGGTGACGACGGCGGCGCCGACGATGCCGGCCTCGTTGAGCAGCTGCGCGGGCACCACCTCGGCGCGGGTCATGAGCAGCGGCAGGAACTTGTCGCTCTTCTTGCTGACTCCGCCGCCGATCACGATCAGGTCGGGCCACAGCAACGCCTCGAGGTGCCCGAAGTACTCGTTGAGGCGCCGTGCCCACTTCTTCCACGACAGGTTGTGCTCTTCGCGCACGCTCTCGGCGGCGCGCTGCTCGGCGTCCTTCCCGCGGATCTGGAGATGACCGAGCTCGGTGTTCGGCACCAGGTGCCCGCGGCAGAACACCGCGCTGCCGATGCCCGTGCCGAGCGTGATCACGATCACCGTGTCCTGGCGCCCCTTGCCCGCGCCGAACTCCATCTCGGCGAGACCGGCGGCGTCAGCGTCGTTGATGACCGTGACCTGGGCACCGGCCGCATCCGAGAGCACCTTGCCCGCGTCGGCGCCGATCCAGGACGGATCGACGTTCGCCGCGGTCTGGGTGACGCCGTCCTTGACGACGGCGGGAAACGTCGCTCCGATGGGGCCGGTCCAGTCGAAGTGCGCGGCGACCTCGGCGACCGTGTCCGCCACGGCACCGGGCGTCGCCGGGTGCGGCGTGGGGATCCGGAACCGCGGGGCGACCAGCTCGCCCGTGGCGGTGTCGACCGGCGCGCCCTTGATGCCGGTGCCGCCGATGTCGATGCCGAGCTTGGTCGCCATTCGGATCTCCTCCTTGCTGGGACCCGCTGACGCTACGCGTTCGTGGCGACCGGCGTGCCGGGGAGACGCTGATCACGTGGCGGTGAGCGCACGAGGGAGAGAAGATGGGTGCTCAGCGGCCGCGAACGGCGCGAGAGGAGCCTCGATGCAGCTCGGGATGATCGGCCTCGGCCGGATGGGTGCGAACCTCGTCCGCCGCTTGATGCGTGACGGCCACGAGTGCGTCGTCTACGACGTGAGCCCCGACCCGGTGAAGGAGCTGGCAGGCGAGGGCGCGACCGGTGCCACCGCGCTGGAGGACTTCGTCGACAAGCTGACGAAGCCCCGTGCCATCTGGATCATGGTGCCCGCTGCGGTGGTCGACAGCACGCTGCACGACCTCGTGCCCCTCCTCGACGCCGACGACATCGTCATCGACGGCGGCAACAGCTACTACCACGACGACATCCGCCGGGCGCGGGAGCTCGCCGAGAAGAAGATCCACTACGTCGACGTCGGCACCAGCGGCGGCGTGTTCGGCCTCGACCGGGGCTTCTGCCTGATGATCGGCGGGGAGGACAAGATCGTCGAGCACCTCGACTCGATCTTCGCCACGATCGCGCCCGGCGTCGACGAGGCCCCGCGCACGCCCGGAAAGACGGGCACGCCCTCGCCCGCCGAGAACGGCTACCTCCACTGCGGACCCAATGGAGCCGGGCACTTCGTGAAGATGGTGCACAACGGCATCGAGTACGGGGTCATGGCGGCGTACGCAGAGGGCCTCAACATCCTGCGCCACGCGAACGCGGGCAAGCAGCAGCGCGACGTCGACGCCGAGACGACGCCGCTGCGGAACCCCGACTACTACCAGTACGACCTCGACCTGCCCGACGTCGCCGAGGTGTGGCGCCGGGGGAGCGTGATCGCGTCGTGGCTGCTCGACCTCGCGGCGCACTCTTTCAGCCAGTCGCCCGACCTGTCGGACTTCGAGGGCCGCGTCTCCGACTCGGGCGAGGGCCGATGGACCATCCTGGCGTCGGTCGACGAGGGCGTACCCGCGCCGGTGCTCGCATCGGCGCTGTACGAGCGCTTCAGCTCGCGCGGCGACGCCGACTTCGCCGATCGCATCCTCTCGGCGATGCGCAAGGAGTTCGGCGGCCACGCCGAGAAGAAGCAGTGACGACCAGAACCGAGGACTGATCATGGCGACGAAGCCCGCCCCCTCCGATGCGCTCGTGTTCTTCGGCGCTACGGGTGATCTCGCGCACAAGAAGGTCTTCCCCTCCCTCTACAGCATGCTGAAGCGGGGCGACCTCGACATCCCCGTCATCGGCGTCGCCTCGTCACCGTGGACCCTCGACCAGCTGCGCGACCGAGCCCGCGACGGCATCGAGCAGTTCGGGGGCGGGGTCGACGACGAGGGTGCGTTCGGGAGGCTCACCGAGCTCATGAGCTACGTCGACGGCGACTACGGCGACCCGCAGACGTTCAAGGATCTCCGCACGACGCTCGGCGCCGCGCAGCGTCCCGCGCACTACCTGGCCATCCCGCCGACCCTGTTCCCCACCGTCGTCGAGAGCCTCGGCTCGTCCGGGTGCGCGAAGGACGCACGCGTGATCGTGGAGAAGCCGTTCGGCCGCGACCTCAAGTCGGCGCAGGAGCTCAACCGGGTGCTGCACTCGGTGTTCCCCGAACCCAACATCTTCCGGATCGACCACTACCTCGGCAAGGAGGCGATCCAGAACATCCTCTACTTCCGGTTCGCCAACTCGTTCCTCGAGCCCATCTGGAACCGCAACTACGTGCGGCAGGTGCAGATCACCATGGCCGAGGACTTCGGCGTCCAAGGACGGGGCAAGTTCTACGAGGAGGTCGGTGCGCTGCGCGACGTCGTGCAGAACCACCTGCTCCAGACGCTCGCGCTCCTCGCCATGGAGCCGCCGGTGGGGAGCGCGGTCGACGACCTGCGCGACGCGAAGGAGAAGGTCTTCGGCGCGGTGCGAACGCTGCACGAGGACGACCTGGTGCGAGGCCAGTTCGACGGGTACCGCCAGGAGGACGGCGTCGCCCCCGACTCCGACGTCGAGACGTTCGCCGCGGCGCGCTTCCACATCGACTCGTGGCGCTGGGCCGACGTGCCGTGGTTCATCCGGGCGGGCAAGAACATGCCGGTCGAGTGCACCGAGGTGGTCGTCGAGCTCCACCGTCCCGCGCAGCGCGTCTTCGCCGAGTACGAGGATCTCCCGCGAGACACCAACTACTTCCGGTTCCGCATGAACCCGAACGTCCAGATCGCCCTCGGTGCGCGGGCGAAGCGCGCCGGTGAGGGATTCATGGGCGAGCCGATCGAGCTCGCCCTCACCGACGACCAGACCGACGAGATGGGCCCCTACGAGCGGCTGCTCGGCGACGCGATGAACGGCGAGAACCTGCTCTTCGCGCGCGAGGACGGCGTCGAGAAGGCGTGGAGGGTCGTCGACCACGTCGTGTACCACCACCACCAGGCCTACCCGTACAAGGCCCACACCTGGGGACCGCACCAGGCAGAGGGGCTGATCCACGACCACGAGGGCTGGCACGACCCGGTCCTGTAGCCGCGGGGGCGTAGGTTGCTGCCGTGCCCGAGCCGATCCCCACGCCGAAGACGCCCGCTCTCGGCCCCTACTCACCGGCGGTGCGCGCCGGCGAGTGGATCGTCTGCTCCGGCCAGCTCGGCATCGACCCGACATCGGGGCAGCTCGTATCCGGCATCGAGGCTCAGACCCGCCTGGCCCTCGCCAACGTCGCGACGCTGCTCGCCGAGTGCGGCTGCGGGTGGGAACACGTCGCGCGGGTCACGTTGTTCGTCGGGTTGGAGAGCCCGCAGTGGATGGCCGAGGTCAACGAGATCTACGCCGAGGCGCTCGGGCCCAACCGACCGGCGCGCAGCACGGTCGGGGTGGCCTGGTTGCCGATGGGCGCGGTCCTCGAGATCGAGGTCTTGGCCCACAAGCCAGAATGAGCCGGAGTCGAGCGGCCCGGCGCGAAGCGCCGAGAGCGGAGAAGCTGACATGGCGAAGACCGACAAGACCGAGCACGAGGTCGCCAAGACCGACGACGAGTGGCGCGCCGAGCTCACCCCGGAGCAGTTCCAGGTGCTGCGCAAGGCGGGCACAGAACGCGCGTTCACGGGTCAGTACTGGGACTGCCACGACGACGGCACCTACCGGTGCGCCGGGTGCGGTGCCGAGCTGTTCGACTCGAGCACGAAGTTCGACTCGGGCACGGGGTGGCCCAGCTTCACGGAGCCCACGGTGGCCGATGCCGTCGAGCTCAAGCGCGACATGTCACACGGCATGATCCGCACCGAGGTCGTGTGTCGGCGCTGCGGCGGGCACCTCGGCCACGTCTTCGACGACGGGCCCGGCGCGACCGGTCAGCGGTACTGCATCAACTCGCTCTCGCTCGACCTCGACGATCGCTCGTCGGGCCGTGGTGGTGGGCGAGGGGGGACTTGAACCCCCACGTCCTTGCGGACACAGGCACCTGAAGCCTGCGCGTCTGCCAATTCCGCCACTCGCCCGGGCGGGCTCGTCATCCTAAGTGGTCTCGCTCGCTCGACTCGCCGCGTACCGGCGGGTCGCCCTGGGGGTCGCTCGTCGCTCGGCGGTCGCCGGGCCGCGCCGCCGCAGTGCCGCCGAACCCGGCTCGTACACTTGCAGCCGTGGGCATGCAGGGTTTCGAACGCCGCCTCGAGCGGCTCGTCGAGGGCTCGTTCAGCAAGGCGTTCCGCAGCGGCCTCGAGCCCGTCGAGATCGGACGGCAGCTGACGCGCACGCTCGACGCCGAACGCACGATGGGGGTCGACGGCGTTCCCGTCGCGCCCAACAACATCGGCGTCTACCTCTCCCCGGACGACTTCGAGCGCTTCCACTCATTCGCGGACGCGCTCGCCAGAGAGCTCGCCGAGGTCGCCCGGGAGCACGCTCGAGCCGAGGGCTACGCCTTCGTCGGGCCGGTCACCGTCACGCTCGTCGCCGACGACGAGCTCGGCGCCGGCGAGTGCGACATCGCCGCGGAGATCCACGAGGGCGCCCTCGTCGGATCGCTCGTCCTCCCCGACGGTCGCCGGGTCCCGCTCGGGGAGCAGACGGTGGTGCTCGGCCGCATGGCCGATTGCGACGTCGTCGTCGCCGACCCCCGATCGTCGCGTCGCCACGCCGAGATCCGCCCGTCCGGCAGCGGCTTCGTGATCAGCGACCTCGGCTCGATGAACGGGACGGTCGTCAACGGGGCGGCGATCCGGGAGCAGCCGCTCGCCGACGGCGACGAGATCCGCCTCGGCAACACCGTGCTGCGGTTCGAGGCGTCCTGATGTCGGGTCGTGCTCGCTCCAACGCACGATCCGTGCGGCCGCCCTTCGGGCCGCTCGACCGCACCTAGCGGGCCGGTGCTGCCCGGTCGCCTGGTGTCGGCGATGATGCCCCTGGCCGACGCCGTCCCGGAGGCTGCGCTCACCGCGCTCAAGTTCTGCTTCCTCGCGCTGCTCTTCCTCTTCTTGTGGCGCGTCGTGCGCGTCGTGGTGATGGAGCTGCGCGCCCCTGCGGCGGTCGCGGTGGCGACGCCGGCCGCTGCCGCGCCCGGGACGCAGCCGGCGAAGACCGACCGAAAGGGCGCGCGCCTGCGGATCGTCGACCCGCCCGACCACCGAGGCGAGACGTACCCGCTGGGCGACGAGCTGACAGTGGGGCGGGGTGGTGGCTGCGGGATCGTCCTCACCGCCGATGAGTTCGTCTCGACGGTGCACGCGCGGGTGTTCCGTCGCGGCGAAGATCTGCTGGTGGAAGACCTCGGGTCGC
>Ga0315534_1000327_pt1 | contig 32197 bp, 30 predicted proteins | sample SalMarSW160240MG_FD_203094 | JGI IMG/M metagenome (GOLD analysis project Ga0315534, IMG submission 203094) | Salt marsh sediment microbial communities from the Plum Island Ecosystem LTER, Massachusetts, United States - Salt Marsh Sediment SW1602-40 ...
CGCCAGCCAGGGAAAGGAAAATGTATGTGCGTCATCATCACCTGCTGCTGTTAGCCGGTATCCTCATAGGATTCGGTATCATGCTGGGTTTCGCTCCCGACTCGGCCGAGGCCGTTCACCCGCACACCCTGTCGTCCCCGGACATATCCGCAAACGACATCAACACGGAATACAGTCTTGCCATGGCCGTCAACCTGTCCCGTCAGGAACAGGATAACGGGAATGACATCCCGTCGGCATCGGTCATACCGGCAAGCCTGAACAGCTCACCCCAATATCTCGGCGAATGGCATACGGTTACCGTCAAAAGAGGTGACAACCTGGCGATGATATTCAACAGGCTGGGAGTCAGTGCGCAACAACTACACACGCTCATGACGACAGACGGTGACACGGCATCACTCAAACATCTTTATCCCGGCGATGTTCTGAAACTCTATATAGATTCCGCAAAACAACTCAAGGGCCTGGTCTATGATATGGACGAGACGCGTACATTGGAGGCCGCCTATACCGGCAGCGGTTTCCACGTCAAGACCATCGAACGTGAGTTGGAAAGACGCATAACACACACCACCGGTACGATTCACAGTTCTTTGTTCATGGCGGCACAGGATGCGGGGCTTTCCGATAATCTCACCATGGAGCTGGCTGGAATATTCGGCTGGGATGTCGACTTTGCACTTGATATTCGCGACGGCGACAGTTTTACCGTAATCTACGAAGAACTCTATCTGAACGGTAAAAAGCTGCGCAACGGTGATATCCTCGCAGCGGAATTCATCAACAGAAATACCCCCTACCGGGCTATCCGTTATACGGACAGCACCGGTCACAGCGATTACTATGCCCCTGACGGCAAAAACATGCGCAAGGCTTTTTTGCGGACGCCCGTAGAATTTACCCGCATCAGTTCACGATTCAGCCTGGGGCGCAAGCACCCCATCCTGAATCGTATCCGTGCCCACAAGGGGGTTGATTACGCTGCGCCTACCGGAACCCCCGTCAAGGCCACGGGTGAGGGCAAGATTACCTTCAGAGGCACCAATGGCGGCTATGGCAGGTCCATCGTTATCCAGCATGGCAGCAAATACAGTACCGTCTATGCCCATCTATCCCGTTACGCACGTCACACGGGCATTGGTAGCCGTGTGAAACAAGGGCAGATCATCGGCTACGTCGGCATGACCGGACTGGCCACCGGCCCTCACCTGCACTACGAATTCCGGGTTAACGGTGTACATCGCAATCCGTTGAGCGTCAAGCTACCGGATGCAGCACCGCTCGCAACAAAATATAAAGATGATTTTAATAACGTCATGAGGCCGCTCATTGCCCAGCTGGATCTGTTTGATTCCACCAGGATTGCCCTGAATCCGTAATACGATCCTTGAACTGCGGTTATTCCAAATCTGATCACCCGGGATTGAATATTTCCGGATAACTCACAGCCCCTCGCCAATGGCCGAATTGTACATAGGACTGATGTCGGGTACGAGCATGGACGGGATCGACGCGGTCGTTTTGGACCTGTCCGGCAACCCTCACATTCTTGCTACCACCTTTACCCCCTATGACAAGCCGGTTCGTGACAGGCTCGCACGCCTTTGCACGGAGGGATCTACCGGGTTGCTTGCCTCTATGGACACCGAACTGGGCATCCTGTTTGCACAGGCGGCACTTGATGTGCTGCATAAGTCCGGGATGTCGCCGCAACAGATCCGGGCCATCGGCAGTCACGGGCAAACCATCCATCATGAACCCCGTGCACCCTTTCCCAACAGTCTGCAAATCGCCAATCCCAATGTGATCGCCGAATACACCGGAATTACCACGGTTGCGGATTTCCGCCGCCGTGATATCGCGGCCGGAGGCCAGGGTGCCCCTCTGGTGCCTGCTTTTCACAACGAGGTATTCCAAGTCCCGGATCACGATCGAGTGATCGTCAATATAGGCGGGATAGCCAACATCACCCTACTTCCGGGGAACAAGGATCTGGCGGTGACCGGTTTCGATACCGGGCCGGGGAACGTGCTTCTGGACGGCTGGGCCGAGCGGCATCTGGGTACAGCCTATGATGCTGACGGCCAGTGGGGCGCGAGCGGCGAGATTGATCAGCGTTTGCTGGAGATCCTGCTCGCACATCCCTACTTTGATCTGCAATCACCCAAGAGTACAGGCAGGGAAGAGTTCAATCTGCAATGGCTAGATGAGGTACTGGAAGGCATGCATCTTGCGCTGTCCCCACAGGATATTCAGGCGACCTTGTGCGAATTAACTGCCCGTTCGATAGCGAGCTCCATCCATAAACATCCAGCACAGGTTCACGAGGTACTGATATGCGGTGGCGGCACGCACAACAGGTTATTAATGCAACGCCTCAGGGTTCATCTGCAAGATGCTTCTATACATTCAACAGAGCAATTCGGGATACCGCCTGACTGGGTGGAGTCTGCGGCATTTGCATGGCTTGCAAGTCAAACCCTGTCTGGACGGCCCGGCAACCTCCCCAGCGTAACGGGGGCAACAGAGCCTGTGGTGCTCGGCGGTATATACACAGCCTGATTACTGTATGCCCAAGACATCGATCAACGGTGTAATAAAGGCATCATAGTGCTTCCAGCGACCGATCGAATGCGCATATACGGGTTTGCGGACCTGTTCATGGCTCAAGGTAGCTACCGCACGTTTATTCTCGTAAAAGCGCAGGCACTGATCATTCCACTCGAGATCACAAAACTCCAGCAACTTGCGCGTAATGCCTTCCTGGTCTGACACCAGCTCTTCGTAACCGATATCCAGGATGGGAATGTCGATCACCTTTTGCCAATGGTGCATCAGACGATGGTATTCACGGTAATATTGTCCCAGTTGTTCGAGACTGTGTGTATAGGGATGGGCCGTACCGAAGTTCTGGAAGTAGCACGACACACAGGTATCCAGGGGTTCACGGATACAATGTATAATTCGTGCACGGGGAAACAAAAAGGCAATGATGCCCAGATGCAGGAAGTTTTGCGGCATCTTGTCGGTGACATAACGGGCATCGGGGGAAATCTGCGTCAGTCGATCCAGATAGCGTTTCGAAAGCGCGTTGCATCTATCCTGGCACAGATTGATAACACTGTCAGCAGAGAATTGTCCGTCTTCCTTGGTATCCAGTATCTCCAGTACGATGGTATTGATATCATGAAGTTCGCCGGCGCCGCATACATCGGGATGGCTCGCAAGAATCTGTTCGACCAGGGTTGTCCCGGACCGCATCATTCCAACGATGAACAGGGGACGATCAGAAAGGAGCGGGGCTTTCGTTGCCGTGCGCATGAAATCGGGATTGAAATGTTCAATCAAGCAATCGACGTATCGTTTGAAGGACTGCATGTCGAATCGGTGTGATTTTATCTGGTTGGCAGACTTGTAATGCTCAAAGGCCCGGTGATAGTCTCTGATTGCATCGTACTGATCACCTAGATGGTAATGAATCATACTGAGTTGCTGGTGATCAAGCGCCCTGTCCCCTGTAGCCAGCCGACGTTCAAGCAAGTCGATAGCCTCCACCTGTCTGCCGGTCTGACCGCACAAGGTTGCATAAAGAAAATCAACTTCCAGAATGCCATGATGTGTCTCGAACAGGTCCCGGGCCATGGCGTATGCCTGATCGGTATCACCACGACGCTGCAGGATTTTGATCTCACCCAGCGTAGCGTCCAGACTTCCGGGAATCAATTGTGCCAACTTGCGCATGCATACGGCAGCCTCATCCAGTCGGCCAAGGGCGATCAGTAAACCGCTCAGGGACTTATAAGCTGCAGCAAGATCGGGGTTTAATGTCAATGCACGACGGTAACTCTCGATGGCATCAAACATGCGACCCTGGTAACTGTAAACATGGCCCAGATTAATCCAGGCCTCCGCCCAGTTTTGCCGCAGGCGCACGGCCGATTCGTAAGCGGAAACCGCTTCGTCATACAGACCCAACACCTTGCAGGCTTTGCCCAGATTGTAATGGGCGTCAGCAAAATCGGGGAGTATTGAAACGGCCTTGCGAAAACACGCGGCCGCCTCATCCATCCGCCCCGTCCGGCCCATCACGACTCCCAGCATGGTCCAGGCCTCCCCATCATGTGGATCTTTACGGCAAACCTGCTGATAAAGAGTCTTTGCCTCTTCCCAGCGTTGTTCATTAAATAACGCCTGGGCCTGCTGCTTCCGGGCCCGGGTAAGGAAATTATTCTTGGCCATAAAAAAAGGGCCCTTACGGGCCCTTGTCTTGATTCTGAACCATGATCGGTCAGGCAGAGCTATACACTGAAGGATGATCCACAACCACAGGTTGTGGACGCGTTGGGATTGCGAATCACAAACTGTGCACCCTCGATACCTTCGGAATAGTCGATCTCGGCGCCGATGAGGTATTGAAAGCTCATCGGGTCAACCAGCAGGCATACGCCGCCATTTTCGATGACGGTGTCCCCCTCGTTGACGTTTTCATCGAAGGTAAAGCCATACGAAAATCCCGAACAGCCTCCACCCGAGATAAAGATGCGCAATTTGAGGGTGTCATTGCCCTCTTCCTCGATCAGACCCTTGACCTTGGCGGCCGCGCTATCGGTGAAGGTTAGTGTCGGTGGTTGCGTTGCATCTTGTCGGGTTGTTTCGGGTACTGCACTCATACGTCTATCTCCACATAAAATCTGTGTAAATTATATAAATTCCTAGTAATATAGTCAAGATTTCTTCTCAGTGCCGAAATTGGCCTTGCGCTCCTGATCAAAGGATACGACCGACTTAGCGGCTTCGTCGATATGGACCAGGCTGCCGTTGACCTCAGCCCCCATCGCCATCTCGATCTTGTTGTAATACACATTGCCGTTGATGCGGGCATGTGCACCCAATTCGACGCTCTGCTCGGCGTGAAGATCGCCATTAACGGTACCATTTATGATTATATAAGGGACCTTGACTTCGCCTTCAATGGTTCCGCTTTCGCTGAGCACCAGGATGGTCGATGCTTCGCTATCTGCGATGACATTGCCCTTTATCTTGCCGTCTACATGCAATCCGCCCTTGTAGATAATATCCCCGCGCAACTCTGTGTGTTGCCCTATCAGGGTATCAACCTTTTCCGCCTTCTGTTTGTCGTTACTGCCCCACATCTGACATCACCTCCTTAGGTAATCACATCCGCCCAGTTAAACGTCTGCTCGATGGTTTTACGTGGATTATCCTGCGGGATAATGCTCAAGGTGATCTTGAGCGGTACAAATCCATCCGGCAGGACAATCTCGCCCTGAAGTTCCTGAAAATATTTGAAGTGGAATTTCATGTCATCCTCATCCTCCCTGACAAATTCCTGCTGGGATAGTGATTTCTCGATGCCGTTGTGTACACCCGAAACAGCCAGGATGACGTGGCCGCTGACAAACCGGTTACCCCTGATCAATTGGGTCAGGATGAGGCGATAACGGTAATTCCGGGGTATCTCATTTTTGATCAGCTTGAAATTCCTGATCTGCAGACCGCGCACTTCCTCTGCGGTGCCCACGATCCCCCTGTAAAACGCGATCTCCTCCTTGAGTTCCATGTTCTCTTTTTGCAGATCGGTCAGTGTCTGATCGATCTCGGTATACGCAAGTCGATCTATCTCCTTACCCTGCGCCAGAATCTCATTCTGTTTTGCCAAGTGTGCGATCTCCAGTTCCTGATCCTCGAGGCGTGATTGCAGGCTTTCCATTTCGCGCTCGGTGTTCGTGATGTCGTTACCGCTGCTATAACGCCCATACTCATATAACAAATATCCACATGCCCCGACAGCGAGGGCAATCAGGCCGACATACAACGTCTTCCTCGCCGGATGATGAGATTTAACGATAACATGTGTCGAATCCTTAATCTTCATCCGTACTGATCAATGTCAATGCAATTTCCATGCACATATTCTGCACAAGGGGCTAATAATCTGCCACGACGACATGCCGGCGAGGTCCTCACGGCAGCAGCGCAACATGGTCCAGTCCCGTCGTTTCATCCAGACCGAACATCAGGTTGAAATTTTGCACTGCCTGACCCGCCGCGCCCTTGACGAGATTGTCGATGACAGCAAGCACCACAACAGTGTCCTGGCCCTGGGGTCTGTGTATGGCAATACGGCAGAGATTATTCCCTCGCACTGAACGTGTCTCGGGATGTACGCCCGCTTCCATGACATCGACAAACGGTTCATTTTCATACCGTTGTTGATAGATCTGTTGTAAATCACACCCCCTATCTGTTACTACTGCATACAAGGTGGCATGAATGCCGCGAATCATCGGGATCAAATGAGGGACAAAGGTCAATCCCACATCGTGACCGGCGATGTGTCTGAGACCCTGTCGGATTTCCGGCAAATGACGATGCCCCGGGACTCCATAGGCCTTGAGATTATCCGCCGCTTCGGCAAACAGTTTGTCGACGGACTCCTTCCTTCCCGCGCCGCTGACGCCGGACTTGGCATCTGCGATCAGATGGGCACTGTCGACCAGGCCCTGCTCCAGCATGGGCAGGAATCCCAATTGAACGGCGGTCGGGTAACATCCCGGATTAGCCACCAGACGTGCATCCCTGATCGCATCACGGTTTACCTCGGGTAGACCGTATACCGCCTCGGCCAGCAGTTCCGGGCAGGCGTGCTCAATCCCGTACCACTGGCGCCACTGTTGTGGGTCTTGCAGGCGAAAATCGGCCGCCAGATCAATGACTCTCACATCAGAGTGCAACAGTTCACGCACCATGGTCATGGCCGTGCCATTGGGGGTCGCGAAGAACACAGCATCACTGCGCCCGAGCGCGGCAATATCCGGCTCGGTAAACGATAAATCGATTACGCCGCGCAGGTTCGAAAACAGGTCCGATACCGCCTGACCGGCCCGGGCCCTGGAGGTCACCGCACTTAATTCAACGGCGGGATGCCGGCTCAACAGGCGCAACAACTCCACACCCGTATAACCCGTTCCGCCAACGACACTGACCCTGATACTCTTTTCAGACACGTCACTATCCCGTCAGATCAACACATAACAAGAGAATAACACCAAACCGGAAAAACTCATCACCCGCACGGCCGCGCAAATACTGATGACACACCATGAGTACGGCGTCCCGGATAGCATATCCATGCCTCAAGGACCTTGTCTGACTCCCCCGTCGTTCTTTCCGTTTGCCGGCGTCAGGGGATAAAAGGCCCGGGATATGTATGCAATAATCGCATCGATTTCTTTCGCGTTGAGTACGGACCTCCATGCCGACATGGTGGTCCCTGGCAGGCCGTTCTCGATCACATGTCTCAACCGTTCTGTGGTCATGCCCGCCATCGCCACGGCGTCCGTCAAGTCACGCGGATGTGGTTCAAGGAAGCTCCCTATCCAGTTCATGCCGCTACCGTCAGCGGCGTGACAGAATGCACAATTGCCCTGGAACAGCGATTCTCCCAGCCGTTCCTGTTCGGACAGGTCGCTCAACCCGGGCGCCTTGTCGTGGCGCGCGAACGGACTTGCTGCTGATTGTGCGTCGATATCGTGCTGAACGTGGTCAAAACCGCCGCGTGGATAGGATACGGCCTGTGGCTCCCATATCCTTCCCTGATCCCTGGTCCCGGCGCGATCATGGCAGGTAATGCATGACGACATATAAAGCTGTTTACCGCGGCGTTGCTCCGGTGTCAGTCGGTCCCATGGCGTATCCGGTGCAGTCTCTCCCAGCGCGAACGGGAATGCCGCCGCATAACGTTGAAAATCCTCCCATCCGTTTTCAGGCGTATGATAATAGGTATTGGATGCCACTCCTTGAAAGAAGGTCCCGCGGATAAAATCAACAACGGCGGCGATGTCCGCTTCACTCAATTGTCCTGCAAAGCTCATCATGGCGGTATCGGAACGGCCCTTACGTACGGACGTTAACATCCTGTCGCGGGACAGCAGCGCAGCGCGTGCAGAGGTAAAATCCAGCGGCGACGGATCGAGGTAACTCGCGGCCTGGGTCCTGGCATCGCCGCTGTAACCATGGCAAAAATAACAATAGGCGTTATAGATCTCGCGCCCGTGATCGATGGTCGTCAGTTTCCGGGGGCTTTTTTTTTCTGTACAGCAGGCGCAGGTGACTGCGGATCTCTTGCCGCCCTTTCACCCTGGATGAAGGTATCGAACACATACTCGGCGACATTGGCTATCTGCTGATCATTCAGCACCTTACCCCACGATGGCATCACCGTCCCCGGGATTCCCGAATATATCGCCTTGTACAAGGCCGGGCGATTGAGCCTGCTGCGGGATTTTTCGGCGAGGAAATTTCGCGGCGGCGGATAGATAAATGAGGCCCTGGGACCACGTCCGTTGCCTTTCAACCCGTGACAGGTAAAACAATTTGCAGAATAAAACTCCCGCCCTTTTTCCGGATCACCGGCCAGACCATGAGGGAATGGTAATGACATATCCGCAGGCTCTGCTGCCGTCGCTGTCGATGTCATTGGGCCAGTGCTAAAAGATTGGCCTGCCGCCGGTGCGGCAGAGTGCGGGCTGTGTCCGAAACCGGGCATAGCGGCGTAATCATCATCCATCGCTGCTGCGCCGTTACCGGCATCCGCACCCTGCATGAAGGTGGTACGGATGTAATCGACGACACTGGCGATCTGTTGCTCCGACAAGCGTGTATTAAAAGGCATCATGGCGGTGCCCGGTCTGCCGTAGGTCACGGAAGTAATCATGCGTTCCGGCGACAGCTGTTGACGTGCTTCGGCCGCAGTGAAATCACGCGGAGAGGGATTCAGGCCGGTCTTTGTCCAGGTGGACCCATTGCCTTTTTCACCGTGGCACACCGCACAATGGTCCTTGTAGATCTGTTGTCCCGGATGTGCGTCCGTGTGCGTATCGGGTTGCTCAATACTGGCCTGATCTTCATCGGGCAGTCCTTGTTTGGCCTGTTCTTCATCGGTAAGCGATTCCGGTTGCATGAATCTTGCCCTGATATAATCCACGATACCGGCAATCTCATCGCCTGTCAGTCGCTTGCCCCACCCGACCATGGCCGTACCCGGCCTGCCGTAGGTCACGGACGTAATCATGCGTTCCCGCGATAATTCTTCACGCGCCGCCTGCGTCGTAAAGTTGCGTGGTGCTGGATTCAAACCGAATTCCGCGCGACTCTTGCCGTCACCTTGCTCGCCATGACACGCCGAGCAATGGCTTTTATAGAGTTGCCCGTAGTGGGCATCATGCTGCGCAGTATCGTCTGCACCATCCTTTGGCAAGGCCTGTACTCCCGTACCAGAGAGGAGAACAGCAACACAACCAAACAACATCTTTATCTTCAATCCGGCACTCCAGGAAATAGTATTGCGACTCAGAATGTTAACCTGAACCCTATGTGACCTCAGCCGACGCTGGCGACACGATGACCCGCGGGGTCATTCATCAGGCTCTCAGGACCTGTGATATTACCGCAGAACGCCGTGGCTTATCACTGATAAATCATATAAAATGATGGAAATCCGTAGTATATGGCGTCATGGGGAATTCCTGTTACACGTGAAATACGCGCTTGAAAAACGCAGATGGCTGCCAGTGATTATTGTACCCGCCATGTTGTGGATATCCACCACCCTGGCAGGCACAATCCTTGGCAGTAAACATGACTTCACCGGCCTCAACAAACGCGCCGGTGTTGTGGCGATGCCGGGATTGGCCTTTTCCGATTACGGCACCTCATGTGTCTATTGCCATATACCTCCAGACCGGGAAGGCGCCGACTCCACGCAGCTTGGCGGCATACCCGGCTTTAACCGCTTCAGACCCGCCACCGGCAGTTACAGTCTGTATGACAGCAATACCCTCGACAACAAGGTCATGTCGCCCAGCCCCATCAGCCTGCTGTGCCTGTCGTGTCATGACGGCACCATGGGGGTCGATATGACGGTCTTCCGGCCCAATGGCTGGCGCTCCAGCGATGATGCCGCCTTGCATCTGCGCATCAACGGCGCCAATGATCTGTTCAGTTGCGGGAAATGCCATAATGGCAGGGTCGCCCACAATATCGCCATCAAGCATATCGGAACCGATCTGCAAAACGATCACCCGATCTCCATGACCTATGCGGGGCTCACCCACAAGGACGCCGACTTCAAGCCCCCGGACGGACCATACGGTTTTGATAACGGCGTCAAACTGTATGACAACAAGGTTGAATGCGCATCCTGCCATAATGTCCATAATCCGGACATCAAACTGTTATTGCGCGTTCAGGCCGGGCATCTGTGCGAGACCTGTCACATCAAGTAAAATGAGCAAATCAAAATGACGATTACCGTATTGGGATCTGATTCCAGAGTTGCTGCTGGTTTTTTATCCTAGATGCTTCAAAAGCGGGCGTTCCATCTTATTGCCACCGTCGTAGTGCTGTTGCTGACGGGATGCGCCGCATCGCCGCCACAACCTCATGAATTCGAACCGCCTGTCTACCCGCCGCCTCCCAGCGAGCCGCGGTTTATCTTTGAACGTACCTTGATTTACAACGACGATGTCGAGGAATATACCGCCGGCATGCGCTTCAAGCAGTTCGCCACCGGCTCTTCACGCAAGCTCAGGGGAATGGTCAAACCCTTCGATGTGGCGGTGCATAAAGGACGTGTCTATGTCACTGATACCGTGCAGCGTGCCGTACTGCTTTATGACATACCGGGTAAACGGTTTCTTGAATTCGGCATCGATAAACCCGGTGAACTGGTCAAACCGCTGGGCATTGACATCTCCACCGAGGGTGAAATCTACGTCGCCGACGTAAGTGCGCGACGTGTCATGGTCTACGACCTTGAGGGACATTACCTGCGCGCCATCGGCAGCAAGGATCAACTGAACCGTCCCACCGACGTCGCCGTTAATCCGGATGGTACTCGCCTCTATGTACTGGATACCGGCGGCGTGAATTCGGACAGCCATCATCTCCTGGTTTTTGACTCCGCCAGCGGCAAGCTGCTGGATACCATCGGCAAACGGGGCAAGCAGCAGGGTGATTTCAATCTTCCGTTGCAAATCGCCGTAGGGCCTGATGGCAAGATATTCGTCGTCGACGGTGGTAACTTCCGGGTGCAGTCATTCTATCCCGATGGCCGTTTCGATTTTGCCTTTGGTTCCGTGGGCAGGATGCCGGGGCAATTCGCCCGGCCCAAGGGTATTTCCGTCGATAACTCCGGTAACATCTACGTTGTAGATACCGCCTTTGGCAACTTCCAGATCTTTAACCCCGCAGGCCAGTTGTTGATGTTTATCGGCGAACGCGGCAATGCCGGTATACCCGGCAACTACATGCTTCCCGCCGGTATCGATGTGGATGAAAACGGGCGTATCTACATCGTCGACCAGTTTTTCCGCAAGATCGATGTGTTTCGCCCGTACAATCTGCCGGCGAACGAAGGTTACGCGGTTCCTTCTAGCCCGCCTTCTTCCTGACACGATTCACATACGATTAAGAAAACTGGGGTCGCCGGTATTGTTTCTTCAGCCCGAAGGGTGACTCCTGCATCCATTTGACCAGTTCGATAGCGCTGAGCGCCTCACCCATATAGAACCCCTGGGCCGAATCACAATGGAGACCTGCAAGCATGTTGTAAATCATCTGGTTCTCGACACCTTCTGCGACCACCTTCATGCCGATGTTATGTGCCAGATCGATGGTGGAACGGACGATTACCGCGTCATTGTCATCCACGGTGATGCCCATCACGAACGACTTGTCTATCTTCAATTCGTCCACCGGCAGTTGCTTGAGGTAGGAAAGCGACGAATAACCCGTGCCATAGTCATCGATGGAGATCTTGACCCCCATCGCACCCATGTGATTCAGGATCTCAAGGGCACGGGTGGGATCGGACATAATCGCTGTCTCGGTGATCTCCAGTCTCAGGCGCGAAAGCTGTACGCCGCCGCTGGCGATGATGTTGGCGACCTGTTCGGGGAAATGCGTATCATGCAGATTCCGCACTGATAGATTGACCGCCACCCTCAGCTCGATACCCGCCTTGGACCATTCCTGGCTCTGCTCGGTTGCCTGTTTCAAGACCCACAGGGTCAGAGTCCTGATCAGTCCCGTCTGTTCCGCCAGCGGGATAAATTCATCCGGATACAACAGACCGTGTTTTGGATGATGCCACCTTGCCAGGGCCTCGACACCACTCACACGGTGTGTCTGCAGGTTGATCACCGGTTGATAACACAACACCAGTTGATCGTTTTCGATTGCGGATCGCAGTTCGCTCATCAGTGAGAGGGAATGCAGGCTGTGTTGATCCTGTCTGGATTCATACACCGCAAAACCGCGCCGTGAGCGTTTTGCCACATACATGGCGACATCCGCCCGCCTCATGAGTGTTCCGACATCGCCGCCATGATCAGGAAACAAGGCGATACCGATGCTTGCGCCCATGAGGAAGGTATGGCCGTCGATCTCGAACGGTTGTTCCAGCACGAAGAGCAGCTTGGTCGATAATTGAGATGCGTGTTCAACGTCCGCGGCGGGCAGCAAGACCGCAAACTCATCGCCGCCAAGACGGGCGATGGTATCCGAACTGCGCAACACCCTTTTCATGCGGTGCGCCACGTCCTGCAGTACACGATCACCGTTTTCATGACCGAGTGAGTCGTTGATCTCCTTGAAGTGATCAAGATCCATGATCACCAGGGCAAGCTGCTTGCGTTCCCGGTTGGCAGTGCGAATCGCCTGCTCAATGCGATCCACGAGCAATGTGCGGTTCGGCAGGCCCGTTAAGGAATCATGCAATGCCTGATATTCAAGCTGGGCGATATGCTCCTTGCGTTCGGTAATATCGCGCATGATACCGATAAAATGACGCTTGTCATCCATCAGCATTTCACTGATGGCAAGCTCCATCGGGAATAACGATCCGTCCTTGCGCTGGCCGACAAGTTCACGTGTCACGCCGAGTATCCTGGTATCACCCGTTTCAAGATAGCTGGAAATATATTCGTTGTGCTGATCGCGATCAGGCTGGGGCATTAATATGTTGATATTATTTCCCGATAATTCCTCCGCCCGATACCCGAAAAGGTTTTCCGCTGCGGGATTAACCGTGTCGATAATGCCCTGCTCGTCGATAGTGATGATCGCGTCTGCCACGCTGTTGGTCACGGCACGGATACGTGTCTCGCTCGCCCGCAAACGATTCAGCATCCGGTTAAACTCCGCACTCACCATTCCCAGTTCATCGTGATGCAATACCGGTAATTTTGCAGATCTGTCGCCCCGCCCGACCCGGATGATTGCATTACGCAGTCGTGCGATAGGCTTCAATACGCTGAAACGCAGAACCAGCCATAGCGAGACCGCGAGGATGCCGGTGACGGAGGCCGCAATCCCCCATAATGATGTCCGCATGTTCTGGATATGTTGTGTCGATGCCTTTGTTGACAGGCTGAGCCTGAGTACCCCGCGCAGCGAAGATTGATCGTAACCGTGGCAGGAGAGACACTGGCTATCTGTCTTGATGGGCATATAGACGGTCAGTTGCCCCGGGGTACGCTGGTCAAACACCGTCTTCCCTTGCAACGCGCGATCAAATATACCCGGCGGCGGTGGACTGGATGTCCGTGGCGGTGTCGGGGCGCGGTGGAAACGTTCCTCATTAAGGAAATGATTCACTGCATTCACGGTATTCGTATCGGCAAACGCCTCATTACCGTTCTTGCGCAGTACCTGTATGCCGATGATACCCCGCTGATCCTGCATACGGTTGAGCCAGTCCCTGGCGACGGTTCCTTGGCCACTCAACATCAGCGTCCGCAGGCTTACCAGCATCGATTCTGCATGGATCTGCGCCTGCCTGGCGTCCTCGTCCTCGATGGACTGTGTCAGTTGCCTGTCTATCCACAATCCAACCATCACCATCAGGCCAAATAATAAAAAAGATATAACAAAAGCAAGGCGTATGCCGATACTCTTCATCGTCGCAAATTCATTTTCAATCTTTAGTGGAAATTCTGTAGTACTGTTGCGGATACAGCACCACGGACATCAGGAGACATATTGCATCCCTGCCTTTCTGTATTTTTATTAATTACTGAATATTCTGGCGACCCCACCGAAGCTGCCGATCCACTTTGTACCGTCAGGTGCCGATGCCATGGAAAACACATTGTCGGCAAACAGGCCATCGGCCGTCGTCATTACGGAGAAACCGTCACTGTCCCTATTGTAGCGCGCCAATCCCTTGCTGGTGCCTATCCACAATTGTCCTTGCGGATCCAGATACAGCATAAATATATGATTTGCGGGCAGACCGTCAGCCGTCGTGTAATTATGCCAGCTGCTGCCGTCAAAACGCGCCAGCCCACCGCCCCACGTACCGCACCACACAATACCGTCACGATCGACCTGCAGTGAAATAATATAATTGGGGTTGTATGCCACACCGATATTCTGCAGGCCCTGTTCCGTTTTGAGTTGTGCGTGATGCTGTGATGCCTTGCCCGGATCATTGGTAAACTTGATCTCGTCCTTAACAAGATCATACGCCGCCCCGAGACCATCGGCATGTTTCCAGTTCTGCCATTTGCCATCCTTGAAACGGGCGAGACCCTCTTCGGTCGCAAACCACATCTCGCCATCCTTGCCCTCTTCCTCACCGTATACCCAGCGGTTAGGCAACCCGCCGTGGGTATTTTCCACGGTAAACATGTCCCATTTCGATGCATCATCCAGATCACCGCCCCGAATACGATTGACGCCCGACCAGGTGGCAATCCATACATCACCATTGGAGGCCTGCATCAATTCATAGACGAACTGGTCCGCCAGACCCTGGGGTATGTTGTAGTTCTTCCATTGTTCCGTCTTGGTGTCGAACAACGACAAGCCTCCGCCGTAGGTCCCCACCACAATACTGTCGCCGAGCTTGCTGACATGAAAAATACCGTTGGACAATATACCATCAACCTGGTTATCGAATACCTTGTAGGTGTCATTCGAGGTATCGTAACGGATAACACCGCCGGAAGTGCCTATCCAGGTCTTCTCCCCGTCGATGAAAAGGGACTTGACATTGCGGTTACCGACACGGAAATGGGTGAATTTTGCATCTGACGGCCCGGCTGCCTGTGGAGTGCCGGCGGAGGACTCCCCGCCCGTGATGGATGGATGATTCGCCGGCAAGCGGGCATTGGGGGGCAATGGACCCGCAGTACCTGCATTCTGTTTGTCTGCAACGGACGCAGGTTGTGAAGTGGCTGCCTGTTGCTCGCCCAGTTTATAACTCCCGATAATCACGGCACCTATCACGATGATCAGTATCGCCATGCCGATGTAATTCAATCTCACAACTGCTTATCCTGTAATCAAGTAGTTAAAGCTTAATAGCCAATGCGTGTCACGCCGCCCAGGGTTCCCGCCCAGATCTCCCCTGCGGGTGTTGATGCAACGGCATATACGCTGTCACCCAGCAGACCCTGCTCAGGTCCGATTGTCTGCCACGATTTCCCGTCATAGCGGGACAGGCCCTGTTCCGTACCGAACCAGAATACCCCCTCCCGGTCCTGTGTCATACTGAAGACGATATTACCGGCCAGGCCGTCAGCGGTAGTGAGATTATGCCACTCACCGTCCACGAAACGACTGACACCGCCACCCCATGTGCCCGCCCACACTGTATCATCGTCTGCAACGCTAATACAAAATACATAGTTCGGGTTATAGGTAGGCTGACCGCCATTGAGAACGCTCAGGTTATGACGGGCGCGTGTTCCAAGACCGGTATTGGTGCTCACAGGCAGGTTATCATTATTGGGTGCGCCAAGCCCGTCTTTGTGGGTCCAGGACCGCCAGTTCGTACCGTCATACATCGATACGCCGCCCTCGGTTCCGAACCAGACCCGGTCACCGGAGTCGACACCGATGCCATAGACCCATTCATTGACCAGCTCATCGTAGTAGGTGGTAAAGCGGTTGTCGACGGGGTCATAGCGGTTGGCGCCCGCCCAGGTACCTATCCACACGGTACCGTCCGACTGTTCATTAAAGGCATATACCCAGTAATCCGCCAGGCCATGCATCGGGAAAAAGGTTTTCCAGGTGTCATCCTTGTAACGTGTCGCGCCGCCGCCGTTGGTACCGAACCATTTATTTCCCTGCTGATCGACCATCATGGCGAAGACATATTCATTGGCGAGACCATCGTCACGGGTAAACGTATTGAGGACCTGTTGATTTGCGAGATCGATCTCATGCACACCCACGGATGTGCCCACCCACAGGGAGTGTTTTGCCGGCTCAACTACCAGTGATCTCACATACACCTGACGGCCCACCTCGAAGGACTCGATAACATGGGCCATGTGATCATCACTTGAACCGGTAACCTCTGCTTGCCGGGTATCCGTTGTATCCGGTTGATTGCTTGTTACGTGACTATCATCATCGGGACCGGAGCACCCATATGCGGCCAGCAGCACCAGGTATATGCAAGGTAGCTTGCCGGCTTTACGCCTCATCGACGCAAGGTTCTGATATATGCAATCAGGTCACGTATCTCATCATCGGTAAACATGCCGCGATAGGCCGGCATCATTCCCTGTCCGGCCTTGATGGTTTCGAGTAACACGTTATCGGACTGCAACAGCTTTTCACCCCGGGAAAAATCGGGCGTATTCGGCATCTCGCCTGAGCCGTTGGCACCGTGACAGTTGATACAGTGTGACTGGTATAACTTCGAACCCTTTAATGGATCCGCCGCGTAGAGGCACTGGCCATAACACATCAAAACCACCGCGCCCGTCAGTGCCAGCATCCATTGAACAAACTGCCTGTGGCCTGATATCAAGCCACCGATTCCGATAGCACCGTTTAACATATGACCTGCTCTCCTTTAATCTGCAAAATGTATAACCACCTGCCGGCTATTTTCGCATATCTGCCGTCATCAACGCCATGAGCGAACACCGCCTTGTTAAAGGCCGGCCAGCGGCGCCTCGTTGCCTTCATACGCGCCTTCCAGCGCCTTGATCACGCGTGATTCATCCCAGGCGCGCTCTCCTGCGATACGCCGCAATACAATGCCCTGTGGCGATATAATCAGCGTATCCGGGAAAATACGAACAGCGAGTATATCCGTTGCTATCTTCATATCCTGATCGATATAACTGGTAAAGGTGATGCCTTTGTCGATCAGATACTCACGCGCCTGCAGCACATCATTGTCGACGGACAGTCCCGCCACCACAAAACGCTGTGGATCGAGGCGTTGATACAGGCGTTCCAGGCTCGGCAATTCATGTCTGCAGGGTGCGCACCACGTTGCCCATATATTCAGCACAACCAGCTTTCCCCTGAACGAATCGATCAATACCTGTTTGCCATCAAGCCCGGTCAACGTCAGGGGAGGTACCAGGCTGCCTTCACGCAGACCATCAAACGGCGGCGCCTGATTGCAGGCCGACAGCGTAAACATCATGAGCAACGCAGCGCATAATCCTCTTGACATTTTTCCGCTGATCATCGCCATACTGTTTCAAGCCCGTATAAATTCGACCAGGCAATCAGATGAACCTTATGGCAAGACCTCGTTCATCACGATATTTGCCTCATCCACGCCAACACGCAGTACATCGGACGTTCCCTGTACATCGCCGCTTTGGGGCATGGCGTTGCCCGATTTTGAAATCCTGGCGACGACGATCACTTCCGGAAATTGTGAAATAGTCATCGCAGGATTGATAGCCATGGAATCATCCAGCGAAAAATCCAGTGGCAGGTCCTTGACCCGGGCACGCAGGACGGCCAGTGGCATGCGAGGGCCTTCCGATGCCCGCGCGAATATAAACACGGTATCGTTCTCGCTGAACCGGCCGGCAAGACTTTTGTCCAGCTTGACCACACCGGTCACATGACTGTCCTGCAGGTCTTTGGCAACATTTTGCGGCGAATCCTGTCCAGCGCCATCACCATCAACAGAGGCGACATTCGATCGACCCGCCAGCAAGGACTCGGCCTCCTTGATATTGCCCTGCATGACTCGTGCATCTTCAGAGTCCTGCGGCAACATCCGATAGAGCTTGCGCCAGTAATCAAGTGCCTGTTGAAAATCAGCCCTTTCAAATGCGGCGGTACCGGCCAGCCATAATCCCTTTTGATTGTCGGGATCGATCGTGAGTGCCTTGTCGATCAATTGTATCGGTCTACCTTCCAGTGATTGTGCACCGCTGGCCATGGCCAGCGCATCGGCATAATCGACCAGCAGGTTCGGGTCATCATTGGCAAGGCTGATGGCTTTCTCATAGGCCGCAATCGCATCATCGAGGCGGCCCAGCACCAGATATGAACGTCCCAGCATCGACCATCCTTCAGGATCTGCGGGATTTTCCTCAAGACGCTGTGCAAGCTGGGACACCATCGCGGAGATCTGTGCGGACATATCTGACGGTGTTGCATTTTCCGCTGTTGCCGCGGCACGCCCGGAGGGCGAGATGGATTCCGGGGTCCCCAGCCATTGATAGATACCGATCGCGAACACAGGGATGGCTATGCCAACGAGCACGGCAGCGAGTCTGCCTTTACCTTTAGGGGTGTTGGCGACAACCGATGCATCAGCTCCTTCAGGCACATCCTCAAGCAATCTCTGCTCGAGCTCCAGGCGCCCCTGCTCGTACTGTTCGCGCGTAATGACGTCATTCTCGAGGTCGCGCTCGAGCTCGGCGAGCTGGTCGCGGTAAATAGTGATATTCAGCGTATTCCGTTCAACCGATTCGTTATTCGCGTGCCGGCTGATCAAGGGTGGAATGACGAAGAGCAGTGCCGCGGTGATAAACAGCACAACCACGATCCAGAAGATCATCATACCTTGCGTTCTCCGCCTGCCTGATCGCCCAGTAAGCGCTCGGCACGCGCTATCTCCGCGGCGGACAGTGATGCCTTCTCTGTTCGCTGACGACGGCGTTTCAGACTGATCATCAGGGCAGCGCCCCCGACCACCAAGAGTATGAACGGCCCGAACCACAGCAGTACGGTAGTGGTCTTCAACGGTGGATTGAATAATACAAAATCACCGAAGCGCGCCACCATATATTCGACTATCTCCTTATCCGTCTTGCCCTGTTTCATCATTTCGCGCATCTCCTGGCGCAAATCCGCGGCAAAATCGGAATGTGAATCAGCAAGTGACTGATTCTGGCATACCAGGCAGCGCATATCAGCGGCAAGCTTCATCATGCGTGCCTCGATCACCGGATCATCAGACATTGGCTGTGCCTCCTTGGCTGCAAGAGAAAAGACCGGCAGCATCAAGGAAAGCAAGATAACAATAGTACGCACCATCAGATCATTACCCCTGTAATTTTTTTACCAATGGCAGGATCTTTTCATTCAAGGCTTCAGGGGTGACGGGACCGATCTGTTTGTAACGAATAATCCCCTGCTTGTCGATCACGAATGTCTCAGGCACGCCATACACGCCAAAGTCAATGCTCACACGTCCATCAAGATCAAATACCGTAAGCACATATGGATTGCCCAGTTGTTGCAACCATTCGTTGGCACGCTGACGCGCGAATGCAATCTCCTGATCGGGTGTTATCAATTTGAGTTGCGAGTTGTCTATACTACCGTCACCGCGCAGCTCCTTGTGATTGAGCCCAACCACAAGGACGAGATGTTGTTGTGACAAAGCAACAAGATCGCGGTGCTCGTGACGACAGGCAACGCACCAGGTTGCCCATACATTAAGCAGCCACACCTTGCCTAACATGTCTGCGGAGGAAAATGTTCCTGACGAGACATCCAGCCGCGGTAATTCGAAAAGGGGCGCCGCCTTGTCGATGAGGGGTGATGGAACCTCACGCGGATTGAGAAACAGCCCCTTGCCTAAAAAGGCAACCAGCACACCGAACACAATCAGCGGGATCAGAAAACGCAGATGACGTGTCATTAAAGTATTCGGATTATCCCTTGCTTTGCGGTGCCATGCGGGCAACGGCGTTCGGAGCCGCCGCAATATCGCCACGCGGCATCTGCTTGCGCCTGCGTACCGCCAGCCGGTAGCGACGATCACTGACCGCCAGCAAACCGCCAAGGGCCATCAACACACAACCACCCCAGATCCAGTCGACAAAGGGTTTGTAATAGATGCGCACACTCCAGGCACCACCACTGACGGGTTCACCGAGCGACACATACAGGTCCCTGAACAGACCGGTATCGATCGCGGCCTCCGTCATCGCGGTTTGCTGAACGGTGTAAATCCGTTTCTCGGGATTCAGCGTCATGACAACACGGTTGTTCTTGCTGACGAGGATAAAGCCCTTTTTGGCCTGATAGTTCGGACCCTGCTCATCGACCACTCCGTCGAAACGGAATTCGTATCCACCCACCGATGTGGTATCGCCAATATCCATGCGCACGTCTTTTTCCGTTTCGTATCCCTTGACAAGGGTGACGCCGATAATGAACACAGCGACGCCGAAGTGCGCCAGCTGCATGCCGTAATAACTGCGCGACAGCCCTGCAAGGCCCCTGCCACCCAGTTCCCTCGAGCGTCTGACGGTACGTGCAAAACTCGTGATCAATGAGCCAACGATCCAGGCAGCCATCAGGATGCCGATGCTGATCATCGGGGTCCATTTACCCAGGATAAACGGCAAGATGATGGCTGTGATGATCCCGGCGCCGAATGCCCAGCGCAACCGGACTGCGAGTTCAGGCAGACTCGCCTTTTTCCAGCGCGCGATCGGCCCGATTCCCATAAAGAACACCATCGGTACCATCAACGGAACGAACACCGCCTCAAAATACGGCGGACCCACCGACAGCTTGCCCTGGCCGAGGGCGTCGATGATCAAAGGATACAGGGTACCCAGCAACACGCTGCCGGCCGCCACCACCAGCATGACGTTATTGACCAGCAGCATCGATTCGCGTGATACATAATGAAAACCGCCGCCCAATCCGACACGCGGCGCACGCAGTGCGTATAGAAACAGCGAACTGCCTATCACTACACCGAGAAAGATCAGGATGAAGACGCCGCGCGCAGGATCCGTTGCAAAGGCATGGACCGAGGTCAGCACACCGGAACGGACCAGGAACGTTCCCAACAGACTGAGTGAAAATGCCATTATCGCGAGAAGCACGGTCCAGTTTTTAAAACTGCCGCGTTTTTCCGTGACCGCCAGGGAATGGATCAACGCTGTTCCCATCAACCACGGCATGAACGAGGCATTCTCGACCGGATCCCAGAACCACCAGCCACCCCAGCCAAGCTCGTAATAGGCCCAGGCACTGCCCAGCGCGATCCCGATGGTCAGGAACATCCATGCCACGATCGCCCACGGGCGGGACCAACGCGCCCATGCCGCATCCAGTTTGCCGCTGATCAAGGCAGCGATCGCAAAAGCAAACGCCACCGAAAAACCGACGTAACCCATATAGAGCATCGGCGGATGGATCACCAGACCGGGATCCTGTAACAGGGGATTCAGGTCCTGGCCGTCGAGCGCTGCCGGCAGTAAACGTTCGAACGGATTGGAGGTAATCAATAAAAATAACAGGAAACCGACGGAGACCAGGCCCAATACGCCTAGCACCCTCGCCACCATATCTTCCGGCAGATTGCGGCTGAACAGGGTGACGGCCGTTGTCCATCCGCCCAGCATCAACATCCACAATAACAGTGATCCTTCATGGCCGCCCCACACTGCTGCAAAACGGTAATACCACGGGAGGGCGGAATTGGAGTGATTGGTAACATAAAAGACAGAGAAATCATTGCTTATAAAGGCGTAGGCCAGGCAACTGAAGGCGATGACGATAAACACAAACTGCCCTTGTGCTACAGGTCTTGCCAATGCAATCCATGAGGGTATGCCGCGAGCCGCGCCTATTATCGGCAACGTTGCCTGTATCAGGGCCATCGACAGCGCCATGATCAGTGCAAAGTGTCCAATCTCGGGAATCATTCGCTACTCTCCTTCCACTATCAAAGACGAACCGGCCTTCTCAGTGGCTTGATGTGAATTTTCCAGCATCTCCGAAACCTCCGGCGGCATATAGGTGGCATCATGTTTGGCAAGTACCTCTTCGGCGTGAAAGGTCCCGTCACGGCTCAGACGTCCCTGCGCCACAACGCCCTGGCCTTCCCTGAACAGGTCCGGCAGAATCCCGGTGTACACGACCGGAACCGTTTCCACCATGTCGGTCACCATGAAATGAACGGTCAAACCATCATCCTCACGTTGCAGGCTGCCTTCCTTGACCAGACCGCCCAGCCTGAGGTTCCTGTCGATCGGTGCCTCCTTCGATACGACCTGGGTGGGACTGAAAAAATAGGCCAGATTGCCTTTCAGCGCCTTCAATACCATGATCGATGCAACAGCCAGACCTACCAGCCCGACAGCAACAAACAGCAATCGTTTTTGACGTGTCTTCATTCTCCTGCACCTACCTTGACCCTTGTCATCCGGTTCAGCCGCCGCAACACGGTCTTGTGATGGCGTTTCACCGACAGCGCCTCGATCACCAGGACCAATGCCGTCATGCCGAACGAACTCCAGATATAAAACCCGTAACCGCCCATCGAGAAAAAATCCGCCATCGTCAGTGAGTATCGCCCAGCAGATCCCTGACCCAGTCACTGCCTTTTTCACGCTCCAGCATCATGGAACGTAATCTCATGAATATTACCGCGAAGGAATACATCCAGTATGCCAATGTCATCACCATCATCGAAGTCAGGATGCTGGATTCTATCGAACGCAAAGAAGATGTCTGATGCAAGGCCCTGCAATTCAGGGAGTTCGGGTCAGGACACTGGACCGAATAATAAATGATCGGGACACAAAACACACCTACAAGCGCCAATAATGCCGCGGCCCTGTCAGCCCGGCGCGGATCGTCGATTGCCGCATACAGGGCCATATAGCCAATGAACAAGAATAAAAGGATCAGCTCAAAGGTCAAGCGCGGATCCCAGTCCCACCACGTCCCCCAGCTGGTACGGCCCCAGAAGGAGCCTGTCCACAGGGCGAGGAAGGTGAACACGGCCCCCGTCGGCGCAATGGCGGTCGCCATCATGAACGAGAGACGGGTGTTGAATATCAGGCCCACGGCCGCCCAAGCAGCCATAATGACATAGAGCCACATCGACATCCAGGCAGCGGGAACATGGATAAATATGATCCGGTAGTATTCCTTCTGGTCCTGCAAGACGTCCGGGGTGGTAAAAAAACTCAGATACAGACCCGCGATGGTCAACAGGATCGCAGCCCCCATAAACCAGGGGATGGACTTGTCAACTACGGGATAAAAACTCGCCGGTGAGGAGTATTTAAACCAGTTTATCGCCACAAATCATTCCTGACACTTATTCTATAGATATACGCAATGCCGCGGCCGTTGCCGGTGGCGTTAATACCAATGCGATCACCAGAAAGGCACTCAATAACCAGAAATGCGCCTCAGTGTTCATGCCCGAGATACCGGCGTCTACGACACCGGCTCCAAAGATCAATATGGGGACATACAGCGGCAACACCAACAGGGATATCAAAACTCCCCCACCGCGCAGACCCAATGTCAGAGCGGCGCCGATCGCCCCGATCAGACTCAACACCGGTGTACCGACCAGCAGTGACAATACCAGGGTCCCGAGAGCATGTGTCGGCAAATCGTATTGCAGACCCAGCAGGGGTGCCATCAATACCAGCGGTATGCCGGTCACCAGCCAGTGCGCGGCCACCTTGCCCAGAACCAGCAATGCCAACGGCTGCGGCGTCAATATTAATTGCTCGAGCGTGCCATCGGCAAAATCCTCGCCGAACAGACGGCCCAGCGCCAGCATAGAGGCCAGTAATGCTGCAACCCACACGATCCCCGGCGCGATCTTGCGCAACGTATCCATGTCAGTACCGACACCGAGCGGAAACAGGCTCACCACGATGACAAAGAATAGCAGCGTAATCAGCACATCCGACATACGCCGTACGGCCAGGAGAAGATCGCGGGTCAGCATAAAGCGCACTGTCGCCAGTATACCCGTGCCGCTCATGATCCTAACTTGATCTGTTTCACGGTTGTGGCATCGAGCGCCACTTCCTGGTGGGTTGTCAGCACGATTATACCCTGATTAGCCAAATGCCCGCTGAATATCGCCCTCAGTACATCGACAGAAGACCTGTCCAGGGCGTTAAAGGGCTCATCCAGGATCCACAGTCGCGCCTTGCTCACCAGCAGGCGGGCCAGTGCCGCCCTGCGTTTTTGCCCCTGTGACAAGACCTTGGCCGGCAGGTCTTCAAATCCTTGCAGTCCCATACGATCCAGGGCCTCGAGGGCTGCTGACTCCGACACAGTCTCACCGGCTAACGCCGCTGCAATTTGCAGGTTTTCAAGGCCGCTGAGTTCGGATTTGATGGCGTTGAGATGTCCAAGAAACAGCAATTCCTTATGGTAATCATCGCCAAGTGATTGAATTCCAGCGCCATTCCATAACACTTCGCCATCGCTGGGGGTGACCAGACCACACAACATGCGTAATAATGTCGTTTTCCCGGCGCCGTTAGGGCCGTTAACATAGAGCAGTTCACCCGGTTGTATGGAAAAACTCAGGGCAGTGAATAATTCACGTTCACCACGCACGGCCTCCAGATGGCTGGCTTCAAGCATTGAACTCCCTGGCAACGAATCACAGATAAAATTCAACGAATTATACGTATTTGGCGCGAAATCCGGTAATAAAAATTGTAATATCCTGTCTGCAGTCATCAATTTTGTGTTGCCAAACCATATACCTATCATGATCTGCGGGCATCATCAGCGGGATAAATGGATTCATCGGTGAGATACAGCGGAATCGATATATCACAGTGCGGATTGACGGTTATACTTTCAGGCAAACAATATGAGGGGCATGACCTTGCATTCATCAGTGCCTGACAAGGACCGATCCAGTATCGATCTTGTGCGTTCCCAGTTCGCCGCACTCAAGACACACATCGAACAAGCCATCATCGGCCAGCCCAGGCTTATAGAACGCCTGTTGACCGGTGTACTGGCGGATGGTCATGTGCTGCTCGAGGGATTGCCAGGACTGGCAAAGACCACAGCGGTCAGGGCGCTAGCAAGCGGTATGAACCTGCGTTTTCAACGTATCCAGTTCACCCCGGACCTGATCCCGGGCGATATCACCGGCAGTGACATCTTTGTGCCGCAGGACGGCCACTTCCAGTTCATCGAGGGTCCGATATTCAACGATATTATCCTTGCCGATGAGATCAACCGCGCCCCTCCCAAGGTACAGTCGGCGTTACTGGAGGCCATGCAGGAACGTCAGGTCACGGTTGGAGGCGTAACACGCGAGTTGTCACCGCAATTCATGGTAATCGCCACCCAGAATCCGATCGAACATGAAGGCACCTATCCACTGCCCGAGGCACAGCTCGATCGCTTTCTGATGAAGACGCATATCGACTACCCATCGGCCGACGATGAACTCGCCATCCTGCACCTCGAACAGCAACGCCTGACAGCCACCACGTCGGCGCCGAGTATTATGGCGAATATGACTCCCGAGCAGGTGTTACAGGCTCGCGCGGCGGTATGCAGGATCTATATCGATGAAATGCTCGAACGATATATCATCACCCTGGTAGGTGCGACCCGCAATCCTGCGGCATGGGACCCTGAACTCGCCGGCTGGATCAGTCGTGGTGCCTCACCGCGCGCAAGCCTTGCACTGGCGCATGCGGCAAGGGCGCGGGCATACCTGAGCGGGCGCGATTTCGTCGAACCGGGTGACATCATCGATCTCGCCCATGACATCCTGAATCACCGCATCGCACTCAACTTCAGCGCCCGGGCTGCAGAGGTATCGGTCGCAAAGGTTATCGAGCGCATTATCGAGGCAGTTCCCATTCCCTGATGTTGCAACAGGCCGAGCACACACCGTTACTGGACCACAATGAACTCGAACGTCTGCAAGGTATGATACTTGACAGGCGTGACCGACGCCGCACCGTTTCATCACCCTACAGCGGTCCCGCGATCTCGCGTCATCGCGGCTATGGCATGGAACTGCATGATGTACGGCCCTATCATCCCGGGGATGATATCCGTCACATGGACTGGCGGGCGACGGCGCGCAGTCATAAACCCACCACCAAGGTCTATCTGGAGGAACGTCAACACAGCCTGTTACTGATCACCGATCGCAGGCCCGGGATGCGCTTTGGCACCCGTGGCGAGATCAAGGCGGCGCGTGCGGCGCGCGTTGCCTCCATCATGACCTTCACGGCGCTGGCCGCGCAGGAACACGTCGCGGGCCTGGTCATCGAAAACGGCCTGATACAGTTTGCTCCCGCGCGGACACTGTCAGGCGTCTTCCCCCTGATCAGGGCACTTGCTGCACCCTTGCACCACACGGCCCCGTCTCCATCGACTGCGGATGAGTTTCACCAGGTCTGTACACATATTGCGCGACACGGTGAACGCGGCACGAGCGTGTGCCTCATCGGTGATTTTCACGATGTCGATGAACGGTACTCGCCGGCATTGCGTTATCTGGCCGAACAGTTTGAAGCGATTGCCATCCGCATCGTCGACCCGGCTGAACGGGTATTGCAGGCGACCGGCCGGATGCGGATTGTTTCCCCAGTAACCGGCATGATCACGGTCATCGACAGTGACGACGCCGACATCCGTCAACGATACAACGACTTGATGGGGCAACACAGCGACAAACTCCGCGCCATATTTACATCGGCGGGTTTCCAATATCTGACGGTGGACACGGACAACGACACGTTCCGGCAACTGGGCGCACTGTCATGAAAGAAACGGATGTATTGAACAAGATGGCAGATATCGAGTTGCCGGCTCCACCGGACTGGCAACCACTCATCATTACCACCGTGATTGTATTGCTCCTTGTCCTTGTTGCAACAACTATCATCCGGCGTACCAGGAGCCATGTGGACAATCGATCATCATCGCTGTCTATCAAACACAGGGACAAGGTACTGGACACGATCAGGGAACAATGGTCGGCTGGCCGTATCGATGACCGCGAGGCCTCGTACCGGCTCGCCACCCTGTTGCGTCTTGGCCTTGGACTGCCGCAACTGGGCACCGAGTGTCCCGCTGCATTGACCAATGATGCCGACCGTTGGCGCAAGACAATCCATCGATTCAACCTGCTGCGATACAGCAAGGCCCCCCGGAAATCTCTTGCACAGGAAGACTTCGATAACGTCAAACGGTGGATTGTGCACGCACCGCTTGATCGGCCGCAAACATGCTGACGTTTTACTCACCCATGTGGCTGCTGGCACTGCCGTTACCCGTATTGTTATGGTTCGTCGTCACGCGACGCAATGCAATAGCAAACCGCGTATTCAAAGGGTCGAGGAAGATCCGCCCCGCCATCGTACATCCGCAGGCCGATGTATTGGCTGCACTCGATCATGCGCGCAAGGGCAGACGGCGCATACCCTGGTTATGGCTCACCGGCTGTATGCTCCTGCTGCTCTCGATGTCACGGCCGCAATGGCTGGATTTCGCTGTCCCCGGCGCACACCGCGGTCACGACGTGATGCTGGCAATCGATGTTTCAGGATCGATGCGGGCACTGGATTTCGTTATCGACGGCGTACCCGCCAGCAGACTCGATATGGTCAAGCAGGTTACCCGGCAATTCATCGACAACCGCACCGATGACCGCATCGGCCTGATCATGTTTGCCGATGATGCCATGACGTTCATGCCCCTGACGACGGATCTCGTCATGGTACGTGATATGGTCGATGAGGTTCGTCACGGTATCGCCGGGGAGAAGACCGCGATAGGCGATACCATCGCCCTGGCGGTCAAGCGTTTACGGGATGCCGACAATACATCACGTATCCTCATCATGCTGACCGACGGTGCCAATACCTCCGGATCCGTATCCCCCGAATCCGCCATCCTGCTCGCCAGACACCAGGGTGTCAGGGTCTATACCATCGGTATCGGTACCGACAACACGGTCGCGTTTCCACGCGGACCGGTGCAGGCACCCGTCTATACCGAACTGCCACTCGATGAAGACTTGTTACGCAACATCGTCTCACAAACCGGCGGTCGCTATTTTCATGCCGGTAATACCCGGGAACTGCAGCAGATCTACACGGAAATCGATCGACTGGAGTCAGGCGAGATCAGGGATCCGCAGCTTGCCAGCCGCATGGACCTCTACTGGTTACCATTGCTCGCCGGGCTCGTCCTGTTGTTGTTCAATGAGCGCCGTCTGTTGCGAACCGGATACGACGGTGTAATACCATGATAGAAGGACTGGCACAGCTTTCATTGCGCGAACCGTTATGGCTGCTGCTGGCATTGGCGCCGTTAATCGCCCTTGCCTGGCATAGGTCACGTCAGCGACTGCCGGCACGTTTGAAGGCCTTTGCAGATCCGCACTTGTGGCGCTGGTTGATCACCCGACCTGCGCAATCAGGCTCGTCCATTCCCTGGTTACTGATCTGCGCCTGGTTACTTGCCACCCTTGCCATGAGCGGACCGTATCTAAAGCAGCAGCAATCCGCAACGCAGCCGCAACGCAGTCTGGATATCGCCGTGGTGGTCGATATCTCGCCATCCATGAAAGCGCGCGATGTCTTCCCGAACAGGCTTGAACGGGCCAAACTCGAGATACACGATTTCATCGCCAGGCTCAAGGCAGACCGTACTGCACTGATTGCGTTTTCAGCCAACGCCTACGAGGTCCTGCCACTGACCCATGATCGTGATGCCTTGCTGCAGTTCGTCGAGGCACTGGATGTGACCCTGACCAGGAAACGCGGCTCGAATATGACCCAGGCACTGGAACTCGCACGACAGTCGCTCGCTGAAAGCCGGCCGGGAAGCCGGGCGATCGTATTGGTCAGCGACGGTGGATCGGATGAAAAGGCCGGTGTCCTGGCCGCTGCACGTCGTCTGAAAAAAGATTCGATACCACTTTACATCCTCGGTGTGGGAACACAGGCAGGCGCCCCTGTCGAAGACGATCTCGGCAAACTGCTGCGCTATAACGACGAGCTGGTCATCTCGCGACTGCAGCAGGCTGCCCTGATATCGCTTGCCAATATCAGCGGCGGCGCGTACTCCGACATTGCGGATGACGATGCAGACTGGCAACGCCTGTTTGCAGCGATGGACCAGCTCGAACGCGACAACGTTTACCAGGCGTCCACGGCGCAACGGGGTTACCCGCTTTATCCCTGGCTGCTGGGACTGAGTATCATCCTGTTTATCTGGTCCGGGAGCCGCCGTATGGATGCGATCGCCGTGATATTGCTGGCACCGTTTATCTTCGGCAAGGATGTTCAGGCCGCCTCCTGGAAAGAGCAGCAGGCTTACGAGGCCTTGCTCAATGGATACTATGACAAGGCGGCGGTTGCCTACGAACAGATCAGTACATTCAACGGCTACATGGGCCAGGGTGCGGCGGCCTATCGGCTGGGCGACTGGCAACAGGCGCTTGATGCATTTGCGCGCGCCACTCAACTCGCCGGCACGGATAGTGAACATGCCAGGTCGTCCTATAACAAGGGGAACACCCTGACGCGTATGGGTGAGTATGACAAGGCAAGCGCGGCCTATGAGGAGGCACTGCGATGGCAAAAGAATTACCCGCATGCAGCCCTGAACCTGACGCTGGTCAACAAGCTCAAGGATGAAACCGGCCTCAAAGATATCGAACGCCCGAAGGTTACGCCCGATGCGCGGGATACGCTCAGCGATCCAAATGCCGGGCTATCCGATACTGCTGCTGCAAACGCTGAACAGCAGCAAGCCGGTCGGGAAAACCGCCGAGTAACAAATCCACGCGCAACCACGAAAGCGCAACAGTCAATGATTGATCAAACTATTGCACAATGGAATCTGGATGAGACACAAGCCGGTGGGGAAATGGGATCGGCACTGTGGCAACTGCGTACGATGGATGACACGCCGCAGACCTTGTTGCGCGCACGCATTGTAGCAGAAGATGCCGAACACCCAGCGATCGATGAGGAAAGGCCATGGTAGGCCGTCGCAGCTTGCTGCTCATCGCCTGCCTGCTGAGCAGTTCCTGGTCGGTGGCGGCAACCTTGACCGCGATGGTGGACAGGAAAGAGGTCATGCATGACGAATATGTGGTGGTGACATTGTCCCTGGTCAACAGCGATACGCGCCTGCGCGCCCAGGGGATTTCACCCAATGTCGACCTGACCTTGCTGACAGACGATTTTGAGCTGGGCGTGCCGCGCGAAGAACATCGTTTCAATATCTCGCGCAACCACGGCCGATCGACCTCGGAAATCACGGTCGAGCTGTTTCCCAAGCGGGCCGGCGAGTTCATCATCCCTGCATTCACCGTCGACGGGGTGTCGTCGGAACCAATACATTTACGGGTACACAAGGGCAGTGCCGAAACAAACCCAGAGATCTTTGCCCGCAGCGGTGTCACCAACGACAGCGCATGGCAACGTGAACAGATCATTGCCTATCTCGACCTGTATCATCGCATCGAACTCAAGTCCGCAAAACTCGGCGGCAATATCGATACCGAGCCACTGCAACTGGAACTGCACAAGCTGGAGCAGACACAACGCGAGGAACGGGTTGGCGGCGTCACCTATAACGTCGTACGCACGGCATGGGCCATCACCCCGTTGTTAAGCCGCGACTACACACTCTATCTGCCCGATATATGGATCGAGACCGGTGACGGCCGCAGGATCCGCCTGCCGTTCGAGAAACAGCATATCAAGGTCAGGGCACTGCCGGATGACATACCGCCACTTGCCATGGTCGGCAGGCCGATACTCAATCAAACATCATTCAGCGAACCCCTTCAGGTCAATCACGCAACGCCCTGGACCATCACGATCCGTGCCCCGGTGAGTCCTGCAGCATTTCCCGAAGAGCTGCCTGCATTGGACATGCCGGACACAATTAAAATGTATAGTGATGCGACACAGCGCACCATCGATCAGTCATCCGCACCGGTCATGGGTGTCGCAACCTATCGAAACTATATCATTCCCCTGTCGGCGGGTGACTTCAGCTTGCCGGCAATCCGCATCCCCTACTTCGATCCGGATCGGGGTACGATGGACATCGCGACACTGGAGAGCCGGGCATTCTCCGTGAAACCGGCGCCACGCACGACAGATAATGCGACAACGATCCCTGGTCTGCCGGTCTCGGCACGGTCGGTCCCTGAAGAGCCCGAGGCACATCCAGCCATCACGATATGGCAGGTAATCAGCATGACTGCCGTCACCCTCTGGTTGGTTACCCTCGGCTTGTGGTGGCATACACAAAAACGCAAGAGCGATGCCTCACCGACGAAACACACGTCACGAACTGTCCATACGGATCAACATCCCCTGAAGACGTCATTGCTCGATGCATTCGGATCACGCACGCTGGAAGAGGGGCTCAATCAGTGGGAAGGACGCCACGGACAGGATGACGATGTCCGTCGTGCCGTTCGGGCCGTACAGACATTACTCTATAGCCGTAACAAACCGGACAACGACGATGAGTTACAAGCTCTCATCAGGAATGCAGTGAAAAAGATCCATGCGGCATCGACGGAAACACCGATGCAAGATCCCTGGTCACCGCGTGCCTTTACGCCCAGCCTTGGCTTTATCGAGGAGAAGCGGTGAAGATCATCGAAGTCATCGCCGACAGCGGTTACGTCGATACCGTCTCCGGCATCGCCGAACAACACGACTGCGAGGATGTCTGGACCAGCCCCCCGAGTGAGGACGGCCGCCAGATCATTCGCATGATCGTGTCTCCGGAAAAGCGCCAGGACGTGCTCGACGCCCTGCAGAGCGCCCTGGGTGCTAGCGACAAGACCCGGATCAATGTCATCCCGCTGGAGGTGACCCTGCCGCGTAAGCAGGAGGAAAAAGAGGAATCACCCGAAAAGAAAACCCCCACCACAACACGCGAAGAACTGTATAACAGTATCGAGAAGGACAGCCGCCTGGACGGTAATTTTCTGTTACTGGTGTTCCTTTCCACCATCGTCGCAGCCATTGGTCTCATTGAAGACAATGTCGCCGTCATCATCGGGGCCATGGTCATCGCACCGCTGTTGGGACCCAACATCGCCCTAGCACTGGCCACGGCGCTGGGTGATACCGAA
>Ga0315534_1000329_pt1 | contig 32118 bp, 25 predicted proteins | sample SalMarSW160240MG_FD_203094 | JGI IMG/M metagenome (GOLD analysis project Ga0315534, IMG submission 203094) | Salt marsh sediment microbial communities from the Plum Island Ecosystem LTER, Massachusetts, United States - Salt Marsh Sediment SW1602-40 ...
TAATTTCTTGATATTACCCTGCCGATACTTTCCTACTTCCTCTTCAAAAAAATGAAGGTCTTTTAAACATAAAAGATCAAACTCATCCCACTGATGTTCTTCTGCAAATGGTTTAAATTTTAATTTTAGCTGGTCAATATCGGTATGTTCACCAACCATGATCATCGTGTTGGTCACGTACATATACCAGCTTTCGAATCGTTCAGGCTCCATCATCTGGTAAAGTGTATTAAACGAGATTAACCCGTTGAAGAATATTGAGGAGTTGGTAGGTATATCCTCCAAAACACCCGTTACAGTCAGGTCAAGTTTATTGTTGAACCGTATGGTATTACCCATTGGATTTGTATCTCCAAATAATTTAAAAGCCATTTTCTTAGTAAGGACTATAGAATTGGGTGAAATCAGGACTTTCTCCGGATTGCCATAGATCAGGTTGAAGTTGAAAAAGTCGAAAAATGTTGAATCTGCATAATAAAGATCCTCAACAGTAACAGGATCATTCCCGCAATTCAAAACAGCATCCCTCGCCATGAAATAATCCAATCTTAGCGTACTTTCTACCTCAGGGAGCATATCTTTCATTGTGGGTGCAAGAGCATAGGGTGTAAACCAACCCAGTGTTTTAACAAAATAGACCTGGTTTATATTCTGGTGAAATTTGTCATTGCTAAGTTCTTGGTATACAAACCGGCCAATCAGAATAACCACAGCCAAACCGAGTGAGAATCCTGTTAAATTTATAAACGTGTGAAGCTTATTCCTGTAAATATTACGTAAGGCAACCAGCAGGTAGTTCTTAAGCATGTTGATTTCAATTTGGTTATTTTTTTTTTCAAGATATTGTACACGAACGAATGCCTCCAAACCTCATACCATTAAATGCATAATGCTGATTATAAGTAGATTATACAATCACTTATCATGAATAACAGCTCCATGTGTTCCATAATCATCCACTAAATGGTTCATTTTCATACAAAGTAAAAAACCGACAATGATCTGTTTTCCAAGGGTGAAATCAAAAATCAATGTCTATATTTGGATACATCTAATACAACTCATATGCATACTCATAGATTCAGAATTTTCATTTTACTGGCCATTATTTCCGGGTTAACATTGCATGCACAAGATAAGGTTTTGGTTGAGACCATTTCAAAGGAGATTAATTCGAAAATGGATCATTATCAATCTTTATATCAGCATCTGCATCAACATCCTGAGCTTTCTTTTCAGGAGTCTGCCACATCAGACCGGATGGCTGAAGAGTTAGGGAAGCTTAACTTCCAAATAACCCGGAATTTTGGAGGGACCGGGATCGTTGGTGTTTTTGAAAATGGTGATGGACCCGTGATTATGGTTCGTACGGATATGGATGCCCTTCCAATCGAAGAAAAAACGGGTTTGCCCTATGCCAGCAAGGTGACGATGAAAAATGAAGACGGGGAGGAAGTTCCGGTAATGCACGCCTGCGGACATGATGTTCACATGACGGTTTGGGTGGGAACTGCAAACACACTGGTTGCACTTAAGGATCACTGGAAAGGCACACTGATCATGATAGCCCAGCAGGCTGAAGAGAAGAGTGGTGGGGCGAATGCCATGATTGAGGAAGGGTTGTTTCGGAAATTCCCGGTACCGGATTATGCCCTGGCATTTCATGTCAATCCGGGACTTCCGTCCACTATGGTGGGTTACTGTCCCGAAGCGGCATTTGCCGGTGTAAGTTCAGTGGACATCGCGGTTTTTGGTGAAGGAGGACACGGTGCATACCCTCACGAAACAATCGATCCGGTTGTTCTGGCATCACGAACAGTGGTGGATCTTCAAACCATTGTCAGCAGGGAGATCTCCCCTCTTAAACCGGCTGTGGTAACGGTTGGGTCCATTCACGGTGGTACCCAGCACAACATTATCCCGGATCGGGTAGACCTTCAGCTAACCATCAGGTTTTATACTGACGATGTCTATCGTCAAATCATTGAAGCAATACACAGGATAACCCGGGGAGTGGCAATATCCTCCGGTTTACCCGAAAACAAATTTCCTGAAATCACGATTGCTGATTCCTATACACCCCCGGTTCAGAACAATCCTGCATTAACCCATCACGCCACATCATCGTTCAGCAGGATCCTGGGAGAAAAGAATGTAGTAAGGGTAGAGCCCACCATGGCTGGTGAGGATTTCGGTAAATACGGACAAACCGATGAACAAATCCCAATCTTCATGTTCTGGGTTGGAGCGGTGAATCCAGAGGTTTACGCCGAATCCATTGAAAAGGACATTTCAATGCCTCCACTGCATTCCCCGCACTTTGCTCCCGATTATATAAATTCAATCAGAACCGGTATCAAAGCCATGAGTTTCGCAACAATCAATCTTTTTCTGAAATAGGATTATCATTTAGCACGTAATACAATTAATAATGAGAACCATGAAAAGAACCATGTTATTCCCGATCATCCTGGCTCTATTGTTCACCACAGCGCACGGTCAGGACCGGTTAACCGGTAAGTCTTTTGCAACGCGGTCTGAAGTTATTGCACAGCACGGGATGGCCTGCACAAGCCAGCCACTGGCTACCCAGGTAGCCCTGGACATTCTCAAGCAGGGTGGAAATGCGATCGATGCAGCCATTGCAGCAAATGCAGTCATCGGTTTAATGGAACCAACAGGTAGCGGGATTGGAGGAGATCTCTTTGCCATTATCTGGGACAGCAAAACAGGACAGCTATATGGATTGAATGCCAGTGGCCGTTCACCAAAATCACTCACCATCGATTATTTCAAGGAAAACGGCATTGAACGGATCCCGTCACACGGGCCTCTGCCGGTCTCGGTCCCCGGCTGTGTGGATGGATGGTTTGAGATGCATAAGAGATTCGGTACCCTTCCAATGGAAACAATTCTTTCACCAGCCATCCGGTATGCCAGGGAAGGATTCCCGGTGACTGAACTAATTGCATATTACTGGAGGAGTGCCCGCTCCCTCTCCCGTTTTCCAAACGTGAGCGAGACCTATATGCCGGAAGGAGCTCCTCCCGCCAAAGGGGAAATCTTCCGTAATCCCTACCTGGCAAACACCCTGGAAAAAATTGCCACCGGCGGAAGGGACGTTTATTATAAAGGAGAAATTGCACGAACCATTGATCAATTCATGAAAGAAAACGGCGGATTCCTTTCATACGATGATCTGGCTAACCACTCTTCGGAATGGGTGGATCCCATCTCCGTCAACTACCGCGGTTATGATGTATGGGAGTTACCACCAAACGGACAGGGAACTGCTGCACTTCAGATCCTGAACATCATGGAAGGCTTTGACATTGCATCCATGGGATTTGGCAGTACCGATTACATCCATCATTTTGTGGAAGCAAAAAAACTTGCTTTTGAAGACAGGGCAAAATATTATGCCGATCCTGCCTTCAATGAGATCCCCATCGAACAGTTAATATCCAGGGAATACGCCGCCGATAGGAGGAAGCTTATTAACCCGAACCGTGCTGCGCGCCGGTATGATGCCGGTGAACTGGAACAGGGTAATACAATCTATATGACCGTAGCCGATAAGGATGGGAACATGGTTTCGCTGATACAAAGTAATTACCGCGGTCTTGGCTCGGGAATGGTACCGGATAAACTGGGATTTATGCTGCAGGACCGGGGTGAACTCTTCACACTCGAGGAGGGGCATTTCAACTGTTATGAACCGGGGAAAAGACCATTCCACACCATTATTCCTGCCTTTGTCACCAAAGATGGAAAACCCTGGATCAGCTTCGGCGTAATGGGCGGATCCATGCAACCTCAGGGCCATGCTCAGATCATTGTCAACCTGATCGATTTCGGGATGAACCTGCAGGAAGCCGGGGATGCTCCCAGGATCCGGCATGGCGGATCATCACAACCAACCGGCGAGAAGATGACCAATGGAGGAACGGTTTACCTTGAGTCCGGTATCGATCCTGAAGTCATTCGTGAATTGATGAAGAAAGGACACACTATTGAATGGACAGTGGGTGGTTTCGGGGGATACCAGGCAATCATGTGGGATCCGGTGAATAAGGTTTATTACGGAGCCTCCGAATCCCGGAAAGACGGACAGGCAGCGGGGTATTAGTTCATCGCGGCTGCAGATTAGATATAATGTCTTAAATGCCTCAAATGTCTTAAATGTCTTAAATGCCTTAAATGCCTTAAATGTCTTAAATGCCTTAAATGTCTTAAATGCCTTAAATGTCTTAAATGTCTTAAATGTCTTAAATGTCTTAAATGCCTTAAATGCCTTAAATGTCTTAAATGTCTCAAGTGCCTCAAGTGCCTTTAACAAATAATAGTAATTCGAGGCATTTATTAATTTTGCCAAAGGCATTCCTTTGGAAGTTATTTGAGGCATTAAAACTATATATCCCCTACGGGGAATAGTTTGATTTCGGATATACAAAAAAATCTAAAACTCCAATCCTACCCGTTCATAGATTTCCATCACTCTCTTCTCCTCCTTTTCCCAGCAGAGCTCTTCAGCAGCTGATACAAGGTTTTTCTTCCACGTTTTTCTCTTCTCTTCATCCTGAAGCATATCGTCTATTTTTCGGGCAATATGAACCGGATCGTGTGATTGAATCGTCTCTCCAATCCCATAATAGTGTACCAGGGGTCCAACTTCCTGCAGATTGGATGCCAGCACGGGTATCCCTGCCTGAACATAATCGAACAATTTATTGGGCAGGCTCAGCCGGTAATTCAGGTTGGTATCTTTATCCAGGCTCAATCCGAGGTGTCCCACCGAGGTATATCCCATCAACTCCTCATACGGCATCCTTGGAAAAAATCGGATCTTATCATTTAATTCCTGGTCTGCGACGTTCTGTTTGAGCAGGTCCACCACATCGCCACCACCGATAATCCACAAAACGGCATCCTGAAGATGATTCATGGCTTCAACGGCCTCTTCCGCACCCCTGTCTATATTGATCCCTGTTCCCTGAAGTACAATGATCTTTTTCCCCTGTGGCAGATCTGAAACTCCCCGAGGTGGATGAGCTTCCGGTCTCCAGCGGACCGGGAAATTTCTAACGACATCCACGTTTACCCCATATATCCTATGATATAGCTCTGCGATCGAAGGAGAGACTGTATAGACATAGTTCAAATGCGGGAAGATCCACTGCTCGATTCTTTTCCATATCCATAATACAATTTTCCGATTTTGAATTTCAGGTATGCCCAGGAAATATTCATGAGAATCGTATACCAGTGTTTTACCTTTAATCCTGGAGATCAAATAATTTGGAAGCAGTGTATCGAGGTCGTTTGCCACCAGGATATCCACCTTCCGGAAAAGCAAATAGAAGAAGATCCGGATATTGAAGCAAGCATAAAAGAGTGGACCGGATGGAAACAGAATCCTGAACTGGATGACCTTGAAAGGGAGCTTTTCCAAACCGGACGGATTGCCCTTGTATCTCCCAATAATGCAAACTGATGCACCGGATTTCATCAGTGTACGTCCAATCCGTATCACCCGCTGGTCATTTACGACATCGTTGGTGACAGACAGGTATATATTCTTCTTTTGCATTACCGCAGAAACTGGAGTCCTTTAAGACATTTGAGACATTTGAGACATTTGAGACATTTGAGACATTTGAGACATTTGAGACATTTGAGACATTATCATCCCCCTACTTATACACTCGCTGTTCGTCTAATACTTTTTGATACAATCTTGCATATCGGTTATGTTCTGCAAGGGTTTTTGAAAAATAGTGATATCCCGACATATCTTCTTTAGCGCTGAAATAAAAATAGTCGTGTTTTTCAGCATTCAGTACCGCATCTATTCCGGCAATGGAAGGGATGTTTATTGGCCCGGGAGGAAGGCCCCGGTATTTATAGGTATTGAATGGAGACTCTATTTGCATGTGTTCAAGAAGGACTCTATGGATCGTATAATCTCCCGTGGCAAACCGCAATGTAGGGCATGCCTGCAAAGGGATCCCTCGGGTTAACCGGTTCAGATAGACTCCTGCTATCGTAGGTTTTTCATCATTCTTATTGGTCTCCTCATCAATAATGGAGGCAAGTGTAGATACTTCATGTGTTGTTAATCCCAACGCTTCTGCTTTTCTTTTTCTCTCTTCCGTCCAGAATCGGCGGTATTCTCTTTCCACCCTTTGAATAAACTGGTCTGCATTGCTGTTCCAGTACACTTCATAGGTATTGGGAATAAACATCTCCTTTACGGTGAATTTGTTAAACCCGAATTGTGAAATATAGGTTTCATCGTTCAGATGGTTCAGAATCTCCAGTGAATCTGCTTCTATCTGATCAGCCACGATACCACATAATTTCTCAAGGGTTCGAACCGAATTGAAAATCAATTGAACCGGTTCCTGTGCTCCCGATCGAAGCATGTTCACCAGGTCGTTGTTATTCATACTACTTCTTATCCGGTATCTTCCGGGTTGGACATGGCTTGGATAGTTCTTCCGTTCAGCAACCCAGTCAAAGGTTTCCATATTCCGAACAACTCCGGATTCCACCAGCAGATCCCTGACCTCCCCGATACCGGAACCCGTTGGAATGAACAGATAAAAAGCTTCATTTTCCGGAACAGTTGTATTCGGAGCATACACTTTCCTGAATAAGTAAAACAGAACAAGAAGGCAAATGACCAGTAGTACTGAAATTGAAATCAGGAAAAAACCTTTCCGTCCTATTCTTCCTTTGCTTTCCAAATCTTCGGGTTTTTCTAAGATTAAATCAATTTCCCTATCCGTTGCACCGGTTAGAGCAGATTGAACAAAAATAAACTATTTTCTTATTTTGTTGAAGCGGTTTTATACCTGACCGGACCGGCTTTGATCACTTCATCAGGTACTCCTTTGGCAAAAAGTTTAAAGTTTTCAATATATCGGGCTGCAAGGGCATCGTATTTCTTCCAGTACTCTTCCTTATCTCCCCATGCATTGGATGGTTCAAACACTTCTTCAGGAACATCGGGACAGGTTAACGGAACGCTGAATCCAAACAATTTATCTTTCCTGTATTTGACCTTTTCCAGTTTACCACTCAATACTGCATTCAACATATTCCGAGTATGTTTGATATCGATCCGTTTACCAATGCCAAATTTCCCTCCAACCCATCCGGTATTCACCAGCCAGACATTTGCCGCTGCTTTCTCCACTTTTTTTCGGAGAAGATCGGCATAAAAGAAAGGGTGATGCACCATAAAGGGGGCTCCAAAGCAGGCACTGAAAGTAATTTCCGGTTCTATACCCAAGCCAAGCTCCGTCCCCGCGATCTTTGATGTATAACCACTGATAAAGTGGTAAATTGCCTGGTTCATATCGAGTCTCGCAATGGGAGGCAGCACACCCTGTGCATCGGCAGTAAGGAAGATAACATTTCGTGGATGACTGTTGACCATCTTTTCAGTAACGGCATTAGGAATGTATTCCAGCGGATAGGATGCGCGGGTGTTTTCGGTAAGCTGATCGTCATCCAGGTCTATTTTCCGGGTGGTGGGATCAAATATCACATTTTCCAGGATGGTACCGTATTTTCTTGTACACTGGTATATTTCCGGTTCATGTTCAGCCGATAACCGGATCACTTTTGCATAACACCCGTTCTCAAAATTGAATACTCCGTCATCACTCCATCCGTGTTCATCATCACCGATCAGTTTTCTGGATGGATCGGCTGAAAGTGTCGTTTTCCCTGTCCCGCTCAAACCAAAGAACAGTGCAACATCACCCTCATTACCAACATTTGCGGAACAATGCATAGCCATCACATTCTGGAGCGGTTTCAGGAAATTCATGATGGTAAAAATTGTTTTCTTGATTTCTCCGGCATAACTGGAATTTGCAATAATTCCCATTCTTTTTGAAAAGTCAATGGTAATGGCTGTACTGCTCAATGTACTATCCACACGGGGATCAAGTTTAAAGGAAGAAGCAACGATAATGGTAAATTCGGGAACGAATCGTTTCAGTTCATCCTGGTTATTGATATTGATCAGCATGTTTCTGGCAAAGAGGCTTTGCCAGGCTTTTTCAGTGATCACGCGTATCGGGATCGCATACTGTTTATCGGCGCCGGCATAAACATCCTGAACAAACAGTTCCTCTCCCTGCAGGTAAGCCTGGAGGCGGGCCAGGATACCATCAAACTTATCGGAACTCATGGGCCGGTTATACTCTCCCCAATCGATTTTATCTTCCGTAGTGGATTCCCTTACGAAGTATTTATCGTTAGCTGCACGGGCTGTCCATTTCCCGGTATTCACCACGAAGGGTCCACCGCTGATAATCTTTCCTTCTCCCCGGAAAACAGCCTCTTCATACAGTGCGGATACAGGCAGGTTCCAATAGATCCGGTCCAGATAGGTCAATCCGTGATTTTCCAATCCAAAATCGCTTGCCAGCGTCCCGGCATGTTTCTGCGCGGGTGTTTCAAATTTTAAATATTTTGTCATAACCAATCTCTGACTAGTTTTCGTTCACCAATATAAAGTTCATTCGGAGAGTTAGGATCCAGCGCCCATTTTATGCGTTCTATCCCTTCCAGGATCCCCTTGATCGATCCACATGTCGATAGCCTCAGGTAACCATCCAGCCCAAATTCTTTTCCCGGCATGGTCAATACCTTCACCTTATCGAGCAGGAACTCCGATAACCGCGAAGAGTTCTTATCATATGCATTGAAATCGACAAAAACATAAAAGGTCCCTTCCGGTTTGGTTGCTTTTACACCATCGAAAGCAGCCAGCTGATCCAGCATGACATTCCGATTATTCTGCAGGGTTAAACGCAAACTCTCAACACCGGTCTGAACACCGTTCATCGCTCCGATGGCTGCTTCCTGAAGCAGGATGGAAGGTCCGGCAGTCTGGTGCCCCTGGATATTCGACATCACCTGTATCAGTTTCTTGTTTGCCACGGCCCAGCCAATCCTGAAACCGGTCATGGCGTATTGCTTCGAAACACCATTTGCCAGGATGATCTTCGAATTTTCGTTCAGCTCGCTTACATAATCAAAAACATTCGGCACCTTGATCCCGTCAAAAACCAGCCTGTGATAAAGGTCATCCAGGATCAGGTAGAGATCTTCCTCCTCGCAAAACCGGACAATGTCTCTTATAAAATCTTCTGAATAGACTACGCCGGTAGGATTATTTGGGCTATTCAATATGATTGCCTTGGTGTAGGAAGAGACATGCTGAGTAATGTCTTTCATGGTAGGACGGAATGAACCATCCTCGGGGTAAACCGGAACAGGAACGGCACCACACAATTTTGCCATTTCCGGGTAACTAACCCAGTAGGGAGCAGGAAAAACAACTTCATCCTGTGGATCTAAAATAGCCTGAAAGGCAACCATGATGGACTGTTTCGCTCCGTTGGATGCAATCACATTCTCCGGATCAACCCGCCTGTTGTAATACTCTTCCGTGTAACGGATGATTGCCTGTTTCATTTCAACAGTGCCGTCTACAGGGGTATAACGGATTTCACCGGAATTCAGTTTTCCTGTGAATCGGGTAACTGCCTCCAGTGGAGACCTGCTCTGGGGTTCACCACCACCCAGATGAATCAGGGGTTCTCCCTTTGCCCTGAGAATCGCTGCTCTTTCATTCAGCTTCAGGGTGCCCGATTCAACAATGGACTTTCCGATTAAACTTAAACTCATATCTATTGATATTCAATTATTTATGGATAAAAAATCATACTGATCCCAACATCATCTATGCACGCCATCAGGGTGCAAAAAGACAAATGTCCGAAAAAATGTGATTAAAGCAGAAAAATACGTAATATTGTACAGCATAAGAATCTGCGCAAATCCCAAGTATCCTGCAATGGAGATAATAGAGATCCTGAAATATACCCTACCTGCCCTTATTGTCCTGATCACCGCTTACCTGTTGATAAGAACAATGATAAAGAATGATGGTGACAGAAGGAATAAAGAGATCATTCTCCAGAATCAGAAAACAATAACTCCACTTCGCCTGCAAGCCTATGAACGGGCTATTCTGCTATTGGAAAGGATATCCCTTGACTCACTCATTCTTAGAGTAAACAAGCAGGGGATGACATCGCAGAAACTGCAACACGAGATACTAAGTGCCATCCGTGCAGAATTTGAACACAATTTGTCGCAACAAATTTATATGAGCCCCCAGGCCTGGGAAGTGATAAAAAATGCAAAAATCAATACAGTTAAACTGATTAACACATCTGCCACACAGGTAAAACCCGATTCAGCCTCAATCGAATTCAGCACCCACATTCTCGAGAGAGTTATGGAAATGGAAAAGTCCCCTACACAGGTTGCCATTGAATTTATCAAGCTGGAATTTAATTCATTGTTTTAGCAAGCATTCCTGTTCATTCCGAAGAATTTTTGATTCCAGATTAACGATATCCGCCTAACGACCCGGGCCCTGTGAAATAGTGGTGAAGCCACTCCTGCTATAGGGGATTTCACAGGGCGGGCATCGTTGCCGTGAAACGAATAGCGAGCAATAAAACCAAACTGGTTATATTGTATTACATCAGCTCGATGCTTCGTTTAACGAATTTATTCAATTCTTCTCCCTTGAGCATATTGTTGGAAAGAAGGGCCAGATCAATGAGCTGTTTGACCAGTTTGTTTTTCTTTCCAAACTCTTTCAGTATCTTTTCTTTTTTCTCTTCCAGTCCGTTAAGTTTTGATTCAAGGTCCGCTATCCGGTCTTTTTCTTCCTGCTTGATCTCTTCCTCTTTTTTCCCTTCATTTGCCTTTTCAAGTTCTGACCTGGTTGTTTCAATGGGCTTTATTTTTTCTTTTACTTTCTCGACCTGTGTGCCCACTTTTTTATCTTTTTCTTCGGCAATGCGAAGGATCAGGGGATGATTTGAATTCACCACAAGATTGTAGCTATCCGGCAATGTCCCGTAGAAGCTCATCCCTCCGCCCAATTCGGACATATCTTTCATCCGGCGCATATATTCTGATTGCGTGATCATCATCGGGTTATCCGTCTCGCTCAAATTCTCAAAAATCACGACAAATTTCTCACTGTCTGAAATGGGACCCTTGAACACCGGTGTAAGTTCCCGTTGCTGTTCCTGTGATAACTTTGATTCGATACTTTCCTCTTTTTGTATCAGCTTATCGATGGTATCGGAATCCACCCTGACGAACCGGGAGCCGGTAAATTTCTGTTCAAGGTGATTAATAAAATGAGTATCAAGCTGTCCATCCATCAGGAGGACATCATAGCCCCTGGCTTTAGCACTATCGATGAAGCTATACTGCTCCTCTTTGTTATTGGCATACAAATAAACCAACGTTTTATTCTTATCCGTCTGGTTTTCTTTTATTATTTTCTCATACTCCTCGAAGGTAAAATATTTCCCATCGGCATTCTTCAGCAGGGCAAAGGATGAAGCTTTGTCATAAAACTTCTCTTCGGTGATCATTCCGTATTGAATAAAGAGTTTCAGGTCATCCCACTTCTTCTCGAACTCATTCCGGTCCTTTTTAAAGATCTCGGTCAGCCGGTCAGCAACCTTTTTCGTGATGTGATTGGATATTTTCTTCACATTGGAGTCACTCTGAAGGTAGCTTCTGGAGACATTCAACGGGATATCCGGTGAATCAAGCACCCCATGAAGCAGTGTCAGGAATTCAGGGACAATGCCTTCGACTGAATCGGTTACAAAGACCTGTTTACAATAGAGCTGGATCTTGTTTTTATCGATCTCGATATTTTTCTTAATTCTCGGGAAATATAGAATACCGGTCAGGTTGAAGGGGTAGTCTACATTCAGGTGGATATTGAACAACGGTTCGTCAGCCATCGGATAAAGATCACGATAGAATTTTTTATAATCCTCATCCTTCAACTCAGCCGGTTTTCTTGTCCAGGCTGGTCTGGTTTCGTTGATGATGTTATCCTTATCGGTTTCAACCTCTTTACCATCCTTCCACTCTTTCACTTTTCCAAAAGCGATTTCAACCGGCAGGAACTTACAATACTTATTCAGCATTTCATTGATCCGTGACTCTTCAAGAAACTCTTTTGACTCCTTATCCAGGTAAAGGATCACATCGGTTCCAACCTCTTTCCTATCGACTTCTTCAAGCATGTATTCCGGATTTCCTTCACAGGTCCATTTTACGGCTTTTGAACCCTTCTTATAGGAACGTGTTATGATCTCGACACGGTCAGAAACCATGAAGGAAGAATAGAAACCCAGTCCAAAGTGGCCAATAATGGCATTCGCCTGTTCCTTGTATTTTTCCAAAAACTCTTCCGCACTGGAGAATGCAATCTGATTAATGAACTTTTCGATCTCTCCGGCCGTCATACCCACACCACGATCGGAAACGGTCAGGGTTTTTTTCTTCTTATCCAGAGAAACCCGAACGGTCTGATCTCCAAGTTTACCCTTATAATCACCGACTGATGATACGGTTCTCAATTTCTGTGTAGCATCAACAGCATTGGATATCAACTCACGAAGGAATATTTCATGATCGGAATAGAGAAATTTTTTGATAATTGGAAAAATATTCTCACTGGTTACATCAATTTTACCCTTTTGCATTTTATGTGTGTTTTCGGTTTAACAAGCTTTATATACCTGTTCGACCTTTTCAAACTATATGCCATTCGACAAATCCTGACAATTAGTCACATCATCGAAAACTAGAAGTAAAATCTGTCTGGAAAAACAAGGAAGAGGAACAGGGTTATCGCTGCAACAGCAAGAAGAAAATAGAAGAGAACCTTTATGGAAAAGATAGTGGCTTTGCGTTTGTTTTCAAGATTTTTTTCACTGATAATTCCTTTAATGAAATTTGTGATTCGAAGGACTGCATTTTCATTCTTTTGAATCAATGCCCTGGCTCCAAAATTACAAACCTTGTTTTCCAGGCTTTCGTCTTTTTGGGATGAGAGGACAAAGACCTCGCTGTTTCTGCGTAAGTTTTGTATCCGGGAGATGGCATCCAGCGTTTTTTTGACCTCCTCCTCACTTTTTTGAAAATCAACCGACATAAAAACAAGATGAAGGTTTTTCTTTCCTGTTGCAGAGTTCTTAAGGTTCTCAAAGAGGGTGGCTATGTCGCTGTAGGATTCCACATTGTATTTCAAGGGATTTTGAAATCTTTCCGTTATTTCTGAAAGATAGATTCGATGCTCATCAACCAGATGAATATGCGTGAGGCCTATTAGTTTATCGACCATGGAGAGGGTGTTTGTGTTTACTTATGTTTGAGAAGTTAAATTTATACTTTTCTTGTCAAAAAGTATGCTCCAACAGGGTAATTTTCAGGATCGATGAATCCGGGAGGATAAGATCTTCAGGGAATCAATTCCTGGTTTCATTAATGGAATCAAGAATAATTGAGGCTGCTTCAACAATCTGTTCTTCGGTTATGATCAGTGGCGGAGCGATACGGATAGCACCGGGACAGAAAAGGAACCAGTCCAGTATTACACCTTTCGAGAGGGCTTTCGTTATGATCTTCTTTACCCGCTCAGTGCTATTCATCTCCAGAGCAAGGAATAAACCTTTTCCCCTCACCTCCCTAATCTCTTCGTGCCGGAGGAGTATGCGGAATAAATTTTCTTTAGCCGGAATGGTATCCATGATCTGATCTTCTTTCAATGTTCTGACAGCAGCAAGTGCTGCAGCACAAGAAAGAGGGTGTCCTCCAAAGGTAGTAATGTGACCGAGCGCCGGGTCGTTTTTCAAAACGGACATGATTTCACCTGAAGCGATAAAAGCCCCTATAGGCATTCCACCACCGAGTCCTTTTGCCAGTGTAATAATATCCGGAATTACACCGAATGATTCAAAGGCAAAGAAGGTGCCGGTTCGCCCGAAACCCGTTTGGACTTCATCAAGAATAAGTAAGGTGCCCGTATCATCGCATTTTTTCCTTATTCCTTCTAAAAATTTATTATCCGCAATCCGAATACCGGCTTCACCCTGAATGGGTTCCAGAAGAACGCAGGCGGTCCTGTCAGTAATCCGTTCAATCTGATCCATCCGGTTAAAGTCCAGCAATTTAATGCCGGGGATCAGGGGCCTGAATGCTCTCTTGTATTGCTCATCACCCATAACACTCAAAGCACCGTGCGTACTTCCATGGTATCCTTGCCTGAAGGCAATGATCTCTCTTCGGCCGGTATATCGCTTGGCAAGTTTAAGAGCTCCTTCAATGGCTTCACTACCGGAATTGACGAAATAAACAGTGGATAGCTGATCTGGCAAAATGGATGCCAGGTACCTTGCAAGATCTATTGTCGGATCCTGGATAAACTCACCATACACCATCAGATGCAAATACTTATCCAGCTGATCCTGGATGGCTTTAATAACCTTTGGATGCCGGTGACCCAGATTGTTGACCGAGATACCCGATATCATGTCCCGGTATATCTTTCCATCTTTGCCATACAGGTATATCCCCTCAGCTCTTTCAACAGCAAGCATCATAGGGGAATCAGAGGTTTGACCAATATACCGGAGAAAATTCTGACGTCGGAAATCCATTTTTTTTGTTATCCGGAGATGAGATACAACAGGATGGGTATTATTTAATCATCAGGTTTATATCCTTCATCAGCTGTTCCTTATAGGATTTGCCAATGGGGATGGTGGTGATTTCACCTTTCAGCTTTATTTCTACAGCATTATCCTGAATAACAGATATTTTACTTGCGTTAACGATGAATGACCGGTGTATTCTGATAAACTTTTTTGACGGCAGTTTCTTCTCAATCGCCTTCATGGTAAAATGAATGGTCAGCTTCTCTGATGAGGTAATCAGAATAACGTAATTCTCCAATGCCTCGATCCAGAGGATCTCATCAAATTTTATCCGGACAAGCGAGGAACCTTTTTTTATGAAGATCTCATCTTTGCTATCACTGCTGAGCTTCTCTTTTTTGTATCGATTTAATGCCTTGTCAATGGCTTTATAGAAGCGGGAATAGGTGATGGGTTTAAGCAAATAATCCGTTACATCATAATCAAATGCATTCAGGGCATACTTCTCCTTGGATGAGATGATAATAACCTGAATGGGATTGTCAAGACTATTTAAAAAGTCGATACCGGTCATCTGAGGCATCTCAATATCAAGGAAGATCAGGTCAATGGAATCATCCACCTTGATCGCATTGATCGCATCGATAGCGTTACTGAAAGAACCGGAAAGGTATATCCCATCTGATTTGCCAACGAATTCCTCGATCAAAACCCGGCACATCTTATCATCATCAATAACAATGCAATTCATAAAAAAATGGTTGACAGATTGGTACTCTAATCATTCAAATTAAACTGTTCATCAAAGATAACGATGTTTTCGTCAAAGATAAGAATTATCCTTTAAATGTGCATACCGATGGCGGGGGAAATGGATAACGTTGATGGATGATGGTTATGAGTTAGCGGTCTTTATTCCTTTCTTTCTCAAGGAATTCCCTGATCAGCACATCCGATTTTTTTATCGATTTTTTTAACCAGGCAAGTTTCAGTTCTGTTTTTTCTGGCTGTGTGAGTTGCCACGGGATACCTGAGCTCCTCAACCTGTTGGTAAGCTGATAGAGGATAATTGCTGCAGCAACAGAGATGTTAAAACTTTCGGTAAATCCAAACATCGGTATCCGCAGGTATTCATCTGCCTCATTTATGGCTGATTCGGAGAGTCCTTCCAGCTCGGTACCAAAGACAAGCGCTGATTTGCCTTTCTTCAGATCAAAACTATCAGGTGTAGTGTCATCACGATGGGGAGTCGTTGCAACTATCCGGTAACCGGTACTGCGCAATGTACGGTAAGTATCCAGTGTATTTGATTCTGTGTGGTTATATTTTTTCAGGGTTAACCACTTGTAGGAGCCCAGGGCAACGTCCGGGTTAATGGAATAGGTATTCCGGTTTTCAATGATATGAACATCCTGAATACCAAAACAATCACATGTTCGAAGTACTGCACTTGCATTGTGTGGCTGGTAAAGATCTTCCAGGACAACGGTTATGTACCTTGTCCGGTTATCCAGTGTATTGCCAAATGTTTCCATCCTTTCCGGTGTAACGAACCCGGAGAGGTATTCGACTAAACGGAAGTTAACAGATTCCTGATCCATGTTTCGGAAAAAAAAAAGGGAGTACGAATGCACTCCCTTTCAACGGCACAAAATATCGTTACTTAACTTTGTCAGACAATTCGCTACCAGCCTTAAACTTAACAACTTTCTTAGCTGCGATAGTAATTGGTTGGCCGGTTTGTGGGTTTCTTCCGGTTCTTTGATTTCTCCTGGAAACTGAGAATGAACCAAAACCTACCAATGCAACACGATCTCCTTTTTTGAGGGCACCAGCGGTAGTATCAACAAAGGCATCGAGGGCTCTTTTAGCATCAGCTTTTGACAATTTTGCGCTTGCAGCGATTGCATCAATCAATTGTGCTTTGTTCATGACAGAAATTTTAAGGGTTAGTAAATTCTACTTTTTTTATCAATTACCTACAAATATAGGCTATTTCCAATGTTTAGCAAATTTACGGCATAAAAAAAATCAGTAAATTTTAGTTAAATTGCCCATTACATGCGGGGTTCAGGCGATGTATGATTACTATATCATTGATTTACAAAACTTTAACTTTTAATGGTAGAAGTAGTATAAATTATTAACATTTTTTCAAACAACGGTTAACTTTTCGCCCGTAAGCCTTGTTAAATAAGGATTTTTGTAGTTAGCGCATCAGGAATGGTATCAAAGAAGGCTGATTTTTCGAATTTATTAACATAGCCCCTGGTAGAAGGTATAATAACCATCTTCCAGTATCCGCTGAGCCAGGAGGCACAATTCCGTCATGTGGTAGTCTCCCCACATACCGGATTCACCAGAGGGGATTTTTTTACCCGTGGGTATATAGTCCCACCCGTTGGGCCGGTGATACAGGGAATGCAACAAAATGCCCTGGTGTTTCTTATCCCTTGCAAGGTAGGCATCTGAAAGCAGTGTGGATAACATGGTTATTCCGGCCTGAAAATACCTCTTTGCAGCTTCAGGCTCATTTTTCTCAAGGAATCTGCCCAGTCGTAACAGTGCCTGTGCACCGATTGCAGCAGCTGAGCTGTCCACCGGCTCAAAATCGTTAAACGGATCGGCAGGTGAATCTTGGTATTTGCCCAGTTTATAGAGCTCCGGTGCCCCGGTATCCCAATAAGGGATTCCATCCAATGCACTGTTTTCAATATAAAAATCACAGGTAGCTTTTGCTGCTTTCAGGAACACTGATTTTACCCTTTCCATACCGTGATAGTCGGTTTTAAGCTCTTCCAGGAATTCCAGGAATTCGGAAAAACCAAGCATTGCCCAGCCCAATCCGCGTGTCCATGTTGTATAGCCGGAATAGCCCTGTTGTGAATTCGGGCAGCGATACATCCCGTCGTTCATGTTAAAGATTGATTCGTGTGCCACCCTGCCCCACACATCAAAGCCATCGCGCTTCTCACCATAAAACACCGCATACCGTGCGGTGGTTAAACCATGTGTAATGGCACGCTCAAGCAGGTTGATCTCCCGGTCATTCTCCTCCAGGACCCTGTGCCCGAGCTGATGCGCAACCAGCAATACCCGGCAGGTTCGAATTGTATCAATAAAGAGGGAGTGGGGACCATTGAACGAATAGATAAAGCCTCCATCGTCTATGTTTGACCAGCGGTGGGATTGAACCGCTCCGGAAAGTTTAAGGGCAAGCCGGTAAAGCTCCTTCTCCTCTTCGGATGCATCGAATTTTCCTGTACTGGCAAGGCGGAGCAGGTTCGCGTATGTACTCAGGTTATTGAAACCATGGTCGTGAACTCCGAAATGGCTGACGTGATGCGCCATGTGAGCAAAGGTGTTCTTTTTGCCAATCTCCAACATTTGCTGGTCTCCTGTAGCATCAAACGCCAGGAGCGGAATCCCGTATTGAAAACCCTGCGTCCATTCCGTCCAGCCACGGGTTGTGTATTTGCCCTTAGTAGTATATACTGGCGATCCCTGGGATGTATCGTATTCCTTTTCCAGGAGGATCACCTTTTCGGTGGCCAATTGCCAGAATTGGTGCAGTTTTGCTTTTAGTGAAGAGATCTCAACGTGAGTATCTATTTTCATGATACGTTGCGGTTAGGGGGTTGGAACCGGTTACTACAAAGATAAAATAATTCTTTGTTGATAGTTTTTCTTAGAATTTCGGTAAAGCAGACTAGCAACTGGTAGCTGTGGACTGGAGACTGCGGACTACGTACTTCTCCCCTTGGATAAATTCCCGGGAAAAAATATTTTTAACAAGGAAACCACTACAATCCTTTTTTATTATAAACCTTAGCAGTACATCTATCATTCATTATAAACGAAAACCAAATGAAAACAAAGCATTTCCAGTTACTGCATCTCTTGTTATCGGGCTCAATGATGATCAATGCCCAAACCAGTCAGGATCTTAAAATCAAATCCCCGGATAAAAATATCGTCGTACAAATAGATACAGGGGAAAAACTGCAATGGTCAGTTCGGCATAAAGGACAGCAGATTTTGGCACCTTCGTACATTTCCCTGCAACTGGAAGGAGGAGAAACGCTCGGGAAAAATGCAATTATACAATCATCAGAAAAAGAAGAAATTATCCGTAAGATCCATGCAATCAACTACAAGAAGGCAATTATCCCGGATCACTGTAACCAGCTTACGATAGAGTGTAAAAAGGATTACGGCGTAATCTTCAGGGTATATAACGATGCCGTGGCATACCGCTTTTTCACAAAAAAGAACGATTCAATCGTTATACAGAACGAAGAAGCCAACTTTAACTTTACCGTTGACTGTAAAACCTTTATTCCGTACATGTGGGATTACAGGGATGGCAGGATATTCAACTGCTCCTTTGAATCTCTCTATACAGAACAAAACATCTCTCAGTTCAGGAGCGATTCCCTGGCATTCCTTCCGTTACTGGTCGATGCAGGAAATGGTAAAAAGATGGTGATCCTGGAAGCAGACCTGGAAGATTATCCCGGGATGTTCCTGAATATCAATCAAACCGGAAAAGGATTCATGGGTGTGTATGCACCTTCCCCGTTGGAAGAAAAGCCGGTCAGAAGAAACTTAATCCCTACAAAAAGGGCCGGTTATATCGCCAGAACCAGTGGAACACGGAGTTTCCCATGGCGGGTGATTGTGATCAGCGAACAGGATAAGGAATTGCTGAATAATGACATTGTTCAGAAGCTGGCATCACCACCCCGGCTGGATGATGTTTCCTGGATCGAGCCGGGGCAGGCAGCATGGGAATGGTGGAATGCTATCGGTATTTCTCATATTGATTTCAGGGCAGGAATGAATACAGCTACCTATAAATATTACATTGATTTTGCTGCTGCCAACAACATCAGGTATGTCATTATAGATGAAGGCTGGACGGCGGGGTTTGACCTGACCCGTGTATCACCCCGGATCGATCTCCAGGAACTAATAGCGCATGGCAACCGGAAAGGAGTTGGGATCATTCTCTGGGCTTTATGGTACCCGCTTATCCAGCAAATGGATACGGTGTTTGCCCTCTATTCAGAGATGGGTATAAAGGATTTCAAAATTGATTTTATTGACCGCGATGATCAGAAGGCAGTAGCCTCAACCTATCAAATGGCAAGAAAAGCTGCCGAACATCAATTGATCGTCGACCTGCATGGCATTTTCAAACCCACGGGTCTGCAGCGGACCTATCCCAATGTTCTCGGGTATGAAGGGGTGAAAGGGATGGAAAATGTAAAATGGGCGAATGAGGATGTGCCCCGGTACGACGTAACTATTCCGTTTATCCGGATGATGGCGGGCCCCATGGACTATACTCCCGGTGCCATGAGGAATGCCAGCAGGCAGAATTTCAGGCCTATCTTTTCAGAACCCATGAGCCAGGGTACCCGCTGCCATCAGCTGGCAATGTATGTTGTCTATGAAGTGCCATTGCAAATACTGGCTGATAATCCCACGATCTATATGAAAGAGCAGGAATGCACCGATTTCATTACCAGCGTTCCGACCACGTTCGAAGAAGCCGTGCCGCTGGATGGGAAAGTGGGAGAATACGTGGCAATTGCCCGCCGGAAGGGAGATACCTGGTATGTTGGTGCGATGAGCAACTGGACTGCCCGTGACCTGACGCTCGACTTCTCTTTCCTTGATGAAGGAGTATATCGTGCCATTGTTTTCAAGGATGGTATCAACGCTGACCGTGCAGCTACCGACTACAAACGGGAAGAAATAAAGATTTCATCAGGGGATGCATTAACCATTCACCTTTCTGCCGGAGGAGGCTGGGCTGCGAGGATTGAGAAAGTGAAGTGAATGGTTAAAATGTTAATGGTTAATTGGTTGTTCATTCCTGTGGACAATGTATTTCTGAAATTTTTTTCGGACCAGGAGAATGAGCTCAAACAATTTTTCAAGGAGCAAAAGATTGACCTGAAGGTACCCGAAGACCTGATCACGCTGGTAAAGTAATGCAATGACCTGATGGATTAAATAGAAAGAGGGATTATTCGTCGCTTTGCTCCTCATGATCCCAAATAGAAGATACATCAAAAATGAAATAAACACTGCCGTGTTTTTTTGTTTTGTCCTCGCTCACTTCAGAAAGCCAGCTTTCTTCGCGGCTTCGGTCCAAAACATAAACCCGGCTAAGCCGGGTTTATTTCATTTTTGCGGAGAAAGAGGGATTCGAACCCCCGGTCCGCCGGTAAGCGGACAACGGTTTTCAAGACCGCCGCATTAGACCACTCTGCCATTTCTCCGGTGATGCAAAAGTATAACTTTTTTCAATTTCTAGCTAACTAATTAACAAATTCTGATATCAAATAAAATCTAAAAGAACCTATAATTCAACACTTTATAACATAAATCCCCCTTAATCCCCCTTTTTCCAAGGGGGACAATTACAAAGAGGAGTAATATTCATTACACAAACTGAGAAATTATCATACCACCCAATCATTACTTCGTTAATTCTGTAATCCAGCATTCCACATTCAAGAGCAGGAAAGACCTAAACTTTTTACGGATTTGGTTTGGGATTGCAGGGTTTCCTTCCCGGGATCAAGCTCCGCAATCCGGCGGAGAGTAATCTCATTAAGCCAACTTATAACTTATTAACTTATCAACTTATCAACTGCTTCACCTCCTAAAACCCGGTGTATTCGCGATCTTCCAGACATTCAGGAATCCCACCTTGATGATATCGGTCATTTTTTCAATGTTCGCTTTCGATGAGTGATCGGTGATCTGATGGTAATCGGATGTAAATCCTGCATTGAAGGTAAGTATTGGAACATCTTTGGCAGCAAAGGAGGAGTAGTCACTCCCTCCCCTGGGCTTTTCCATGCTTCTGAAAGCCGGTTTTAAAGAGAGGTTATACCGTCGGATATGGTTAAAGGTCATCTCCTCCAACTCAGGATATGCTTCGGTATAGGTCAGGCTTGCCTCTACCATCATGGTATCGGTTGGTGCATCCCGTGATATCATATCGTAATTGAGGTAAAACTGGATATTCTCTGCAGGAACATAGGGATGATCGACAAAAAAGTGTGATCCGAGTAAACCTTTTTCCTCGGCAGTCCATGCGGCAAAAACAATGGTATATTCCGGTTGTACACCGGTAGCCATACAGGCTTTTGCAAGGGTCAGGACGCCAACCGTTCCGGAAGCATTGTCATCACTACCATTCCAGATGTATCCTTTCAATTCACCCAGATGGTCATAATGGCCACCAACCACAACCACTTTGTCCGGATCCATACCCTCCAGTACCCCGATAACATTCCGTTCACGAACGATCCTGGAGTTTACGGTTGTTTTTATCTCAATGGATTTGCCCGTCAATATTTTCGATGCAGGCTTCATCGATTTCATGACCTTCTCTTCATAGGTATCCATATCTACTCCTGTACCTTTCAAAATCTGGTTTGCAACCCTCATGGTAACAGAAATCGTGGATCGCCATGATCCAATTTCATCACCGGGAAGCTTCATCCGGGTATAAACCTCCCGGAGGGGTTTATCGCCTTCATAGAAAGGCAGGTTGTACCGGAAGGGTATATTATCAGCCCAACCCGTTGAGGGATTACCTTCCCGTGTTATTTCAATGACTGCTGCAACCCCTTTCTCCTCAGCAACGTTCAACTTTTCACGGTATAAATCGGAAACAAAGGATGGATCATCAGAATGAAACTTATTATAGGCATCTGAATCAGGGTCTTTATGGCCCGGGAACCCGGCCAATCGTAAGATCACTTTACCTTTCACATCCAGACCTGCGAAATCATCATACCTGTTTTTCTCATCCACCATACCATATCCGACAAAAACAATTGGAGAGCTTAATTCCATTCCCACATCCGATGTGTTGACAAAAAAGTCAGTCTTGTAAATAAAGTTGATCTTTTCAACAGTACCACGATAATCTGATGAAATAGAAAGTGATTGCTCTTCTCCCGGGTAATATTCAATGAGTTCCAGGTTCTGAAAAAAGGTTCTGACCTGCCTGGGTTCGACTCCTGCGCTTCGCTCTTCCCTGGAGGGATAGATGGTCTCAAGATCGCCTCCCGGCTGTAAACCGTACACTTTAAACATACTGGCTATGTAATCGGCAGCCATATAACTTCCGGGATCGCCCGTCCCCCTTCCCCTGGTCCAGTCGGAAGCCAGAAATTCAAGCTGTCCCTGAACCGCCTGGTGCGTGATGGCATCCAGTCCCTTTTTTACCGTATCTTCCTGTGCATGAACGGAATAGGTAAGGACAACAGCAAATAAAATGCACAATTTTTTTTTCGATTTTATCATGAGAATGTTGGGTATTAGATACAGTAGTCTGAATATAAAAATGATCTAATTCAGGATTAACCTATTAACTATCAACGATACCTAACGTATAACTTATAACCTGTAACTTATAACTTATCTACTTCATCTGCAGTTCATGCAGTTTCCAGTAGTATCCGTTTTCCTTCAGGAGGTCATCGTGCTTTCCCCGTTCAACGATCTCGCCCTCCTCAAGTACAATGATTTCATCGGCATGCTTGATGGTAGACAAACGATGGGCGATCACGATGGAGGTCCTATTCTTCATCAGGTTAATGATTGCTTCCTGTACCAGTCTTTCCGACTCGGTGTCCAGGGAACTCGTTGCTTCATCAAGGATAAGAATGGGTGGATTCTTAAGGACAGCCCTCGCGATACTGACACGCTGCTGTTGTCCGCCTGACAGTTTGCTTCCCCCCTCACCCACATTGGAATAGTAACCGTTGTTATTCTCCAGGATAAAATCGTGTGCATTGGCGACCTTAGCTGCAGCTATAACATCCAATTCCGGGACCTCTTCCAGGCCAAAAGCAATGTTATTGTAAAATGTATCATTAAAGAGGATAGATCGCTGACTGACAATTCCCATCAATTGACGAAGGTTGAATAGCATCAAGTCATTTACCGGTTTTCCGTCAATCATGATCTCCCCTTCTGTTGCTTCAATAAATCGCGGAAGGAGATCGACCAGTGTTGATTTCCCGGCTCCTGACTTACCGACAAGGGCAATGGTTTTCCCCTTCTCAATCCTCAGGTTGATGTTTTTCAGCACCATCTCCTCATTGTACGCGAAACTCACGTTCCTGTACTCAATGTATTCTTTGAAACCATCAATGGGAATTGCATTGGGTTTGTCTTTAATAGTAACCTCGGCATCGAGAATATATCCGATCCTGTCGAGTGAAGCCAGTCCTTTCTGAATATTAAAAAAAGCGGTTGTCAGGGATTTTGCCGGGGGTATGATCTGAGAAAAAATGACCAGGTAGGCAATAAATGCTTCCGACGAAAGGGTACTGGCATTTTTCAGTACCAGCGATCCGCCGAAGAACATCAGGACCATCAACGCGGCTGTGGAGAGAAATTCACTGGAAGGATTTGCCAGGTACCGCCTCCGGTACACTCTGTTCATGATCCTTGAATAAAAATCGTTATTGCTGTCAAACCGCCGGGTAACTTTCTCTTCTGCATTAAATGCTTTGATGATCCTCAGTCCCCCGAGTGTTTCCTCAATAATGGACAACAGGAATCCTAGTTTTTTCTGCCCTTTGAATGATGTGGTCCGTAATTTCTTTCCGATCCTGCCGATCAGGTAACCGCTAATCGGCAATAACAGGAGTCCAAAAAGTGTAAGTTTTACGCTGGCGAGGAACATATATACCAGGAAAATCAGGATGGTCAGGGGATCCCTGATCAGCATTTCCAGAGAAGCCATGATGGAGATCTCGATCTCATGTACATCGGACGTTATTCTTGAGATAACATCTCCTTTCCTGGCATCGGTATAATAGGACAATGGTAGTCTCAGGATCTTATCAAAGATCTGTTTCCGGATATCCCTCACGGTTCCTGTACGGATAGGAGCTGTATAGTATAATGCCATAAACCGGCAGAGGTTCTTAAACAGACTCATAATAACCACAGTTATACTGACAAGCAACAAAGCCATGGCTTTGCCCTGTGTTATGATTAACTGTGAAATATGAAAATTATAGGCATGCTTAACATAGTCAACTGAGAACTCAAAAGGGATCGCTTCGGTTACCACCTTCTGTGTATCAAAGAGAATACCCAGGAAAGGGATCACCATGGTAAAGGAGAACAATGCTGCAAAAGCAGCAAGGACATTGAACAAAACATTCAGAAAAGCATAAAACCAATAGGGTTTCAGGTAACTAAATATCTTAACAAAATTATTCATCCAGGTTTTCCTTTATGAGAGCAGTCCGGCATCATTAGATACCAACGTAATTTCCGGGAGAAATATTTTTCAGTTCGTTTTTTACTTTATCAGGAACATTCAGTGATTCAATGAATTGATGAATGACTGATTTACTCAATGCTTTGTTTGTCCGGGTCAGTTCCTTCAGCTTTTCATATGGATCCGGATATCCTTCCCGCCGGAGAATGGTTTGAATTGCTTCCGCAACAACGTTCCAGTTGTCGTCCAGGTCTCTCCTGATCTTCTCCTGATTGATGATCAGTTTATCCATTCCTTTCAACAACGATCTCATACCAATCAACGTATGTGCGACAGGAACTCCAATGTTTCTGAGAACAGTCGAATCGGTCAGGTCCCGTTGAAGTCTCGATATGGGTAGTTTAGCCGACAGGTGTTCAAAAATTGCATTCGCCAACCCGAGATTTCCTTCCGAGTTTTCAAAATCGATCGGATTGACTTTATGGGGCATGGTGGATGAACTCACCTCCCCTTTAACGATCTTCTGGTGAAAATATTCCATGGAGATATAAAGCCAGATATCCCTGTCAAGATCAAGGAGGATTGTGTTGATCCGTTTCAGGTTATCAAAGAATGCAGCCAGGTTATCGTAATGTTCGATCTGTGTTGTAGTTTGTGTACGGTCCAGCCCCAGCGTGTCGTTTACAAAACGGTTTGCAAAACCAATCCAGTCAATCTGAGGATAAGCCACATGGTGTGCATTGAAATTACCGGTTGCTCCTCCAAATTTTGCAGAACATGGAATGGATTTCATCAGGTTTAACTGTTTTGACAACCGTTCACTGAAAACGCGGATTTCCTTTCCCAGCCGGGTTGGCGATGCCGGTTGTCCATGCGTTCGTGCAAGCATGGGTATTCCTTCTGATTCACGGCTCATTTCAGACAATTTGAAAATGATCTCATCCAGAAGCGGATAATAGATTTCGTTCACTGCATCCCTGAATAGATAGGGAATGGCAGTATTGTTGATATCCTGGGAAGTGAGCCCGAAATGAACAAACTCTTTTTGGTCATTCAGTCCCATCTCCATGAATCGCTCCTTTAAAAAATACTCAACAGCTTTGATGTCATGATTGGTGGTCTTTTCGATCTCTTTTACCTTTTCTGCCTCTTCAAACGAAAAATCGTTGTATATGCTCCTCAACTCAACAAAGGAGGATGGTTTTACCCCTTTCAACTGTGGAAGGGGAATTTCACAGAGTGCAATAAAATATTCAACTTCAACCAGAAGCCTGTATTTTATGAGGGCATATTCGGAAAAATAATCGGCCAGTTCACTAACTTTGTCTCTGTACCGACCGTCAATTGGCGAAATTGCCAGTAAGGATTGCATCTTCATGGATCAGAAACCATTGGTAAAGTAACAAAGGTACATATTTTAGTGCGAGTAGTGTATATTAACAAACATCTTTTATTTTTGTAAAAAAATCAATATGAAAAGTTTCCCAGTTGTATCGCTCAGTTTTCTGGCACTGGTTCTTTTTGCGTCCGGTCTGCCACAGGAAAATGCCCTTTCAGGCAATAGTGAAAGAGAAAAAACCCTGATCTACAAGTTCGATATCAGGGAACAGATCGCTGCACCGGTTTGGCGTATTACTCAAAAGAGTTTTGAAGCAGCGAATCAGATGGGGGCAGATTACATTTTGATCCATATGAATACCTATGGTGGTTTGCTGGATGCTGCCGACTCCATCCGTACCAGGATCCTGAACAGCAAAATACCGGTCTTTGTTTTCATTGATAACAATGCAGCTTCTGCAGGAGCCCTGATTTCTATTGCTTGCGACAGCATATACATGAGACCGGGTTCCAGCATCGGCGCTGCAACCGTGGTAAATGCGACCGGAGAAGTTGTTCCGGATAAATATCAATCATTCATGAGATCGACCATGCGGGCTACAGCTGAAGCACATGGCAAAGACACCCTCATCACAGGTTCTGATACAACCCTGGTCTGGCACAGGGATCCAAAAATTGCCGAGGCAATGGTCGATCCGGCAGTTTATATCGAAGGGATCATTGACACGGGACAGGTCCTCACCTTCACTACCGAAGAGGCAATCCGATATGGATATTGCGAAGGACAGGCTGAGAACATCGAACAGGTGATGACCATCGCCGGCATTTCCAATTACGAAATAAAGGAGCATGTTCCCACCACCCTGGATAAGATCATCGGATTCCTGATTAACCCTGTAGTCCATGGAATACTGATCATGATCATTTTCGGTGGTATCTATTTTGAGCTCCAGACCCCCGGTGTCGGATTCCCCCTTGGAGCAGCCCTGATAGCGGCAGTTCTCTATTTTGCACCACTCTACCTGGAAGGACTTGCTGAACACTGGGAGCTGGTCCTCTTCTTCGCTGGCATCGTTTTAATCGGAGTAGAAATCTTTGCCATACCCGGTTTTGGTGTGGCAGGAATATCCGGAGTGCTCCTGGTGATTACCGGATTGGTTCTCAGTATGGTCGATAATATCGTTTTTAAATTCGACGTGTTAGCCGGCGTAGAAGCAGTTCTAAAAGCGCTGTTTATAGTGCTTACATCCAGCCTGATCTCTCTGCTACTTTCCCTCTACATCAGTAAAAAGTTATTTACCTCCCGGACTTTTCCTAACCTGGCACTAAGCAAAGTTCAAAATACCATGAATGGATTTGTTGGCGTTGATAGCAAAACCCAGAAGGAAATGATCGGGAAAAAAGGAATTGCCCATACTGTCCTGAGACCATCCGGAAAAGTTACCATCGATGGAACAATACACGATGCTAAATCGGATCGTGGATTCATAGAAAAAGGAGAACCGATCATCGTGGTGCGGGATGAAACCGGCCAGATCTATGTGTTGCGGGATAAGTGAAAATAAAAAAGTTATTTGGTGGTGTCTCAAACGAGACCCCACCGTTATTAGTAGTTATTGATAGTTATTTATGGTAAAATCCCAAAGAAAAAACATCAAAGATCAATTCAATATTCGTGATTACAAGGAGGGCGATTATCCGGAGGTGGAGAAAATATGGTTTGAAACCGGACTCGGAGATCGGAAAAGAGGAGATACCGGAGAAGTGATTATGGACAGTATTCGCCATGGAGGGAAATTCCTGGTTATGATCCGGAAAGCATCAGCCGAAATCGTCGGCACTTCCTGGATGACCTTCGATGGCCGGCGGATTCACCTCCATCACTGTGGCATAAAACCGGAACTGCAAAACAGGGGACTCGGTAAATGGCTTACCCTGGAATCGCTGAAATTTGCCAGGGAGAAAAAACAACAGATAAAACTGGAAGTGCACCGGGATAATCAACATGCAGTGCACCTCTATCAATCGTTGGGATTTGAATACCTGGGAGATTATGATGTCTACATTATTCGTGATCCGGATCAGATGGATTTATCATGATAAAGTTTGAGTCTCATCGATTATATTTCTACCTTTGATGGCTCAATTCATACTATAATAGTACATAATATGGCCAGAACAATCACATTCAATGAATTAAGGAGAATCAAAGACAGTTTGCCGGACGGCAGTATGGGAATCATAGCCAGCAAACTCAATGTCAGTGAAGATACAGTCCGTAATTACTTTGGGGGTACGAATTATATTAACGGAGAGACTGCCGGGATCCATTTTGAGCAGGGTCCCGATGGAGGGATTGTTACCCTGGACGATACAACCATCCTTGAGATTGCTGAGCAGATGACCGGGAAATAAAGAGCTTCTCAATCACAACACCAACGCACATTTCATCTTTTCATTAAACACTCTTTGCCGTGAAAACCATTGATTCTGCGCTGAAAACAGTGGAAGGAAAATGGCTTCAAACCCTGTTTACCCATTGCAAAGAGATCTTCAGCCAAACCTACTTGCCTTCGCACGATGAGACCCATCATTACAGGGTCTGGCTCTTCGCAAAACAACTGATCCGCGAACTCGACCAGGCCAACTATACCTTGGATGCGAATCAGGTCGAGAAAATAATCCTCGCTATTTTCTTTCACGACACCGGTTTATCAGTTCAACCCGGAACAGAACATGGAAAGTATAGCCGCAAATTTGCCGAAGATTTTTTTGACCGGTCATCTCAAAAGCCTATTGATGATCTGGATGAGGTACTGACCATTATCGAAAAACACGATGACAAGGAGTATGCCGAAACCTTTGCGGAACAACCTGCTTATCCCGATGGATTATTTCCTGTTGTGAATGCTTCGGATGACCTGGATGCATTCGGGATTACCGGGATTTACCGTTATGCAGAGATCTACCTGCTGCGAGGGATTCAGGGTAAAGATCTTGCGATACAGGTTCTGGAGAATTCAGCAAACCGCTTCCAGCATTTTTACAACACGTATGTATTTCTGAAACGATTTGCTGAACAACAGCGCATCCGTTACCAGATCCTTCAAAAATTCTACCACGACCTGGTCCTCCAGCACAAGACCGGAAATGTTTCACAAAGTACCGGTCCATCTGCCGTAATTCACCAGATCGAACAATGCATCCTGAAGAAAAAACTCCCACTCGAGCAGGTATGTAAGGAGGTTGAAAACGGCTCAAACGATTCCTATGTTCTGGATTTTTTCCGCCTGCTCGGGGAGGAGTACAATAGTAATTCGATGGTAATTCAGTAGTAACTCAATAGTAATTACTCACCGCCTAACAGCGGGTTCGTGATCTTGCTACGTTCGGTTCAGTAGTAATTTGATGGAAAACAATGAATTACTATGAATTACACGAGCGAAGCGAGTGAATTACCATTTATTACACGATCCGCCAGTGGAGAGTGCCTGCCGGAGGCAGGAATTACAGCGGAGCGATTTTCACTTCACATAAAAATCAAGCAGCAGCTCGTCCTGAATAAAGGCTTGGAGGTGGTCATTCCGGTGCACCTGGCCCACACCTGCCGGGGTTCCGGTAAAGAGGAGGTCTCCCGTTTTCAGTGTAAAAAAGCGGGAAACATAGGATATCAGTTCATCGATCGGGAAGATCATCTGCCCCGTATTTCCCGTTTGTACAATGGTTCCATTGATCTCTAACCGGAATGGGATATCATTGATATCGGCAAAATTATCCTTGTTTACAAATTTCCCCAACGGTGCTGAACCATCGAATGCCTTGGCAATTTCCCAGGGTAAGCCCTCTTTTTTGCAGTGTCGCTGAAGGTCACGGGCAGTAAAATCTATACCGATCCCTATTTCTGAGTAGTACCGGTTGGTAAAGTTTTTTTTGATATTTTTTCCCAGGCGGTCAATTTTCACCACGATTTCGACCTCATGGTGAATTTCACTGGAAAAGTCTGGCAGAAAGAACGGTTTATTATTCTTGATCAGGGATGAGTCGGGTTTCAGGAAACAGATCGGGACTTCAGGAAGGGGATTATCCATCTCTTTTGCATGGTCAGTATAATTTCTGCCGATGGCAATAATTTTCATTGCAAATTGGGTTGAACCTGAGATGAACTAACAAAGAAACCAATAAACTACTGCACAGTAATGTACAATATATCGAACTCAGGTTAATTATTGAATGCGCGAAGTTTAATTTCAGTCAGGACCTTTTTGGTATAGAGTGGAAAATCCCCATTCATCATCCAGCTATAGTAGCTGGGTTCGTTCTTCAACACCTCTTCCACAGGTACGCCCTTGTGTTTTCCGAAGTTGAATACCTCCACCCCATTCTCGTTAAAGACGATCCGTCCGGCAAAATCGACACTTTCGGCTACCGTTGAAAATTTGGAAAGGGCGTCGACATCATTTTCCAGTATGTTGTACCGATCGAGCTGTGCTTTCAGTATCTCATAGGTGGCGTGAGCGTCTGCTTCGGCACTATGCGCCTCTTTAAGTTCTTTCTTGCAATAAAATTTATATGCCGCGCTCAATGTCCGCTGTTCCATTTTGTGGAATATTACCTGAACATCGATCACTTTTCTCCGTTTAAAATCAAATTCAATATTTACCCTCAGGAATTCTTCTGCCAGTAGCGGGATATCAAACTTACTGGCATTATAGCCGGCAAGATCACACCCTTCAAGAAAATGGACCAGGTTTTTTGCCACTTCGGTAAAAGCCGGGGCATCTTTGATGTCCTCATCAAAGATCCCATGGATTTTAGAGGCTTCAGGGCTAATCGGAATGGTTGGATTTATCCGGATAGTAAGGTGATCCTCTTTTCCACCCGGATCGATCTTCAGGATGGAAATTTCAATAATTCTGTCTTTTGCTACGTTGATTCCGGTTGTTTCAAGGTCAAAAAAGGCAATGGGGTTTTTTAAATTTAATTCCATGAATAGCTGAATGTAGGGTTGTGAATAGTACGCTTCATCTCATCCAACCGCACCTGCCAGGAGAAGTTATCAACGGGATATCAGGCATTGATCATCATCGGCATCAATAACATAAGAACATCTTCATCTTCATTATCTTTCTCAGCAGGAACCAGCAAACCAGCCCTGGTGGGATCAGAAAGTTCTAACACTACCTCTTCGGACGATATATTTGATAAGATCTCTATCAGGAAAACTGATTTGAATCCGATTTCCATGTCGTCACCATCATATTGACAATTCAGTCGTTCATAGGCTGAGATTGAAAAATCAATATCCTGCGCGGAAATTGTAAGTTGATTCCCTGTAAGCTGCAACTTCACCAGATTGCTTGCCTGGTTTGAGAAAACCGAAACCCGTTTCAGTGTATTGAAGAAGTCAATCCGGTTGATGGTTAGTTTATTAGGATTGTTTTCAGGAATAACCGAATTATAACTGGGATAATTCCCTTCCACCAGCCGGCACACCAATTTATAGTTTGACAGGTTAAAAAAAGCATTTTTCTCATCAAACTCGATGGATACAGGGTTTTGTTCTTTTGGCAAGATATTTCGCAGCAGAGAGGCTGGCTTTTTTGGCAGGATAAAGGTGGAGTCAGTGCCAGCATTTGCATCACTTCGCTGATACCTCACGAGTTTATGGGCATCTGAAGCGACAAACGTAAGGTTTTGAAGTCCCAGCTCAACCAGGATACCATTCATCACCGGCCGCAGTTCATCATCTGCTGTGGCAAACAGTGTTTTTGTGATTCCCGACTGAAGCACATCCGGGTCAACTGAAAAGGAACCTTTTTTATCCTCCTTTATGTTAGGCAATTGGGGAAAATCACTCCCTTTCTGTCCAACAATACTGAATTTCCCATTCTCGGAACTAATCACAATAGCCAGACTATCCATGTTGATCTCAAA
>Ga0315534_1000330_pt1 | contig 32094 bp, 24 predicted proteins | sample SalMarSW160240MG_FD_203094 | JGI IMG/M metagenome (GOLD analysis project Ga0315534, IMG submission 203094) | Salt marsh sediment microbial communities from the Plum Island Ecosystem LTER, Massachusetts, United States - Salt Marsh Sediment SW1602-40 ...
GTGCCAAATAATACTGCGCGAGAAACAGGTCGGAATCGGCGGCAAACTTGAGCGCTGGAACCGCAATCTCATAGTAACCGCCGTTGAATGCGCCGATGCCCTGGTCGAGCGCTTCCTGGGGTGAACGGTACATGGACTCGGCTGCCCCTGCCGCGCCAACGAGCGCACAGAGCACCAGCCCGGCCAAGCCGTTCTTTATGCCTTGTCTAGATATCCGCATAGCAGACCACTTCCGCTTTTGCGCCCGGATGGGTAACCGCACCTTTGCGCGCGGACCCAACCTGTTGGGCGAACTTCCACAGTGCCCCACTCTGATAAGGATTGTCCGGTGCTTTCCAGCGCTTGGCGCGCGCTTCCAGCTCAGCCGGATCAAGCTCGACGTCGAGCCTACCGTTCTCAGCATCGATAGAGATAATATCTCCGTCCTCGATGAGCCCAATGGGTCCACCCAAGGCTGCCTCGGGCCCAACATGGCCGATGCAAAAGCCGCGGGTGCCACCCGAAAAACGCCCATCCGTAATGAGCGCAACTTTGTCGCCCGCGCCCTGCCCGTAGAGCGCCGCAGTCGTTGAAAGCATCTCACGCATGCCAGGGCCGCCCTTGGGGCCCTCGTATCGAACAACAATAACGTCACCGTCCTTGTATTCGCGCGCTTCGACGGCGCGGAAGGCATCTTCCTCGCAATCAAAGATCCGTGCGGGACCTCTGAAGCTGAGATTCTTCATTCCGGCGACCTTCACGATCGCGCCGTCTGGCGCGAGCGAGCCTTGCAAGCCCACGACGCCGCCCGTTGGTGACAACGGATTGGATGCGGGACGAACCACCAACTGATCTTTGTTGAATTCGACGCCTTCGAGGTTCTGCGCCAACGTGCGGCCAGTCACGGTCAGGCAATCGCCATGGAGAAAACCGCCGTCGAGCAGCGTCTTCAGGATCTGCGGCACGCCACCAATGTCATACACATCCTTGGCCACATAATTCCCGCCAGGCTTGAGATCAGCGATATAGGGTGTGCGCTTGAAGATCTCGGCGACGTCGAATAGATCGAACGCGATGCCGGCCTCGTGTGCCATTGCCGGCAAATGCAGAGCCGCATTTGTCGATCCGCCGGTAGCGGCGACGATGACAGCGGCATTCTCGAAGGCCTTGCGCGTTGCGATATCGCGCGGGCGGATACCATGGGCGAGAAGCCGCATGACGGCCTTGCCGCTCTCGAGCGCATAGACATCGCGGCTTTCGTAGGGAGCAGGCGCACCGGCCGAACCCGGCAACGCAAGCCCAATTGCTTCGGAGACACACGCCATGGTGTTGGCTGTGAACTGGCCACCGCATGATCCCGCCGACGGGCACGCGTGACACTCAAGGTCGTGCAGTTCTTCGGCCGTCATCTTGCCAGCGGAGTACTGACCGACACCTTCGAATACGTCGACGACGGTTACGTCGCGGCCTTTGAATTTTCCAGGAAGTATCGAGCCGCCGTACATAAACACGGACGGCACGTTGAGACGGAGCATCGACATCATCATGCCCGGCAGCGACTTGTCACAACCGGCAACGCCGACGAGTGCGTCATAGCAGTGGCCGCGCATCGTGAGCTCGATGGAGTCGGCAATCACCTCACGGCTGACCAGAGACGACTTCATGCCCTGGTGCCCCATGGCGATGCCGTCGGTGACGGTAATCGTGCAGAATTCGCGTGGCGTACCACCAGCCTCGTCAACGCCTGTCTTGGCGGACTGTGCCTGACGCATCAGTGAAATATTGCAAGGAGCGGCTTCGTTCCAGCAAGACACAACACCCACGAGCGGACGGTGGATCTGCTCATCTTCCAATCCCATCGCGTAGTAATAGGAACGATGAGGTGCGCGCGACGGACCTTCGGTGACGTGGCGGCTTGGCAGCTTTGACTTGTCGAACGTCTTCGCGTCCATACTCTTGTTATCCTTGCAACCCGAGATGCACGGCTGTGCCGACATCCCCAACAGGGGGCATCGAATGCATCGTCATCGAAGGCTGCGCGAGCCTTTGCAATGAACCGCCTCTTACGGGGGTGGCGATAAGCCACGGCCGCATTTTACCCTCGTTCCCGATCACGCGACGCTGCCGCTCCTTTGTGGCCCAAAAGAGGCAGTGCGGCTCGAATTCGTTGCCGCATCGCCACAGGCTCTCAGCAACCTTGGCGCACTGCTCTTCCTGGTCTTTTTGTCGGTCTGCGGTGCGCCGTGGCCGGGCAATGCACGCAGACCTCTTTCCCTATACGGGGGTAATGCGTGCGAGACCGACTTGCTCATGTGAACGTGCTTAACGGGCCACTGGGGCACATGCAGGGCTCTCGTTTGGCGAGACGGAGAAACCTTGTGGCCTAAAAATGGACCGTTGGCTTAGGCCAAAGGCTGAATCCGCTAACCGCAAGTGGGGTGCACACGCCGCGTTGTGAATAGCTGGCCCGGATCAGCCGGCGGCTTCCAAACGATTGCGGGCCGCCTGCAGACGCTTGATCGTGCCCTCAAGCTCGGCCTTGCGCTCGCGCGTTTCTTCGACCGCTTCAGGCTTGGCACGTTCCACGAAGTTCGGGTTGGCGAGCTTGGCGTCCATCTTGCCGAGATCGCTTTCCGCTTTGTCGATCTCGCGCCCAAGGCGCTGGATCTCAGCACCCATGTCGATTACGCCAGCGAGCGGAAGTGCAGCGTTCGTCTCGCCGACAACGACAAGCGCTGAGCCCTTCGGCGCCGACTTTGGGAAGGAGATACTGTCGAGGCGGGCCAACCGGCTGATCGTTTCCTCGTGCTGGCGCGCGCGACCGCGGATCTCAGCGTTTGCGCCTGGCAAGACGAGCGGGATCTTGGCGGCTGCAGGCACGTTCATTTCAGTTCTCACCGAGCGGATCTCGTTGATAAGCCGGATGACCCATCCGATCTCCTCGTCGACTGCCTTGTTCACCAGGCCTGAAAGCGATGGCCAAACGCTCAGCGTGAGAAGGCTGTTGCGTCGTTCGCCGTGCTCAACCATGTGCGCCCACAGCTCTTCGGTGACGAAGGGCATGAAGGGGTGCAAGAGCTTTAGGATCTGATCGAGGACCCACGCCGTCGTCGCGCGCGTCTCCGACTTGCCGACCTCGTCATCGCCCGTCAGAGTCGGTTTGATCAGCTCCAGGTACCAATCGCAGAACTTGCCCCAGACGAATTCATAGATCGCGCCAGCCGCCTCGTTGAACTTATAGGCTTCAAGCGCCTTCGTAACGTCACGTGCGGCCCGCTCCGTCTCACCAACGATCCAACGGTTGAGTGTCTCCTTCACGTCGGCAGGGTCGAAGCCATGCTGGCGCACGCACTCGTTCATCTCGGCAAAGCGCGAGGCGTTCCACAGCTTGGTTGCGAAGTTGCGGTAGCCCTCAACGCGTTGTGTGGACAGCTTGATGTCGCGACCTTGCGCAGCCATGGCAGAAAGCGTGAAGCGCAGCGCGTCCGCGCCGTATTTGTCGATGAGCTCCAAGGGGTCCATGACGTTGCCCTTGGACTTCGACATTTTCTGTCCGCGCTCGTCGCGCACGAGGGCATGGATGTAGACGGTGTGGAACGGCACCTCCTTCATGAAGTGGAGGCTCATCATCATCATGCGCGCGATCCAGAAGAAGATGATGTCGAAGCCGGTGACGAGCACGCTCGTTGGGTAATAGCGCTTGAGTTCCGGCGTCTCTTCGGGCCAGCCGAGTGTAGAGAACGCCCACAGACCCGAAGAGAACCACGTGTCGAGCACGTCGGGATCGCGAACGAGCTTGATAGCCCGGCTCTCGTTGACACCCTTCAAAGAGGCCTGCATCTCGGACCAATCCTCAGCGATCTGGACCTTGATGCCTAAGTCGCCCTGTGGGCCTGAGTTATAAAGCTTCTCAGCTTGCGCGATTGCTTCCTCTTCGCTGACAGCAACGAACCGGAAGCTCTGCGTAAGCTTGCTTTCATCGACGGCGGGGTGAGGCAACATGGCAGGACCATACCAAGCGGGAATGCGGTGGCCCCACCACAGCTGGCGCGAGATGCACCAGGGCTGGATGTTGCGCATCCACTCGAAGTAGGTCTTCTCCCAGGGCTTGGGCACGAAGGTCGTCGTACCGTCTTCCACTGCCTTGATCGCGGGTTTCGCCATCTCTGCCGCGTTAACATACCACTGGTCGGTGAGAAACGGCTCGATAACGACGTTCGAGCGATCGCCATGCGGAACGGTATGCGTTGTCGGCTCGATCTTCTCCAACAGCCCCAGCGCATTGAGATCGCTGACGACCTTCATACGCGCAACAAACCTATCGAGGCCACGGTAGCCCTCGGGCGCGTTGTCGTTGATCGCAGCGTGCTCGTCGAGCACGTTGATCTGCTCAAGGTTATGTCGCTGGCCGACCTCGAAGTCGTTGAAGTCGTGCGCCGGTGTGATCTTCACCGCGCCTGAGCCCTTCTCGGGATCCGAGTAGGTATCGGCGACGATCGGGATCTCGCGCCCCACAAGCGGCAGCTTCACTTTCGCCTTCGCCTTGATGAGTGCAGCGTAACGCTCATCGTCCGGGTGCACGGCAACGCCCGTATCGCCCAACATCGTCTCGGGTCGCGTCGTGGCGACAACGATGTAATCTTTGTCGTAGCCCGCGACCTTGTCTGCCAACGGATAGCGGAAGTGATACATGTGCCCCGACGGATCACGCTTCAAAACCTTTGCCAGCGCTTCAGCGTCGAACGGTTCTTCAGGATCACCGTCTTGTTGCTTGCCCGCCTCCGGCAGGACCCAAGTGAATTTGCCCTTGGCTTCGACCTGGACCACCTCAAGGTCGGAGATCGCCGTTTGAAATTTCGGGTCCCAGTTGACGAGACGCTTGGCCTTGTAAATGAGGTCTGCGTTGTAGAGGTCGACGAACACCTTGAGGACGGCCTTCGAAAGACCGTCGTCCATGGTGAACCGCTCACGCGACCAGTCGCAAGAGGCGCCAAGCCGCTTGAGCTGGTTGAGGATGGTTGAGCCGCTCTCCTCTTTCCACGCCCAGACCTTCTCGACGAATTTCTCGCGCCCGATCTCGCGTCGGCCAGGCTCCTGGCGCTCCATCATCTGGCGCTCAACGACCATCTGCGTGGCAATGCCCGCGTGGTCCGTTCCCGGCTGCCACAGCACATCCTTGCCGCGCATACGTTCAAACCGGCAGAGCACATCTTGCAGCGTGTTGTTGAGCGCGTGCCCCATATGCAGCGACCCCGTAACATTGGGCGGAGGGATCACAATGCAATAGGGCTGCGCATCCGCACGCTCGGGTCGGCCGGCCTTGAAGGCCTCGGCCTCGTCCCATTCGGCGTGGATCCGCTGCTCGATCTCGGCGGGCTGATAAGTCTTGTCCAGCATCGGGGAAAAGGGTCTCGGAGGGTAAGAGGTGCGGTCCTACGCCGGACCTTCCCGCGCTGTCAACGTCGGGGGTACGCCAAGGCCATTTGTCACCTCCCCTAGCACAGTCGCGGGCAGCTTTCAGGCCTTCACACGCTTTGGTGACCCATCACTTGTCCGAACTCGAACTGTCCTTGTCGGAACTGCTGCTACTGGTGAGTTCGCTGCGCAGCGCCTCTTCCACAATCCGGGGCATGTTATCCGACAGCCATTGGCGAAGCATCGGACGGAGCAGCTCAGCGGCGGCACCGTCAATTTTGTGCACGGGCGAGTCCGGATCGTGGTGGGGGTGGCCAACCCCATGGATGAAATCGGAACCTGACGTGAAGACCGACATCGAGCCGGGGTCTTTCTGGACAAGGTCGACGACTGCGTCGACCAGGGCTTCGGACGGCGCACCGTGTTGCTTGGCTGGCTTAGCTGCCTGAGCCTGATCCTGCACGGCAGGCCCGGCAGGCCTTGCTGCTGCAGAACCGGCTTTCGTGCCCGCGGCGCCCGGCTGAACGGATACTTCAGCCGGTGTTCCGGCCGGCGACGGCCCTGATGGGACGCGCTCGACAACAACGGGTCGCGGCCTGATTGGAGAAATGGTTGCGCCGTTCAATCCAGAACTTGCCGGTGCGGTGCGAGACGACCGCACTTTCGCACGCGCCGCTCCGCCAGTCTCCGTTTGACGTTTGGGTTCTTGCGCGCGTAAGGCAAAGGCGTCCATTAGCGGCACGGACTGCGGTGTGGGTTCAGGTTCGGGCTTGGCTGACTCAGCAGACTGCGCCTGCTCTTCGGGCTCGGCCGGCAATGGCTCGACGGTCTTGATTTCGACCGAAGCCTCGATGTCGTCCAACTTGCCATCAATCGCACCCACCTCGTCGGCGGCCAGATTTTCGCCGGCAGCCTCCGCCGATACATCCGGCTGTTGCTGTTCAAATGCGAGATTGCTTTCGTCCAGTGCAAACGACACCATTTCAGGCTCAGCAATGACACGCGGCGCGCTGTCGGGGTTTGGCGCCGCTGGCATATCGAGCGGCCGCCCAATCGCAGAGGACACGGCTGCGAAATCTTGCGCGTCCCTGCCGCCAATCGGCGTCACGGGAGCAGATGACTCATAGGGCACTTCAGCGACTTCGGATGCTCTGCCGAGCATCTCGGCAATTTCCTCTTCGAGCGTTCGGGTTGGCTCGAACGATGGGGTAGACGCCGACTTGAGCGCTTCGGACAGCCGGTTGTAGTTGTGGATGGGCCGTTCCGGCGGGCTGGACAGTGGGCCAGCGCGGCCGTCCCATCGGTCGACACCAACTCCATTGGCAGCACCTGCCACAGCAGAAGTTGGCGGAAATGGATCGGGCACGGGAGGCATCCCTGCTGGTTCATCCGAAATCATTTTGCGGATGGAATCCAGAATCTCTTCCATGCTCGGCTCTACGGCAAATTCCGGTCTCGACATGGCCCTACCTCGTCACAACGCGCACCATTTTTGGGCGTTCACCGGTACGCGAGCTACTAGCTTACTGCCGTCCGACAAATTTCACACCCCCAACAACGCGCTTTACCCCAGGTGTGACGGCAGGCACCGCCTAAGGCCCCAGAGGCCGTTTTGCGGCGATCTTGGAGCAGATAGCGGATGGATGGAGAGAGATCTAGCTGCCATCCTTGGCAGCGGTGTGGCGCCGTGCCAGTAGGCTTAATACTACTTGGCGGGCGCGTAGCTGGCGCTCGGCGGGGTGGCCTGAAATTCCTCGACGTGCCCATCTCCATGGGTGATCGAGAGCCCAAACCACTTACTGCGCACCTCGTGATAGTGCACCTCGGGGTCGTAAACGTAGGCTGCCACACCGATCCAGGCGGCATCGAGCCGGCCCATCGCCGCCAAAACCGTATAAGCGGCGACCACAAGATTGCGCTTGGTCGTCTCAAGCTGCACTTGTGAATTCAGATATTCCTGTTCGGCGTTGAGCACGTCCAGAAGCGTGCGCTGACCAACGCGCTCCTCTTCGCGAACGCCCTGCAATGCAACTTTGTTCGACTCGACTGCAATCCGGTCGGATTGGAGCTGCGCACGGGCGGCTTCGAGCTGCGACCAGGCCGCGACTGTCACCTGCTGCTCCTCAGTTCGGACCTGCTCAATCTGCTGCAGAAACCCGATCTGGTTCTGCTTGGCCTGGCGCACGCGCGCGGAGACTTGACCACCCTGGTAGAACGGCATCGTCAGTCGACCCGTGATATTAGAAGTTTCAATCTTCTCGATACTCTTGGACGGGTCCTGCCGGTTGTTGTAGCCCGCCTCAATCTGAATGGATGGAAGCAATTCACCCCGGATCTGGCGCACGGTGTAGCCTGCGGCCTGCTCGCGGTAGAGAGCGGAGACGACGAGGGGGCTCTCGTTATTACTGACGGCGACAGCCTCCTCCAGCCCGTCGGGAAGATACCGCTCAGGCGGGCCGGGATCGAACAGACCCGCGGGATCATGCCCAATAACCTGCCGGTAGCTGCCGCGGCTGGTGCGCAGATTCGCACGGGCCAGGTCCAGGTTCGAAACGGCGAGTGCGCGGCGGGCCTCCGCTTGCGCGACGTCGGTCTTCGTCACTTCGCCAACGGAGAAGCGATCGTTGGTAGCCTGCAACTCGCGCGAGAGCACATTTACGTTGTTCTCGTTCAGGCGAACAATTTCCTGATCGCGCACGACGTCCATGTATGCAGTCACAGCCTCGAGCAGAACAAGGCGCTCGACGTCGCGAAGCTCTTCGCGGCCCGCACGCACGGTAGCTTCGGCCGCGTTGACCGCGTTGCGAACTTGAAATCCCCTAAACAGGGGCTGCACCAAGTCAACGCCATAGCCGTGCGGCTTGGTCACGCCGTCAAATTGAGACGATGGGACCGTGTCGGTCCGTTCAAGGCCGATGTCGGCGTTGCCAGTGACGGTCGGACGATAACCAGACTTGGCGATGGATACGTCCTCGTCGGTGGCGCGTAGAAAAGCGCGCTGCGCGTCGAGGCGTGGATTGTAGCCGTAAGCCGCCGACAGGGCATCCCGGAGAGATTCCGCGGCCGCAGGAGTCGCGGCGGCCCACAAACCCACCATTAGTCCAGCAGAAATCGCAAGACCCATCACCCGACTTGATCGCATCCGGCTCATCAGGCGAATCCGTGACCCCAAATTATCAACGCTGTTATCAGCACGTTTTTCACAGAGTGTTTTTCACACCCCCACGCAATTGGCATACGCCCAGTTCCCGCTCGAGCTACACCAATTGCCGCCCGGCCGGAGAATCGCGTCCACATCTCATGCCTACTTTGGTGAACGTGCGCCTAATTGTGTAGTGACTTCGACCGCAAGCCATAAATCGGACCCTCGAGGCGTGGCCACAATCCCACACAATGGTCCATTTGAGCTCGTTTGGCAGCGACTCGATCTGTCCACAGGAGTTGTGGCTTACCCCGACGAATTGTGGAAAAGCCTAGGAATTCGTCACAAAACGAAGGCCGGTGCCGACGCAAATCCTGGCAATTGTGGTGCGCCCGCATCGAAAGCGATCCGCTGATCAAAGGACCGGCCCCGTCGCTGCCAGAAGGCTGCCTTGCCAAGCCCCTCCTGCCGGAGCACGGCGACGAGACGTCCGCCGTCTGTCAGTTGGTCCAGAAGCGCTTTGGGGACCTCGTCGACAGCCCCTTCAAGCACAATCACATCGAAAGGCCCGTCTTTCGGGCAGCCCGCTGAAAGCTCGTCTTGGCGCACCGTCACGTTGGAGGCTCCAACCTCCGCCAGCAACTTGGTGGCGTCCTTGGCTAATGCGGAGTCGCTCTCAAGAGCGGTGACCTCGGCGGCAAGCTTTCCCAGAACTGCGGCGGAGTAGCCCATGCCGGTGCCGACATCGAGCACCTTGTCTTTGGCGGCAATGCCAGCAAGTTGCAGCAGCTTGGCGAACACCCGCGGCGCCATTAGGCCCCGGCGCGGCTGACCGGCTGACGTCGACAGCGGCAACGCCTCGTCCATGTAGGCCAGGCCCGCAACCTGCTGCGGAACGAACCGCTCACGGGGAATGTCCTGCATGGCCTGTATGATAGCCCTATCCGTCACGTCGCTCGGACGGATCTGGCTCTCGACCATGTTCAAGCGCTGCTCGGCAATGTCGACCATGCTCGTTCTCCAGCCCAGCCCCGAATTGATGGAACCTCGGCCAACCATACCAGGGGCCGTGTCGCTGGGCGAGCGGGTGTGCGCGGCTCGCGGCAATATGCGGGCCTATGCGTGCCACCCCGGCCTCCCTAGCTTGTGTATCCTCCAAGCCGTGTGATACACGGCGCTCTTCCTTCCGGCTTTGGCAGGCACGGGACCGGTCAGGCCACGTGGCGGAGTGGTGACGCAGCGGACTGCAAATCCGTACACCCCGGTTCGATTCCGGGCGTGGCCTCCAGCACCGTTCGACAGCGCTTGCTAGATGGCGGAAGGAAGCTAGAACCGGGAGACTGGTTCGCGCGCGCTCTTTTGTGCTAAGAGGCGCGGCGTCTTACAGGCTTAGGCTATTCCGCGGTAGCTCAGCGGTAGAGCAACCGGCTGTTAACCGGTTGGTCGTAGGTTCGAATCCTACCCGCGGAGCCAGCCTGCAGCGTGCTGCTCACGCGACGCGCTTATCATCAAAAGCTCCGAAATATTTTCCGGCGTCAGATAGCCTACAAGCTTGCCCGACGGATCTGTCACGGCCACACAAAGTGCCGGCGAGCGGCGAATTAGATGAAACGCAGTTTCCAAGTCGGCGGTCTGCGGTACCGTCGGCACATTAGCGTCCATAATTTCCAGAACTGACGTGCCGCCGTCCTTTGTCTTCAATGCGTAACCAATGGCCTTGCGCGTTACCATGCCGCGCAGTCGAGAGGCGCCGTCGAGAACCGGAAACTCTTGTTGCGCTGTGCGCAACAGAAGTGCTGCCGCGTCGTCCAGCGTGGACATGACACCGAGCGATTCAAACGACGTAATCATGCCGTCCGATACGGGATGGCCGCGCGTGACCTCGCGCATCTGCACATATCCCGCCTCACCTGAAGCCGCCAGGAAAATGAAGATGGCAATGAGCACGAGCATCGGGTTACCGAATAGACCGAGTAACCCAAACACGACTGCTAGGCCCTGGCCTATGCGTGCCGCAACGCGCGTGGCCTGAGTATACCCAAGCCGCATCGCAAGTAGAGCGCGCAAAACTCGGCCGCCGTCCATGGGAAACGCCGGTATGAGATTGAAGACAAAGAGTATGACGTTGGCGAAAGCGACCTGGGCCCAGAAGCTCGATTGAACGATCTCAACCACCGTCATTTGCGAGAAGTCGAAACGTAGCCCCAATGCCGCGAATAACACGATCGCGATCACTGCATTCACGGCCGGGCCTGCCAGCGCGACAAAGATCTCCTGCATCGGCTTTTCCGGCATCCGCTCGAGTGAGGCGACGCCGCCGATCGGCAGCAGCGTGACGTCAGGCGTGCGGATTCCGTAGCGGCGCGCCGCGAAGATGTGCCCAAATTCGTGCATCACCACGCAAGCGAAAAGAACCAGAATGAAGGCGATCCCCGCTATAGCATCCTGTGGCGTCCCGCGAAGCCAAAGCACGCCCCCAATCCAAGCGAGCAGAAGCAGGAACGTCAGGTGCATGCGAACAGCTGTGCCGGCCAGCGTGAAGAGCTTTATAGACCAAGCCATGAATCGAATGTCCCTTGGGGTCGTTTATTTTCCTATCCAACATATAGGAAGCCGTGACGCCAATACGATGCAGCTATGGGCGCAACCCAATGCACCAGACAAAATCTGACTTGGAGCAGTGTCGGCGGTCGCCTCAGGGCGCGAGCGTGGGCGGCGGCGGCGGATCAGCGGGGTCGCGATCCATGGCGGCAACTGTGTCGACAGAGCCGTCACGGCCGTAGATGTCAGGGCGGAATTCGACGGTACCGTTACGCTCCGCCCAGGCAGTAATGTAAGCGAAATAGACCGGCAGCGGCCGGGTGAGCGTGATGTCGACGGCCTCACCGTTCTGAAGTATTTCTTGAGCGCGCCCTGGGCGCTCCCAACCCGGCTCGTATTGGGCAATCCACTCCACCAACTTAAAGACGTCTTGGACACGAACGCATCCGGCGCTGAAGGCGCGCGAGCGTTGGTCGAAAAGCGTCTTCATCGGCGTGTCGTGCATATAGACCGTATGTTCATTGGGCATATCGATGCGCACGAGGCCCAGTGCATTTTGAGGGCCGGGGTCCTGCCGGAATTTCAGCTTTTGAGTATCGGATGCCCCCCAATTGATGGTGAAAGGATCCAGTTCTGGGCCATTATAGCCATTGAGCACGCGGATCTTTTCCTTTTGGAGATAGTCGGGCTCTTTTGCCAAGCGTGGAATCAAATCGAGGTTGGCGACGCTTTCGGGAACGTTCCAATAGGGGAAAAAATTGACGGCGCGGATGGTGGCCTTCACACTTGGTGTATCGCGCCCCTGCTTTCCCACAATGACGCGATGTCGCTGCCGAACTTCAAACCGCTCAACGGCCTCCAACTGAAATGCAGGAACATTGACGAGGATGTAGCGCGGTTCGCTCACATCGCGCATCAGGTTACGAATGCGCCCCAGATTGAGCCTGAGTTGCGCCAGCCGTTCAGCGGCCGACACATTGAGCGTAGGATAGGTCGAACGCTCGACGCGTCCCGTCGGCCGCAGACCGTGCCGCCGTTGGAAGCGGCGCACCGCCGCCGCGAGTTCCTCATCATACGTATAGGAATTATAACTTTGGTTACGTGGCGAGAGATCGCCGCTGATGCGGAGACGCTGGCGCAATATGGGCACGCGGTCGTCTTCTTCGCCAATGCGCATCATGCGGCCAGGAGGTACGGCCGGCCAGCCCCCCTTGGAGACGATAAACTGATAGCGTTCGATCGCTGTCCCCATGGCAGCAATCATCTCATCGCTGCGCCAGGGAATAGGACCATCGCGCAAATCGTTGAGGGGCTCTTTGGCACGCGCCGTGCGTTCGCGCTGCTTGGCCCTCCGACCGGTGTAGTCAGGCGTGCCGAAGCTGGTGATGCCCTCCCACCATTCCTGCGCTTGAGTCGGGACAGTGACGCCCGTCAGGAGCAGACAGAGCGCTAGGCCAACGCAGCCTCCCGCGCGTATTGCGCCTCTCAAGAAGGTCGCCGCAGCGCGATGAGTTTCGCGTGGCCGCGTGGATGCGCGATGTAACACCATCAATCCGTCCCGATTGCTGTTCTCGATTTCTGCCCGCAACAGCATACGGGCCTGCCGCAGTGCCGTCTAAGATTCGTTTGCGCTCGTGTCGTCAGCTAGCACTTAGGTTATGGCCAAACGAAGACAACCGCGCACCTGCAAATAATTGTAACCTCTTCGGATGTTTCACGTTTTTGTGTGGCATCGCGGTGCCGAGGTGTTGCTCGGACGGATAACAGGCTGGCCGTTATTCGGCCGTGTCGCGAAAATGATCCCAGCCAGTTCGCGCCAAGTCTAGATGGTGGCCACCCCTGTCAGCCACACTGATGCCCGCGTCCGCAACCGCGATCTCCCCAATGCAAGTGACGGGCACGTCCTCCTGTGCCGCAGAGCGCTCAAACTGCGAAGCGTTTTCGGTGGAGACGGTTGCAAGAACCTCATAGTCCTCCCCGCCGGTGAGCAGATCGGCAAGTTGTACGTCCCCGGCTGCTAAGACGGCTCTTGCATTAGCGGACAGCGGCACCTTTTCAGCCTCGATATGCCCTCCCGTTCCCGAGGCACCACACAACCTCTGGAAGTCCTTAACCAGCCCATCCGAAATATCCATCGCCGCAGAGGCGTAAGTGCGCAAAACCCCGGTAAGGCGGACGGGTGGGGTTGGCCGTTGAGATCGCGTAATGAGAATCTCCCGAACCGGAGTGTCGATTCCCCAGCGCGAAGCGCAATTTGGATCACGTCTGAGATTGAGTCCGAGGACCGCATCGCCGATCGTCCCGGAGACGTAGATGAGATCGCCGGCACGCGCCGACGCGCGGCGCACCATGCGGCCCGCTGGAACGGTTCCAAACGCGGTGATCGAAACGCTGAAGTGGCCTGGCGTGCGATCGGTGTCACCGCCGGCTAGCTTGCAGCCGAAAGCCTCTTGCGCGCGCGCCAATCCCGCAGCGAAGGTTGACATAAAGGAGCGTTCCGGCCGCCCGGGCAGCGACAACGACATCACGTAGGCCAACGGCGTTGCGCCTTTCGCGATGAGGTCCGACACGTTGACAGCGATTGCCTTCCAGGCGATTGCGCCCGCGTCTTCGTCCGGCAGAAAGTGCACGCCTTCAACAATGGCGTCGGTGGTGACGACCAAATCTTCTCCGGGCGGAGGCGTGATCAGTGCGCAGTCATCCTGCAGACCGAGGGCGCCGGGGAAACCCGACGTCAACGGCACGAAAAACTCACGAATGAGCGCGTCTTCGCTTTCAATCCTGTCGCTTGGCATGGGAGTCAAACTCCGCTGCGCGCAGACGGCGGGCAAGCTTATCCAGCACGCCGTTGACGAGTCTTGGCTCGTCCTCCGACAAGAACGCATGTGCGACGTTGATATACTCGTTGATCACGACGCGAGCGGGAACATCAGAGCGTTCCATCAGCTCATAGACGCCGGAGCGCAGAATAGCCCGAACGATGGAGTCGACGCGCTTCAGCCGCCAGCCTTCAGCGAGTTGCTGATCGATTAACGGGTCGATCTCGCGCTGGCGCCGCAAGACGCCACGCAACGTTTCGGCGAAAAAAGCCGGATCGGCGCCGGCGGCTGCCTCGTCACCTGGCGCACGCGGAATGCGCATGGTGACAAACTCTTTGATGACCGCGTTGAGATCGGTTCCGGCCAAATCCATCTGGTAAAGAGCCTGTACGGCGGCTACGCGCGCTGCGGTGCGTGGTGCAAGCGCCTTCGTTTGCGCCTTCGGCCGGGGATTGGTCATGCCCCAGGTCCCTCATAGGTGCGCGCCAGCTCAATCAGCCTCATGCAGGCGCGTGCCGCGGCACCACCTTTGCCGTCGCTCCCACCGCGAGCACGTGCCATTGCCTGTTCCTGGTTCTCGACCGTCAGAATTCCATTGCCCACCGGCACAGCGTTGCGAATGGCAACCTCCATCAGCCAATGATTGGCATTTTGGCAGACGATGTCGAAGTGGGCCGTCTCTCCCCGGATCACACAACCAAGCGCGATCGCTCCGTCCCATCGCGCACGCGCTGCAACACCGGGAATGAGCTGGGACGCAACCGCCTGCACCAAAACCTGCGGAACCTCAAGAGCGCCGGGAACGGTGACGCGGTCGAAGCCCACACCAGCCGTTTCGAGCGCCGCTATCGCTCCCTTTGCAAGCTCATCCGAGATTGCATCATAAAAGCGTCCCTCGATGATGAGGACGCGCGCTCCCTTTAGCCCTGCCATACCTTTACTCGATCCTGCGCGTGCCAACGATGCGAAGGCCGAAACCCTCAAGGCCCACATAAACGTGGGCGGGCGAGTTCGTCAGCAGCACCATATCCTCAACGCCGAGATCCCTCAGGATCTGCGATCCGACACCGACCTCGACCTGCCGGCGTTCTGCGGCACCTTTGGGCGCCTTAGAGGTTTGCGACTGACGGTCAATCCACTCTGAGACAAGTTTGGGCCTGAGGTCGCGAATAAGAACAATAACACCGCGGCCCTCCTTTTCGATGGCACCCATGGCGCACTCGATCTGTGTGCCCGTTTCACCGTCCACACCGATGCCCAATAGATCGCCGAGCACGTTGACCGCATGGACCCGGACCAGCACAGGACCAGGTGCCGACAGATCGCCCTTTACGAGCGCCAGGTGTTCGCCCGGCTCAACCGTCGTCTCATAGACGTGAAGATCGAAATTGCCGGCTGCGCGCGTTGCGACCGTCGTTTTGGCGACGGCTTGTACCAATTGCTCATGGCGCAGGCGATGGGCAATGAGTTCCTCGATGGCACCGATTTTCAGACCGTGGCGTTGAGCGAAAGGAACAAGATCGGGCAGGCGCGCCATCGTTCCATCGTCGTTCATGATCTCGCAAATGACCGCAGCGGGGTAGAGACCGGCAAGGCGCGCAAGATCAACGGAGGCTTCCGTATGCCCAGCGCGCATCAGCACGCCGCCTTCGCGCGCGACAAGAGGAAAGACGTGGCCCGGCGACACGATGTCTGCCGCACTCTTCGTTGGATCGATCGCCGTTGCAATCGTTCGGGCGCGATCGTGCGCGGAGATACCTGTCGAAATGCCTTCACGCGCTTCGATTGACTGGGTAAAGGCCGTCCGATTGCGCGATGCGTTCCGGCGCACCATTGCCTCCAGCCGAAGTTCATGTGCGCGGGCCTGCGTTAGCGTCAGACAGATGAGGCCACGGCCATGCTTGGCCATGAAGTTTATGGCATCCGGTGTTGCCATTTGCGCAGGGATCACGAGGTCACCCTCGTTCTCGCGCTCTTCCGCATCGACAAGCACAACCATGCGACCGTTGCGCAGGTCCTCCAAAATCTCAGGTACGGCAGACAGGCAACCACGGCCTTCTGAGAAGGCGATCGTGCCAAGGTCTTGCGTCACGGGCGGAACTCCAAGAGCCGCGCGACATAGCGCGCGAACACGTCAACCTCCAGGTTGACCGATTGCCGGGCGGTTTTCGCGCCCCAGGTGGTCACCGTCAAGGTGTGAGGGATGATGTTGACGCCGAAGCGATTGTCGGAAACCTCATTGACGGTCAATGAGACGCCATCAAGCGCGACGGAACCCTTTGGCGCAATGTAAGGGGCCAAGTGATCGGGCACCTCGAAAGCAAAGCGCAAGGACTCCCCATCAGGCTTAACGTCGACAATTCGTGCAAGACCGTCCACGTGGCCCATCACCACATGGCCGCCAAGCTCGCCGCCCGCACACAATGATCGCTCCAAGTTGATCTGCCGTCCGGGCTCCCACCCAGCTATCGTTGTCTTCGATCGCGTCTCGTTTGACGTATCGACGGTAAAGATGGCCCCCTCACCTTCGGGCTTCACGGAGGTCAACGTCAGGCAGCAGCCGTCGCACGCCACCGACGCACCAACCTCAAGCCCTTTCGCCGGATAGCGTGTGCGGATGGTGAAGCTGCCGTCATCGCGTCCAACGACCTCTCCAATGTCGGAGACGATGCCCGTAAACATGGCTGTGGCCTTTCTTCGCTACCTCTAGAGCAAACACATCATGTGCGTGGCCGCCCCGGCGTTATGCTGCGCCAGTGGCGGCGGAATACGATCATATCGTCATTGGCGAGCGTTCGATGCTCGCAAATTTCAAAGGCGCCAGCGACATCGAGGTTGCCCAGCGCACTGACGGCCGCGGCGTCCTCAAGTTTGCGCACACCATCAGGGCGGGCGTGGAACATAACGGCCTCATCGATGAGGCCGGCGCGCGCGAACGCTTTCCACGTCGCGGGGCCGCCTTCAACCAAAAGGCGGGTGATCCCTTCGGCGACGAGCGTTTCCATGATGTAGGGCAGCCAAAGCTCACCACCGATCTCACTTACGCGGAAAACGCGAACACCTTTATCTTCGAGCTTGGCCAGTTCCGACGTGGCTGTCGCGGGCGGACAGAACAACCAGACGCGATGCTGATGCGCAGTGCAGGCAAGCCTGCTATCGACCAGTCCCGTCACCTCGCGCGCGAGCACGATGCGGACCGGCGAGCGTTCCTCCAGACCAGGGAGCCGGCAGGTCAGCATGGGGTCGTCGTCCATCACAGTTTGACGGCCGACGAGGATTGCATCGGCGCGCGCACGCAAGAGGTGCCCGCGTGCGACCGCCAACGGACCGGTCGCCCAAACCGGCTTTCCTCGCGACCCGCGGGGCACTCTGCCATTCTGGCCCAGCGCGAATTTTGTCTGAACAAGCGGGCGGCGTTCCGTCACGCGCAGGATATGCCCGGAAGCCATCCAGTGCGCCTCGCTCGCCAACAGGCCGCGCTCAACCACGATCCCCGCGGCGCGCAGGCGGGCAAGCCCACGCCCCGCGACTCTGGGGTCGGGATCCTCAATGGCGCAAACGGCTCGCTTCACGCCCGCTGCAATGAGTGCATCGGCGCAAGGTGGCGTCGCCCCATGATGAGAACATGGCTCAAGCGTAACGTAGGCGGTTGCGCCCCGGGCGCGGGCGCCAGCGCGTTTGAGAGCTTCAACCTCGGCGTGGGGGCGCCCGCCGGGAGCTGTCCAACCGCGCGCAATCACCTCTCCGGTCGCCTCGTCTGCAATCACCGTTCCGACAGAGGGGTTGGGCGCCGTCTGCCCTAACCCGCGTTCGGCAAGTTTGAGCGCAATCGCCATCATGTGGGCATCAAAAGCAGCGCGCGGGCTGTCAGCCATCAGTGTCAGTGTTTCTTGACAGGCGCTGTCTGATCAATCGCGCCTTCAAACGCAATCGGGACCACTTCACTGGCCGCGGCCGGCTCGGCGATCTCACTCAGCACCTCTTGGAAATCGGCCACCTCTCGGAAATCGCGATAAACGGAGGCAAAGCGTACATAGGCGACGGGATCAAGACCACGCAACGCCTCCATGACAAGTCCACCGATTGTGGAGGATTCGACCTCGCTCTCACCGGAGCTTTCGAGCTGGCGAACAAGGCCCGAGACCATGCGATCGACGCGCTCGTGCTCGACGGGCCGCTTTCGTAACGCTACGTCAACCGAGCGCATGAGCTTGTCGCGATCGAAGGGAACCTTGCGTCCTGACCGCTTCACGACGGTCAATTCACGCAACTGGACGCGCTCAAATGTCGTGAAGCGACCGCCGCAGTCGGGACAAATGCGGCGGCGGCGGATGGCGGCGTTCTCCTCGGTGGGACGGCTGTCCTTCACTTGAGTGTTTTCGCCCGCGCAATAAGGGCAGCGCATGACCCGCCTCTCACGGTTAATCCTGATCCGTCATCGCGGAAGCCGGCGATGGGCGCAACCCCTCAAAGGGTGGCCCTCGCCCTTGCCCACGAAAAAAGCACGAAGCAGCGGCGTTACACACGCCCGGCAACCGCCTTGAGCGTTTGGCACCATTGAGCAAGAACAATGGGTGGGCAACGGACAAGTGCCGCGCCCTGAGGCGCCTAGCTGTAGATCGGGAAGCGCTTGCAAAGGTCGATGGCCTGCGCCTTAACCTTCTCCTCGACCTCGCCATTGCCTTCCGGGCCGTTCTTGGCGAGACCGTCGAGCACCTCGGCGATCATGCGGCCAACCTGCTGGAACTCGGCAACGCCGAAACCGCGCGTCGTGCCGGCGGGAGCGCCGAGGCGGATACCTGACGTGACCATCGGCTTTTCGGGATCGAAGGGCACGCCGTTCTTGTTGCAAGTGATGTGCGCACGCTCCAGAGCCTTTTCCGAAACGTTGCCGGTAAGCTTTTTCGGTCGCAAGTCGACAAGGATCAAGTGCGTGTCAGTGCCTCCGGAGACCAGCGCAAAGCCGTCGTTGACGAGCACTTCGCCCATCGCTTTGGCATTCGCGATCACGTTCTTTGCATAGATCTTGAAATCCGGACGAAGCGCTTCCCCGAACGCCACGGCCTTGGCGGCGATAATGTGCATCAGCGGGCCGCCCTGAAGGCCCGGGAAAATCGCCGAGTTGACCTTCTTGGCGATGTCGGGGTCGTTGGTCAGGATCATGCCGCCGCGCGGACCACGCAGCGTCTTGTGGGTTGTGGTCGTAACGACGTGTGCATGTGGAAATGGGTTGGGGTGCTGACCGCCGGCGACGAGACCTGCAAAGTGGGCCATGTCAACCAACAGATGTGCACCAACCTCATCGGCGATGGCACGGAAATCGGCGAAAGGAATCTGGCGCGGATAAGCGGAACCACCGGCAATGATGATGCGCGGCTTGTGCTCAACTGCCAGCTTGCGCACCTCGTCCATGTCGATGCGGTGCGTTTCCGGGTGCACCAGATAGGAAACGGGGTTGAACCACTTGCCCGACTGGTTGACGGGTGAGCCGTGAGTCAGGTGCCCGCCGGCCGCTAGGCTCAAACCCAGGATCGTGTCGCCGGGCTTGGCGAGCGCCATGAAGACGCCCTGGTTGGCCTGGCTGCCCGAGTGGGGTTGTACGTTGGCAAACTCGCAGCCAAACAACTTCTTGGCGCGGTCAATCGCGAGTTGCTCGGCGATGTCGACGTACTGACATCCGCCGTAATAGCGCCGGCCGGGGTAACCTTCGGCGTACTTGTTGGTCAGCACGCTTCCCGCCGCTTCTAGCACGGCCTTGGAAACGATGTTCTCCGAGGCAATGAGTTCGATCTCGTGCTGCTGGCGTCCTAGCTCTTTGCCGATCGCATCCGCCACTTCGGTATCATTGTCGGCGATCGTGTCGGAGAAAAAACCCGACTTCGAGGCGGATGATCCACCCTTCAGCAAATTGAACATAGGGGTCGCTTCCTTGTTGTTAGGCGCAATGAGCTTTCACTTACGGCCCGGCGCTGAGTTGCACCGCCACTGGCTGACCTGAGCTAGTCTATTATTGGGCGGCGCCGGGCTCAACTAATATGCCACAGTCCGTGCCCGTTCCTGGGCCCGCAGGCCTGAAGCGCCTTTCTATACGCACGTAGCGCGCTCCGCCACAGGATACTCTGCCACACTTACTCGGCGGCGAGCCGAACAGTCTCGCCCTTGGCGAGTGGGCAGGCTTCCCAGAGCTCGGTGAGCGAACGCACGAGCTGATCCATGTCCTGGTTCGAGTGAACCGGAGACGGCGTGAGCCGGATGCGCTCGGTGCCCCTCGGCACGGTCGGGTAGTTAATGGGCTGCACGTAGATGCTATAACGCTCAAGCAGCACATCCGTGACCGCCTTGCAGTGCACCGGATCACCAACCAGCACCGGCACGATGTGACTTTGCCCGTTGATGAGCGGAAGACCGGCCTCGGTCAATCGGGTTTTCAGAGTCCTTGCACGTTCTTGCAAGCGTGCACGCTCAAGCTCACTCGTTTTCAGATGGCGGATGCTGGCCAATGCGCCTGCCGCAAGTGCCGGTGCCAACGAGGTGGTGAAGATGAAGCCCGGCGCATACGAGCGAATGGCGTCACAACACTGTCGGCTGGCCGCAATATAGCCGCCCATCACGCCAAAGCCCTTGGCGAGCGTGCCGTTAATGATATCGACCCTATCCATCACACCATCGCGTTCAGCGATTCCGCCGCCGCGCGGACCGTAAAGGCCGACGGCGTGCACCTCATCGAGGTAGGTGAGTGCGCCGTACTTCTCCGCAAGATCGCAGATCTCAGCAATGGGGGCGATGTGGCCATCCATCGAGTAGACGCTCTCGAACGCGATAATCTTGGGCGTCTCGCGGTCCAACTCTTTGAGCTGGGCTTCGAGATCCGTGATGTCGTTGTGGCGCCAGATGCGCTTTGGGCCGCGGCCGTGGCGAATGCCAGCGATCATCGACGCGTGGTTCTTCTCGTCTGAGAGAATTACCGCACCGGGCAGAAGCTGGGCGAGCGTCGAGAGTGTGGCATCGTTGGCGACGTAGGCCGACGTAAACAGAAGGGCGGCCTCCTTGCCGTGGAGATCTGCAAGCTCGGCCTCAAGCTCGACATGGTAACGGGTCGTCCCGGAGATGTTGCGCGTCCCGCCCGAACCAGCACCTACTGCGTCAATCGCCTCATGCATGGCCGAAAGCACTGCAGGGTGCTGTCCCATGCCTAGGTAGTCGTTGGAGCACCAGACTTTGATGGGGGCTGTCCGCTTGGCGTCAAAGTGCTGAGCATCAGGATAAGCACCACGGCGCCGTTTCAACTCGGCGAAGACGCGGTAGCGCCCTTCCCGGTGTACCGCGTCCAGCGCGTCCCTGAGCCTTGCTTGGTAGTCCATCAGACGTCCTTCACTCCCCAGCCGGTCTTTTTTTCTTCTAATCCTTCTAACATTGCCCCGCTCGAAGCCCAGAGCAACGTCTCAAATGTCGCGCTATAGCCAACTAACGTGCTGACCCTGGCCAATCAACGGCCCAACCATGGCAATTGGCAGGTAAGAATTTGCCCGCGCCATACCAGCTTGCTTTGACCCGGATCAACCCAAGTCCGCAAATCAGTAGACTGCGGCAATCTCGCCGACCCCATCTTTTTGGTAGATGTCGCGGCGGAATTGGACAACCCCATCGGGGGTGGCCCATGCGGTAAAGTAAGCAAAATAGAGCTTAACGGGCCTTTTGAGGCGGACGTTGCGGGTGGTGCCCTGCTCCTTGAGCCTCTCGATGTGATACGGCTCCCAGGTCGTCTGCCCCTTCAAAAGCCAGAACGCCAATTCCTCGATATTCTGGACACGAATGCAACCGGAGCTTGCTGCTCGGAAATTCCGGCCAAAAACCGACTCCTTCGGCGAGTCGTGCATGTAGACCGAAGAGGAGTTCGCGAAGTTGATCTTCAAAAAGCCCAGCGGATTACCCTTCCCCGGTGCCTGCCGGTAGGAAAGCTTAAAGGGCTGTGAGGATGCCCAATTGATCTTTTCAGGATCGAGTTTTTTTCCGCCCGAGTAGGCATCAATCCCGTACTTCAACAGCACGTTTTTGCCCTGCTCCTGCATCCTTCGCCCCGTCGGGATCAGATCTTCCTTGATGACAGTCGGCGGCAACCGCCAGACAGGATTGAAGTTGAGTTGGGTGATGGTTGAGCGCAGCAGAGGAGTCGGACGCTCGACTTTGCCAACCACGCCGGCATGCCGCGACACGATCTTGTCGTTCTCAACGACCTCCACCTGAGCGGCGGGGATATTGACGAGGACGTAGCGACCTTTGCGTGTAGCGCGGGCCAACCCTGTCAGCCGCGTCAAGTTCTTGTTGAGCTGTTTGAGGCGTACCCGGGCCGGAACGTTGAGGGCTGCGATCGTCCGCTTGTCGATGATGCCCGTGGGCGCCAATCCGTTCGACGCCTGAAAACGTTTGACGGCCGTCTCCAGACTCCCGTCAAAGGAGTTGGGATCATTCGTCGCCGACTGATCGAGGTCACCCGACTCTTGCAACCTGCGACGTAGCAAAGCGACGGCCGGATCGGTCAGACCCGCCTGCATCTCGACATTTGGAACGGCTGTGAAACCGCCGGACGAGACAATCTTTTCGTAGCGCTTTATCGCAGCCTTCGTAGGCGCAATGTTAGCTTTGGAGGCCGTCGTAAATCCTTTGGGGGGGTTAGCCTGCCATTCCTTCACGAAGGAACGATCGTAACCCTCAAACTTACCGGGGCCCTCGCCGACGGGACCAAAGGAAATGCCCTGCGCGCCAGCGAGCGAGGCCGTCGTGCAGAGCGCGGCAACGGCGCCGAACAACACGGACGGAAATTGTAATTGGCCCAGTCGTGGTCTCATCAGATACGAACTCACAGACCTCCTCCCAATCTCCCCGGGGCATTCCTACTGGCATTCGCGCGCTATCGCGATATGCGCATGACCTTTGCCACAGGAAACCGCAGGCAACTGCACTCGGCACGTCTTGGGTGCCGAATGCGCCGCCTCGCCCCCCAAGTTAGGACCACAGCCCCAGCATTTGAGGGGATTCTTTAGGCAATTGGGAGCTGAGTGGAAGCAAAAACCGCCAAACGGGGCGCCCACATCGCCGAATTGATGCAGCTGTGCCACAAATGTTTGGGATCAAGATGCCAACAAAGTGGCGGTAGCCGCCACTTCGGGAATGCAAATCGCGCGTAATCGTCGTGGTTTAAAGGCGATAGCGGATCTGGTCGGACCAGAAGCGCTCAAGACGAACGAGAGCGCGGTTGAGTATCCGGAAATCTTCTTCCGAGATTTCGCCGACCGAGTGCACCGTGGCGAGCTGGCGCTGGAACAGTTTCTCGACGGTCCGACAGGCTTCCTTCCCACTCTCGGTAAGGCTCACACGTACGCTGCGCCGATCCGTTTCCGAGCGCTTGTAGTGCAGATAGCCCATGTCAACGAGCTTCTTTAGGTTGTAGGAGACGTTAGAGCCGAGATAGTAGCCACGCGTCTTAAGCTCACCTGCCGTAAGTTCGCTATCGCCCACGTTATAAAGCAGGAGTGCCTGCACGCTGTTGATGTCGGCGCCGCCAAGGCGATCAAACTCGTCCTTTATGACGTCGAGCAAGAGCCGGTGAAGCCGCTCGATCAATTGAAGGGACTGAAGATACTCATCTCCGATGGCTTCGTCTTTTGCTCGAGTCGGTTGGCGCGCCACATCAAGAGTTCCACTCATGACTACACTAGCCTTATATCACTCTGTGCTTTTCTCGTTCCGCGTACGTCGCAAAAAGATAAAGCACGAAACTGAATTCAATCTGAATCTTGTTAGTGCAAATATTCTTATATCAAGTTGGATCAAAGCGCAGTTGGACTAAAGCACCATACGAGCTCGATTTTCGGCAACTGTCGCATTTAGGGACACCGCGATCATCAGACCCGCGCGAGTTGCATGTCCGCTCGGGTCGGTAGCACGAGTTCGTTGCAACCCATGGTAGCAAAATAACCCTCGACCATGGCCGCTGTGACGGCCTCGAGACGGTCCGTTTGCCACCTTGGCGCTCCATCTTTGTCGATGAGCGCCGCGCGCACACCTTCATAGAAATCGTGACCTTCAATGAACCGGCATGAGAGCCGGTAATCGACCTGAAGCGTTTCGCGAATGTCGAGACTTCGCGCCTCGCGGATGTGGCGGTGGGTGACCTTCAGCGATAAGGGTGATTGCTTGCGTAAGTCGGCAATAACGCCTCGCGCCCAATCCTGATCCGGTCCCTCCACAGCACCGAGCCGCTCGATCGTCTCCTCAAGGCTTGAGGCCGAAAAGCACCAAGCGATCCGGGCAGCATAGGGTTCTAGCTCAGACGGTCCCATATCGACGTTGCGATCATCGAGAAGAGGATCGACCGGCCAAGTATCTACGAGCGCAGCCTTGATCTCCTCAAACCGTTCCCGAGGGATGCAGTGCGTGACGAGGCCGAGCGCATAGGCATCAGCCGGCCCGATGGACCGGCCCGTCAGGCCGAGGTACATGCCGATTTCATTCGGCATTCTGGATAGCGTATAGGCAGCGCCCACGTCTGGAAAAAGACCTATTGCCGTTTCGGGCATTGCGAAGCGATACCCTTCCCCCGCCACACGATGTGTCCCGTAAATCGTGATGCCAACTCCTGAACCCATCACTGGGCCATCGATCAGCGAAATTGTGGGTTTGGAAAAGCACTCGTGCAGCCAGTCGAGACTGTACTCGTCAGCGAATGCTCGGCGTGCCAGCTCAGGTTGCCCCCGGCCAAGAGCGACAAGTTCTCGGACGTCGCCACCCGCACAAAAGACTTTGGGATGAGATGATTGAATGACGGCCGCATAGATTCGAGGATTACGCGCAAAGCGCGGATAGGCCTTAACCAACTCAGCGCGCATTGCCATATTTAGCGCATTGAGGGCGCGCGGGCGATTGAGCGTAATAATAGCCAGCGATCCCTGCTCCTCGATCGTGAGGTCGTTGGCGGGCTCTTGCTGGGGATCGCTCTTTTCAGGATCGTTCGCGCTCATGACGTCTTGCTTCACAGCATCTTCCTCGCAGGGGACTGAGGCGGCCCTCGAAACCATCAATTGGACCATATTCGACCTATACACTGGCGGTAAACGTGATGAAACTTGCCCGCTCGATTCGAGTTTTCCAACAGGCTGTTTGCTCCAGCCATGCATGTCGTTAACGTCGCGGGAGACCAGAAGAATGTTGCGGAAGGGGTTGGCAGCAGGGCTGGCGGGGTTGACCCTCTTAGGTGGGGGACCACCGAGCGCAGGCGCCGATCCAATCGAGGACTCTGCACGCGCATTGTGGTCAGCGGTTAAATCTGCAACCAGCAGCAAGCCGGGGCGCCGCAAAAGCACATCCAGTATGAACGCAAATGCAAACGCGGACCAAGAGCCCATCCCCCCACTCCCGGTGCGCAAGAACGCCCAAAAGGGCGCTAAGGCTGAAACCGAGCAGGCAGCCGCGCCCGAGCCGCCACCGGACGTGTGGCAGCCTGCGGAGATTGCCGCTGCGCAAGCCCGTTGTGCAGCCCTGCTCAAGACGATCGATGCCGAAGTGATCCCAGAGCTGCCATTCAAGAAGGGGAAATGCGGCAGTGCCGCTCCCATTCGTCTGGTCAGCCTGGGTAAGACATCGAAGGTGAAATTTTCTCCGCCAGCGCTCGTCAATTGCAAAATGGCAGCAGCACTCTCCAAGTGGATCGTCGGCGACGTCCAGCCTCTCGCCAAGAAACACTTAGGTGCCACGGTCACAACGGTCGAGGTCATGAGCGACTATTCGTGCCGTGGCTCATTTGGCCGGGTGAAGAACAGGCTGAGCGAGCACAGCTTCGCCAACGCACTCGACATCCGCGGGTTTGCGACCACGAATGTGCGTCCCATGCGCGTTTTGGCAGATTGGGGTCTGACCCAGCGCGATATCGCCAAGCATGTCGCTGAAGCGAAGGCCGAAGCACAGATGGCGTTGGCGCAAACCGCAGATGCGTCCAAGACAAACAAGGGCAGCCTCGTTCAGAAGGTTGCTGCAAACGTGCCTGGCAATACGGCCGTGCAGGCCCACGACACGAAGCCCAACGCGAGCGCTGGCGAACTCGGTGGCCCAAATTCTCCTTTGAGCCGCAAGGCCGCGCGCACGGCCAAGATCGAGGCCATCAGTCTGCAAATCCCCAGCGCAGCTACTACGAGAGGGTCCCGGTTTTTGCGGGACGTCCACGACGCTGCCTGTCGCATTTTCGGCACGACGCTCGGGCCGGAAGCCAACGAAGCGCACCGCAATCACTTTCACGTCGATATGGCGGAGCGCAAATACAAGAAAATTTGTGACTAACCCTGATCAGCGGCAGGTCATGTCCCGCCCTTGCCAAACAGGGTCCGATCCGGTGAATGTTGCTGCGACTTTCGAGATCCAGGAACGCAAAACGCATGACATCGCACTTTCGAGCGGGGCGGATGCCAACCGCCGACCGTCCTGTTGACGCAACCCAGAGTGCCGGCAACAGGCCGTCGCCGGGTGCCTTCCCGCACGTACGCATGCGACGCAACAGGCGCACGAGTTGGTCGCGACGGCTCGTTGCCGAGCACCGCCTCAGCACCGACGACTTGATCTGGCCGTTGTTCGTAATCGAGGGTCGCAACCAGCGCGTGCCGGTTGAATCGATGCCCGGCGTCGAGCGTCTCACCATCGACAACGTCGTTGCCGCAGCCGAATCGGCGGTCGAGCTCGGCATCCCTGCCCTCGCACTTTTCCCCAACACCAATCCAAAGCGGCGAACGGAAGACGCCGGTGAAGCGTGGAACCCCGATAGCCTCGTGTGCCAGGCTACGCGAGCGATCAAGGAAGCAAAACTCGAGATCGGCGTCATTCTCGATGTCGCACTCGACCCCTACACGAGCCATGGCCATGACGGGCTGCTGCGCAATGGTGAAATCGAAAACGACGCCACGCTCGACGTACTGGTGCGCCAAGCTCTCGTGCAGGCTGATGCCGGCGCCGACATTCTGGCACCATCTGACATGATGGATGGGCGCGTGGGCGCTATCCGCGCAGCCCTGGAAGCCAATGGGCATACCAACACACAGATCATGGCGTATGCAGCCAAGTATGCCTCGGCCTTCTATGGTCCATTCCGCGATGCCGTCGGCTCTGCGGTCGCGCTTACCTCCTCACAGGTCATCGGCGACAAGCGCTCGTATCAGATGGACCCGGCGAATTCGGATGAAGCAATACGGGAGATCTCACTCGATCTCGCTGAGGGTGCGGACATGGTGATGGTCAAGCCAGGGATGCCCTATCTCGATATCTTGCACCGGGTGACCGAAACCTTTGGCGTGCCAACCTTCGCGTACCAAGTCTCAGGCGAGTACGCGATGTTGCAGGCGGCGGCCAAAGAGGGCTGGCTTGAGGGTGACAAGGTGATGTTGGAGAGCCTGCTTGCGTTCAAACGGGCGGGAGCAGCCGGTGTGCTGACCTACTTCGCCCCGCGTGCGGCCAAGCTTCTGAACGAACGAGCCTGAACGGTAGCAAACAAAAAAAACGAGACCGGGAGCGGACCCTAAAAGGGAGCGTGGCAACCGCCCTCAAGGGTCCGTGATAGCCCGATCTCGCCTAGTATCCGTATAGCACCTGCGAAGCCCTAATCAAACAATGAGAGCAAGAAGTTTTTGACCTTCCGGCGTCTTGAGTTCGGCTTCGTCGAGCGTGCCGTCATTGTCTGGATTGGCGGCCTTAAAATACTTCTCGATTAGAGCCATGTACTCCTCAAGATCAAGCGTCCCATCGTTGTCAGGATTGGCGGCTTCAAACTCGTCTTTGGTGATACGGCCGCTGAGCTCGTTCAAATCCAGCGTCCCATCATCGTCAGGATCGAGCTGCTCGAACATGGCAGCTCCCGCCTTCTTGGCTTCGGCAAGATCCACCGTTCCATCATTGTCAGGGTTAATCTTCGCCATCACTTCCGGGGTGACCGCTGTGCTCTTCACATCAGCCATGGCACCTTCCGAGACCAGAATCGCACCAGCAGCCATAACGAGGCTGAGGATCATTGCAAACCGAGAAATCATGGTTCGTTCTCCAGGTGAGTGTTTATTGACGCGCTATTGGCGCCCGCCGGGGCGCCCAACGTTACTGTTATATCCTATCATTGCCTAAAGTTCCCAAGTGCACCCTCAACACTTAGTGAATGCCTCCTTACAGTGGTGGCGCAAGTAGAAGTACTGCCAGGACAATTCCGGCAAGCGAGCGATCTACATCAATGGCTTGTGAACGCAGAATTGGGGGCCTGCCGCGCGACCGTCAGCTCACCGACGAACGCGGCGGCGTGGCGGCGCAAACTCGAACGGCTGTACTGGAGGCGCTTCGCCAGATGCGTCGGGGGGCGGCATATTGGAGCCTGTCTGTGCAACAGGTCCCTTCGGCTCAATACAATCCGTCAGCCACACGTCGAAGACGGGATGCTCGACCGCATTGAGGCCGGGGCTCTCGGCAAACATCCAGCCGCTAAAGATGCGCTTTTCGTTCCCGTCGAGCTGGATCTCATCAACCTCAACAAATGAGGTTGTCTTGGGTGCCTCGGTGGGGGGACGCGAATAACACACGCGCGGGGTCACCTTCAGTGCACCGAACTCGACCGTCTCATTCAGCGGAACATTGAGCTTAGATATCCGTGCCGTCACCTTATCAAGCGCGGCAAAGACTGCCGTGCCGTTCTCCATACGCTCCGCCCTGGCCGCACCGCCGCCGCATAGCCCCGCAACAAGGCCCGCAAGGAACAGTGCGAATGTCGCGCTCAGGTAATGGCGCCAGAAGTTCATCGAAGTCTCACTGATCGCAGACTTGGGCCGAAGTTGGACACCGAATAGCAGCGTCCTGGCGGTTCACTGATCCGGTTTCCAGGGTTTGTAGTCGCCCGTAGCCTTCGGCCGCACGCCGCTTTCCAGGATCGAGCCGGGCGGGCGGTAGGCTTGCGCTGTGCCCGTCATGTTCATGAGATGCGGCTTCTGCCAAGGCTGTGGCCTGTACGCTTCCTCGGTCGGGGGCGTATCGACTGTGTAGTGTAGCCAACCATGCCAATCGGCCGGAACTTTGGAGGGCTCGGCGAGGCCCTTGTAGGTGACCCAGCGGCGCGGGCGGCCCAACGGCCCTACCCCTTTCTTCTGCTCATAGTACCGGTTGCCGAACGCATCATCGCCGACGAACCGGCCCTGGTTCCAGATTGTGACGCGTGTTCCCCAGGTATTGCCCTGCCACCAGGTGAAGATTTCGCTCAGAATGCTCATCGCTGGGGCCCGTTTGTTGGCGTGTTCCTCGCTCTCGCATAGCGGAGCGCTGGTCGATCTGTCCAGTTCCTCACGACCGCGGCAGATGCGCAACAGCCGTGATGCCTGGAATCGAAATACTCTATTTGAGACAGAGCGCCTTGAGGACGTTTGTCCACAACCGTCATGGAAGCCCGGAACACCGGTCAGTTTCGAATTTTCGGTCACAAAAGTTCCACAACGTTTCCAGGTGTTTTCCGAGGTCCATCTACATCTAGTATGGGTGTGATGGACAACATACAAAACCTTTGGCTCAGGGCCACGAATCAGCGAGTTTGAGTGAATGTAATCTGCGTTGCCACGAGTGCCTCGGAACGGTGTGTCAATTCATCCGGGGGATCGTGGATCCGAGTTGAAGTTTCGGGTCCATACGACCCAATCCAGACAATGCGTACGACACAGGCGGAAACGGTCGTTTTGCGCCTCGGGGAGATTGTGTGCCTGCGGCTGAGGGAGCCGCGGAGTTGAATTACGTCATAATCGCTGCGCCATCTCGTTTCTCGTCGGCGTGCAAGAAACCACATCGACGATACGGGGGCCTTCTGATGAAGATCACGCGGCGCTTCACGCAAGCCGACAAGTCGCCATACGACTCAATAAAATTCCGCCGCGCGACCAGCGAGATCAAGAACCCCGACGGTTCGATCGTCTTTCGTCTGGACGATTTGCTTGTTCCCGAGCACTGGAGCCAAGTCGCCGCTGACATCCTTGCGCAGAAGTATTTCCGCAAGGCCGGTGTTCCACAGCGGCTCAAGAAGGTCGAGGAGACGCAAATCCCCTCTTGGGCCTGGCGGTCCGTGGCCGACGAGGCTGCGCTCGCCGAGCTGCCCGAGGCGGAACGATATGGCGGCGAGTCAGAAGCGCGTCAGGTTTTCGACCGGCTCGCCGGGACGTGGACCTATTGGGGCCTGAAGGGCGGCTACTTCACGACCGAGGAAGATGCTCGCGCCTTCTATGACGAGCACCGCTACATGCTGGCGATGCAGATGGCGGCGCCCAATAGCCCGCAGTGGTTCAACACAGGCTTGCATTGGGCCTATGGAATCGATGGCCCCGGCCAAGGTCATATGTATGTCGATCATGAGACCGGCCGGCTCACCGTCTCCAAATCCGCCTACGAGCACCCCCAACCGCACGCCTGCTTCATCCAGTCGATCGAGGACGATCTCGTCAACGAGAACGGCATCATGGACCTGTGGGTGCGTGAGGCGCGGCTCTTCAAGTACGGGTCGGGGACCGGATCAAACTTCTCCAAATTGAGAGGCGCCAACGAGAAGCTCTCGGGCGGCGGGCGGTCCTCAGGCCTGATGAGTTTCTTGAAGATCGGCGATCGGGCAGCGGGTGCGATTAAGTCGGGCGGCACGACGCGCAGGGCGGCCAAAATGGTCGTGGTCGATATCGATCACCCCGATATCGAGGAATACATCAACTGGAAGGTGAAAGAGGAGCAGAAGGTCGCCGCCCTCGTCACCGGGTCCAAGATTTGCCAGAAGCGCCTGAAGGCCGTCATGAAGGCCTGCGTCAACTGCGAGGCCGATGGCGACGACTGTTTCGATGCCACCAAAAACCCCGCGCTGAAGCGTGCGATTAAAGAGGCGCGCCGCGACGAGGTCCCCAACAACTACATCCTGCGTGTCATCCAATTCGCCAAGCAGGGCTACAAAGAGATTGAGTTCTCAACCTACGACACGGATTGGGACTCTGAAGCCTATCTCACCGTTTCGGGACAGAACTCCAACAATTCGGTGCGCGTCACGGACGACTTCTTGAGAGCCGTCGAAGAAGACAAGGATTGGGCGCTCACTTCTCGCTTGAAGAACGAGCCCGTCATTACGTTGAAAGCGCGCGGCTTGTGGGATCAAGTGGGCTATGCGGCTTGGGCTTCGGCCGATCCCGGCGTTCAGTTCCACACCACCATCAACGACTGGCACACCTGCCCTAAGAGCGGACCGATCCGGGCGTCCAATCCATGTTCGGAGTACATGTTCCTCGACGACACAGCTTGCAATCTCGCCTCGCTCAATCTCATCGTATTCCGCAAATCCGACAATTCGTTCGACGTGGAAGCGTTTGAGCACGCCTGCCGGCTGTGGACCATCGTGCTGGAGATCTCGGTGATGATGGCGCAGTTCCCCTCGCGCAATATTGCTGAGTTGTCCTATCGCTACCGCACGCTCGGACTCGGCTTTGCCAACATCGGTGGCCTGCTGATGTCTTCGGGCACACCATACGATTCCAAGGCCGGGCGCGCGATCTGCGGTGCCATCTCAGCCATCATGACGGGCGTCTCCTATGCGACGTCTGCAGAAATGGCGCGCGAATTGGGACCATTCGCCGGCTATGATGAAAACAGCACCGACATGCTGCGAGTGGTTCGTAATCACCGGCGTGCGGCCTACGGTCAAACCGAAGGATACGAAAAGCTCGCTACGAGCCCTGTGCCGCTCGACCATGAATCCTGCACGGACAAGACGCTCGTTCAAGCGGCCGAACGCGCCTGGGATCAGGCAATCGAACTTGGACAGAACCATGGGTTCCGCAACGCTCAGGCGACCGTGATTGCCCCGACGGGAACGATCGGTCTCGTCATGGACTGCGACACCACAGGCATCGAGCCCGATTTCGCACTCGTCAAATTCAAGAAGCTGGCTGGCGGCGGATACTTCAAGATCATCAACAGGGGCGTTCCGGAGGCCTTGCGCACGCTGGGCTACAAAGAAAGCGAAATCGCAGAAATGGAGGCTTACGCCGTTGGCCACGGCACATTGCGCCAAGCCCCCGCAATCAATTCTAGAACACTTGAAGCCAAGGGCTTCGATGAGGACGCGCTTGCCAAGGTCGAGAGCTGCCTTGCAACTGCCTTCGATATCAAGTTCGTGTT
>Ga0315534_1000331_pt1 | contig 31953 bp, 25 predicted proteins | sample SalMarSW160240MG_FD_203094 | JGI IMG/M metagenome (GOLD analysis project Ga0315534, IMG submission 203094) | Salt marsh sediment microbial communities from the Plum Island Ecosystem LTER, Massachusetts, United States - Salt Marsh Sediment SW1602-40 ...
GGCGTCCGCTGAGGACATAAGCGTATTCCTTGCCGCCGTGGCGGATCAGCGCATCCTTCTCGCATGAGGTCGCACCGACGTCGTAGACCACGTAAAGGAACTCGACCTCCGCATCGCTGGTCGGCGTAAGCCGTTCCCAACGCACGCCGCCGGACAGGTGGATCGTCTCGCGGCCGCGGGAGCGCTGCACCGGACCTGGCGTCGCGAAACCGCGCGCCGGCCGATCCGGCCGCGGCGCCGCATCCTCATCGCGGAACAGATCGTCGACCAGGAGCCCGAGTTCGTTCGCCATCGCATAGAGCGTGCCCACCGACGGCATGACATGGCCGTGCTCGATTTGCGATACGAGGCTCGCCGAAACGCCGACTTTGCGCGCAAGCCCGCGCACGCTCATCCCAGCCCTCTCGCGCGCGTCGCGCAGGCGCGGTCCGAGCCGGTCGGACCCGTTGGCGCGTCCGGAACGAGCAAGGTTTGCGGCTCTCTGGCGCGTTGTTCTCGGCATGCGACCTAATGAAGCTCCCCAGCGAGGATATTGACACTGAACAAGGGTGCGCTAGCGTTCAGTCTGACTGAACAGAGAAAACATAGCCGCGGACGCGGGGAGGAGCAAACATGCACCACGTCTTGCGCAGTGACGAGATCCGACCCACGCCGGCCTATCCCGACCATAGCGCGGGTTTCAGCCGCTGCTCGCTGATCGATCGATCCTGCGGCTCGGTTCACACGGCCCTCGGCCTGTGCACCCTCGAGGCCGGTGGAAGGATCGACACACACGTGCACTCCTTCGAGGAAAGCTTCTATGTCCTCGAAGGCGAACCGATCCTCATTCTCGACGGACACGCTTGTCCGCTCGCGCCGCACGCCTGCGGCATCGTGCCGCTCGGCGTCCCACACGCATGGCTTGGGCCGCAACGCGGACCGGCGAAATGGCTCGATATGCTGGTCCCGCAGCCGCGTGGCCCCGACCAACCGGCCGACACATTCTTTCTCGGTCCGCCAGATCCGGGAGAGATCAAGGAACTGGACATCCGCGATCCGCGCTCGCGCCATTTCTTCCGGCTGCGCGACAGCGACATGCAAGTCGACAAGCTCAAAGTGGGCGCCCGGGTCGACGCCCCGACGGTGTCGGCGAGCATGGCGACCGCGCTGCTCGCCTATAGCGGCATCGCCGTCAAAATGCTGGTGGATCAGCGGCTCGACGCGCAACTCCACATCATGTTCATGGTGGAATATCAGCCGGGCGGCGTCGCTCATCCGCACGACCATCCGCTGGAGGAAGCCTATGTGATCCTCGAAGGCGAGGTCGAAGCGGAGGCCGACGGCAAACGTTACACGATGCGCGTCGGCGACGTGCTGTGGACCGGCGTCGGCTCCATCCATGCGTTCTACAACACCAGCAACGGCACGGTGCGTTGGTTGGAAACGCAGTCGCCGCAGCCGCCGACGCGCTATTCCTATCGCTTCAATCGCGATTGGGAATATCTCGGGCGCAAGCTCGAACAATCGGGACGCAAGGATAGCGGAGCGGCGAAGGCTCTCGTCGGCAGCGCCCACGTTTGATGAACTTGGAACCCTTCCGACGCAGCCTGACCGTTTCGTTTCGGGGCAGCGCCACCAGGCAAGGCAGAAAGAATCGAAAGAACGAAATCCGATCCGGCGGCGGATCGCGTTCAGCGCCTCATGAGCAATCGGAGCGGGATATGGCGAATCGACAGACGGCAGTGATCATCGGCGGGACCTCGGGCATCGGGAAGAAACTTGCCGAGACGCTGACGCAACGCGGCGAAAAGGTGTTCATCAGCGGTCGCGACAAGGCGCGCGCGCAGGCGGTGGCGAAGGAGATTGGCGCGGATGTTCACGGTCTCGGCCTCGATCTCGCGCAGCCGCAAACGATCGCCGACGCGCTCAAGGACGTGGACGCGGTCGATCATCTGGTGCTCGCCGCGATCGAAAGAGACGAGAACAGCGTCCGCAAATATGACATCTCGCGAGCCATCCGCCTGGCGACGCTCAAACTCGTCGGCTACACCGAAGTTATCCACGCGCTGGCGCCGCGTCTTGCCGCGGATGCCGCAATCGTGTTGTTCGGCGGCCAGGCGCGGGCGCGGCCCTATCCCGGCTCGACGACGGTGACGACGGTGAACGGCGGCGTCACCACAATGGTCGCCACGCTTGCGGTCGAACTCGCCCCCGTGCGCGTCAACGCCATACATCCGGGGATCGTCGGCGACAGCCCGGCGTGGGCGGGCAAACCGCCAGAGGTGCTGCAACGGGTGATCGATCGCACGCCGATCAAGCGGTTGGCGACCATGGCCGACGTCGCCTCCAGCGTGATTTTCCTGTTGGACAACAAATCGGTGAACGGGGTGAACCTGCAGGTGGACGGCGGCTGGCTCCTGATGTGAGCCGAATGCGCGTCGACACCGAATGCGCATCGACAAAGCGTATCGACGAACTAAGTCTAGGGAGAACTAAAATGACGACATTCAAACGGCTTGTCGGCGCTATGATCGGCGCCGTCTTCTCGATCGCCATGATGGCCGCGCCGGCGCCGGCAGAGCCGTCGGGACCGCCGGTCAAGATCGGCAGCACGCTCGCCCTGACGGGGCCGCTCTCGGCCACCGCGCAAATCCATAAAATCGTCGGCGATATCTATGTCGAGCAGCTCAACAAGAAGAACGGCCTGCTCGGCCGCCCGGTGGAGTGGATCGTCAAAGACGATCAGAGCAAGCCGGACCTCGCGCGCACGCTTTACGAACAGCTTTTGACCGTCGACAAAGTCGATCTGCTGATGGGGCCGTATGCGACCGGCAACATCCTCGCCGCGATGGGCGTCGCCCAGCGCTACAACAAGATGCTCATCCATCACACGCTGGGCATTCCCAGCCTCGCCAAATATGACAAGCAGTTTCCCGCTTGGTCGGTCGGACCCAATCCGGAGCAGACCTTTCCCAACACGGTGTTCGACGCGCTCGCAACTCTGCCTAACCCACCCAAGACGATCGCGATCGTCACCAGCAAATTCCCCTCGATCTATTTCATGTCGGCTGGCGCGCGCGAGGTCGCAAAAAAACGCGGCCTGAAGGAGGTCCTTTATCTCGAATGGGAATTCGGCAATCGCGATTTCGGGCCGATCGCCGCCCGGGTGAAGGACGCCAAGCCCGATTTCATCTGGGTCGGCGCGATCGGGCTTGAGGGCAATCAGCTGCTGAGCGCGATGAAGAACATCGACTACAAACCGCCACTGCATTTCTACATGTATCCCGCGCCCGGTCCCCTTGCCAAATCGCCGGAGGGAAATCACGCGCTCGCCGCTTCGATTTTCGAGCAACACCCCCCCTTCACCGATGATCCGACCGCCAAGGAGTTCGTGAAGCTCTTCAACGAACGCGCGGCCAAGGCCGGCCTGCCCGATAATTCGGTGGAAACTCAGGCAGCCGCCTCTTATTCGGCTTGGCAGGTGCTCGAAGCGGCCATCAACGCCACGCAGAGCCTCGACGACAAAAAGCTCGCCGACTGGCTCAAGACCCACCAGGTGAAAACAATTCAGGGCGTGCTTCGCTTCGACAAGTTCAACAATTTCGGCGACGATCTCATGAAGGTGAAACAGGTCCAGAATGGCCACTGGGTCACCGTGTGGCCGGATCAATGGGCGGCGCCGGGCGCCAAGATACAGGCGGACTAGAGCGTTCCGGTGACGCTTCCAAGCCCGACCCTGATCGGCCAGTCCCTGTTGTCCGGCGTATTTATCGGCGCGCTATACGGGCTGTTGGGGCTCGGGCTCAGCCTCTCATGGGGGATGCTGCGCCAGATCAATCTGGCGCACTTCGCCCTCGCCTTTCTCGGCGCCTATCTCACCTATCAACTCGTCGAGGTCTACGGGGTCGATCCGCTGCTCTCGCTCGCTTTGATCGTGCCCGTCTTTTTTCTGTTTGGCGCGCTGCTTCAGGCGCTGTTGGCGCGCTTTACGATCAGCCCGTTCAGCTCGCTTCTGGTGACGTTCGGCCTGACGGTGATCATCGAGAGCGCCATCCAATGGTATTGGACGGCCGATTACCGGCGGCTGGAATCCGCCTATAATGGAATTCGGTTCAAGCTCGGCCCGCTGTTCGTCCCGTTTCCGGAGCTGCTGACGGTAGTCTTCGCGGTCGTCCTCGCGACGCTCGCCTGGACGGCGCTGCGCTACACCGATCTCGGCAAGGCGATGCGGGCGGCAAGCGAGGACGCGCCGATCGCCGCCGCCTTCGGCGTCAACGAGCGCGCGCTGGCTTTGCTGCTGTCGGGCGTTTGCGCAGCGTTCGCCGGCGTCGCCGGATTGTGCCTCGCGCTGAGCTACACGCTCGCGCCGTCGCAAATCTACGCCTGGATCGGCGTCGTGTTCGCCGCGGTGATGATCGGCGGCCTCGGCAATCCGCTGGGAACGCTGATCGCCGGCATCGTCATCGGCGTGAGCGAAGCGCTCACCATGGCGCTGACGGCGCCCGCCTGGGCGCCGCTCGTGTCCTTTTCGCTCCTGATCATCGTTCTCCTGGTGCGCGCGCGGGACCTTTGACATGCGCATTCCTGCGCCGATCTGGATGGCAGGTGCTGTCGTCGCGCTCGCAGCGGTTCCGTTTCTCAAGCTGCCGGCTTTCTACGAGTCCTTCCTCTACCTCGTATACTTCTGGATCGTGCTCGCCACCTCGTGGAACATCCTGAGCGGCTATTCCGGCTATTTCTCCTTCGGCCACGGCGCCTTCGTCGGCGCCGGCGTGTACACGACGGCAGTGCTCACCACCGTGTTCGACGTTCCTTTCCTCGCGACTCTGCCGGCCGCGGCGGTGATTGCTGCGCTGCTTGGGCTTGGCATTGGCGCGATCGTGTTTCGCGTCGGGCGGCTGCGCGGAGAATTGTTTGCGCTGCTGACTCTTGCCGTCACTTTCGTGCTCGCCACCATCGTCCTCAACACGCCGATCGACGGCGGGCCCGGCATTCTGATGAGCGGCGTGCCGCTGCCGACGATCCTGTCGTCGCCCTCGTCCACCTTCTACGTTATTGCGCTAATCCTGCTCATCGCGACGCTGGCGATCGCGCGCGGCATCTACCACGCGAAACTCGGCTTGGGCCTGTTCGCGATCCATGACGACGAAGACGCAGCCGAAGTGCTCGGCGTGCCGACCTATCGGTACAAGCTGTTGGCGTTCGGAATCTCCTGCGCGCTTGCGGGGGTCGCCGGCGGCATCCAGGCGATGTTCATCTCCTATGTGACGGTCGGCGAGACGTTCTCGATCGTCATTCCGCTCAACGTGGTGCTGATGAGCGTGCTCGGCGGAACGCGGCACTGGCTCGGTCCGGCGGTCGGCGCGACCGTCATCACCGCGCTGCTTTACGCTTTCACCACCAGCGACTATCCGGTGGTGGGCCGGGCGGCCGTCGGCCTGATCCTGATCGTCGTGATCCTGTTCATGCCGGATGGATTGCTCGGCCGTTTCGTGCCGCGCTTAACACGATCCGAGCGGCGGCCGGTCACTCCTACCGCCGAACCTCTCCATGCGGATTCGCAAGGCGAAGCAGGGGCAGCGCCGGGCGAAGCGCTGCTCGATGTCGAAGACCTGTCGAAAGCGTTCAAGGGATTGCAGGCGCTCGACGGGGTGACCCTGCAGGTCAAACGTGGAGAAATCCTCGGCCTGATCGGCCCCAACGGATCCGGCAAGTCCACGTTGATCAACTTGGTGAGCGGCCATTATCGCGCCGACGCCGGCCGCATTCTGTTTCGCGGCGCAGACCTCGCGGCAATCGAGGCGCACCGGATCGCCCGCGCCGGCATCGCCCGCACCTATCAGATCCCACGTCCTTTTGCGCATTTGAGCGTCTTGCAAAACGTGGCGCTGCCTGCGCGCTTCGGACATGCCGCGCTCGACCGCGCCGCCGCCGAGCGCGAGGCGTGGTATTGGCTGGAGTTCACCGGGCTCGCCGCCAAGGCCGATGCGATGCCGGACGCGCTCAACCTGCACCAGCGCAAATTCCTCGAACTCGCGCGCACACTCGCCTCGCGCTCGGATCTTCTGTTGCTCGACGAGGTGCTCTCGGGGCTGACGCCGTCGGAGATCGACGACGCGATCCGCACCATCCGCACTATCCGCGATCTTGGCGCGACCATCGTGTTTGTCGAACATGTGATGCGCGCCGTCATGGAGCTGACCGACCGCATCGTCGTGCTGAACCAGGGTCGCGTGATCGCCGAGGGCTTGCCTGACGAAGTGATGCGCCGGAGCGAGGTCGTCACTGCCTATCTCGGAAAACCGCATGCTTGAGGTCGAGCACATCCGGGTGTCTTACGGCGCCGCCGTCGCGCTGTGGGACGTGTCGATCAGGATCGCGGACGGCGAACTTGTCTGCGTGGTCGGACCGAATGGGGCGGGCAAGACCACGCTCATCAACGCCATCGCCGGTATCAACCGCATCGACGCGGGCGGCATGCGCATGAACGGACAGAGTCTCGCCGCGCTGCCCGCCAACGCCTTCTGCAATCACGGCATCGCCCTCGTTCCCGAAGGCCGACGCTTGTTCGTCGGCATGACCGTGCGGGAGAATCTCGAGCTCGGCAGCTATCGCGCGACTGCGCGCGCCAATCGGCAGGCATCGCTCGAACGCGCGCTGTCGATCTTTCCCGTTCTCAAGGAACGGCTCGATTCGCCCGCCGGCGTCCTGTCGGGCGGACAGCAGCAGATGCTCGCGATCGCGCGCGCCTTGATGGCCGAGCCGCGGCTGCTGTTGCTCGACGAGCCGTCGCTCGGCCTCGCCCCGACGGTGGTGCTCGATATGTTCGACGTGATCTGCCAGATCAATCGCACCGGCGTAGCGGTGTTGCTGGTCGAGCAAAACGTGGCAATCGCGTTGGAGATCGCCGCGCGCGCCTACGTGATGGAAGAAGGGCGCATCGTTGCCGAAGGGCTGCCCAAGGAGCTGGCGCAGCAGCATCACATCCGTCGCGCCTATCTCGGCGAAGGCTGATTAATCGACGCTCTGGCATTTGTTTCTCGACCGAGAGCGTCTCGGCAGGGTCGCCGCAAGCAGAGCGCCGCTGTCCATCGCCATGTCCCTACGCGCGGCCGAACTCCTTGGCGGCGTCATCGAGCGTGTGTTCGAGACGATCGAACATGTCGTCGATCTCCGCAGCGGAAATAATCAGCGGCGGAGAGAGCGCGAGCGTGTCGTTGACAAGCGCGCGAGCGATCAAGCCGTGTTCGAGCGCCTTGCTCATGGTCCAGGGACCGACCTTCTGCTGCACATCAAAGTTGCGTTTCGCCGCCTTGTCGGCGACGAGCTCGATCGCGCCGGCCAGACCGGCGCAGCGCACCTCGCCGACCAGCGGGCGATCTGCCAAGCGCTCAAGCCTGAGGCGGAACTGCGGGATGAGCGCCCGCACATGCGCGCCGATGTCGCGCTCGTCATAGATGCGCTGGGCTTCGAGCGCGACGGCGGCAGGAACGGGATGGCCGGTATAGGTGAACCCGGTTCCGAATGAGCCGAAGCGCCGGCTTCCTTCCACGACCGCCTGGTAGACTTTCTCGGAAACCATCACCGCGCCGATCGGCTGATAGGCCGCCGAGAGCCCCTTGGCGAGGCTGATCAGATCCGGCTTCAGGTCGTAGGTCTCGCAAGCGAACATCCGTCCGGTCCGATAGAACCCGCTGATCACCTCGTCGATGATGAACAGGATGTCGTGCTGCTTGAGAATAGGCTGGATGCGCTCGAAATAGCCCTCAGGCGGCGGAATTACCCCGCCCGCGCCGAGAAAAGGCTCAGCGATGAACGCTGCGACCGTATCGGGGCCTTCGCGCTCGATCAGCATCTCCAGATTGGCCGCGAGCCGCGCGCTGAACTGTTCCTCGGACTCACCCGGCTCCGCGTAATGATAGAAGTGCGGGCAATCCGTATGCAGGATATTGGCGATCGGCAGGTCGAAAGCCTGCTGCGCATAGGCCAGGCCGGTCAGGCTGCCAGCGGCGACGGTAATGCCGTGATAGGCGCCCTTGCGTGCGATGATCTTCTTCTTTTTCGGCCGCCCAACGATGTTGTTGTAATACCAGACGAGCTTGACCTGAGTGTCGTTCGCCTCCGAGCCTGAGTTGGTGAAGAACACCTTCGACATCGGCGTCGGCGCGCGGCTCACCAGATAATCGGCAAGCTCGATCGCCGGCTCGACCGCCTTGTGCGAAAAGTTGTGATAGAACGGAAGCGTGTTGAGCTGGCGGGTCGCCGCGTCGACCAGCCGCTTCTCGCTGAAGCCGAGCGCCGCGCACCACAGGCCGGCCAAGCCTTCGATGTAGCGGTTGCCGGCGTCGTCGACGACATAGATGCCCTCGCCGCGCACGAAAATGTGCGGCCCGATCGTTTGATGCTGGTCCGCATTGGTATAGGGGTGAAGGTGGCTGCGAATGTCGCGCGCATGCGGCGAGTTGACATTCAACGTCACAGCTCTTGCTCCCCGCCGATCCCGTGAAAATACCGGGGCATCCGTTCCGGTCGCGCCGAAACTCGCTCAGCCGCTCTCGCGTGGTCGACTTCTCTCGTCGCGAATTGCTCCCCGCCGCAACGAATGATATGTCGCCGGCAGCGCTATTTACAGCGTTGCGGGTTCGAGACCATCGACGAGGGGTGACAGCGTCGCTTAGTTATAGTCCCTGTAGACCTTCGTGGGGTCGCCACCGACCCGTTTGAAGCCTTCTTCCGCCGGCTGATAGTCGCGTTTGACCGACAACGCTCTGGCGTAACAGCCCGCCGCCTTCTCCTTCTCATTATTGCGCTCATAGACGAGGCCCCGGCTGGTCCAGGCGCGATAATTGTTCGGCTCGATCTGCACCGCGTCGTCGAAGTCGCCGGCGGCGGCCTTCAGGTCGTTGACGGCGAGATAGCTCAGGCCGCGCTCGACGAACGGCTCGGCCTGTTGCTGGGACAGGCCGATCGCGGTCGAGAAATCGTCGATCGCGTATTGGTATTGCCGCTGACCCTGGTAAAGAAGGGCGCGATTGAAATAGGCCTGCGCATTGTCCGGACGGATCTGGATCGCCTTGTTGAAATCCTGCAGCGCCTCAAGGAGCTGGCCCTTATCGCGACGAACCATGCCACGGCCGACATAAGCGACCGCGTAGGCGGCGTCGATGTCGAGCGCGCGGTTGTAGTCGGCGAGAGCAAGATCGAGTTGACCAAGCTGCCGGTTGGCAAGACCCCGATTGGCGTAAGCCTGTGAATAATTGGGATCGAGCGCGATCGCCTTGTTGAAATCGGCGAGCGCCTCCTGATAGCGGCCGGACTGACCGAGCACCGAGCCGCGCATATTGTAGGCCTGCGGATCGCTCGGGTTCTTGCTCAGCACGTCCGTGAGCGAAGCAAGATTGGCGGGCGACGCTGCAGAGGCGCTCTCGTCGGTGACGCTTCCCGGCAAGTTCATGATCGACGAGCAGCCGCCCAGCGCCAAGCCAATCAGTGCGACGAAGCCGCTGAGGCCCGTCAGAGCGGGGCGCGCAAGCCGCTTGGTCATGGTCTCCTCGTCGCTGGTGGTCGCACGGTTCCGACGCGCCGACCGCAAATTGATTCCCCGGTCAATTAATACAAGGAAAAAGGCGGCGAACTTGCGGCTCGCAGCGAATAAGCGGCGGCCAAAATAGGCCCGCCGCGCACACGTCGCTTCTCAAGCGAATTCCATTCCGGTGGAATCGGAATTCGCTCTTGTTTTCCTTTGGTGGCCGCATTTTCTGCGGCGAACCGGTTCCCACTTCGCCGGAAAATGCTCTGACGGTCAGCGCGCAAAGCGCGGAGGACCGCCGCCCGGCCGGCCCGCAGCGGGGCCTCCGACGCGCGGCGCAGGCTTGGGCTTGCCCGGGATGAGCCCCTCGCGTTGTGCCCGCTTGCGCGCCAGCTTGCGCGCGCGCCTGATCGCTTCGGCCTTCTCTCTTGCTTTCCGTTCCGATGGCTTCTCGTAATGGCCGCGAAGCTTCATCTCTCGGAAAATGCCCTCGCGCTGCATCTTCTTCTTCAGCGCCTTGAGGGCCTGGTCGACGTTGTTATCCCGAACAAGTACCTGCAAGCGTGATCCTTTCAAAGCACAATAGACACGACGCCCGCTTGCATTCGCCGCAAGCGATCGCGCGCGTCCTTCTAGTTGGGGCCGATTTAGCAGAAAGACACCGCAAAGTCCATCATAGCGGAGCGTCACCCTGACGTGAGTCGCTCCCCCGTATCCGCGCGGCCACGCCGAAGCGGCTTACTCGGCGAACACCCGCGTCACGTGCCCCATCTTGCGGCCGGGCCGGACCGAGGACTTCCCGTAGAGATGCAACGAAGCGCCGGGCACCGCCAGCCACTTGGGCCATTCCTCGACCTCCGCACCAATCAGATTGATCATCTCCGCGCGTCCATGCCGAACGGGAAGCGCGAGCGGCCAGCCGGCCACGGCGCGGATGTGCTGCTCGAACTGCGACACCGAACAGCCGTCGAGCGTCCAGTGTCCGGAATTATGCACGCGCGGGGCGATCTCATTGACCAGCACGGCTTGCCTTCTCCCCTCGGCGACCACGAACATCTCGACCGCGAGCACCCCCGTATAGGCGAACGCGTCGGCGATACGGCAGGCTATGCGTCGCGCCTCTTCGGCGAGCGCGGGCGCGATCGCCGCGGGAACGCGCGACACTTTCAATATGTGATCGCGATGCTCGTTCTCGGCGACGTCAAAGCAAGCGATTTGGCCGTCGAGGCCGCGCGCGACCACGACGGAAATCTCCCGCTCGAACCCGACAAAGGATTCGAGGATCGCCGGCTGTGCGCCGATCTCGCGCCAAGCAGCGTCGGGGTCATCGCCCGCGCGAATGGCGGCCTGCCCCTTTCCGTCGTAGCCAAACCGCCGCGTCTTGAGCACGGCCGGACGGCCGACCTCCTTCAATGCCCGCGTCAGCGCCTTCGGGGTATCCACCGCGGCGAACCGCGCCGTCGGGATGCCGAGCTGCGTCAGGTAGGTTTTTTCCGCAAGGCGATCCTGCGTCGTCGCCAGCACCTTCGGGTCGGGGAGGACCGGTTTGCGCGCGGCGAGAAAGGCCGCGGTCTCAGCCGGGACATTCTCGAATTCGTAGGTAATGAGGTCGATGTCGTCGGCGAAGCGATCGAGCGCGGCCTTGTCCGTATAGTCGGCTTCGGTCACGCGGCGCACCACGTCGAAGGCGCAGGAGAGCGGCTCGGGGCAGAGCACATGACACTTAAAGCCGAGCCGCGCCGCAGCGAGCGCGAGCATGCGGCCGAGCTGTCCGCCGCCGAGAATGCCAATGGTCGCGTCCGGATCGAGCGGGCGCGGAGTGAAGGTCACCGGTTGCTCTCCTCGGAGGGAACTTCGGCGACCGCATCGGTCTGACGGCGGCGCCAGGCTGCGAGGCGATCGGCGAGCGCCGTATCGTGGAGCGCGAGCACGCTTGCGGCCAGCAGCGCCGCGTTGATCGCGCCGGCGCGGCCGATGGCGAGCGTTCCGACCGGCACCCCCGGCGGCATCTGCACGATCGAATAGAGCGAGTCGACCCCCGACAGCGCCTTCGACTCAACCGGCACGCCGAACACCGGCAGCGTCGTAAGCGCCGCCGTCATTCCGGGGAGGTGCGCCGCCCCGCCCGCGCCCGCGATAATGACCTGGAAACCGGACGCCTTGGCGCCCTTGGCGAAGGCATAGAGCCGCTCCGGGGTGCGATGGGCGGAGACGATCCGCGCGGCGTAACCCACCGCCAAGGCATCGAGCGTCTCGGCGGCATGCTGCATGGTCGCCCAGTCCGACTGGCTGCCCATGATGATCGCCACCGGTTTTGTCGTCATCGGCTGCCCGGATGCGCGGCCGCTTCGTTTCGTTGCGCCGCAAGAAAAACCGAACTTATAAGAACGGTCGCCCCCGTAGCAAGATGGGCGAAGGCCGTAGACGGATGCGGAGCGGTGGCATTAAGCGATAATGTCAGGGGTAAGCTGATCCTCGATAAAAGCGATCCGGTCGCGGAGCCACAATTTCCGCTTCTTCAGCCGCTGAACCTGTAGAAGATCAGACCCAGGCGCGTCCTGCAGCGCCGAAATTGCAGCATCGAGATCGCGATGCTCCTGGCGTAAGCGCGCAAGCTGCGCGCGCAGCTCCGCTTCATTGTCATCGGTCATTGCGCCGCCGCACGAGGCCCGCGATCTTCTACGCCACGAAATTGGGGATTACGGCCCAATGATTTGTATCGCCCGAGCGGGTCCGTTTTTCAAGCTTGGCGCGATGCCGGACCCGGCTCGGATTCTTGGCACCTGCGCCAGACCGATCAAATATTGCATTGCACAAAGAAACGCCGTCGACTTGCATTGCAGAATATGGCAAATTACCTAATTGCTGGGCAGTCTGACTGACATAAGGAGATTTGCCATATGGCCACGGTCGAGCTTGCTGAACTCGAACAACGGCATCGGATGTTGGAAGCGGAGCTTGCGGAGATGCGCCAACATCCTTCGGTAGATGATCTCCAGCTGGTCGAGTTGAAGCGGCGAAAATTACAAATTAAAGACGCCATTGCTCGTTTGCGGCAACAGAGTAGCCTTCACTAGACTAGTGTCCTGAAGACGCTGGCCTTGTAAGGTCAAAGGATATCGTTCAAGGTTGTCTGCCGGCTCGCGGCCACGGGCCGGCAGTTGCTTTTTTTAACCGCGCTAGTACACAACGGCATCCGCCCCGCCTCGAGTTCATCTTCCCCCTCGCCCCCTTCGCTCTATTCCTTGATCTTGCTTGGCAAATCGCTCCGATCGACCAAAGACGGATCGCCAACACCCTTGCCAACAAGCGTCAATTGAGCACAATCGCCTGCAAAATAATCCAAACGTCCGAGCCGACTGCTTTTAGCTCACTCGGGCGCCGCACCAGGGAGGACTGCGCACGTGACAACATCCGCAATGCCTGTTGAGTCCGCCAAGCGGGACAGCGCGCGACCTGCAAGCCGTTATTGGGAAGTCTACGAGCGAGCAAAGACCGACCCGCAGGGATTCTGGGGAGACGCCGCCAAGGAGATCGACTGGTACGAGAAGGCGACGAAAGTTTTCGATCCGAGCGTCGGCGTGTTCGGACACTGGTTCGTCGGGGCAGTTTGCAACACCTGCTACAACGCAATCGACCGCCATGTGCTCGGCGGACGCGCGGCGCAACCCGCCCTCATCTATGATTCACCGGTCACGGGGACGAAGAAGACTTTCACCTATAGCGAGCTCCTCACCGAGGTCAGCACGCTCGCGGCGATCCTGAAGGATTTCGGCGTCGGCAAAGGCGACCGCGTCATCCTCTACATGCCGATGGTGCCGGAGGCGGTGTTCGGCATGCTTGCCTGCGCCCGCATCGGCGCGATCCATTCGGTCGTGTTCGGCGGATTTGCCCCGAAGGAGCTGGCGACCCGCATCGACGACGCCAAGCCCAAGCTCGTGCTTTCGGCGAGCTGCGGCATCGAGCCGGGGCGTGTGGTCGCCTACAAGCCGATGCTCGACGAAGCGATCAAGCTCTCTGCGACCAAGCCCGAGACCTGCATTGTCCTGCAGCGTCCGCAGGCCGCGGCCGATCTAGCGGCTAACCGCGATCACGACTGGGCCGAGCTGCGAACAGCCGCCCTGAAGGCTGGCAAGAAAGCCGATTGCGTGCCGGTCGCCGCCACCGACCCGCTTTACATCCTGTACACGTCAGGAACGACCGGCGTACCGAAGGGCGTCGTCCGCGACAATGGCGGCCATATGGTCGCGCTCAAATGGACGATGAAAAACCTTTATGGCGTCGACCCGGGCGAAGTCTATTGGGCCGCGTCCGACGTCGGCTGGGTGGTCGGTCACAGCTACATCGTCTATGCGCCGCTGTTCCACGGCTGCACCACGATCTTGTACGAGGGCAAGCCGGTGGGCACGCCGGATGCCGGCGCTTTCTGGCGCGTCATCTCGGAGCATAGCTGCGTGACTATGTTCACCGCGCCGACGGCGTTCCGCGCGATCAAGAAGGAAGACCCGCAGGGCAAGTTATTCAGTCAATACGATCTGTCGAAATTCCGCGCGCTGTTCCTTGCCGGCGAACGCGCCGACCCCGATACCATCGTATGGGCCGAGAACCTGCTCAAGACGCCGGTGATCGACCACTGGTGGCAGACCGAGACCGCGTGGGCGATCGCCGGCAATCCGATCGGGCTCGGCCAGCTTCCGGTCAAGCACGGCTCGCCCACGGTCGCCATGCCCGGCTACGACGTGCGCATCGTCGACGAGGGCTGCCACGAAATGCCCGCCAACAAGATGGGCTCGATCGTGATCAAGCTGCCGCTCCCGCCCGCCAACCTGCCGACGCTGTGGCAGCAGGACGATCGTTTCCAGGAAAGCTACCTCGCCGAATTCCCCGGCCACTACAAGACGGGAGACGCCGGCTTCCAGGATGAGGACAGCTATCTCTTCATCATGGGGCGCACCGACGACATCATCAATGTCGCAGGGCATCGGCTGTCGACCGGCGGCATGGAAGAGGTGCTGGCGAGCCACCCGGACGTGGCCGAATGCGCGGTGATTGGCGTCAAGGACGAGCTCAAGGGCGAAGTCCCGTGCGGCTTTCTCGTGCTGAAGTCCGGCGTCACCCGTTCCCCGGCCGATATCGAGAAGGAAATCGTCGGCATGGTGCGCGAGAAGATCGGGCCGGTCGCCGCCTTCAAGATCGCCATTACGGTCTCGCGTCTGCCGAAGACCCGGTCGGGCAAGATCCTGCGCGGAACGATGAAAAAGATCGCCGATCAAGACCCCTGGACCATGCCGGCGACGATCGACGACCCCGCGGTCCTCGATGAGATCGGCAGCGCCCTGAAGGAACACGGGCTCGGCTAACCGCAAGATCGAGCTAAGCAGGCCTCGCCCCGGGGCGGGGCCGGCGCCTAGGCGGGCCCGCCGGCGTGTCGAACCGGCGTTGTCCTGGACACGCGGCTAAAATTATTAGTATTGAACCGGTAGCCCCTGAAGGCGCTTTCTGGGGAGGGCGACGATATGCTGGATCGAATAAACCCCACCGGTACGACGTACAACAGCGTTGGTCCGCGTTGGCAGACCCCGACACGGACTTCCGGCAAGCTACCCGCTTGCGGTACTCGGTGCTGGGGTCGAGTTCTTGGGTGGGCTTGCTCTCATCCTCGGAATTGTGACCCGCTTTGCCGCTTTGGCGCTCATCGCATTCATCCTGGTGGCGACCGGAATCGCGCACCGCTTCTGGGAACTCGACGGGGCTGCGCGCGGCGGACAAGCAACCAATTTCAACAAGAACATGGCGATGATCGGCGGGTTGCTCGCGCTGCTTGTCGCTGGCCCTGGACGTTTCAGCATCGATCGCCTGGTGGCGGCACGAAAGACCTGATCGACGGGTCGCAACCTCCGACCCTGGTGATCCGGCTCGCACGCGCGACTTCCTTGCGGGCACAAACGTGCTTCACATGCCGCGCGGTTTGGCGCGCGTGGTCGCCACCGCGGCAAGCGGATCATCCGGCCAAGGATGCTTCGGATAGCGGCCCCGCATCTCGGTGCGGACGGCGGCATAGCTTCCGCGCCAGAAGGTAGGCAGATCGCGCGTCACCTGCACCGGGCGGTGCGCAGGCGAAAGCAGTTCGATGACAAGCGGCACGCGCCCGCCGGCGACCGTCGGGTGCCGGTCGAGCCCGAACAGCTCTTGCACGCGGATTGCGATTTTCGGCCCTTCTTCCGCTGTGTAATCGATCGGCACGCGCGAACCCGACGGCGCCTCGAAATGGGTTGGCGCGTCGAGATCGAGCCTTCGCCGCAGATTCCACGGCAGCAGGCTGTGGAGCGCACCGGAGAACGCGTCAGCCTCGACCTGATCGAGCGCAGTCTTGTCGGACAGGGTCGGAGCAAGCCATTTGTCGACGCTCGCAGCGAGCGCCGGATCGGAGAGATCCGGCCAGTCCTCGCCTTCATGGCGGCGGAGAAAAGTTACCCGATCGCGCCACTGCGCGAGTGCCTTACTCCAGGGCAGCTTATCGAGTCCGAGCTGGGCGATCCCGCGGGCGAGCCGCCGCGCCGTTTCTTGGTTCGGCGCGATGGGAATCGGCCGCTCGGCAAGCGCGAGCGCGCCGAGGCGGCGAGCCCATCGTGCGCGCAAGCTTGCGGACGCAGCATCGAAGCTTACCTCATCGCCCTCGACGATGCGTTCGGAGAAAAGGCCCTCGATCTCCGCAAGCGTGATCGGAGCGGCCAGCAAAATCCGGCTTTGTGCGGCGCTGCCGACGAGCTCCGCAACCGCAAGATACGGCTCGCCGGCAAGCGGGGACGCCGGGTCGAGCTTTGCGCCACGCCCGCTCGCAAGCAGGAACGCGCCGCCCTCGCCGCCACGGTTCTTCGCAACGCGATCGGGAAAAGCGAGCGCGAGGAGGGCGCCGGCCGTGGCATTGACCGATAGCGAACTCGTCCGGTGAAGCGCCGCGGCGCTTGCGCGCGCGGTCTCCGCCCACCGCTTGGCTATCGCGCGCGCCTCGTCCGCCCGGCGCGAGCGGTCACGGCGAAACTCCTCGACCCGGTGGTTCAAGTCGACATCGTCACCGCCGAGGCCGCGCTCGGTCAGCACAATTGCGATGTCGGCGGCGAGCGCAGCGGCGGCGAGCGCAGCGCCGTCGAGCACCATGCGCGCGATGCGGGGCGGCAGCGGCAGCGCGCGCAGCCTTTGGCCGACTTCGGTGATCCGCCCGTCGGGATCGAGCGCGCCAAGCGCACGCAGCAACGACTTGGCCTCCGCAAGCGCCGGCTCAGGCGGCTGATCGAAGAAAGTGAGCTTGTGCGAATCGGTGACGCCCCAATGCGCAAGGTCGAGCAGGAAACCGGACAAATCGGCGGCAAGGATTTCCGGTGCGGCGTGGGGCGCAAGCGCTTGCGTCTCGCGCTCATCCCACAGCCGGTAGCAGACGCCCGGCTCGGTGCGGCCGGCACGCCCCCGCCGTTGGTCGGCTGCCGCGCGCGAGACCCGCACGGTCTCCAGCCGCGTAAGACCAAGATCGGGTTCGTAGCGCGGCACGCGCGCAAGCCCGCTATCGATCACGACGCGCACGCCCTCGATGGTGAGCGAAGTCTCGGCGATCGAGGTCGCGAGCACCACCTTGCGCCGCCCCGCGAGCACAGGCGCGATCGCCCGATCCTGCTGCTCGGCGTCGAGCGCGCCATAGAGTGCAACGACGTCGGTCGGATCGCGCAGACTGTCGCCGAGCAGTCGGTCGACGCGCCGGATTTCCGCCGCGCCAGGCAGAAACACGAGGAGCGAGCCGGGTTCCGCGCGCAGCGCCCGTAGGACCGCATCGGCGACCTGCGGCTCGATCGGCCGGCCGGGTTCGCGGCCGAGATAGCGGGTCTCGACCGGAAACGCGCGGCCTTCGCTCTCGATCACCGGCGCATCGCCAAGCTTCGCGGCGATGCCGGCGCCGTCGATCGTCGCCGACATGACGAGCAGCTTGAGGTCCTCGCGCAGGCCCTGTTGGACATCGCGAGCGAGCGCCAGGCCGAGATCGGCGTCGAGCGAGCGCTCATGGAACTCGTCGAACAACACCGCCGCGATGCCCTCGAGGATGGGATCGTCGAGCACCATGCGGGTAAACACGCCCTCGGTGACGATCTCGATGCGGGTCTTGCCCGACACTTTCGAGCCGAAGCGCACGCGATAGCCGACCGTCTCGCCAACATTCTCGCCGAGCGTTTTCGCCATGCGCGCGGCGGCGGCCCGCGCGGCGAGCCGGCGCGGCTCCAGCACGAGAACTTTCTGGTCCCTCGCCCAGGGCTCATCGGCGAGCACGAGCGGCACGCGCGTCGTCTTGCCCGCGCCGGGCGGCGCGACCAGCACGACCGTGTCGTGCCCGGCGAGCGCCGCGGTCAGCTCCGGCAGCGCCTCATCGATCGGCAGCGGGTCGGCGAAGGTCATTGCGACTTGTCGAGGGGTTTGAGAAGGTCCGACGTTCGGTGGGCGCTGGATCGTCCGCTTCCGCGGACGATGACGGGAAGGAAGCACGGATTCGGGCGTGCGGAAGCCGCAGGCATATTGTCATCATCCGCGCAAGCGGATGATCCAGTAAACTCATGAGGTCGCGATTGACGGGTATAGATCGAGCCAGTCGGGATTGGTCTGTTCAATGAGCCGAACTTTCCAGGCTCGGTTCCACTTCTTGAGCCACCTCTTGAGCCGCTTCTCGCGCCTGATCGCATTTTCGGCGTCGTCGAACTGCTCATAGTAGACGAGGCGGGTGACCTTGTATTGGGCTGTAAAGCCTTCGACGGGCCCCGCTCGGTGCTCGTAAACGCGGCGGATCAAGTCGTTCGTAACTCCAATGTAGAGCGTGCCACCTATGCCGCTAGCGAGAATATAGACCCAATAGTGTCGATCGCGCGTCACGACGGGGAGAGTGCTGGAGGCTGACGAGAGCGGTCAAGCTAAATCAAATCGCCGTCGACCGGACGGCCCGCCGAGTTTCGCGCGAGAGCATCGGCGAATACTGGATTGTCCGCTTTCGCGGACGATGACAAAACTAAGATGTGGAAACGGGACAAGGTGGCCCGGACAAGGTGGAAACCGGAGTTCCGCAGAAGCGCTGGCCCAACAAGTCGTCGTGGGCAGAGTTCAGGAGCCAAGTCCCCCCTTCGATCGCCATCCTTGAGTTGCCAACAGGCAAGCGCGGTTCCACATTCCCGGATAGCAACGCTGTCCAGAGCCGTCCATGACCGCACACAAGTCCGGCGCCCCGAAGAAAGGCGACCACGTCTTCCTGATCGACGGGTCGTCCTTCGTATTCCGCGCCTATTTTGCCATGTTCAAGGCGGCGCAGAGCCGTGGCCGCTCGTTCACCCGCTCCGACGGCCTGCCGATCGGCGGCGTGCTCACCTTCTGCAACATGTTGTGGAAGATTTTGCGCGAGGGCCTCAACGAGGTGAAGCCGACCCACCTCGCGGTCGTGTTCGACTATTCAGGCAAAAGCTTCCGCAACGAGATCTATACCGAATACAAGGGCCATCGCCCCGAGCCGCCCGACGAACTCATCCCGCAGTTTCCGCTGATGCGCGACGCGGTGCGCGCCTTCGGGCTCGTGCCGATCGAACAGGAAGGCTACGAGGCCGACGACCTGATCGCGACTTATGCCCGCCTTGTGCGCAAGGCGGGCGCCGACGTCACCATTGTCGCCGGCGACAAGGATTTGATGCAGCTCGTCCGCGACGGCGTCACCATGTATGACCCGATGCCCGGCAATGAGCGGCGCATCGGCCGCGATGAGGTGATCGCGCGCTTCGGCGTGCCGCCGGAAAAGGTCACCGAGGTGCAGGCGCTGATCGGAGATGCGACCGACAATGTCCCGGGCGTGCCCGGCATCGGGGTCAAGACCGCGGCGCAATTGATCGGTGAATACGGCGACCTCGAAACGCTGCTCAAACACGCGCCCGAGATCAAGCAGGAGAAGCGCCGCCAATCGCTGATCGAGTTTGCCGAGCAGGCGCGGATGTCCAAGCAGCTCGTCGAACTCGATGACCATGTCGCCCTCGACTGTTCACTGGAAGAAACGCGGCTCGACGGGCGCGATCCGAACAAACTCATCGCCTTCCTCAAGGCGATGGAGTTCAACACGCTGACGCGGCGCGTCGCCGAGGAGACCGGCGTCGACCCCAACAAGGTCGAAGCCGACCTGCGGCTGCGGCCCGGCGGCGGCGAGGGCGAAGCAGCGCCTGCACCCGCCGCGGTCGAACAGCCGGCCGTGCCCGAGCCTGCCGCTGCGCCCGCCGCCGGACGACCCGCAACGCAGCTCTCGCTCGGCCTGGCAGACACGCGCCCCCGCGTGGCGCGTACGCCAACTCTGGACAGCCCCCCGGTCACCCCGCATGACCTCGTCGCGGCCCGCATGGCTGAAGCCGCGCGCACGAAGATCGACCGCGCAAGATACGAAACCGTGCTCGACCGCGATACGCTCGCGCGCTGGATCACGGCGGCCAGTGATCAGGGTTATGTCGCGATCGATCTTGTCACTACCGCGCCCGACCCAATGATCGCGGAGATCATCGGCGTCTCGCTCGCGCTTGGGCCGGACAGAGCCTGTTACATTCCACTCGGTCACCGCGCCGCGGATGATTTGCTCGCAGGCGGCGGCCTTGCGCCGGGACAAATCGCGATCGGCGACGCGCTCTCACAACTGAAGCCGCTGTTCGAAAGTGCGGGCGCCCTGAAGATCGGCCACGACCTGAAAGCGGACCTGCACGCGCTCGCGCGTCACGGCATCACGCTTGCCGCTTTGGACGATGTGCAGCTCATGTCCTATGTGCTCGATGCGGGGCTCGGTGGACATGCGTTGATCGAGCTTGCGGAGCGACACCTGCATCATGCCGCGCTCGCGCTCGCCGATATCGTCGGCAAAGGCCGCACGCTCGTTCCCTTCGAGCACGTCGAAATCGCGCGCGCCTGCCCTTATTGCGCCGAGCAGGCCGATCTCGCGCTGCGCCTGTGGCGGTTGTTCAAGGCGCGGCTGGTCGCCGAGCATGTCAACACGGTGTACGAAACGCTGGAGCGTCCGCTGGTTCCTGTCCTCATGCGCATGGAGCGCCGCGGCATTTCGATCGATCGCGAGGTGCTGTCGCGCCTGTCCGGCGAGTTCGCGCAGAAGGCGGCGGCGCTCGAACACGAAGCGCAGGCGATTGCGGAGGAGCCGTTCAATCTCGGCAGCCCGAAGCAGCTCGGCGACATCCTGTTCGGCAAGTTCAAGTTGCCCGGCGCGAAGAAAACCAAGACCGGCGCCTGGTCAACCTCCGCCTCGGTGCTTGACGATCTCGCCGAGGAAGGTCACCCGCTGCCGGTGAAAATCCTGGAATGGCGTCAGCTCACCAAGCTCAAATCGACCTACGCCGATCAGTTGCCCGCCCACGTCAATCCCGAGACCGGCCGCGTGCACACTTCCTACGCGCTCGCCGCCACTACGACCGGCCGGCTCGCCTCGGCCGAACCGAACCTGCAGAACATCCCGATCCGCACCGAGGAAGGACGGAAAATCCGCCGCGCCTTCATCGCCGGCCCCGGCATGAAGCTCGCCTCCGCCGACTATTCGCAGATCGAGCTGCGCCTGCTCGCCGAGATCGCCGACATCGCGCCGCTCAAGGCCGCATTCCGCGAAGGGCTCGACATTCACGCGATGACCGCCTCGGAAATGTTCGGCGTGCCGGTGAAAAGCATGCCCAGCGAGGTGCGCCGCCGCGCTAAGGCGATCAATTTCGGCATCATCTACGGCATATCGGCCTTTGGGCTCGCCAACCAGCTCGGCATCCCGCGCGAAGAGGCCGCCGCCTATATCAAGAAATATTTCGAGCGTTTCCCCGGCATTCGCGATTTCATGGAGGCGGGCAAAGAGTTCTGCCGCAAGCATGGCTATGTCGTCACGCTGTTCGGCCGCAAATGCCATTACCCGGACATCGCCGCCTCGAACCCATCGGTGCGTTCTTTCAACGAGCGCGCCGCGGTCAATGCGCGATTGCAGGGCACCGCGGCCGACATCATCCGCCGCGCCATGATCCATATGGAGGGGGCGCTCGCCAAGGCGAAGCTCTCCGCGCAAATGCTCCTGCAGGTGCACGACGAACTCGTGTTCGAACTGCCCGAGGACGAGGTCGCGGCGACGCTGCCGGTGATCAAGCGGGTAATGGAGGAGGCGCCGATGCCGGCGGTGTCGCTGTCGGTGCCGTTGAATGTCGACGCCCGCGCCGCCGATAATTGGGACGAGGCGCATTGATTCGGCCATAAGCGAGGGACCGTCCCGGCTTTCATAAAGGGTTATTGGCGAAGCACGATGAGCAGTTTCGGCGACTGGACCGGCTTCTACGGCCCCGCCGGCGCGTTCATGTTGGCGGTCGCCGTGCTGTGGAGCCTGTTCTGGAAGGGTCTCGCGCTTTGGCACGCAGCGCGGCGCAACGACCTCTGGTGGTTCATCGCCATCCTTCTCATCAACACGCTCGGCCTTCTTGAGATTATCTATCTGTTCGGATTCGCGAAACTGAAGCCCAGCGAGTTGCTTAGACGCGGCGACCGATAGGGCGTCCGTCCGCCTTCGGGTCTCGCGCCTCCATTTCGCCCCACTGCATGCTATGTTCGCCTATACTCTGCGCCGGCGCATGATCGGCCGCAGGTAACTGAGGGGCTTCCCGACATGGCCAGACGCGCAACCGCCTCCTTGTGTGGGTTCGCGGGGATGGCGGCGCTTGTAGCCGCAATATCGACGATGACCGTCACCGCAGTCAGCGCCCATCCGCATGTCTGGGTCACCATGACGAGCGAAGTTGTCTACGCGCCGGACGGGTCGGTCACCGGCGTTCGGCATGCCTGGACTTTCGACGACATGTATTCGGCCTTCGCGACGCAGGGGATCGAGTCGAAGACGAAGGGCGTCTTCACGCGCGAGGAACTGGCCCCGCTCGCCGCCGAGAACGCCACTTCGCTCAAGGAGTTCGAGTTCTTCACCTTCGCCAAGCTGGACGGCAGGAAAGCGGAATTTGGCGACGCCACCGATTACTGGGCCGAATACAAGGATTCGCTGCTGACGCTCCATTTCACCTTGCCGCTGCAGACGCCGGCGAAAGCGCGCAGGGTCGATCTCGAAGTCTATGATCCGACCTATTTTGTCGACTTCAGTTTCGCCAAAGAGAATCCGCTGGTCCTGAAGAACGCCCCGTCGAACTGCCAGCTCTCCGTCAAGAAGCCAAGCGACGCCGAGGTGAACGCCAAAATCCAGAGCCTCGGCGAAGCTTTCTTCGCACAAGCCGATGCGTCCAACTACGGCGCCAATTTCGCCAACAAGGTGTCGGTGAGGTGCCGGTGAGACTGCAAGGATTGCTCCGTCGAGCCCTCCCAGGCGGGGAGCGTTCGGATGACCGTCGCCACGGCAAATTCGGTTGGGCGCTGCTGGCGGTCGGCGGCCTTGCCGCAGTCCTTCTGCTCCTCGTCATGACGGGGGCTTTCGACAGCGCGTTCGCGCAAGGCTCGCCGTTCGGGATGCGCCCCTCGGCTCGGGCTGCGCCCGAATTCGGCGGCATCGTCGGCTGGCTGCTCGCCAAGCAGGCTGAATTCTATCGCATGCTCTCCGGTCTCATCCGCGCCGCCAAGGTCGACGGCGCCGCGGTTTGGGGCCTGCTCGGCCTGTCTTTCATCTACGGCATATTCCATGCCGCCGGCCCCGGGCACGGCAAAGCGGTGATCTCCTCCTATCTTCTTGCCAATGAGGAGACGTGGCGGCGCGGTATAACGCTCTCCTTCGCCTCCTCGCTGTTGCAGGCCTCGGTCGCGGTTTTGTTGGTGGGCATTGCCGCCGTCGCGCTCAATGCGACGGCCAAGAGCATGAATAGCGCGGTCCGCGCGATCGAGATGGTCAGCTATGGCTTGATCGCGCTGGTCGGCATCCGCCTCACTTGGGTGAAGGGCCGCGCATTCATTCATTCTCTCCGCGATTGGCGCGCACGCCAGGTCGGCGATGACCCCGCTCCTCTCGCCCCGATCGCGCACGACCATACGCACGCCGCGCATGAGCCCCCCCACTCGCATGTCCACGGACATGGGCATGCCCACGCCCATGAACATGCGCATGCCGAGCACGCGCATCACGGCGAAGGCGGCCACGATCACGCGGCGCACGATCATTCCGCACACGCTCACGCGCACCACCATCACCAGCACGCAACGGCCGCCATGCATCAGCATGACGAGCAGCGGCATGAAACCCACGATCACGCTGCGCACGAGCATGACGATCACTGCGGTCACTCGCATGGGCCCGATCCGGAGCAACTCGCCGGCAGCGGCGGCTGGCAACGCGGACTGTCGGCGATCATCGCCGTGGGACTGCGGCCCTGCTCGGGCGCGATCCTCGTGCTCGTTTTCGCATTGGCGCAGGGCCTGTTCTGGGCGGGCGTCGCCTCCACTTTCGTCATGGGGCTTGGCACCGCCATCACCGTCGCAACGATCGCGACCTTCGCGGTTGGCGCGAAGAGCGTGGCAAAGCGCATCGCGGCTCATCGCGCCGGCGGCGGCGTCTTTATATTGCGCGGCGTTGAGGCAGCCGCGGCGGTGCTCGTGCTCTTCTTCGGCGTGGCGCTGCTCGCCGGCTATATGGTGACCGAGCGGATGATCTAACCGCGTCGAGTTCCTGCCCCCAGTGGTTTCCGTCCGTACTAACCGGCATCAATCTGATTAGGATTACCGCTGAACCCACTCAGAGCCCATTGCGTTGAATGAATGTAATGAGACGATACAATCGGGCGCCGATGCTTTGTTGACCTGCCGGGAGAGGCGCGAATGAGCGAGAAGGTGGACACGTCATGCTGCATCGTCGGCGGCGGGCCGGCCGGGGTGATGCTGGGATTCCTGCTCGCGCGTGCGGGCGTCGACGTCGTCGTCATGGAGAAGCATGCGGACTTCTTCCGCGATTTCCGCGGCGACACCATCCACCCCTCGACGCTGCAGCTCATGTATGAACTCGGCCTTCTCGCCCAGTTCCTGAAACTACCGCATCATAAATTGCACTCGGTCGGCGCGCGCGTCGGCAGTGAGCAGATAACGGTCGGCGATTTCAGTCACCTCCCCGTGCAATGCCCGTATATCGCGGTGATGCCGCAGTGGGACTTCCTGAATTTCCTGGCCGAGCAGGGCAAGCGCTATCCCACCTTCCGGCTCATGATGCAGACCGAGGGCACCGACCTCATCGAGGAAGGAGGCGTCGTGATGGGCGTGCGGGCGAAAAGCCCGCAGGGCGAGATCGAGGTGCGCGCACCGCTCGTCGTCGCCTGCGACGGACGCCATTCGACCATGCGCGCACGCGCCGGTTTGGCGGTCGAGAATCTTGGCGCGCCGATGGACGTGCTGTGGTTTCGCCTGCGGCATGATCCCGACGATCCGGAGGAGAGCCTCGGCTTCTTCGGTCCAGGATCGATTCTGGTGACGATCAATCGCGGCGATTACTGGCAATGCGCCTATGTCATCCCGAAGGGAACGTTTGACGCTTTGCGCAGGCAGGGGCTGGAGGAATTCCGCAGCCGCATCGTGCACATCCAACCGCGGTTTAATGACCGCATCGCGGAGATCGGCGATTGGGATGCGGTGAAGCTGCTGGAAGTGCGCGTGGACCGCTTGAAGCGCTGGCACAAGCGCGGGCTGCTGCTCATCGGCGACGCCGCGCACGCGATGTCGCCGGTCGGCGGCGTCGGCGTCAATCTGGCGATTCAGGACGCCGTCGCCTCCGCAAACGCGCTCGCTGCGCCGTTGCTGTCGGGCACAGTCAGCGAAGAGTTGCTGAGCAAGATCCAGCGCCGGCGCGAATGGCCGGTCGCCATTACGCAGCGAATGCAGATCGCCATTCAGAATCGAGTGATCGGACAGGTGCTCGCAACGCACGGCGAGGTGAAGCCGCCGACGATCCTGAGCCTATTCAATAAACTCCCCATCCTGCGGCGCATTCCGGCGCGTATTATCGGAATGGGGATACGGCCGGAACACGTGCATACGCCTGCAGCCATCTGAGTGCGATAGGGTCGGAGCATAGCGATCGGCTACTGCTCCAGCCGATCGATGAACCATTTGAGGATGCGCGTCCAGACCTCGTCCTTGCCGACGGCGTCCTCGATGCCGTGTTCGAGATTGGGATTGTCGTTCACCTCCATCACCACGAAGCCGTTCGCCGTCTCCTTGAGGTCGACGCCGTAAAGGCCATCGCCGATCGGTTTGGCCGCGCGCACGGCGAGTTCGATCACGTCGCGCGGCGTCTGCTCGAGGGCGAACGTCTTGAAGCCGCCTTCGCGCGCGGTGCCGTCTGGTCGGTGCTTCACGATCTGCCAGTGGCCGCGCGCCATGCGATACTGACACGCGAATAACGGCTCGCCGGACAATATGCCGATCCGCCAGTCGAACTCGGTGGGCAGGAATTTCTGCGCGAGCAGCAGGTCGGTTTCCTCGAACAGCTCTTCTGCGACGCGCTTGAACTCCTCCGGGCTGGAAATTTTGTGAACGCCGCGCGAGAACGAGCCGTCGGGAATTTTCACCACCAGCGGCAAGCCCAGCTCATCGATCGCCCGCGGCAGGTCGGCTATGTCGGCGATCATCACCGTGGGCGGCGTCGGCACCCGATTCTGCCCCAACAGCTCCATCAGGAAGACTTTGTTGGTGCAGCGGATCATCGAAATCGGATCATCGATGACCGGCATCCCTTCCTGCACCGCGCGGCGCGCGAAGCGATAGGTGTGATTGTCGATCGAGGTGGTCTCGCGAATGAACAGGCCGTCGTATTCGGCAAGCTCGGCGAGCTGCCGTTTGGTGATGGGCTCGATATCGACCGATAACTTCTCGGCGATGCGGGCGAAATATTTGATCGAGAGCGCCGAGGACGGCGGCAGTTTCTCGTTGGGATCGTACAGAACCGCGAGGTCGTATTTCGAGATGCTGCGCGCCTTGGGATCGCGCCATTCGCGTCGTGTGTGCTGGTGCAGCGATTCGCGGAAGAAGGTCGCTTCGCCATTCGACAGGCGGGTGAGATTGCGCGGCCTGATGCGGTCGATCGAGAGCCAGGTCGCGCTTGTGTCGATGGAGACTTCGAGCGCCGGGCAGCGGAACCAGTCGAACAGCAGCCGCCCGAACGGCTCGAAGCGCGTATCGCGGCAGACGCCGAAGCAGACGAACAGCTTGAATTCGCCGTCCGGCTGAAACTCGGTGCGGCGGGCGCAACGATTGAGCTCGTCCTCCAGCTCCGGCAGCGCGTGCTCGTAGAGCTTGGATTCGCGCAGCTCCAGCATGGTTTCGACGTTCGGCATCACGCGATGGCCGCGCGCCTCCGCCAACAGCGAGGCGTAGTAGCTCTTCGACTGGTAGGCATAGGAGCGCGACAGATTGATGAGCTTCGGTCGCGCCGCATCGAACAGCCGCGGGCGGGCGAGATACTCGCTGGTGATGATGACTTTGTGCGGCGTGTCCGCGTTGGGGAAATCTCGGGGCTGGTCGACGAGTATGACCCAGCCGGTCATGACGGAACCCCTTTCCGAATGAGGATCGTGGCTCCCAGATGATCGCGCCCGTACCGTGTCATGCGCATGAAGGCGCCCCAGGGCACGGCATAGGTTTCCGGGGCAAGCGCGCGGCCATGCTCGTCCCGGAGCGGGGCCGGATCGTGCACCAGCACGAAGCGGTCCTCGCGGCCGAAGACAAAAACCCAGTGCGGCTGGCCTTTGGGGGTCATGTGACGGCCGGAGATGAGCACGATTGCCGCCGCGCCCGCGTCCACGGCGGCCATGACAACCGATTCGTCGGCGTTTGTCAGGTGGACTGGGAGGCCGAGCGCCTTCGCCTCCTTCACAAAATCCTCCTGAGCGATCCGCATCACCCGGCGTTTCTCGGCCGATCGCACCGTGCCGAGGAAATAGGGGCCGGGTTGGCTCACGAAGATTTCAGAAGACAAGCCGCGTCGCTTGAGCGCGACGGCCATGCCGAATGGCTCGCATCCTCCAAGGCCGTTTGACATGAAGATCGTCGTCGCCTCGCGCCAGAGCCGGAACTCCATCGCCGGGGACGGGGTAAAGGCGCGGTCCCCCCAAGCGAGCGCCATCAGCAGGCATGCGGGGCCGCACGTAAACTCGGTGGTCTGATGGAAATAAGGCGGCGCACGGGCAAGGCTCGCAAGCCGCGGCGATAATCGCTTCTCAAAGCGCAGCGCGTGGCCTCTGTCCTGATAATATTCGTGAAGCCGGCCAAACTCGCGATAGCCCGTCTTGCGGTAAAGGGCGATGGCGCGTGCATTATTTTCGTGCACTTCGAGGCGCAGATATTGGCAGTCGCGAGCGCTCGCCGCATCCTCCGCCGCGGCGAGGAGAGCGCAGCCGACCCCACGCCCGGCGCAATCGGGATCGACGGCGATCGAATAGAGCCGGGCCACATCGCTGGTGTTGCGAACAAGCACGACCGCCGCCCCGCAGATGCAGCCTTCCACTTCGGCGACCAGCACAACGGTCTGCGGCGACACGAGAAACCGGCGCATGCTCCGGCGCGACATGCGGTCGCTCGCGAATACCTTGTTTTCGAGCACAAGCACGGGCTCGAGGTCGGCGAGCGAGGCCGTCCGCGTGACGACTGACGATGACGTCCGCGCGGGGGACCTGTCCCGTCTGCCCGACGTGGCATCGTCACGAAGGTTTGAGCGCATGATTGATCTGAGCTATTCGACGTCGGGGGTCTCGATGCAAGGTGGGTCTCGCGCCCTGCCGGCGCGCATGGATTTCGTATTGTCTAATCGGACGCTGGTGTAGGGCTATGCTTATGTCGCTTGCGGTCGATATCAAGTCCCCTGAGCACAAAGTCGAGACGGCGCCGCCCCATGTGGTGCTCGACATCGGCGGCATGACCTGCGCTGCCTGTGCAACACGAGTCGAGGCGGCCTTGCAACAGGTTCCCGGCGTTGCCCAGGCAAACGTCAATCTCGCCCTTGAACGCGCTGACGTAGTCCTTCGTTCCGCCGCGGTGACGCCATCGCAACTGGTGGCCGCGGTCGAGCGAACCGGGTATCGCGCTCAGCCGCGCGCGGCTTCGCTCGCCGACCGCCGCCGCGAAGAACAGGAACGCGAGGCCGCGCGGGCGCAAGACGAACGGCATCAGCTGGTGCTGCTCATCGTATCGGCCGCGCTTACCATTCCGCTTCTGCTGCCCATGATCGCCGCGCCGTTCGGCCTGCATCTGCATTTGAATCCGTGGATCGAGCTTGCGCTTGCTACGCCCGTCCAGTTCGTTGTCGGCGCCCGCTTCTACCAGGGCGCCTGGAAAGCCCTGCGCGCCTATTCCGGCAATATGGACGTGCTGGTCGCGCTCGGGACGTCGGCCGCCTATGCCTTTAGCCTCTACATGGTGATCGTGCGCGGCGCGGACGCCGCGGGGCATCTTTATTTCGAGGGGGCCGCCGCCGTCATCACTTTCGTCATGTTCGGCAAGTGGCTGGAGGCGCGCGCCAAGCGCGGCACTACCGCCGCCATTCGCGCGCTCATGCGCCTGCGGCCGGAACGCGCCGTCGTCCTGCGCGACGGTCGGGAAATCGAGGTCGGCATCGAGGATGTTCATGCCGGCGATCGCGTCGTCATCAAGCCGGGCGAGCGCTTTCCGATCGACGGCACGATCATCTCCGGCGAGAGCGAAGCCGACGAGTCGCTTGTGACCGGCGAAAGCCTGCCGGTCGTCAAGCGCGAGGGCAATCACGTCACCGCAGGGGCGCTGAACGGCGTCGGCCGCCTCCTCGTCGAGGCGATCGCGGTCGGGGAGGATACGACGCTCGCCCGCATCATCCGCATGGTCGAAAACGCGCAAACCGGTAAGGCGCCGGTGCAGCGGCTGGTCGACCGCGTTTCCGCGATCTTCGTTCCGACCGTTATGGCGATCGCGCTCGGCGCGTTTCTGGGCTGGCTTGCCGGCGGGCACGGATTCGAAGAAGCGCTTATCGCCGCGGTGTCCGTGCTGGTGATCGCCTGCCCTTGCGCCCTCGGACTGGCGACGCCCGCGGCGCTCGTCACTGGCACCGGCGCGGCGGCGCGGGCCGGCATCCTGATCAAGGACATCGAAGCGCTTGAGCGCGCCGCCGCCGTCGACGCCGTCGTGCTTGATAAGACCGGCACTTTGACCGAAGGCCGGCCGGCGCTCGTCGATGTCGTGTGCATGCCTGGCGTGGAGCGCGACGCCCTTCTGCGGCTCGCTGGCGCGGTGCAGGCCGGGAGCGAGCATCCGCTCGCCAAGGCAGTGCTTGCCGCCGTCGCCGGCGTCGCATTGCCGCCGGCCGAGCGCGTCCAAGCGCGGATCGGGCGTGGCGTCACCGGAGTGGTCGAGGGCCGCAAGATTGCGATTGGCAGCCGCGAATTGATGCGCGAGCTGGGCGTCGATCTTGCCAAGGTCGAACCGACGCTGGAGCAGATCGAACAGCAAGCGCGCACCGCCGTCGTCGTCGCCGCGGACGGGCGCGCGCTCGGTGCGCTCGGCATCGCCGATCCAGTCCGCGGCGAGGCGGCAGCGGCGATCGAGCTTCTGTCCGAGCAGGGCGTCCGAACGGAAATGCTGACCGGCGACGTCGCCGCGGTTGCGCGCACCGTCGCCGAAAAGCTCGGCATCCTGAGTTTCCGCGCCTCGGTGAAACCCGCCGACAAGGAGGCCGCAGTCGCCGCGCTCAGGGGCGAGGGTCGTCACGTCGCGATGGTCGGCGACGGGATTAATGACGCACCGGCGCTCGCCGCCGCCGATGTCGGCTTTGCGCTCGGCAGCGGCGCCGATGTCGCGGTGGAAGCCGCCGGCGTCACCCTGATGCGCCCGGATCCGCGCCTCGTCTCCGCCGCGATCGACATCGCCCGGCGCACCGTGCGCAAGATCAGGCAAAACCTGTTCTGGGCCTTTATCTACAACGTCATCGGCATCCCGCTCGCCGCCGCAGGTTTCCTCACCCCGACGCTTGCGGGCGCGGCGATGGCGCTGTCCTCGGTATCGGTCGTCGCCAATTCGCTCTGGCTGCGGCGCTGGCGGCCGGCTTTCGCCGAGAGCCGCCGACGCCGAGAATGAACAGTCTCACAGTTGTACGAGCGGCCTTCGCGATCGGCTTTGTCTGCTGACGAATTGTGATACTATAACATTCGATTGGTAATTCCCGCACAGCCATGGCAACACATCATCACCATCAGCCCGGCCAGCCGCATCCTTCGCCCCCGGTTCCTCCGTCGTTGATGCGTTTGTCGCTCGGCGGGCGGTTCATCGCGGTCGGCGTTGTCATCGTCCTGGTATGGACGCTGGTGGTTTGGGCGATTGCATGAGGGAACCGATGCCGGCGCAACTGGTATTTCATGATCTCACGCTGGGCTACGACCGCCACCCGGCCGTCCATCATCTCGACGGCGCGGTTGCGCGCGGCACGCTGCTCGCGGTGGTCGGTCCGAACGGCGCCGGCAAATCGACGCTGTTCAAAGGCATTGTCGGCATCGTCCCGACGCTCGCCGGCCGCGTCGACCTCTGCGGCCTCGACCAGCGGGAAGTGGCCTACCTGCCCCAGGTGCCGGACGTCGAGCGTTCGTTTCCGATTCACGTCTACGACTTCGTCGCCATGGGCCTGTGGCGAAAGACCGGCCTGTTCGGCGGGATCGGACTTAAGGAGCGCAAGCAGATCCACGCGGCGATCGCCACCGTCGGTCTGACCGGGTTCGAGCGGCGGCCGATCGGCAACCTCTCCGGCGGACAGATGCAGCGCGTCCTGTTCGCCCGGCTGCTCCTGCAGGATGCGCAGTTGATCGTCCTTGACGAGCCTTTCAATGCGATCGACGCCAAGACCGCCGCCGATTTGTTCGACCTCATCTGCCATTGGCATGGCGAGGGACGCACGGTGCTGGCGGCGCTGCACGACCTCGACCTCGTCCGCGCCCATTTTCCCGAGGTGCTGCTGCTGGCGCGCGAATCGATCGCCTGGGGCACGGCGGCCGAGGTGCTGACGCAAGAGAACCTCGCGCGCGCCCGGCGCATGTGCGAAGCCTTCGACGACCAAGCCGCCGAGTGCCGAGTCGCCGCCGAGTAATCTTCTCCTCTCCGAGGCGAGAGACGAAATTCGCACGCCATCCAGCCACGTGAACCCTGCATGTATGACCTTCTGATTGCACCGTTCGTCGACTTTGAATTCATGCGCCGCGCCTTGGCCGGCGCGGTCGTGATCGCGATCGGCGGCGCGCCCGTCGGCGTGTTCCTGATGCTGCGGCGCATGAGCCTGATGGGCGACACCATGGCGCATGCGATCCTTCCAGGCGCGGCGATCGGTTTCCTCCTGTCCGGCCTCAACCTGTTCGTGATGACCGCGGGCGGCCTGATCGCCGGGCTTGCGGTCGCGCTGTCGGCGGGCGCAATCGCGCGCCTCACTCAACTCAAGGAAGACGCCG
>Ga0315534_1000332_pt1 | contig 31928 bp, 26 predicted proteins | sample SalMarSW160240MG_FD_203094 | JGI IMG/M metagenome (GOLD analysis project Ga0315534, IMG submission 203094) | Salt marsh sediment microbial communities from the Plum Island Ecosystem LTER, Massachusetts, United States - Salt Marsh Sediment SW1602-40 ...
GGTCGGGCACGTGCAGCGGGCGCGACGACAGCATGCGCCGGTAGGCGGCGATCTGGTGGGCCTTGCCTTCGTCCGGATCACGAACCGTTCCCCAGACATGGTTCAGCTTGTCGTCAATGCGCGGGTGGTTGAGATTCCGTAGTTGCCGCACGAGATCGGCCGTCAAGTCCGCACCGGCGACATCGCCTTCGGCAATCGCGTCCAGCAGGTGCTCGGCATACGCGCCGCGGGCGCAGAGCGTTGCTAAAGCGGACCGTTTCTCGGATGGAGTCAGTTGCGGATAGACCGCCAAAATCGCGGGCGGAGTCGCGGGATGGTCGTAATGAGCCAGCCCGCGCAGGGCCGCATCGCGCAGAGGTGCGTCTGACAACAGCCTGCAAAGCACATCCGCCAATCGCTCGTCCCGCGTAGCCAGGAGCGTTTCCAGTGCCTGTTTGCGATCGGCCACGTCGGCTGCCGGGTCGCAGACGCGCTTCCGCAGCGCCTGGGCAGCGCGAGCGTCCCCAAACAGCGCTGCCAGGGTGTCCGCCTGCAGATGGATGGAAGGATCATCGCTTTGGGAAAGCCGATCGTACACGGCCGACCATTTCGGTGGCGGTGCCGTGTTCCGCTGTCCCCGAAGCGATGCCCGCATGGCGTCGAGTATCGCTCGCTGCACGGCAGGATCCGCGGCGTTCGGCAGACAGTCGACGAGCACGGCCAGCGACGACGAACCGCGGAGGCCCGCGATTCTTCGCAGCATGAATTCCCTGACCAACGGCATTGCATCCCCCGCGGTCAGACTCAGCGCGAGCGCGCGCTCGGGATCCGCCTCGACCAGAGGCTCGGCCGCGTACCAAATCATCAGCGGTAAATTGTGGTCCGGCGTGTCTTCCGCGTGCGAAGCCAGACCTTCGACGATCTGCCAGCGGTCGCCAAGAGGCAACCGCGCTGCTGCGGACGCTACGTACAGCCGCACGACGGGCGACGGGTCGTTCCGCGCCATCGCCTCCAGGCGTCGAACCCACTCGGCGCCGGCGGGCGATTCCTGGTCGCCGGAGAGCTGGATCGTCCAAGCTCGAACGTACGGATCGGAATCACTCAGCAGCCGGTCGACGCACTCCTGCGGGATGCCTCCAGTAACGTGCAGAGCCCATATCCCACGGAGCCGGCGATCCGTCCGCGGATCCCGCTCCGCGATGTCCTGCAATCGGTGGCGGGCATCGACGGAAAGCTCTGCCGAGCGTTCCTGCAAAAGCCGGCGCGCATGGCGTACATACCAGTCGTTGTCGTGCAATGTCAATTCCACGAGTTGCGCGTTGTCGAGCGCACGCAGGTCCACGCGGGCAGCTTCTGGCTGTCCGTAGATCACTTTGTAGACGCGGCCGTTGGAACGATCGTGCACCGCGGGATCCCGACTGTGGCAGGCCTGCATGTCGTACCAGTCGATGACATAGACCTGCCCGTCCGGACCGTACCGCATATTGACGATTTGCGACGCCCGGTCGCCGGTCAACAGCAAATCGGGGCCGTGGCTACCGACATAGCCCGAGCCCTGCGGCACGAGCACGTCCATGTTAATCCGCTGCCCGTGGATATTGTTCATGAAGATTTTGTTTCGATAGCGGTTCGGCCAGGCGGCGCCCAGATAAATCATCGCGCCGCAATGAGCGTGTCCGCCGCCGCTGGCTCCCGATCGATCATTTCCCAGGTGGGGTTTCGCGCCGAGGTAGTGCCGATGATCGGCAATGGTTCGAATGTCGTCGTAGGTGTGCTGGTTAAAATGCTGGCCTGCCTGTCTTTCGTAGCGGGCTCCCTGGATGACGTGGTACAGATGCGGGATGACACAGGCCGTACAGAAAGCCTGTCCCAGATCATTAAAGTCCACACCCCACGGATTGCTCGTTCCGTGCGCAAAAACTTCGAATACGTGGCGCGTCGGATGATAGCGCCAGATGGCGGCATTGAGCGGCACGCGCCGCTCTTGGGGCGTGCCCGGCTTGCCGACGAGCGAGTGCGTGAAGACGCCGTGGCAGCCGTAGAGCCAGCCGTCTGGTCCCCAGATGAAGGCGTTCAGCGTTTCATGCGTATCCTGATACCCCCACCCGTCCAGCAGGATTTGCGGGGGGCCGTCAGGTCGGTCGTCGCCATCCCGATCGGGAAGGAACAACAGGTGAGGCGCCGCGCCAACCCACACGCCGCCAAAACCGACTTCCAGGCCGCTGACCAGATTGAGGTTCTCGGCGAATATCTTTCGGCTGTCAAAACGTCCGTCGCCATCTTCGTCCTCGAAGATCAAGATCCGGTCGCGACCTTTCCCCTCCGGCGCGCGCAGCGGATACTCGTACGCCTCGGCCACCCACACGCGGCCCCGATCGTCGATCGCCATGGCGATCGGCTGCCTTACGTCCGGCTCCGCCGCGCAGACCACCACCGAGAAACCGTCGGGAAGACGCATCGCCTCGACAGCTTCCTGAGGCGAGAGACCCGCGTGACGATAGTCATCGGCCAGTTCGCGGGCGGCGTCCGTCGGCGTGCCGGCGTCCTCAGCCCGAACTTCCAGGTGTCTGTCTGTCGGACGCAGCGCCAGCAGCGTTCCGATCAGGGCCAGAATCGGCCATCGCGTATTCAACATCAACGCCACCATGTTTCAGAACAACGATCGTCAATGACGGTGAGATCCTTCGTTTGCCGCGTTGCCGGTCCGGTGTGCGTGGTCATCCGAATCAGAAAGCGGACGGATCCGGAGATGGCGAAAACGCACACGATCGTAGTGATCTTGGAGCCCGATCCCGCCCCGCGTGCTGCGGTATGCGGCAAAGGGGAGATCCTCGTAGCGAAAACGGTGAACCAGTTCGCCGTTCCAGCGGACGCGGACGCGCGTGCCGACACAGGTAATTTCCACGTCGTTCCATTGCCCGGCTTTCCACTGATTGACGCGCGGCGGCCGCACATCGTAGATGCTCCCGCTGGCGTCCTTGTCTCCGGGCGCCAGATCGCTACTGCCGAAGATTTGGAATTCGAAGCCGATCCGCGATTCCCGACCGACGAGAGGCGCGCGGATGAAAAACCCGCTGTTTCCGCCATCCTCGATCCAGTACTGGCCCCGGAACACAAAGTCACCATAGGCGTGCCACGAGCGCAGATACCCGCCCATTTCGCGTTCGGTGCAGATCGCGCCGTCTCGCACGACGAAATTACCCGGCTTGCAGATGGGAATCCATCCCGACAGGTCCTTGCCGTTGAACAACGAAACAAACCCTTCTTCTTTCTCCCCCGGCTGCAAGGAGTGAGTATCGCCGACATCGGGGGGCCGCGCGCGCGTGACGTCGCGGTGAATCGATTCGGTCACCGCTCGCAGCCTGCCGAGAAAGTCGTCCCGTGCCGGTCCCCGCCGATCGGCCGGAAGACCTTGAAAATGAAACGCCACACCGTGGGGAAAGTGATCGTCCACGCGCTGCACTCCGATCGTGGCGACTGCCCGCCGCAAGGTCTCCTTGTCGAGGTCGGTGGCGGGCAAGACGGCAATCGTTGGCCGGTCGGACGGTGCGTTGATGAGCTCGTCCAACCGTTTTGGCTCGACGCGTCGAACGACCACGTCGATCGGGGGGCAGTGCGGGGACGACGCGCCGCCATGCGCGACGCGGGAGCTGCCGGCACCGATAACCTGATTGGGGCACGCGTTCCGCACCGCGGCGGCGGCAACCCGGACCAGTTTCTGTCCCGAAATGGGATGTTCGCCCCGGGACCATTGGGTCGAATCCCACTGATCGGTCAAGCACAACAGACCCCATACTCCGCGCGGAATCGATTCGGCGAGCGAGCGGGCCGCGTTGGCGTAGGCCTCGCTGGACAGTAAACGGCATTCCACACCGGGATCGAACACGACCACGATGGGCAGCATGTCGAATTTGCAGATAAGGTCGAGCTGTCCGCGGAGCTGTTCGAGCGCCTGCTCGGCGATCGCGGTTCCGTCGGCCGAGAAAAATAGGCGACCCCGCTGCTGGCAGAAAAGCAGAATCGCGGCCGATCCCGATTGGGGATAGTCCTGGATCCGGTCGGCCAGAGTGGCCTGGGACGCTGCCCGTGTGGGAAACTCGACGGCCACCGCACCTTTCATCCCGCCATACTGGCCCCATCGCAGTTCGCCGTCGATCACGGCCACGCTTCCGGGCCAGGCAGCGACGCGCGCCGTTGCAACCAGCAGGATCGCGAACGGCAGCAGGCCGAGCGGCGCGAGGGTGGATCGTGTCATGTTGATTCTCATGTTCGGTCCGACACTTGCCATGAAACACGCGATCTTCGCGCGGGGCTCATTATAACGGAAACCGTGCTCGGCCGTCCGCCGCGGCGGACGGACCATAAAAAGCTCACGTGTGTGGCGCCGGCGTATCGCGTGCTAGGTCGCAGGATACGTCGTCAAAGCCTGCGCAAGCGCGGAAAACCGGTTGAGACGCGGGTTTCTTCCAGGCGCGTTCGGCCGCGACCGCGGATGCGCGGCCAACGCTTGTCCAGCACAACGGGCACACCCCCGCGTGGGGCCAAAGGCTAACGCCCGCCGCTCAAGCCGGGTCGACAAGACGGGCTCGGGCACTAGAATGAGTGGTTTCTGTGGACCGGTGTAGATGCTGTATAGAGATGAGCCATCATGAGCACGATCATCGATATTCAGGGCCGACAAATCCTCGACAGCCGCGGTAATCCAACCGTGGAAGTCGACGTCACACTTTCGGACGGCTCGATGGGAACGGCAGGCGTGCCCAGCGGCGCCAGCACAGGTGTCCACGAAGCATGGGAGCTTCGCGACAACGATCCGGATGTCTATTCGGGCAAGGGCGTTTTGAAGGCGATCGCCAACGTAAATGAATCGATCGCCAAAGCGGTGTGCGGCATGGATGCATTGCGCCAGGTGGAAATTGATCGCAAGATGATCGATTTGGACGGCACCGCAAACAAGAAGTCCTTGGGGGCCAATGCCATCCTCGGCGTGTCGCTGGCCACGGCTCGCGCTGCCGCGAGTTATTGCGGGCTTCCCCTGTTCCGCTACCTGGGTGGTGCGACCGCACGCCTCATGCCCGCTCCGATGATGAATATTCTCAACGGCGGCCAACACGCGGACAACTCCGTCGACGTCCAGGAATTCATGGTGATGCCTCTGGGCTTCGACCGTTTTAGCGATGCGCTTCGTTGCGGGGTGGAGGTATTCCATGCTCTGAAGAAAGTGCTGCATTCCAAGAAACTGAACACGGCGGTCGGCGACGAAGGCGGTTTCGCCCCCGACCTTGCCGGCAACGTTCAGGCGCTGGATTTGCTGATGGAAGCCGTCGAGAAAGCCGGCTACCGATCGGGTGAGCACGTGTGGATTGCCATGGATGTCGCGGCCACCGAACTCTACGACTCCGACACCGGCAAATATACGATCGACGGCGTCCAACTCGACTCGCAAGGCATGGTTGATTTGTTGAGCGAGTGGGTCGAGCGTTATCCGATTTGCTCGATTGAAGACGGCTGCAGCGAAGACGACTGGGAAGGATGGAAACGGCTCACGCAGCGTCTCGCCGATCGAGTCCAGATTGTCGGCGACGATCTTTTCGTAACCAACACAGAGCGGCTTCAGCGTGGTATCGACCAGCAGATCGGCAACAGTATTTTGATCAAGGTCAACCAGATCGGAACGCTGACGGAAACCATCGACGCAGTGCAGCTCGCCGGCCGAAACGCTTACACGAGCGTCGTGAGCCACCGCAGCGGCGAAACCGAGGATTCCACGATCGCGGACTTGTCCGTGGCGCTCGGCACCGGTCAGATCAAGACGGGGTCTGCGTCGAGGTCTGATCGCGTAGCGAAGTATAATCAGTTGCTGAGAATTGAACAGCATCTCGGGGACAATGCAATGTACGGCGGTCCGTTGTTCGGGCGACGGACCGACTGACCCGCGAATGCCGCTTTCCGCCCTTGGTCGACGGCTTGGTTGGGGGCGGGCTTATTGAGCTTTGAATTGTCATTGGCGACCGGCGGCAGTCGGCAATCGCCGGATCCAACTCGGTGTCTCATCGCCAAGTCCAATACGGTCCTCAAAAAAACCCGTTGCGCCGGCCCACCGCGGCACAATATTTCCGGCCGCTACTCCATCCGGACCGTGTCGAAGCATGTTGCAGGACGATCGATCAGACGCTGTTCCGAGTGATGACGCACCTCGCGTTTTCGCCCAATCCGCCTGGCTCTGGCTGGCGGCTTTTTGCGCGATGGGTTTGATGGCGCTATGGGCCATGCAGGTCAAATTCGGCGCCCGTCAAGCCCAGATCGAGCGCCAGTTCCAGGCCCGCCGGCAGGCTTCCGGACCAACGTCCGCGCCGGACCGCGCACCGAACGGAGATGAAGAACTTCCGGCCCGCTATTCCACGGCCACCGATACCCTGATCGGACTGCAACCGCTGAAATTCATTTTGTGGATCCTGCTCGGTGCCGCCATGTGCGGAATGGCGTGGCGTTCTGTGCGGGTGAAACACGGAGCAACCTCGTGATCCGCGTGTTGAGCCATGTGTTGGGAACGTCCTGTCGCCCGTCGTAAACATCCATTGCCGCCATGACCATTCTGTGGGAAGAACCGTGGACCATCCTGCTGGCTGGCCTGGCGCTGTCGGCCGTGTTGCTCGTACTGCTGGTGCAAACCGGTCGCGCCGTTTTTTTGGCGATCATGCTGGGTGCTTTGGGCATCACGGCGGCAATGCTGGCCGTCGAGCGGTGGGTTGTCACGCCGGCCGAACGCATCCGCGACGTCTTGCACGATACGGCCGAGGGTGTGCGGCGCAATGACGTGAACCGCGTACTGCAACACATCGCCCCCGCCGCAACATCGCTTCGACAAGAAGTCCAAATCCGGCTCTCGCGAGCTGAAATTCTGGAGGCCCGCATTACTTCGCGACCCAACGTTGAAATCCACGAACGCGACGTGACCGAGGAAGCAACCGCGCGGTTCCTGGCCCGCGTGCGTGCCCGCGACAGCGGCTCGTCCCTGGGCGCAGGACAGTACGTCGGGCAGTTTACGGTGCAACTGGTACACGACAGCGGCCGCTGGCATATCATGAGCTATAAGCTGGGACGTCCTGAAGCCAGGTAAATCTGCAACCCATATGTCGAATCCTACGCCTGAGCAATTGACCGACTGGGATCGCCGTTACGTATGGCACGCGTTCACGCAGATGGCGGAGTACGAACCGCTTATTTTCGAACGCGGCGACGGCTGCACGCTGGTAGATATCCACGGCCGGCAATACCTGGACGGAGTCAGCAGCCTGTGGTGCAACCTGCACGGCCATCGCCATCCCGTGTTGGATGCCGCGATCCGCCAGCAGCTGGAAAAAGTGGCGCACACAACATTGCTGGGCGCGTCCAACAGCACAACCATCAAACTCGCAAAACGCCTCGTCGACCTGACACCTCATCCATTGAACCATGTCTTCTTCTCGGACAGCGGCGCCACGGCCGTCGAGGTGGCACTGAAAATGGCGTTCCAGTACTGGCGCCAATGCAACCCGCCTCGCCCTGAAAAAAATCGATTCGTCGCGCTGACGGGCGCCTACCATGGTGACACGCTGGGGGACGTGAGTGTCGGCGGCGTCGAACAGTACCGCCGCATGTTCGGACCGCTGTTGTTCGACGTCCTGCGCGTGCCGGCGCCGGACGTCAGTCGGCTCCCACCCGGCGTCGGAGCAGCGGACGCAGCGGCGCATTGCCTGAAGGACGTGGAAGACGTGCTGCGCGAGCATCACCGGTCGCTGGCAGCCTTCGTCATGGAACCGCTGATCCAGGGAGCGGCCGGCATCGTCATGCAGCCCGACGGTTATTTGTGCGGCGTTCGCGAATTGACCCGGCAGTACAACTGCTTGATGATTGCCGACGAAGTCGCGGTCGGCATGGGCAGAACCGGCACGTTGCTGGCGTGCCAGCAAGAACACGTCGTACCCGACCTTCTCTGCCTGGCAAAAGGTTTAACCGGCGGTTACCTGCCGCTGGCGGCGACCCTTACGTCGGATGCGGTCTACGAAGCATTCCTCGGGCCGCACTCGGAAGGCAGGACGTTTTTCCATGGACACACCTACGGCGGAAACCCCTTGGCCGCCGCCGTGGCGCTGGCGACACTGGATGTGTTGCAGCAGGAGAAATCGCTCGAAAGCCTGCCGTCCAAAACTGATCGACTCGGCAAACACATGGAGCGTCTTGCACAACACGGCCACGTTCGCGATGCACGGTGCCGCGGCCTGATCGGTCGTGTGGAACTCGTTAAAGACAAGCGCAGCGACATTCCCTATGATGCGTCGCTGCGGATGGGTGCGAAGGTGTGCCGCGCGGCGCTCGACTACGGTGTGTGGCTCCGCCCCTTGGGCGACGTGATCGTGGTAATGCCGCCGCTCGTCGTGAGTATGGATCAGCTCGACCGCATCATGCAAACCGTTGCCCGCGCCATAGACCGTGTGACCCGTGACGACGCCCGTGACTGTTGATAAGGTCGCTGGTGGACTTCGTTTTCTGCTGTTGCAGGTGCGCAACTCCGGTGATCCGATGCGCGACCACGAGGTCCGCTGTTTCGCGCGTGCCCTGCACTGCGGGATCGATCAGATTCGCGACTTTGATCTGTTGTCCGGCGTGCCCACGACGCGGCGCGTCGACACGTGCGATCTCGTGCTGTTGGGAGGCAGCGGCCATTATTCCGCGACCGCAGATGAACCATGGCTGCACAGAAGCCTGACCATTCTCCGGGAACTCGCCGACCGCGGCAAACCACTGTTCGCGTCGTGCTGGGGGTTTCAGGCAATGGCTCGCGCGCTGGGGGGCCGCGTCATCCGGGATCCGGCGAACGCCGAACTCGGAACACTGCCGCTGCGGCTTACCGCCGCCGGCTTGAGAGACCCGATCTTCGGCCCTCTCGGCGCGACTTTTCGGGGACAATGCGGCCACGAGGACCACGTCGTGGAACTGCCGGCCGGCGCCGTGCTGCTGGCATCAAGTGACAAAGTGATCAACCAGGCCTACCGTCTGCAGGATCTTCCTATCTACTGCACGCAGTTTCATCCGGAGCTGCGACGCGACGATCTGCTGGCGCGGGTTCGCACGTATCCGGAATATATCGAGAAAATCGCCGGCATTCCGTTGCAGGCTTTCGTCCATCGCTGCGCGGACACTCCCCAGTCGGAAAGCCTCCTGTTGCGGTTCGTACACCACGTGTTCGGCAGCTGAGCCGACGAGTTCCTCTGGCCGGCTGGCCAGCCGTCGCGCTGTGGGCGGACCGGATGCGCGAAGAGGTACGTGTAATCCTCGGCCGTAAATATATTCCCGACCGCATGTTACGCGATGTCGCACCCCCCGATTGGGGATGCGGTATCTCGGCTTTCCATTTGCAACCGCGGCGGAAGCGACATAAAATGCGGCTAATTCTTTTCTTTGCCCGTCGCCTGCTCATCGGTCTGATGGTTGATTCTATCGTGCGGCGGCCCACGAGCCCACAGGGAATCTCCGATGCGATCATTCGAGCACGTAGCCCAGGAGACCGTACAGCTTGTGCCCAGCAGCCAACCGTGTTGCGTGGCACGCACCGAATCGCTCGGCAGGGTACTGGAGTTGCTCAAACAGCACAGTCACAGCGGCGTGCTGGTGTGCGACGACAGAGTTTTGGCCGGAATTTTTACCGAACGCGACGCGTTGAAAGTGATGACACGGCAGGCCGATCTGGGGGACGCGGTCGAGCGGCATATGACGACTTTGCCGTCCACGCTGACGCCATCCAGCACGATCGGCGAAGCCATGTTCAAGATGGCCCGAGGAGGGTTTCGCAGATTGCCGATCGTCGACGACCGGCATCGGCCGTTGGCCGTCATCGACATGGCGGCCCTCGTGCACTACGTTGACGGGTACTTCCCCGGCGCCGTATATAATCTTCCCCCCAAGGCTATGCTCTGCACTCCCGAGCGGGCCGGCGCGTGATTGCAAGGTGGTGGCAACGACCGGACAGGTAGGGGTTTGTCGGGCGCATGAACTGCCGTGGGTTCTCAAGTGAGGAAACGGTGATGAGCTTTGAAACGGTCGGCCGACCGATGGAAATTCTTCTTGTGGAGGACAGCCTGGTCGACGCCCGGTTGACGATTGAAGCACTCAAGCGGGGTGACGTGAAACATCGCCTAACGCTGGTTCGCGACGGCAAGGAAGCATTAGCGTTTCTGCGTCGTGAAGGATCGTTCGCTCGGGCTCCGCGTCCGGATCTGATCCTGCTGGACCTCTGTCTGCCGGGCATGGACGGCCGGGAGGTCCTTGAACAGATCAAGCAAGACGATGCGCTTCAACGTATCCCCGTCGTGATCCAGACCGCCTCGGACGCTCAGGAAGACATGTTGAGAAGCGAGCAGCTGCGCGTCGACGGTTACGTCATCAAGCCGATCGACATGGAAAAATTCATATTGCTCGTTCACCGGCTGCGGAAGTTCTGGCACGCGGATGTCATTCTGCCGGCGTCCAATTGAGCCGGTGCCCATGGTCGCGCGGGCTGTCGACCGTTAGAATACAACCCCCTTCGAGTTCCAGGGCAGCGGCCGGATATGTATCGCGTCACGCGTGAGATCGATTTCTGTTACGGGCATCGTCTACTCGACTATGAAGGAAAGTGCCGCTATCTTCATGGCCATAATGGCCGAGCGGTCATCGTTGTGGAAGCCGCCGAATTGGATCGGCGGGGAATGGTGCTCGATTTCTCCGATATCAAACGGTCGGTGAGCACCTGGATTGACGAGAATCTGGATCACCGCATGATCCTGCGACGAGACGACCCGGTGGTCGAGATGCTTCGGGACCTGGGAGAGCCCCTGTATCTGTTGGACGACAACCCGACGGCCGAAAACATTGCCCGGTTGATCTTCGACATGACGGCCAGTCAGGGCTTTCCCGTTATCGAAACGCGGTTGTGGGAAACGCCGCGCTGCTACGCCACCTACCGCGTTGATCGCGGATGAGCCGCGACCGGGTGTCTGGTGAAGACGCTCGCAGCCGACCCCGGCGCTAATAAGCTGGCACGCGATGGCGCGCAAAAAAAAGGCAGTCCGGGTGGCTCATGTGGCCAACTCCGGACTGCGTCCCCCCTGGAATTCGACAATCGGGCATCGCCCGAAGGTGTGATCGAGTGCCGGCGACCGGACCTGTGGGGCGAGCATGTCCCATATCGACCCCCACGCGGCGGCCAGTTCACAAACTTTGCCAATTATGTCGGATGTTCCTGCCAGCCCGGCAGGGACCTGCTTTCTGCCGACTTCGACTCATCAACTTTTTCCATCGCGCCGATTCTGAGGGTAGGGAGGAATTTTCCGGCGGCTGACGAGGCAAGCCCGATCTCTGTCGTTGGCCTCCGCAAACGATCGACTCAAACCGCAATCGAGGCGTCGGATGCTGCGAGCGTTCCCAATTCTCCGCCTGCCGCTGTTCTGGGGCGGACTGCTGTTTCTGGTGTTCTATGCCCTCATTGACCAGGGTGTTCTGGGCGGCGGTTTTGTCCAGAGGTACTTTGCCAGTCACCCGGTCGAGTATCTGGCGACCGCGTTGTTCTTCGTTGGCCTATCGGCGCTGGGCATCAAGATCCTGGAGCTGGTCGTTCAGCGTCTGAATCTGGCCCGCGTCACGCTCGGGCCGATACCTCCCGACGGCCAGTCGGCACTCGAAGCAAATACGCTGCTGGAGGATCTCGGTCGATTCCCCGATGCCTGGCAATACGGTTACCTGCCGGCCCGCCTGCGGGATGCGTTGCAGTTCGTGCGCCGCCGCGGATCGGCCGACGCCCTGTTGCCTCACTTGAGGCACCTGGCCGAAGCCGATGCGGAGCGGATGCACATCAGCTACGCGCTGGTTCGGATTATCGTGTGGGCGATCCCGATCCTCGGATTTCTGGGGACGGTCATTGGAATCACGCTCGCCGTGGCCAAGCTTTCGCCGGAGGCATTGGAGCAATCGCTGTCGGAAGTTACCACCGGACTGGGCGTCGCGTTCGATACGACGGCCCTGGCTTTGGGCCTGTCGATGATCCTGATGTTTGCCAAGTTCTTCGTGGAACGCATGGAGCTGGGGTTATTGGAGAGCGCCGATCGGCGAACCACTGACGAACTGGTGGGCCGTTTCCACGAGCTCGGCACAAACACGGATCCCCAGATCGCCTACATGCAGCGGTTGACCGAACGAGTGATTCATTCCAGCGAACAGCTGGTGAAGCGGCAGGTCAAACTTTGGAAGGGAACGGTCGACGACGCGCAGCAGCGCTGGAACCAGTGGAGCACCCGTGCGGGTGAAGACATGCAGCAGGCTTTAGCTAACGCCATGGCACGCTCCCTGGAGCAGCACGCCGAACGCCTAGTGGAGGCCGAAGAGGCCCTGGCCGCGCGAAGCCAGGCACAATTGGCGAAGCTGGCCGGAAGTCTGGAGCAGAGTGTGAAGGGATCGGTCCAACTGCAAGCGGAACTTGTTCGTCAGGGCGAGGTGTTGCGGCAGATTGTCGGTGCGACGGCGCACCTGAACCAGCTTGAATCGGCGCTGAACAAGAATTTGGCCGCCCTCTCTGGAGCGCGGAACTTCGAGGAAACCGTGACCAGCCTGGCCGCCGCTATCCAGCTTCTCAGCACGCGGCTCGGCCAGAGCCATCCGGTGCCCGTTCGCTTGCCCGCGCACGACGCCCAGACGCATGCGGCATGAAACGCTCCCGCGCTGATTCCGAGGACGTCAGTCTGTTTCCGTTCCTGGCCGTGCTGGTCTGTACGATGGGATCGCTCATCGTGCTTTTGTTCGTGGTGGCCCGGCAGGCCAGATTGCAGGCCGCCAGTGCCTTGACGCCCACATCGACCCCTCCCGATTCGGAGCGGCACGCGCAGCTCGCCGCGCTGCGAACCCTGCACGACCGGCTGAACCAACGTTTGGAACGTGACCAGAAGATACTGCGCCACCTGGAAGCCCGCATTCGTGATCTGCGCGAAAAGTTGCAATCGCTCAAGCAGGCGGCGCGGGATTTGACGCAAGCCGGCGCGTCGTCCGACGAACAGCTTGCCCGCGATCGACAAGAACTGGAACGGATCCATACCCTGATCGCCGAAGCGGAAACCGACCTCAAACGGCTCCAGCAGCAGGCCCGTTCTCGTAAACCATCCTACGCGATCGTTCCCTTCCAGGGCAGCCACCGCACATTTCGGCAACCCGTCTATGTGGAATGTCAGGCCGACCGCGTCGTCCTGCAACCCGAAGGGGTGGTGCTGGTCCGCGCGGATTTTGAGGGGCCTCTGGATCCCGGCAACCCCCTGGCCGCGGCGATCCGCGCGGCTGCGCAATACTATGCCGAACGCCAGCGGTCGATCGGCGGCGCATCGTCTCCAAGCCAAACCACCGAGGCTTATCCCCTTCTGATCGTTCGGCCGGGAGGCATCGTAGCCTATTACAAGGCGCGCGAGGCGCTGGCTTCATGGGAAGGCCAATTCGGTTACGAACCGGTCGCCGAAGATTGGGATCTGAAGTATGCCACCGCGGACCCGCAGTTGGCGCGTCGTGAGCAGCAGGCCATCGAAGAGGCTCGCCTGCGCCGCGCGCGGCTGGCTGTGGCGGCCCCCAGCCAGTTTGGGGGCCTGCAGACGCCGGCACGCGCCGACGGGCAGGGACTGAATTTCCAACGCTTTGAGGACGACGTCCCCGCCGGCGGACGCCCGCCGCAGGGGCCGCTCGCGAGTGGAACCCGGCAACAAGCGGTCGCGTCGGAAGGCACTGAAGCGGAACCGGACTCCGCCCCGTCCGGTGCGGCAGAAGCGGGCTCGGGTCCCGCCGCCGAGCCGCCACCCAACGCGCAAACCATTCCCATCGGTCGCGCCCCGTCGACGGCGGGCCCCAGCAGCCTGGCGGCCCAGCGCGGTTCCAATTGGGCGCTTCCGCAGCGGGGGCGGCGAGGCGTGCCGCTGCAGCGGCCCGTGCGCATCGTGGTCCGTAGGGATCGGCTTGTGATCCTGAGCGACGATGCGCCGCGCGGATCGATACCGCACGGGCGGGTGGTATCGGCCAGCGCCGGTACCGAAAAAACCGTCGACGCGCTGGTCGGCGCGCTCAACGAACACGTCAAGTCCTGGGGGATTGCCGGCAAGGCAATGTATTGGCGGCCGGTGCTGAAACTGCACGTGACCCCCGAAGGCGAATCGCTCGCGCGGCATCTCGAGCAGGCGCTGGCCGGCAGCGGACTGAAGGCCGTAAGGGCTCCGGGCCACGAGGAACCTCTACCGCACTCGGGACACTGATCGTCGAGGCAGCAATCGCGATGTCAACGGTCCAATCCTCGTACGACGACATGCCGGGACATGATTCGTTCCTGGACATCGTCGGCAATATGGTCGGAATTCTCATTATCCTGGTGCTCGCCGTAGGCGTACGTGCCGGGCGCACCGCAGCCGAGCGCGACCAGCATCTTTCCACCGAAAGCCCCGGCCGGGCCGCGGCGGAAAGGTCCGAAACCGCGTCGCTGATTGGTAATCTTGCCCGTTTGCGCCGGCGATGGTTCGCCATGCGCCGGGAGGTGGCCGATCGCGCGGCCGAACGCGACGAGTGGGAAACCGTCCTGATGGCAGTGGAGCAAGAACTCGCCAAGCGGCGCCAGGAACTCGATGGGCGGGCCCAATACGAGTACGACCTGCAGCGGAAACTGGCGACCGCGCAGCAGCACCTGGACCAGCTGGTCGATTGGCAGATTTCACTCGAATCCTCACCGCCGGATACTGAGAAGATTGAGAGCCGGCCTACGCCCTTGGGAAAGGCGGTTGAGGGTCGCGAGCTGCATTTTCGACTGCTCGGTGGACGCGTCGCGCCTATTCCGCTCGAGCCGTTGCTCATACAGTTGCGCGGGCAGGCTCAACGGCAGTTGTCGAAACTTCACCACCAATCGCACTGGATCGATACGGTCGGCCCGGTCGGAGGTTTTCGTCTGCGCTATGCGTTGCAGCGCGTGGACCTCTCGGCGGCTCCCACCGCGGGACGCACCGCCGGATCCTCAGGCAGTGTCGTGCAATTGGCGCGCTGGCAACTGATACCGGCCTCCCCGGAGATGGGCGAACCGGTGGAATCGGCGATCAGGGACGGTTCCAGGCTGAGACGTCTGTTGGCTGCCCACGGTCAACAACGCATCACGTTGACCGTGTGGACCTATCCGGACAGCTTCGCGGAACTACAGACGCTGAAAGAATACCTCCATGCCAATGGTTACGCTGTTGCCATCCGACCACTGCCGCGCGACGTGCCGATCGGCGGGTCGCCACACGGTTCCCGCTCCGTCGCACAGTAGTTTTGGGCGGTCGCCATGATATTCGGTGCGGCCACACGATAGCGATTTCCGACGGGTCCGGTAAACCGTCGTCCGCCGAAGGTCCGCGCCGTCACCCGGAGGCGACACCGCGGAGCGCCTTTAATGCCTGTTTTTCGACGCGGAGTTCGGAGGATCACGATCAGCCGCGGACGCGCGTGGTTCACGAACACTGCGCCACACAAGGAGTCCCGCACCGCATACGAGCAGGCTGTCTGCCACGTTGAAGTTCGGCCACCGCAAACGGTCGCTGGCCTGGACCAACACGAAGTCCCGCACCGCATACACGGGCTGTCCGGCGCGGCCGGGGACATTCCACTCAAGTCCGTGCAGACCGAGCCGGTCATAGAGGTTCCCGAGCACGCCAGCCATGATCATGGCGAGCGCCACGCACAGCACGCGATCCGAAGCCGCTCCGGCCCAGAACAGCCAGACCGGTATGGCCACGGCAGCCACGACGGACAGCACGGCATACAACGCCACGAGTCCTTGGCCGACGCCGAACAGGGCGCCCTCGTTGAGGCTTTTCTGGAGTCCCACGTACCCTTCCCACAGCCACAGCACCCCGCCGTGGGAAGGAAGCTGCTGGAACGTCCAATGCTTCGTGGCCAGATCGGCGGACAAACCTCCCGCCGCGATCAGCAGGAAGAGTGCCACGCGGCGGAGAGGCACACGGGCTTCTTGAGTGTGTCCGGGCCGCATGGATCCGATTCCGTCCTCGGGCCGTCGGCGGGCCGGCAGCAGTCGCTATCCGGTACCGCCACGTCGTGCGGCATATGGGGTTCTCGCGACAACGCTTCGAAGCGGTATCAAAACGCCCTGTCATGTCTCCACGACCGGAAAATGTCACCGAACAATCAGGTTCTGATACCGGCTCTAGTGTTTTTCCAGTGCTTGAGCGCATTTGACGCACAAGGGCGTGAACGGAATGACGTTCAGGCGCGTCTTGGGGATCACGTGGCCGCACTCGGTGCATTTGCCGTACTCGTTGTCTTCAATGCGCTCCAGGGCCTGTTCGATGGCGTCCAGCGTATCCTTGTCGCTTTCCATCAGCCGCAGCGTCATCTCCTGCTCAAAATTGTCGCTGCCGAGTTCGGCCATATGGATCGGCATACTCGACAAGTCGCCGCTGGATTCCGATCGCGTCTTGTGCAACGCGGCGTCTGCCATGCCCGATACGTCGCCCAGCAGTCTGGCTCGCAATGCCAGCAGACGCTCCTTGTAAACCTTTTGATCAGCGCTTTTCATCTCGGTGCTCCGCGTACAAACGCTACGCCGCAAGCGGCTAATTTGGGTAGAGACTCATCATTATAACTGGGGTGTCAAGCCAGTGTCAATCTGCCGGCCGCGTGGTTTACGACGACAAACGGGAGCCACTCCCGGCACTTTTTTTATTCGTCCGTCGAACCAGCCGCGATAGCGCGAGGTCGCAGGAGATGCACCAACGCGCGATGAAGCCCCTGCTGTTGGGTCACGTAATCCCCCGGCGGAGCCGGGGGCTGAATCGCATCGTGTCGTTTGCGCGTCGTGATTCGGGGAACGCTTGAGACGGCGTTTTCTGCTTGGACAGCGCCACGTTGGGCGAAAGACCTGCGAAAATCGTTCCCCGAAGCGTCTCAGCGAGGGATGCTCCTCAAGTTGGTCCCTCGCTTACGCTTTCGGGTTTCGTTAGTCCGGATGATTCATGAACCAGCCAGCATTCTTCAAAACGTGGGTCTTGCAAGGGAGCACCGATCAGATCGACACTCCGTCCAAACGCGATCGATTCCGACGCCTTTGTCTTGGCGAAAGGCTAAAAATGCGTGGGTGTGACCGATCAAAAGCGATCTGAAGAGCTGACGTAGCATCGATCCGTCCTCCCCGGCGCGAGACAACGGCCCGGCGCGAGACAACGGACGCGCATGGCCTTGGCGTATTCCGCCACGGCCCAATCATCGCGCGGTGTAGCGAATTTGTCGCCGTAAGTCAAGACAAAGCCGCGGGAATGGTCGGCTGCCGCGACGCGTGAAACGGTCCGGGGCTCGGCCAACACCGGCCGCCACGTGGCTTGATGCTAATGGTACGCTGCCGTAGACTAAGCAAGGTGATTCTCACGGGTTATGTCCTGCCCTTCACGAGTTTTTGTACGTGGCCATCTCGGGCGGTTCTTCGGCACCTCGATCATCTCGTCCCACCCGGAGATCGCCCGTGACTACGGACGCCGTTTTTCAACGATGTATCTGGCCGACATGCGCAGCCACGTACGCGCTGGGCGAGGCGCGCGTGGCGTGTGCCGAGTGTGGCGGCTTGCTGGACGTGGCGTACGACTGGGAGCGGCTGGAACCGCCTGGCTCGTGGGACTTCGTGGAAAAAAAGTGGGGCCGTCGCACCGAGCCCCTTTGCTTCAGTGGCGTCTGGCGTTTCCGTGAATTGCTGCCGTTCGCCGAGCCGCGGCACGTGGTCACCATCGGCGAAGGCCAGACGCTGCTGCACAAGTCCGACGGCGTGGCGGATTACATCGGTGTGCAACGCGGGAGGCTGTACCTGCAGTACGAAGGCCTGAATCCTTCCGGCAGCTTCAAAGACAACGGCATGACGGCCGCGTTCACGCACGCGCGAGCTATCGGCGCATCGCGTGCCGCCTGCGCGTCCACGGGCAACACCAGCGCGTCGCTCGCCGTATATTGCTCGGTAACCAAACACATGCAGGCCGTGATCTTCATTGGATCAGGCAAGATCGCATTCGGCAAACTCTCCCAGGCTCTCGACTACGGAGCGCTGACGGTGCAGATCGCCGGAGACTTCGACGACGCCATGCAACGTGTCAGAGAAGCGGCCGAAGCGCTGAACATTTATCTGGTCAACAGCGTCAATCCCTTCCGCCTGGAAGGACAGAAGACGATCATGTATCGCGTCCTGGAGGCCCTGCAATGGGAAGTGCCCGACTGGATTGTCGTCCCCGGTGGAAACCTCGGCAACTCCAGCGCCTTCGGCAAGGCATTCGCCGAACTCAAGGCGCTGGGACTGATCGATCGCGTCCCTCGTCTGGCCGTGATCAATGCGGCGGGTGCCAACACGTTGTTCGAGCTGTACGAAACCATCGGGCTGCGCTGGAATCACGGGCAGCCCGGCGGCCACAACGACGAGGTGCGGGCATTCTACGATCACATGAACGAGCAGGGGCACCGCGCGGAAACGATCGCCAGTGCCATCGAGATCAACCGCCCCGTGAACCTGGCCAAGTGTCTCCGGGCGCTGGAAATCTGCCAGGGCGTGGTGCGGGAAGTCACCGACCAGGAAATCCTGGATGCCAAGGCCCAGGTCGGCGCGGGGGGACTCGGCTGCGAGCCTGCCTCCGGGGCCAGCGTGGCCGGCGCGAAACGTCTCCGCGAAGAAGGCATCATCGGACGGGACGAACGTGTCGTGTGCGTGCTGACAGGGCATCAACTCAAGGATCCGACGGCAACCGTGGCCTACCATACGACCGACCAGGATGAATTCAATCGGGTGCTGGCCAGCCGGGGCGTGCGCAGGGCGACGTATGCCAACCGCGCGGTCGCCGTGCCCAACGAGCTGGACGACATCATCAAGGCGATCCAACTCTACAGCCGCACATCGTAGGGCGCACGGGCATGACTTCGCATCGCATCGCCATTCATGGAGCCGCCGGCAGGATGGGGCAACGGGTCATCGCTCTGGCGGCCGCGGACGCCGATTTCGTTGTCGCCGCAGCATTGGAACGGAGCGGACACCCGGAGCTGAACACGGATGCCGGCGTGCTGGCGGGCATCAAACCGCTCGACGTGCCTCTGGCCAGCCGGCTGGAAACTTCCGTCGACGCCGTGATTGATTTTTCGCTTCCCGAAGCGACGGCAGCCGTCCTCGACACATGCCTCGAGCGCCGGTTGCCTCTGGTCATCGCCACCACGGGCCTCAGCCAGACAATCGAGCGAAGACTGGTCGACGCCGCAACACAGATTCCGGTGGTGTGGGCTGCCAATATGAGTCTGGCCGTCAACCTTCTGATGAAACTGACGGAAATCGCCGCCCGGGCGCTGCGCGACCATTCATCGGGTGTGGATGTCGAGATTGTCGAGCGCCACCATCGTTTCAAGCAAGATGCACCCAGCGGCACGGCGTTGAGATTCGGAGAGATTGTCCGCGGCATTATGGGACAAGTCCGCGAACAACACGGAAGGCACGGAAGGCCCGGACCAAGGCCGGCAGGCGAAATCGGCTACCATGCGCTCCGCGTGGGCGACGACCCGGGACAGCACACCATCGTATTCGGCCTGCTCGGTGAAACGATCGAATTGCGCGTGGCTGCCACGAGTCGGGACTGCTACGCCGCGGGGGCGCTGCAGGCCGCACGATTTGTCGTTGGCCGGCCGCCGGGTTTGTACCGCATGTCGGATGTGCTGGCTCTGACTGCCGACCTTTAAGCCCGCTCTGGTTGCCATGGCCAAGTGCGAAGAAGGTTACCTCTGCGACGTCTGCGGCCAAGACGTGGAACAGATCACCGACAGCGATCTGTACCTGCGTTTTGTCATTGGCATGGTCGATCCGGAGGTGCTGCACACCGCCCCCGAACGGCACATCCGCTGCAATCCGGCATTGGCCCAGTTCATCGTGGACGATGAGTTCCCGCCCGTCGTCGTCAGCGGTCCGTTGGACAAACACGGCATGGATCCGCAGTTCGTCACGGCCCGCGAAACCCTCGTCACGCGCGGCTGGCGGCGTCTGCGTCGCGTGGCGGGCCAGGAACTGCCCATCACGGCCTATCCCCTGCCGGAAGTGATCGCCGCGCTGGAAGAGAAGCACGGCTGACGCGCTGCTTGGAGCCATCGGCTTTTCCGTGCGGTCGTCCTGTTCAGACGGCGCGGACCGCCTCGGGCCCACGGTGTGCGTGCTTGGGGACGGCGGTTGGCCTCCGGCAACGTCCGCAAGCGACATTGTCTTCGCCGGCGCGGAGCCTACTGCCCATGTCGCGCGTCGGCCATCCCGCGTGCGACATGCACGCGGGCCACGATGAACGTGCCCGCCACAAAGAAGACGAGGATGCTTACGATGGCATACCGCGCGCTGCCGGTCAATTGGATCATCAATCCAAAAGTGAAGGTACCCAGAAAACTGGTTGCCTTGCCGGACAGATTGAAGAAACCAAAGAATTCGGCCGCATGCGAACGCGGTGTCATCACGCCCATCATGGAGCGGCTCACCGACTGCGTTCCTCCCATCACCAGCGCGAGCACCACCGCCAGTATCCAGAACTGTACCGCCGCCTCGACAAAGTAGGCCGTGATCAACAGAGCGATCCAGATGCTGAGGCATACCATCAAGGCCGGTTTCTTCTCCCATCGGTCGGCAGCCCAACCGACAATTAGCGCTCCCGGCAAGGCCACGAATTGCACCATCAGAATGACGCCGATCAACTCGTCGGTGGAAAACTGCAGTTCCATCAGTGCGAATGTCGAAGCCTGGCTGATGACCGTTTGGATGCCGTCGTTGTAGAACAGAAACCCCAACAGAAAGATCGCCAGTGTGCGGTAGGCGCGCAGGTTGCGCAGCGTAGAAGCCACCTCGCGCACGGCTTTCCGCACGGCCCGAGTCCACCGCACGGGTTCCAGGGGTCGTGGCCGCCGATCTTTCAGTACCCACAGCGCGGGCAGGGAAAACAAGCCCCACCACAGCCCCATCAACACCAGCCCCGCGCGCACGCGGTGGGACATGGCGTCGAGTCCCAACCGGTCGCCCTGCCGGAGGAGCACGACCGCCAGTACCAAGGCCAGGGCGCCCCCCAGGTACCCCAGACCGTAACCCCACGCCGACACGCGGTTCATCGCCTGTTCGCTCGCGATGTCGGGTAGGAAGCCGTTGTAAAATCCGAGCGACAATTCAAACAGAAGCGCTGTGGTGACAAACAGGGCGACGACCACCCAGGGATACTCCGGCGGACACAACCCGATGGCGATTGCCGCCCCGGCCCCGCCCAACGCCGTAATGGCCAGCCATCGACGCTTGCCTGCCTGCGCATCCGCCAGGGCACCCAGTATGGGAGACAGCAACGCCGCCACCAGCATCGAGATCGAAATGCCCCAGGCCCACACGATGGGCCCTAAATTGCCATAACGGCTTTCGGGAAAAACAACGTTCTCCATGTACGCGACCAGCAATGTGATGGACAACGTCGAAAAGGCGCTGTTGGCCCAGTCGTAGGTAGCCCAAGCGAACACCTCGCCCTTCGAAGCGACTTCAGAAGGCAGATCGGGTGCAACAGCGGACATGCCCGCAAGTTGTACACACTCGGCGCGCGTCAGGATACGGCACTCGTCGAAACAGGTCGGATCGGTCCGTTCCTAACATGGCACAAGCCCACAACCAAAGACGCAATAAGCAGACAGGGCTGGCCCTCCCATGGCGAGGACCAGCCCTGGCGTGCGGTACTGTTGGCCCGTTGCGACGGACCCTGAACGGCGCCGCTGGCCGTTTTCTCCGTTATTGCACGGAGCTGTTGTCGAAACCGGCCTGGGCCAGTGCGTCCACGGCCGCGTCTCCGTTGAACTGTTTCTCGTCCACTTGAACTTTAGCGGTCTTGCTTTCGAAATCGACCTCGACATCCGTTACACCCGGTAACGCCACCAGTGCTTTCCGCACTGCTGGTGGACATCCTACCGGTCACGTCATGCCGGGGACGCTGATGGCCACGGTTGTTATTTCGTCGGCCGAAGCGGCGGCGGCATCGCCATTGGTCGCGGGCGCCGCAGAATCGGTCGCCTGCGAACATCCGAGCGCAGCAATCATCACGGCGCCCGCCATTGGGAAGCGGTGCATGTTGGTTCTCCAGGAGGTAAAGGGCGTTCCGAAAAACGAGCGAAATTCCCGCTCTGGGGAATTCCGCTGTTATTATCGCGGAATTGTCCTGCGAAGGACAGTGCTCGGTGTGCTCGAGCGGCTGATCGATGAACCGGCCAGCATTCTGCGGAACGTGCATCCAGAAAGGCAGCTACGTCTATCTTGCCCGAGACACCGCGCACAGTCAGCCGGAACGCGCCAGCGTCCGGTTGGTGCGCCGCTTCCAGAAACCGTGGGCCAGCGCCCTTCGGTTGGTGAATCATCCGCGCAAGTGCGACGGCGAAGGGCAGCCGGCACGCGGTGGCATCCGGTTCTGGCGGGCCTGCGAACCGGCGGCACCGGGCACCCGGATCATGGAACCGGTGGCCACCGTCCTGCGGAGGATGTGCCGGCCGGGCGTTGGCCCATTCCGGTCAACTACCGGGCGTTGCCGGCCGGATGATCGATCTCGACGGCGTCCGACGCTTCCCTGGCCATTTCGCGAATTTCTTCGCTGATTTTCATCGAGCAATACTTCGGTCCGCACATGCTGCAAAAGTGCGCGCTCTTGAATGTTTCCTGGGGCAGCGTTTCGTCGTGATATCGCTGCGCGGTCTCCGGGTCGAGCGACAAACGAAATTGTTCGTTCCAATCGAATTCGAAACGTGCCTTGCTAAGCGCGTTGTCGCGGGCCTGGGCGTGCGGCCGGCCGCGGGCCAGGTCTGCCGCATGAGCGGCGATCTTGTAGGCGATGACCCCCTGCTTGACGTCGTCGCGTTCGGGCAGCCCCAGATGTTCCTTGGGCGTGACGTAGCACAGCATAGCGGCGCCACTCCAGCCAGCCAGCGCCGCGCCAATACAGCTGGTGATGTGATCGTAGCCTGGGGCGATATCGGTGACGAGCGGTCCCAGAACATAGAACGGCGCCCCTCCACACGCGGCGATCTGTCGCCGAACGTTCATGTCAATCTGATGCATGGGAATGTGCCCGGGACCCTCCACCATGACCTGAGTCCCGCGCTCCTGCCCGCGCCGTGTGAGTTCACCCAAGACGTCCAGTTCCGCGAATTGGGCTTGATCGCTGGCATCGGCGATGGAGCCCGGCCGCAGCCCGTCCCCCAGACTCCATGTCACATCGTACTGACGCATGATGTCGCACAAGTCATCAAAATGATCGTACAGCGGATTCTGCCGGCGATGGACCATCATCCATTTGGCGATCAACGAGCCGCCCCGGCTGACAATCCCGGTCACGCGATTCATGGTCAGCGGCAGATGTTCCCGCAAGACGCCGCAGTGGACGGTCATGTAGTCCACTCCCTGGCGGGCCTGGTGGTCGACCATGTCCAGGAAGTCTTGCGGTTTCATCGATTCGATGTCTCCGCCCAGCTCTTCCAACATCTGGTAGATGGGAACCGTGCCAATCGGCACGGTGGACGCGTCGATGATGGCGCGGCGGATGGCATCGATGTCCTTGCCGGTGGAGAGATCCATCACGGTATCCGCGCCGTAGTGCACGGCGGTATGCAGTTTTTCCAGCTCTTCCTCTCTGCTGCTGGTAACCGCGGAGTTGCCGATGTTGGCGTTGATCTTGCAGCGGGCGGCGACGCCGATGCCCATCGGTTCGAGATGCTTTTGCAGGTGGACACGGTTGGCCGGGACGACCATCCGTCCTTCGGCAACTTCGCGGCGAATGGTTTCCGGGGAAAGCTGTTCGCGTTCGGCTACGAACGCCATCGCCGCGGTAATCTCACCGGCGCGGGCACGTTCTAACTGAGTGATGTGCGAGGACATATGGGCTTCCTCCCTGAACGGATCGAGTTGGGGGTAGCCGCCCGTTTACCGGTGCGAACCACGCGACAGCCACCCAGGCTGCATCGTATCGCGCGATGGACATTTGTCAATCGATCGCCCGCCGCCCGGCCGATGTCAATCGCGCTCGTATCCCAAGTTAGCGCTGAGCCACCGTTCCACCTCGTGGACCGCCATGTTCTTTCGGCTTGCGTAGCTGGCGACCTGATCTTTGAGGATGCGGTCGACGGCGAAGTAACGGGCATGAGGATGGGCAAAGTACAGGCCGCTGATGGATGCCGCGGGCCACATGGCAAACGTTTCGGTGAGCTTGATTCCGGTCGCCTGTTCCACGCCCAGCACGTCGAACAGGATGCTTTTCTCCGTGTGATCAGGACACGCGGGATAACCAGCGGCGGGACGAATGCCGCGATACTTTTCCGCAATCAGATCTGCGTGCGTGAACTTCTCTTCGCGGCCGTAGCCCCAATCGTGCCGCGCCCGCGCGTGCAGCCATTCGGCCAGCGCTTCCGCAAGCCGATCGGCCAGCGCCTTGGCCATGATCGACCGGTAGTCGTCTCCTTCGGATTCGAATCGCGCCGCCAGTTCGTCACAGCCTTCGCCGGCGGTCACGGCAAACAGTCCGAGGTAGTCGGGATGACCGGAACGCTCCGGCGCCACAAAGTCGGCCAAGGCATAAAAGACCTCCTGGCCCCGGCGACGCCATTGCTGACGCAGCGTATGGAATCGCGCCGCCTCGGATGACCGCGACTCGTCGCGATACAGGATAAGATCGTCGCCCGCGGAAGCCGCGGGCCAGAACCCGTATACCGCGTGTGCAGCGATCCATCGGTGGCGTATGATTTCGTCCAGCATCTGCTGCGCGTCCGCATAGAGCCGTCGGGCCTCGTCCCCTAACCGCGGGTGCTGGAGGATTCCCGGAAACTTTCCCTTGAGTTCCCAGGCCTGGAAGAACGGAGACCAGTCGATGTAGGAGACCAGGTCCGTCAGCGCAACGTTGCGCAGCACGCGCCGGCCCAGAAACGCGGGATGCTGGGTCGCCACCTGAGACCAGTCCGTGGCGAACCTTTCGGCGCAGGCCCGATCGTAGGGCACCAGAGAGGCAACACTGCGTTTCTCGTGGGACGCGACCAGTTGCTCCTGAAGGCGGCGGTTTTCTTCTTCCAGCAGCGGGCGCGCCTGACGCGAGCGCAGACGTTCCACGACGTCGACCGACCGCGAGGCGTCCAGCACGTGGATCGTGGCCCGCGGATAGGCGGGGGCGATCTTCACCGCGGTGTGCCGCGCACTGGTCGTCGCGCCGCCTATTAGAAGTGGGACGCTGAAGTCCTGCCGCGCCATCTCCCTGGCCACGTGGACCATCTCCTCGAGGCTGGGCGTGATCAGGCCGCTGAGCCCGATGATATCCGCTTTGTGGGAGACGGCCGCCTCGAGGATCTTCTCGCAAGGCACCATCACTCCCAGATCAATGACCTCGAAATCGTTGCAACGCAGCACCACGCCCACAATGTTCTTGCCGATGTCGTGGACGTCGCCTTTGACCGTGGCCAGGACAATCCGGCCGCGAGGTTCGTGGGCCTGGCCCGATTGCTGCCGTTCCTCTTCCATGAACGGCTGCAGGTAGGCAACCGCCTTCTTCATGACGCGTGCCGATTTCACGACTTGCGGCAAGAACATCTTACCGGCACCGAACAAGTCTCCGACGATGTTCATCCCGTCCATCAGCGGGCCTTCAATGACCTCCAGGCACGACGCACACTGCTGCCGCGCCTCTTCAGTATCTTCCACGATGTACCGCTGTTCGCCTTTGACCAAAGCGTGCCGCAGACGCTCGCGCACCGGAGCATCTCGCCAGGCAAGGTCTTCCAGGGGCTTCGTCCCCGGATCCGCCTTGACCGTTTCGGCGAATTCCACCAAGCGCTCCGTGGCGTCGGGCCTGCGGTTGAACAACACGTCTTCGACGCGTTCCAGCAATTCGGGCGGGATCTCTTCGTACACCGCCAATTGGCCCGGATTGACGATCCCCATGTCCATCCCGGCGCGGACGGCATGGTACAGAAACGCCGAATGCATGGCCTCGCGTACCACGTCGTTTCCACGAAACGAGAACGATATGTTGCTCACCCCGCCGGAGACGCGTGTGCCCGGGCAAACCTGTTTGATTTGCCGTACGGCTTCGATGAAATTCAGCGCGTAGTCGTCGTGTTCTTCGATGCCGGTCGCTACGGTCAGGATATTGGGATCGAAGATGATATCGTGGGGCGGGACGCCGACACGCTCGGTCAACAATTCGTAAGCGCGGCGGCAGATGCGAACCTTGTCCTCGACCCGCGTGGCCTGCCCCTGTTCGTCGAAGGCCATCACGACGACCGCGGCCCCGTAGCGGCGGACCAGTTTGGCCTTCTCCAGAAAATCCGCTTCTCCTTCTTTCATGCTGATGGAATTGACCACCGGCTTGCCCTGTACGCACTTCAGCCCCGCCTCGATCACCGCCCAGTCGGAGCTGTCGATCATCACGGGCACGCGGCAGATGTCGGGCTCCGCCGCGACAAGATTCAGCATCTGCGTCATGGCGGCGACACCGTCCAGCAGCCCCTCGTCCATGTTGATGTCAATAAGGTTGGCCCCATCCACAATCTGCTGTTGCGCGATCGTCAGCGCTTCCTCGTAGTTCTCCGAACGAATCAACCGGGCAAACTTTTTCGATCCGGTCACATTGGTGCGTTCGCCAATGTTCGTGAAATTGCTTTCGGCACGGAGCACCAGCGCTTCCAGACCGGCCAGCTGCGTGTCGTGCCGAGCCGGCGGCGGCATCCGCGGTGGAAATCCCTCCACGGCGCGGGCGATGGCCCGGATGTGATCGGGCGTTGTTCCGCAGCAGCCGCCCACAATATTCAGCCACCCCGACTCGGCGAACTGCCCCAACGCGTCCGCCATCTGCCCGGGTGTCATGTCGTATCCGGTTTCGCTGAGCGGATTCGGCAAGCCGGCGTTGGGATGGCAACTGAGGTAGACCGGCGCCAATTGCGACAGCTCTTCGACGTGAGGACGCATTTTGTCCGGACCAAGCGCGCAATTAATGCCCACGCCCAGCAGGTCGAAGTGCGATATCGAAATCCAGAACGCCTCGATGGTCTGGCCGCCCAGCGTCCTCCCACTGGCATCGGTGATCGTGACGGACGCGATCACCGGCAGACGCACCGACTGGTCCACAAAATACTTGTCGATGGCAAACAAGCACGCCTTGAGATTGAGCGTGTCAAACGTCGTTTCGGGAAGCAGTAGATCGACGCCGGCTTCTACCAGCGCGGCCACCTGGACGTAATAGGATTCGGCCAGTTCATCGAACGTCACGTTGCGGTAGCCGGGGTCCTCGACGCGGGGCGGCAGCGATGCCGTTCGCGTCGTTGGACCGATGGAACCGGCCACGAATCGGGGACGGTCCGGCTCGAGCGCCGCTGTCTCGTCGACGGCCTGCCGGGCACACCGGACCGCCGCCGTGTTCAAATCGCGTGCCAGCTCGGCCATGCCGAATTCCCGCATGGCGATCGGGCTGGCGCCGAATGTGTTCGTCTCGACAATGTCTGCTCCGGCCTCCAAAAATGCGCGGTGGATGGCGACGATGCTTTCGGGCCGTGTCAGACACAACAGGTCCACGAAGTTCTTGACATCCTTATCCGCCGGATGCCCGGCAAACCGCTCCCCGCGGACGTCCGATTCGGACAGCCCCAGGGCCTGCACAGACGTGCCCATCGCGCCGTCCAGAATCAGGATCCGTCGAGCCAGCAGGTCTCGAAGGCGGCAATCGCGGTCGTGTCCAGATGACGCCATGGAAGTAAAGGTTGCCGGAAATCATAGATCGACCGCTTTTTGCGGTCGCCGGGAGGCAGATGGCAGTGAACCGGGGATCCGACGCGCCTGTCGCCTGCCACAAAGCAGGACTTCCCTGGGAGTGCAAGCAACCCCTGCCATCCCGAGATCACCCGACCAGTTAGAGAATGGGTAACAACGGTCGGTCCCCGTAGGAGTGATATGCCGTCAGAATATCAGACCGGGGCACACGTCGTCTACATGATCGCAAGCCCGCAAGGCGGTGTCCTCGCGCCGGCACGGCCGCGGATCGGCGAGCGACCGAGATCACATCGATCGCGAACCGACGGCCAGAAACCGCCTCAAACTCAAGACCCTTACAATCGATACCGATAACACTGAGGGTGGCGTGACAACCGCAAGCCGTCTCGCCCGAAGTGTCCAGCGGAAACCGACGCCAGGTCAGGCAACCTATGGAAAAACCTTCGCCCCCGCCAACGACGGGCCATTCCGGCGACCGGATGGGAGATGCCCAGCCAGAATATCCGCCGGTGTGGCTTCGGGTGCCCGAAATGAGCGCAAGCTTGCCGGCTGCGAAGAACCCTGGCACGCATGCCGCGCGGGACGTCGAACAACCGCGAAGGGGCGTCCAGCGCAAAATACACGGCTGGGCCGTGGTGACCGGAGCAGCGTTGGGGGTGGCCGTCTATTGGGTGGTGCCGAGTGGCCAACCACCGGCCCCGACCCCAGACCGGCACGCGCCGCCGCGCTGGAATCCATCGGAGGTCCAGTGGCGGTTGCCCGAGCAGGCTTCGGAACCTTCGGGCCTGGCCACGCAGGGAGCGACGATCGACGGCGCACGGCCGGGGTCAGCGGCCGCGCCGGAGTCGAAAGATCAGGTTCGCTATGGCCCGGCCGAGGACGGGCCGGCGCTGCGGCGCGGAATTCCGCCGGCCTACGCCAGGCCGCCGGACAACAGCACTTCGCCAAGCGCCGAGGCGTCGCAGCCGCGGCCGGACACGTCCCCGGGCCCCGTGGCCACACTGGGAAAAATCGGGCCTGCACGCCCCACAGCGCGCCGGGACCATCGAACCATCTATTGAGCGACGCCCATCATGAGCGTGACGGACCGCGCCTTCATTAAAGCATTCTGCCCGGCCACTCCGTCCCCGGCGCGGAGTCCCTCGCCCGAAGCGTTGGATGCGGCCTTCGACGCCATGGACCGCATTTTCGGTCTCGACACGCCCGGCACGGTACCTCCTCCGCCCCATATCGCCGTGCCGTGCGGTACTGGAGACCCGTTTGCGCTGCATGAGGCGCGCGCGAAGCGGGCGGAGACGATGAGCCAGACTTTGGAAATGACAACCGATCCGGCAAAACGAGGCGTTCGGCCGTTATCGGACTTTGTGACCAAACTCGACGTACCCGGCGCCGATCGCGGTTGGGCGCGCGCCGGCCGAGCGTCCGCAACGTGGCCGGAAATGACCGACGCATTGACCGGCCGTTGGGGTCATCGCCTGCGACCGCTTGCGGATCACCTGGTATCCGATGACACGAACGGATCGCGCATCGTTGGGTTTTCGGGCACGAGGCGTAGCGAGGGGCGCACCATGCTGCTGTTGACGCTGGCGCGCCTGCTGGTCGGCCGCCGCCAAACCGTTGCTGCCATCGACGCCGATTTCACCCGCCCAGCGCTGGGCTCGCGATTGGGCTTTCGCCAACCACATGACTGGCCACAAGTGCTGCGGGGCGACGCCGCGCTGGAAGACGCCCTGGTGCTGTCATGCGATGACTTGCTGGTCGTATTGCCCTGCAACAGCGTCATGGGCACGACCGAGGCCCACGCGTTGCTGCACGGAATCCGCCCGGCGACGCATATCGCCATGCTGCGGCAACATGCCGATGTTGTGTTCGTGGATATGGGTCCCATCGAGGTGCCCGACGCCGATACGGGACCGGTGGCCATGGCCCGCGCCGCCGGCATCGAAACGGTACTGCTGGTTCGCGACTGCCGAAAGACAACGACACAACGGGTGGCCACGGCCGCCCGCGAGCTGGACGGCGCCGGGGTTCGCCGGATCGCTGTCCTGGAGAACTTTGCGGCGTCCGGCGCCGCGTCGTGCACGCTGACGCCGGGATGAATCATGGGGAAACGCCCGTCGCTAATGGCGTTTGTCATACCTTGCCACCTCCGGAAACAATACCATGTACGAGCAGTATTGGGGGCTCGACAGAAAACCGTTTGAGCCGGGATGGGATGAGATATTCTATTATCCCGGAGAATCGCATCAGGGAACCCTTTTAAAACTCCGTTACGCTCTGGAGAGTCGGCACGAGGCCGCGTTGTTGTGCGGCCCCTCGGGGTCGGGCAAGACGCTGCTGGTCCGTAACCTGCTCCACCAGTTGCCCGACTGGCTCACGCCACGAGTCCACGTGGTGTTTCCGACGATGGATCGCCGCGAGCTGCTGGCCTTTCTCGCGCACGAATTGACCGGCACCGAGGACTACGCCGATATCCGATCCGTCGATCACAACCTGAATCGCATCCACATCGCGTTGTCGACGCAGGCCGACCGCGGGCGACACGCCGTTGTCGTTGTCGACGAAGCGCACACGATCGTGGACCACGAGACGCTGGAGTCGATGCGGATGCTGCTCAACCTGCAACACCAGGAACGTCCCGTGCTGTCGCTGGTTCTGGCCGGCCAGCCGACGCTGCTCAAGCCGCTGACGCGCAACCCCTCCTTCGATCAACGCCTGTGCGTCAAGGCGCTGTTGCAACCGTGGGACGAGGAAGGAACGATCAGTTACATCAACCACCGTCTGTCCGCGGCGGGGGCGTCCCGGACCATCTTCAGCGAGGGCGCCCTGGAACAAGTCCACTCGCGGGCGCAGGGAATCGCCCGCTCCATCAACCGGCTGTGCGACCTGGTCTTGCTGGTGGGCTATGCCGAAGGGCTGGAAAAGATCGAACGTGATCACGTCGACTCGGTATTCAACGAACTGATCGCGCTGCAAACGGGTCCGCCTTCCGAGTCCGCGCACTCCGCAACCGTACCGCTGTGATGAGGCCGCGACACGTCGCCGTTGAGCTAGCGGCGGGGACCCAGGTCCGCCGGCGGCACTCGAGACCGGATTTCCGCCAGTAATCGGACCAGCGCCGGCTCTGGAGGCTGCAACGAGTGCTGTGGCAGATCACCGACCAGTTGCGCCAGGTCCTGCACCGTGTCGACGTCGTACCACGGCGAGACGAAGCTGTAGGAAACGCCGGCTCGCTCTAGGCGATCGGTCGTTTGTTGCAGAACGCTCTGGCTCCCCCAGTCGATACCATCGAAAATCGAGGGCACTGATCCGTGGATGCCGAGCAGCCAGTAGCCACCGTCGGCGGACGGTCCCAGAGCGACAGCCACCTGTTCCAGCAATTCGAACGCGCGGTCAATGTCGGCCACGGGCAGATTGGGGCTGTCAGACCCAACAATCACGATGCGGCGCGTGTCGGCGTCGGCGGTTTCGACGAAATGCTTCATCCGCCGACCAAGGTCTCCGGACGATTGGGCGACGAAGTTCCATTTCTCGCGGACGTGCGCGTGTTCGGCCAGATGCGCGAACGCGTCCAGCCGCGCCGCCGGCGACCCGGCGCACGTCCGCACATCGCCGCACCGCGCAAGACGCACGAGCAGGCACTCCAAAAACGACCGGTGCAGTTCCGCTGCCGCCGCGGGCCCGATGCTGGCCGCCAGCCGGGTTTTTACTTGGCCGCTCCGCCAGTATTTGGAAAACAATGCCAGCTCCCGGTCCGTAGGCCCTCGCGCATCGGCGGGGGCCGTTTTCGGCGCGTTGATGCCCGGGCGGGTCGCGGGATTCGTGGGGTCTTCTCTCATGAATTCGTGCCGGATGCTCTCACGGGGCGTGCTGCGGGCGCGGCGACCTGGCCGACCGTCATCCTTGCACATTTGCCGTAGGTACAGCCTTCGAGTTTGGAATTCGGAGCGGAGCTTTCGGATCGTGCCTGATGTGCCGTAAGGCCTGACGGAAAAAGCCCTTGGCGCCATCCGAATGTTCTGGCAGCCCATCTTTTTTCATGTTATTTTTATAACTGTCGGTCATCGAAGAAAACCCGGTATAGAATGCCCTCAGAAGCCGGGGGCAGGGGTGGCCTTGGCGGGCT
>Ga0315534_1000333_pt1 | contig 31881 bp, 28 predicted proteins | sample SalMarSW160240MG_FD_203094 | JGI IMG/M metagenome (GOLD analysis project Ga0315534, IMG submission 203094) | Salt marsh sediment microbial communities from the Plum Island Ecosystem LTER, Massachusetts, United States - Salt Marsh Sediment SW1602-40 ...
TGCTGGAAGTGCCATGCCAATGATCCGAATGACCCGAGCTGGGATCCCTATGACCCGGAGCTGATCCGCTACTGCGAGACCTGCCATGATGTTGCGACCTTGCACACCATCTTTCCCCACGTGGGTCCGGAGGGAATTGGCAATCCGGTCGCCGTGAACGGCTGGGAGAAGACTGGTTTTAATGTCCCGGGCAGCCCGGGGACCGAACCGACTGTCTACCGAACCTTTATGGCAGACGGACAGTGCGTTGCATGCCACGGGGATGAGGTGCCCCGGTATTGCGGATCTCCTTATTGCGGGGCTGCCATCAGAATCGAGCCCCAAGGCATAACGCCAAAGGCAGCTATGCCCGGCGCCCTTGTGGAGCTGACAGGCGAGTGCTTTGGCGAGGCCTTTGAAGAAGGCGACAGGGTTCGGTTCAAAAAAAGGCATGGCGGGGCCCAGTGGATCGATCTGCCGGACGCCGCTATCCAGGACTGGTCGGACACGCGTATCGAGTTTTTCGTTCCCTGCGCCCTGCTGGAGCCGGGGAACTATTGGGTGCGGGTAAACAGCAGCAATCACGTGGTGTTGACCATCAAGGGCAGCTGCTGTTCTCTTACTTTGCATCCTGACTCAGGCCCCTGCAAGACACTCATAACGCTTCTAAGTGGCATAGGCTCGTTCGGCTCCGCCCAAGACACGATTTCTGCCCCGGGTGCTGACGATGGCATCTTCCGGTTGATAGACATGGTTTCCTCTCAGGGGACTTTCACGGCCTTGCAGATCACGAGGTGGGAAGGTGACACGGTGAAATTCAAGGTCACTGACTTTTTCGAGGACGCTGAACCCAGGAATTATGTCCAGGATGGGGCCGAGGCCACTGTTTCGGCCTGTGACAGCTTCGGCCTGGAGCCCTGGTCTGTGCACGTGAAGAGTATCTCTTACCGTGATGACGACAGTAGCGGGAACTTCACCGTTGGAGATTCCATCCTTCAAAGTGCCGTGAGCACCCCTTTGCTGTTCGAGCTTACCAATGAGCCCTATATCTCAAGAATTAAACCAACGCAGTGCGCTGACGACTCAAGGCTCAGGCTGGTAGGAATCAACTTTGGCGACATTCAGACAAACGGCGAAGTCCGTATCGGCAAGAAATCCGAGGCGGTCGATCCGACCCTGGGTCTTGGGAAACGCCTCGCCACGGTCAAGCACTGGGCCGACAGCAAGGTGGTGGTAAGGCTGAAGGTGAAGGATGGCTGGCGGGGCAAATCGAAGTTCATATGGCTGGAAAAGGACGGGATGAAGAGCAATTACAAGAAGGTGGAAATTACAGCGCCATAGCCCCGGCACCCACCGGAACTTTCATCAGGAGACCGGGGGTAATCTCAAGTCATAAGCCTCTCAACTGTTTTGGTTTCCTCTAAATGTCGCCGACTTTCCTCTCTCGCATGACAATTCTTGTCATATCCCTTGGCGATTTGTGGCCCTGATTGGCCGATATTCTTGATTTGGCTGTGACTGCCCTGTCGGCTAACTATCCGGAAGTACAATCATATTATTCGTTGAGTCAGTTTGGCACGGCATTTGATAGCAGCGTCAAAGGGCCGTGTTGGCTGCCGGATCCAATGGTCAAGAGGAGGGAGTCATATGGAAACTCAGATCTTTTTCATGATAGCCGCAGGGATCGTCGGGGCCATGGCCGCTTTGGTTCTGGAATTGCTAATCACAGGAAAACAACACAGATAGTCCCTGCGCATGCCCTGCTGGCCTTTGTCCCGGCCCATTTCGCATAAGGCGAGATTATACGATAAAGGCCTCAAGGCTTATCGCCATGACCTTCCTTGTGTTGATCGCCGGCCTCTGCCTGACTGAGTCTTGACCGGGCTGCTTCGCGACGGCCCCGACCTGTGGTCGGGAAGCTTCACTTAACCGGAGTGGGCAGAATCAATGGTGCATCCGACACACCACTTTCTCACTCCATGGCCTCTTTAGCAGCTTCGCTGTGACCCCCCATCTTTTCTGCCATACCTTCAAAAGGTTCTGCGGCCTTCTGCTTCACCGTCTCAACGGCTTCGCCGGTCTTCTCTTTCACCGTTTCAACAGCCTCGCCGGTCTTTTCTTTCAAGGTTTCAACAGTCTCGTGCGTTTCTTCCTCCACGTCTTTGACAGCTTCCTCTGCTTGGCCTTCCACCCCTTGTGTGACGCCGTGAGACTCCTGTTGTACCCCTTCGACAGTTCCTTGATATTCGTTCTTGGCTGGCTGCTCACCCTTTTCGCATGCAGCGAAAATCAATAAAAAGGCGATTCCCAATAGCAGTGCGGCGTACCTCATGATTTTCCCTCCTTTGTGAAGTTCCAAGAATTTTGACCCTCCCAAGTTATCGAACACATCATAATAAAGCCTCTTAGAAAACACAAGCCCTCCCCTGAAAAACCTGTGGCCCGGTCAAGCAAACAGCCACGTCTTCTGGGCATGGCTGTTTACAAATCAAAACATCTTGGACACTGCTGATACGGACATAAATGGCGAGGATGAGGGAAGGCGGTGTTGGTGGCACGGTTACGCAAAGAGGCTGCTTCGGTCGAGGCTTCGGTATTGAATCGCTTCTGAGACGTGATGAACCCCGATGACCGACGCCTGCTCAAGGTCCGCAATGGTTCTGGCGATCTTCAGTATCCGGTTGAAGGCACGGGCGGAAAGCCCGAGTTTGTCAATAGCCATTTCAAGGAGGCTGTGGGAATCAGGACCGATGGTACAATACTTTTTGATCTGGCGGTTGTTCATCTGGGCGTTGCAGTGGAGCCTGGTCCGCTTCAGCCTCTCAAACTGTGCGGCACGAGCCCCCTTCACACGCTCTCTAATCGTGTCGGAGGTCTCCACCCTGTCTGAGCTTGCCAGCTCCTTGTATCGCACGGCAGGCACCTCCACATGGATGTCGATCCGGTCCATGAGCGGGCCGGAGACCCTTGCCCGATACCGATGAATCCTCGTGTAGGTGCAGGTGCACTCGTGATTAGGATCCGAAAAATATCCACATGGACAAGGATTCATAGCCGCTACCAGCATGAATCTGGCCGGGTACGTGATGCTGGTCAGGGCTCTGGCAATGGTGACGTTACCGTCTTCCATGGGCTGGCGGAGCACCTCGAGAACATTTTTCTTGAACTCGGGCAGTTCATCCAGGAAAAGAACCCCGTTGTGAGCAAGACTCACCTCGCCTGGCCTGGGCATGTGGCCGCCGCCGATGAGGCCGGCATCAGATATGGTGTGATGCGGGGAACGGAAGGGTCGGTTGGTGATCAACGCCTGATCTCTGGCGAGCATTCCCACCACGCTGTAAACCTTTGTGGTTTCAATCGCCTCGTTAAAAGTGATAGGTGGCAGGATCGTCGCGAGACGCTTGGCCAGCATGGTTTTGCCGGCCCCGGGCGGACCTGTCATGATGACGTTGTGGCCTCCGGCCGCTGCCACTTCAAGGGCCCGCTTCACATGCTCCTGGCCTTTCACCTCGGAAAAGTCCGCGTCACCCGTCGGTGCCTGCTCAAAAATGGTTCGCACATCGATCGATTCGGGCCGGATGGTCTTGAGGCCGCAAAAAAAATCCACCAGATCCCCCAGAGTGGAGACCGGCATGACGCCTATGCCATTGACCACAGCAGCCTCGCCGGCGTTTCGTTTAGGAAGGATAATGCCTCGCAGGCCGGAATCCCTGGCCGCCAAAGCGATGGGCAGTGAGCCCCGGACCGGTTTGATCCGTCCGTCCAGGGAGAGCTCACCCAGGATTAAATAGTCAGCGAGCCTTTCGTGTGGCACAACGCCTGTGGCCGCCAGGATACCCACGGCGATGGGAAGATCAAAGGCGGTGCCTTCTTTCTTGATGTCCGCAGGGGCCAGGTTGACCGTGATGTGATCGTCCGGGAATCGATATCCAGAGTTGTTGACCGCAGCTTTGACTCGGTCTTTGCTTTCCTTGACGGAGACCTCCGGCAGACCCACGGTCTGAAAACGTGGCAAGCCCCGGCGGATATCGACCTCCACCTCGACGATATAGGCATCAATGCCCAGAACCGCACTGCTCAAGACCTTGGCAAGCAAGCGACCTCCATGGTGTATCGGCAGGCCAGGACTGAGGATACTTCACCCAATCCCTTATCATAACAGCCGGAGTTTACGACATTTATCAGAGGCCCCTGTCAAGCGCAAGCCCTTTGTGGTCAGACGCCGTGTCATCAGCCCCTATGTGGCGGATCAGGATGTGGGCGTTTCAATACGTAGTTTTGATCTTGTTGTTGTGGAATGATTTGTTACGAGAGGACAGGGCAGCCTAATCCACCGGCCTCTCATTTGGGACCCTAGTGGGGACGTCCCCTTCAGGCCGGGATTCCAGCAGATCTAGGACAGCAATTGAGTTTGTAACGTTTCCAGTCTCGGCTGCCTCAAGCCAGGTGTCAAAAAGAGAATGTAACAGTAGCATCTTTAATTTCATTCAAGAATGTCGTTGCGCCCACTATCTCAACGCTTTCTCTGAAATCCTCTTTCTTTAGATCCTTTGCCTCCAGAGCCAGTTCGCATAAACATATCTTACCACCCAGGCGCACCACTCCATCGTATAATTCAACTAAATCGGGCATTCCTTTGACCTTGCTCATCTTCTCCATCTCTCCTTTTACCAGCGCCAATGAACCACCGAGTGTGAAAAATAAAACCAAGTCATCCCCCGACGCAACTGCTGAAGAACCAATGATGAAGGCGGGAAATACATTATCTGGACCGGAACCATTCACTGTGATTGCTATTTTAGGCATTATTTACTTTCTCCGATTACAAAAACATCACCACAATCCGTTTATCTCCCTCGTCTACAATAATCGTGGAAACGAAGATGTCGAGTTATGCCCGTGGTTCGACTTCGGGCAATTCCTAACAGTTGGTTCTGACTCCGTTCCTGAGCGACGGTAATACTCTAAAACTGTATCTGGATCCTCTTCTGGTTTGCCCCGTTATCCTTCACAGAAAGCACGACCTTCTCCAGCCGCTTACACCAAGTGCGCACATCTCTCTCGAAGGTGGGGCAGTCTCCCAATATCTCCAGAATATCACCAGGCTTCATGTTCGGAGACTTTATGGCTATCTTAAGCACCGGTTGAGGGCACTTCATACCGAGAGTATCTAGAACCTCCACCGCCATGTTCACTTCTCCTCATTCGAGAGTCTCCAATTGAATCACTTCTGTAATTGTTCCTTTGGCCGCTTTTTTTGACTGGATTCTCCTGGCTGCTACCTCCAGTTCCTCAATGACTAGTTCACGGGATTCTTGGATTCAAGGAATTAAACCGGGGGTTCCCTGAGATAGGAGGAAATGATCCCGTTTAGCTGTTCCCGGCCACGGTTGTGTGGCTGTATGGAAGGGGAGGCCCCGGTTCAAACTTCGGAAATTTACTTTCCAGGCACTTGCATTATATCAAGGCCTGAATACTTTCACCGCAACGACAGTACACCGACCAAGCCAGCTGTAAATGAGGATTTCATAGTATTTGCATACTGACATGGATAACTTCTTGTTCACCCCCCTATCTGTCAGGCGGCAGTACATGTGTAAGGGGTTTAACCGGTGTTGAAGGTTAAGAATCCGGCTTCGCATTGTACATTACTCCGTGCCCTTGTTCTTCGACAATTTAAAATGAAATCCCTTTTACAATGGCACTATCTAAATAGCCAAGAGTACAATTCCGTGCATGCATATACAGCTCCAATCAGAAGGAGCCATGAGAACAGGAGACTCCCCAGCATCACTAATAGCTGTTTCATGTTAGCTTTTGAAACTAAAGGCTGTGCCCATTGATTGGATTATGTGTCGTGGATGGGCACGAGTTAAGGGTTTTCTGACGATTCAATATAGATTGCTCTTTGAATCCCAAAAGGCCTTGGCCAGGATAGCGCCCCAGACTGTGCTGCGTTTTGGCCTGTCCCTCTGATGGGTGTGGATAAGCAGCGCCCCGGTGCAAGCGTCAAATACCCGTGCCAGCCGGGATCCGAATACAGGCCACGGGTGCAGAATCCTCCATAGTGGGGTGAAAAAAGCTGATTTCTTTTAAAATTGTAAAAAACTTCGCAATATGCATACCGAGGAGAGGACAGCGTTGTAATTAACCTGTAATAGGTTACAATTACTAATTATTTGACTTATTGGCAATAGATGGCCGACCCTGCTAGGTCGCCGCGGAAGGAACGATATGAACCGAACCCAAATACAATTGGCAACAATTTGCACCAAGCCTTGCCCCGGCGATCAGATGCTTTCTGAAGTCGGAAATAGACCAACCTGTCATGGCAAAATGTTGAAAGGCGTTCTGAGTGGTGAGGTGGGAATACTCAATCGAAAATGCTGTCAAATTCTTGGGGGCATTTTGGCAGACTCGGCGGCTGAAAGGCCATTTTCAACCCGACTGGCGGGAAAATGAGATTGGGACTGTAGTGGCATCCTCAAAGAAAGTGGTTCAAGGCTGGAAGAGTGGTCCAAAGTGATATCGTAAGAATTGACATGTTCTCGGGCTTATTAAGCGAAAAAGTCGATTAGGCTTTCTGTCATCTCGTCCCAAGTCTTTAGGGTTTTAATGTTTGCACTAAGAGCCGTTCGGGTAGTGATGAGGTTGCCCACCTCTTCTTCCAGATCCACGTTGGACATTTCTCGGGTTTCCCCACTCCCGTCCTGAGCAGGCAAGATAGCTCCAGGCGTATCGATCTCCTCTATCGATACTGTAACGCCAGACGGATGGCCTTCTTCAAGGACGGCCCGGCTTTTCTTGAAGCCATCTGTGTTCATGTTGGCAATATTGTTCGCCGTGATCCCGATCTTTGTTCCACAGGCTTTGATACCGGAAAGGGCAGAGCCCGTTGCATTGATCATAGTGTCCACCTCTATTCATACTGTTCGTGGTTGATGGCCTCCATTTTTGGAAGACCGGACATGGATTCTCCGCAAGCGGATTCCCCTTAAATCTTCCGGCCATCCACCAAATCAGAGCGCATATCCGAGACCGACAAAAATTCCACCTCCAAGTAGGGCAGCTATAGCAAGGTACAAAAGTGCTTCCTGCCAGGAGACCGTAGGTTTTTTTGTGGAGTCTTCCATTTTTTTCTCCTTGCTAGCCAATACTGATGGACTCGTAAAAGTCTTTTGCTCCCTCCGTGAACATTTTGGGCGCACTTGCAGTGTTCAGCTAAAATGCTAAAACTCGGGCTAACGCCCTCAAACAGTTAGCATTTTTTAACGCTGAACCCCTCAAGTGCTTTTCCCCCAAAATGCTCAATATCGTTCGCAAAAGACTTTTTACGAGTTCATCAATACTGAATCTGCGTTACTGTCGTATACCAACCAACATGGCCGTCTGATGCCTGTATCAAATGCTGTGCCAATTTGGCTGAACGAATAATATGATTGCACTTCTGGATACTTAGCCGACAGGGCACTCATAATTATGGAAAGCATCCTGGGTGACCAAGGCCGTAGATCGACAAAAGACTTGACGAAAATTGTCATAAGAGAGGCGGGATACTTTGAAGGGACTGGCATAAGCGGTGAAGGGCACAAGATGTGGGGGCCAGCTCAGTTAGGCGGGATTATAACTTGCCACGATCTTAACTTGCTGAGGTTATCAGATTAATACTCGATATCACGGTTGAAACTATATTGAGGCAGAATTTATAAGACCAGTTACATTTGTCTCGTTAAAAGTGATAGGTGGCAGGATCGTCGCGAGACGCTTGGCCAGCATGGTTTTGCCGGCCCCGGGCGGACCTGTCATGATGACGTTGTGGCCTCCGGCCGCTGCCACTTCAAGGGCCCGCTTCACATGCTCCTGGCCTTTCACCTCGGAAAAGTCCGCGTCACCCGTCGGTGCCTGCTCAAAAATGGTTCGCACATCGATCGATTCGGGCCGGATGGTCTTGAGGCCGCAAAAAAAATCCACCAGATCCCCCAGAGTGGAGACCGGCATGACGCCTATGCCATTGACCACAGCAGCCTCGCCGGCGTTTCGTTTAGGAAGGATAATGCCTCGCAGGCCGGAATCCCTGGCCGCCAAAGCGATGGGCAGTGAGCCCCGGACCGGTTTGATCCGTCCGTCCAAGGAGAGCTCACCTATGCGGCGGCCCCGTAAGTGGGCCTTGTCGCAAAAAAGACACGTCGGTCGGCCACCGTGTATTTTTTCCCACACATGGCCGGCGGTAAAACAGCAGAATGTTGGAGACGGCAGGCGCTTGGAAAAGTGTGGATTCCCGGGCCAATAGCGCCTTTTCTGCGACAGGTTATAGACTGGCTGGACCTGTCTTGGGCACCGAAGTTCACCCGGGTACGCCTATTGCATAACGATGCTTTCAAGAGCGGGTCAGGCAAAAACTTTCGGATCATCTCCAAAAAAGTTGGCAGGATCATCAGGATTGAAGGATTCAAGGGTTCCAGTAAAATGCTTAACGAGATATTACAGGAGGCAACAGGTGAACTTGAGACGATGCTCAAATTTCTGAGTAAATGGTTAGAAAGAAAAGCACTTGACCCCTTGAACCCTCGAACCCTTTCCATGGACTCATGGAGAAAAGCCCCCAGTTTCTTATTGACAACCATCTGATTTTCAAATAGAAGGGGCACCTCTAATGGATTGTTGTCAGCACACATTGACCCGGCCGGTGCAGTGTACCGGCATTGGGCTTCATTCGGGCAGGAAAGTGACGTTGACCCTCAAACCCGCCCCGGTCAACTACGGCATAAGATTCGAACGGAGTGATCTTCCCCACAAGCCGGTTATCAGTGCCCATTTCCGGAATGTGATTGACACCAGTTTGGCAACCACCCTGGGTGCGGATGGCGTCATTGTGTCCACGATTGAACACTTGATGGCTACCTTTGTCGGTTTCCAAATAGATAATGCTTTGGTGCAGTTGGATGCCTATGAAGCCCCGATCATGGATGGCAGCGCCGGGCCCTTCGCGTCCATGATGAAGGAAGCCGGCCCTAGGGCCCAGTCCGGAAAGCGGTATTTTCTTGTCGTCAAGGAACCGATAGAGATGGAGGACCATGGGAAAAAAGTCGGTCTCTATCCGTCAGACACCCTCAGGGTGACGTGCACCATAGACTTTGATCATCCCTTATTGAAACAGCAACGTTATTCTGTTTCATTAGTAGACGGCTTTTTTGAAAAAGAGATCAGCCGTGCCAGGACCTTTGGTTTCCTCCGTGAAGTTGACTACCTAAAGCGGAACGGATTCGCCAAGGGCGGGTCTTTGGAAAATGCTGTGGTCATCGACAAGGACAGAATACTGAATCCGGAAGGCCTTCGATACACAGACGAATTCGTCCGCCACAAGATACTGGACTGTATCGGAGATCTTTCCCTCCTCGGCATGCCGATTATTGGCCATATCGTAGCCCACAAGTCCGGCCACACCCTCAATCATGCCCTGTTGAAAAGGTTCATGGACCAAAAGGCATGCTGGGAGACTGTGGAGGCGTCGGCCGCCTGATTCATCGGGTCTCAAAATCCCTTGCAATTTGATCCCCGGCTCGTTATCGTCATCCCACGTGGTGATGGCCTGCGGGACAGGCCTGTTTTGCCCCATTGATCTCTGCACCGCGGACCTTGGCCATAAACATGAGAAGAATAGTCTGGACGTTCATCATTTATATATGCCTATTGACCTCCGGATTGGCCTGGGGTCAGGATGCGAGGATAACAGACGTTATCGTTACCAATACCACGGATGATCTTGCCCTGTGTTTTAAAGTAGAGGGGTGTTTCACGGAAGATTTACAAAAAGCCATCCTGAACGGTGTGCCCACGACTTTCACGTTCGTGGCCTCGCTGGATCGCGTTCGAAGTTTTTGGAAAGACAAGAACCAAGGGCGTCTGGAAATACGCCACACGGTCAAGTACAACAACCTCAAGACCGAATTTGTGATCACCCGGAGCGAGGATAATGGAAGATCCATTGTGGTCAATTCCCTGGATGAAGCCAAAACCATTATGGCTGCAGTGGAGGATGTTAGAATAGCCAAGCTCAAGAGCCTCGAACGAAATCATCGGTATCAGGTCAGGATAAAGGCGGAACTCAGAAAGATCACCCTCCCGTTCCATCTCCATTACGTGTTTCGGTTCTTCTTGTTCCTTTGGGATTTTGAGACGGACTGGTATACGACCGACTTCATGTACTAGGGCCAGGTTTTCATGTCACAGGCGTCCCAAGACGAAGCCAAACGGCGGAAGCGCGAGCGGGTCATTATTCTCGCGCTGGTGGCCGTAGTAGCCATTCTTACCTATGTAGAGACCCAGGTTGTTCGTTTCGGAGCAGGACTTCCCGTTTCCAATACGATCATCACGTTCATTCTCATCAACCTCAACATGATGCTGCTGTTGCTGCTGATTTTTCTCGTACTGAGAAATATCGTTAAGCTCCTCTACGACAGGAAGCGCAAGGTCATGGGGGCCAAGCTGCGAACGAAGCTAGTGGTGGCTTTTGCCTGTTTGTCCCTTGTTCCGACGGCAGTGCTTTTTTTCTTTTCAGTCCAGTTCATCACCTCGAGTGTCGCTTTTTGGTTCAACGTTCCAGTCGAGCAGTCTTTGGAAAAGTCCTTGGAAATGGGCAAAGAGGTATACAGGCATGTTGGAGATAACAACCGGTTTTTTCTTGAGCGGATCGCTTATCAAATTGTGCGCAGGGACTTGCTGACCGATGAAAACAAAAAGGCCCTCAGGCACTACATTCAAGTCGTGCAGGGGGCATTCAATGTGCAGGCTATCGAGGTCTATTCGAACCGGTCCGATCGTTTGGCCGTGGCACTCGACCCAGATCTGGAAGGCACACCCCTCGAGCCGGTACCGGCCGATAGGATCCAAAAAGAAATTCATGAAAACAGCTTCTCGTCGCTCACGGCGTTTCTTCCTCTAGGAGAGATCGTTAGGACCCTCGGCTGTATTCCAGCCAACGCGGGCCCGGACAGGGCCTTGGGAATCGTCGCTGTAACGGCCCTAATTCCCCAAAGCCTCTCAGAGAATATGGCGGCTGTTTCGCGGGGCTTCGATCAGTACCAGCAGATGAAAATGGTGAAAAAGCCCATGCAGGTCAGCCATTTGGTCACCCTCTCAATCGTGGCCTTGCTGATCATGTTCTGCGCGACGTGGTTTGGCTTTTACCTCGCAAAGACGCTGACGGTGCCAATCCAGGGCTTGGCCGAGGGGACGCGCCGCGTGGCCGAAGGAGATTTGAGCTTTACCATAGAGACCGTGGCTGACGACGAGATGGGCACCCTGGTAGATGCCTTCAACAAGATGACCAGGGATCTGAGGATGGGCAAAGAGCAACTTGAGTTGTCAACCCGGGAGCTCAGGAAGAGGAACGTTGAGATTGAACAAAGGCGTCTGTACATGGAGACCGTCTTACAGAACGTATCTACCGGCGTCATTTCTCTGGATACCCGAGGGTTTTTTACAACGATCAACAAATCCGCACAGAAAATGCTCGGTCTGCAGGGAGATCAGTTCCTGAGGCGAAGCTACAAGAAGGTGCTCAAGCCCGAACACCTGCCGTTGGCGAGAGATTTCATGGAAGAGCTGGAAAATAGTCCGAGTAATGCGGTGCAAAAGACGATCAAGGTCGTCATTGGTCAGACAACCCGCACCTTCATGATCCACATGACGGCTCTTAAGGACGATAAGGATCACTTCATAGGTACAGTGGTTGTTTTTGATGATCTGACGGAGATCGCAAAGGCCCAGAGGATAGACGCTTGGCAAGAAGTAGCAAAGCGCATTGCCCATGAGGTGAAAAATCCCCTGACGCCCATCAAACTTTCTGCGCAAAGGCTCAATCGAAAGTATGGTGAACAGATTCATGGGGACAAATCAGTCTTTGGCCAATGCACGGAAACCATTATTGATCAGGTCGATCTGATTGGAAACCTGGTCAGTGAATTCTCAGCCTTTGCGCGGTTGCCTGCGGTGAACCCCGCACCTTGCGATCTGCCAGACATTGTTGAAGAGGCTGTGGCGGTCTACCGGGAAGCACACCCTCAAATCTTTTTCGAGGTCGAGATGGACCGAGAGATTCCCCAACTGAATGTCGACCGACGGCAGATAAAGCGTGTGTTGCACAATCTGATTGTCAATGCCATTGCCGCCATCAATGGAGATGGGCGGATTACGCTCAAACTGACCTTTGATCCGGTCTTGAAGTCCGCCCGGCTTGAGGTCAGTGATACCGGCATCGGGATACCTCCAGAAGACAAGGGGCGTCTCTTTGACCCTGATTTTTCCACCAAGAAAACCGGCATGGGGTTGGGTCTGGCTATCGTGAATGCCATCGTTGAAGATCACTATGGGTCCATCCAGGTGGAGGACAACCACCCGAGCGGGACCAGATTCATTGTGCAACTGCCGGCTTGAAAATTGGTTAGTGCCCATCCATGAACGCAGGCCACCCGAGCCAACATAGCTCAGTTAACCACTACAAGGTGTCCATTCAGAAATGGTAGATTTTGGTCCGAGGCAAGGCCGCACAAAGATTTTCGCCGCAGGCGCAGCAGCGCTACGTCGAGGACGGCCTTTTCACAAGCCGCAGGCGCAAACCCGCGGAGAACGCCGCATCGGGCCCAAAGATGCCATTTATGGATGGACACTGCTGTCGATCACTGAAGGAGATCAACCATGTTTCCCACGATACTGATTGTAGATGATGAAACCACCATATTGCAGTCTTTGAGCGGCATCCTTTCCGATGAGGGGTATGAGACATTGACTGCCTCAAATGGATATGAAGCCTTGAAGATCATAGAGGAGGAATCTCCGGACCTGGTCCTCTTAGATATCTGGATGCCCGGCATGGACGGCATAGAAACCCTCCGGGAAATCAAGAGAACAAACCCCTTTCTCCAGGTGGTTATTATCTCCGGGCATGGAACCATTGAGACAGCCGTGAAGGCAACCAAGCTGGGAGCCTATCATTTTGTGGAAAAACCGCTATCCATCGAGAAGGTTGTGGTCACCATCAACAACGCCCTTAACTTCCGGCGCCTGGAGGAGGAGAACCGTTTCTTGCGCAAGAAGACCCTCGAAAAACATTCCATTACCGGAAGCAGCCCGCCCATCCAGGCCCTTAAGAAGCAGATTGCCATAGCGGCCCCTACCAACGCTTGGGTTCTCATCACCGGCGAGAACGGGACGGGCAAGGAACTTGTGGCTCGGACCGTCCACCAAATGAGCGACCGACTTGACAAGCCGTTGATTGACGTGAATTGCGCCGCCATACCGGAGGAGCTGATTGAAAGCGAGCTTTTTGGCCACGAGAAGGGGGCCTTCACGGGTGCCACCACCAGGAAGCGTGGCAAATTCGAAGTGGCTGACAAAGGCACCATCTTTTTGGATGAGATCGGAGATATGAGCCTGAAAACCCAGGCCAAGATCCTTCGCATTTTGCAAGAGAAAAAATTCGAGCGGGTGGGTGGCACCCGAACGCTGAGCGTCGATGTTCGGGTGCTGGCGGCCAGTAACAAGGACCTGGAACAAGAGATTGAGAAGGGGACCTTTAGAGAGGACCTGTATTATCGCTTGAATGTCATTCCCATTGAAGTGCCGCCCCTGCGCAACCGTACTGAAGATATACCCTTGTTGATCGAAACATTCCTAAGTGAATTCGTGCAGGATGGCGACTGCGTTCAAAAGACCATGACGCCCGAGGCCATCGCACACCTGGAAGCTTACCCGTGGCCCGGCAACGTCCGCGAGCTAAAGAACCTGGTGGAGAGGCTGGCCATCATGATCCAGTCTGAGGTGATCCGCGGAGAAGACATCCCCTTATCGTACAGGCGCCAGAGGGCGACGTCTTCGGACAAGGATCTTTTGCATGAGGATTCCCTGAAAGAAGCAAAAAGGGAGTTTGAAAAGGTATACATCCAGCAAAAGCTTTCCGAAAACAATAATAATATTTCTCAAACCGCAGACGCTATTGGCATTGAGAGGAGCCACCTGTACAAGAAGATAAAATCATTCGGCCTCAGCCTATGACCCAAGAAGCGCTGTGATACCTTGACCTGCAGTGACGGCCATGCACCTGCTCAAGGGAGGCGTGCGGCCGGCCAGATGTTGGAAGCTTCGTGAGAATTATTGGCGGAACCTTAAAGAGAAGAAAACTTCACCCGTTGCGGGGCCAGGGGATTCGCCCTACGACAGATTACCTGAGGGAGTCCATCTTCAACATCCTTGCCGGTTGTGTGGAAGGTGCCGTGGTGCTTGATCTGTTTGCCGGCACCGGCAGTCTTGGCATTGAGGCTCTCAGTCGTGGTGCCTCGTCGGCCGTATTTATTGACAAAGGGGCTCGGGCCATCAAGGCGCTTCAGCGAAACATTTCCGCCTGTTCCTTGGAAAAGCGATGCACGGTGGTGAGAAGAGATGTCCTGCGTGGACTGAGTTTCTTGAAGTCCATCGGTCACGGCTTTGACCTGGTTTTTGTTGACCCTCCTTATGATTGCGGGTTGGTAGAACCCACGCTGCACCTCTTGGGCCGCGCTGAATGCATGGCGGAGGAGGGACTGGTTGTTGTCGAACACAGCCTTGTTGAAACGCTGCCTGAAAGGGCAGGGAAGTTCAGGAGGATCGACCAGAGGCAACACGGGAAAACCCTTGTCTCCTTCATTGAGTGTGTTATGAAGCAACTTGAGACTAGGAGGGCGAACTCCACATGAAAGGCAAGAAGATCGCTGTTTACCCCGGAACTTTTGACCCGATAACCAATGGGCACTGTGATCTGGTGTGGCGCGGGCTAAAGCTCTTTGACGGCATTATTGTTGCCGTTGCAGAAAACGGGAGCAAGGATCCTCTCTTTACGGTGGAAGAACGCTTGGAAATGCTGAGAAAAACCTTCGAAGACGTGCCGAATGTTGAGGTGGATAGCTTTGACGGACTCCTGGTCGATTATGTCGTCCATCGCGGGGCGAACACCATCCTGCGGGGCCTTCGAGCGGTGTCTGACTTCGAGTATGAATTTCAGCTCGGCCTGATGAATCGCAAGCTGAACAAGAACGTGCAAACGGTTTTTCTCATGACAGGGTTGCGGTGGATCTTTATCAGTTCTTCCATTATCAAAGAGGCTGCTCGTTTTGGTGGAAATACGCAGGACATGGTCCCTGAGATCGTTGATGAAAGACTGAAAGACAAGTTTGGCAAAGGTTAAACTTGATGAACTCGTAAGAAGTCGATTTTGTTCAGGCTGACTATGGATTTATGGAGGCTCCACATATTCTGTAAGGTCGTTGAACTGAGAAGCTTTTCTAAGGCGGCCAGTTCGGTCTATCTCTCCCAGCCCACAGTCAGCAGCCACATCAAAGATCTGGAGGATCATTTTGAATGTAAACTCATAGACCGTCTGGGCAGAGAGGTTGCACCCACCAAGGCGGGGGAACTCCTGTATGAGCATGCGGCAAAAATGATCGCCTTGAAGGAGGATGCCGAACGGGCCCTGGCCGAATTTCAAGGCAAGGTGAGGGGCCACCTGACCATCGGGGGAAGCACCATACCTGGTGGCTATATTTTGCCTCCCCTGTTGGGCAAGTTCAAGGAGGCTTACCCAGAGGTGACCGTCACGTTGATAGAAAGCGACACGGCCGGCATCATTCAGGACACCATGGAAGGACGCGTGGAGTTGGGCATTGTGGGTGCCAGGGCGCACGCAGCCCAACTGGTTCAAGAAAAAGTCATGGATGACGAAATGTATCTCATTGTCCCCAAGGGCCACAAGTGGGCGGCCGCGGGTCACGTGAGACCGGAGCAGCTCATAAAGGAGCCATTCATCATGCGTGAACCCGGCTCTGGGACTCGCAAGTCCATCGAGCAGGTATTGGATCGATCAGGCCGTTGGTTTGGTCACCTCAATGTCGTGGCCGAGATGGGCAGCACCGAGGCGGTCCGGCAGGGTATCAAGGCCGGGGTCGGAGTTTCTATCCTGTCTGAATGTGCCGTAGGCGACGAACTGGCAGCGGAGAGTCTTAAGAAAATCGGCATCAAGGGGATGTCCTTCCACAGGGCCTTTTACCTAATCGTTCATAAGCATCGAACTCAGTCGCCGTTGTGTCAGGCGTTTATCAAATTCCTGAAGGGCAAACGCAGAAGCACAGGGCTTAAACGCGAGACGTCGAGCTGATCAAGAAAATCCTTATGGCCATCCCTCTATCCCAAAATGCGTTGGTTGTTCTGGAGCGACGGTACTTGAAGAAGGATCGCCAGGGCAAGCCTGCTGAGACGCCAGAAGCTCTGTTCAGGCGCGTCGCCCGGGCCGTTGCGTCAGCTGACGCCAAATTTGATCCAAGGGCGGATGTCAAAAAGACCGAAGAGGAATTCTACAAGCTGATGGCCAGCCTGGTCTTTATGCCCAATTCGCCCACCCTCATGAATGCCGGCCGCAGGCTTGGGCAACTGGCTGCCTGTTTTGTCCTGCCGGTTGAGGATTCCATAGACAGCATATTTGAAACGTTGAGACACACCGCGATGATCCATAAGAGCGGTGGGGGTACGGGTTTCTCTTTCTCCCGCGTGCGGCCCGAAAATGATGTGGTCTTGTCTACCAGGGGAATATCGAGCGGCCCCATTTCCTTTATGACTGTTTTTGATGTAGCCACTGAGACGGTCAAGCAGGGTGGCACGCGCCGAGGGGCCAATATGGGAATCCTCAGGGTGGACCATCCAGACATTGAGGCCTTTATCCACAGCAAGACGGAACTGGGTAAACTGAATAACTTTAATATCTCGGTCGCCCTCACCTCCTCTTTCATGGAGGCCCTGGCGGCGAACAAAGATTATGACTTGATCAACCCGAGGAACGGAAAGGTGGTCAGGCGGGGCTCAGCGACAACCATTTTTGACCAGATCGTAAAGGCTGCATGGCGAAGCGGAGAACCGGGCATCATTTTTCTGGACCACATTAACCAGGCGAATCCTACGCCACAGCTTGGTGACATAGAGGCGACAAACCCCTGCGGTGAGCAACCGCTCCTTCCGTATGAATCGTGTAACCTGGGCTCCATCAACCTTGCCAAGATGGTGAAAGACGGCAAACTCGACAAGGCCAAGCTCAGGCGCAGCGTTCGCAGTGCCGTTCACTTCCTTGACAACGTGATCGAGATAAACAAATATCCCCTGTCCCTGATCGAAACCCTGAGTCGACGGACCCGAAAGATTGGGCTTGGTGTCATGGGCTTTGCCGATATGCTGGTTAAGCTGGGTGTGGCCTATCATGCCAAAGCAGCCGCGCGACAGGCTGAGCGGGTGATGGCCTTTATCTCACGCGAGGCCAGGAAGGCATCAAGCGAGCTGGCCAGGAATCGGGGCAATTTTCCCGCCTATGAAGGCAGCATTTTCGACAATGGCAAGACTCCCTATATGCGCCATGCCACCACCACGACCATTGCTCCCACGGGGACGATCAGCATCATCGCGGGCTGTTCGAGCGGTGTGGAGCCTATATTTGCAGTGGCTTATGAACGTCGGGTCCTGGATGGGGAGACGTTGTTCGAGGTTCATCCCGCATTCGAGCACGTGGCCAAGCAAAACGGGTTTTACAGCAAGAAACTGGTTGAAGAGATCGCCCAGACCGGCTCCATCCAGCATGTCAAGGAGATCCCTGAAAGGATAAGGCGTCTTTTTGTGACCGCTCACGATATAGCCCCGGAAGGGCATATCCGGATACAAGCAGCGTTTCAAAAATACACGGACAATGCCGTCTCCAAGACGGTAAATTTTGCCGGAGATGCTGCCCCAGAGGACATAGAAAAAGTTTACAGGTTGGCCTATGAAAGTCGCTGCAAGGGGGTGACCATTTATCGCTATGGGAGCCGAGGGCAACAGGTGCTTAACATCGGCAAGGATCAAGACAGGGGAGCGGCCATTGTGCCACGGACACGGCCTGTTCAGACGACGGGGGTCACAGAGCGAATCAATACCGGTTGCGGGAAACTCTATGTGACCATCAATGAAGACCATGAGGGAATCTGTGAGGTGTTTGCCCAGATGGGAAAAACCGGAGGGTGTGCATCTTCCCAGATTGAGGCGGCCGGGCGTCTCATATCATTGGCGCTGCGCAGTGGCGTCAAGGTAGAAGCCATTATCAAACAGCTCACGGGCATTCGCTGTCCGTCACCTATCTGGCAAAATGGAGGCATGGTTCTATCCTGTCCCGATGCCATCTCCCATGTCATTAAACACTACACGAAGATTGATGCGGCAGACATGCCGGCTATGATGGGCGTTTGCCCGGATTGCGGCGGCGCTCTGGAACACGAGGGGGGTTGTCTGGTGTGTAGGTCGTGCGGGTTCTCGAGGTGCAGCTAAGCTACGGAGCTCAATGAGTGTCTACTTGAGGGGCTGGGCTTTCCCCCCAGTGCTGGCGTTATAGGCCTCAACGTCTTGATTAAATGCCTTTCTTCTCTTTTCGTAGTCTTTGATCCGTGAGTTAAAGTCCCTGATTTTCTCAACAAGTTTTCTTCGTATGGCCGGAGTCATGCGTCTCTTGGCTGCCTCATCCAATTGTTTCCTTTCCTCCATGAGGGCCTGATACTCTTGTTCTAAAGCGGTCCCGGTTTCTTTCAATGTCTGGTCTACCGCCTTTTTTCCGCCTTTCCCCATCTCCGGCTCTTGTTGGGGGCGCATCTCGTGGGGATTTCTCAAAGCATCTTCAGCGTCTGCCTGGTTCGGTGCCGTCTTTTCACTATCTTTTTTCAGGCTTGACCCGTGGGACGCATCTTCGTATTGGCTGACATGAGCCCGCTGGTCGGCAGGGATGTTGGCGACATCATCGGTGTAGTGCGTCTTTCCTTCCTGGTCCACATACCTGTAAAATTCGGCTGAAGCAAACGCGGGCAAGGCCATCAAGGTGAGCAAAAAGATCCATCCCCTGGGCTTCATGATTCTTTTCTCCTTCATATGAAGTACTTGATTATGACAAATCCTATAACCAACAGTATCACAAAAACAACCACCAGCGCATTGAAATACCGCTCAATAAACGATTGAATCTTTGGCCCGAACAGGTAGATCAGGCCACCGACCAGGAAAAACCGGGCTGATCTGGAAACCGCAGAGGCAACAAGAAACACGACAAAATTGATCCGAAAGGCGCCGGCTGTAATGGTGAAGACCTTATAGGGAATCGGGGTGAGTCCGGCGATTCCCACCGCCCAGGCATCGTAGGTGACATAGAGGTGGCGGATATATTCATAGTTGTCGTGCAATCCATAGAATCGGATGATTGTATCGCCCAGGCCGACCATGAATTGCCATCCAATGAGATAGCCGAAGCAGCCGCCCAACAGAGAGCCTGCGGAACAAACCAGGGCATACTTGAAGGATTTCTTGGGCAAGGCGATGGACAGGGCGATCAAGAGGACGTCGGGCGGAACGGGGAAGAAAGAGGATTCGCAAAAGGCCAGGATAAACAATGCCCACGTTCCATACGGCGTTTCGGCCCAGTGCAGGACCCAGTGGTAGAGCCTTCTCAGCACAGCGCCTATGCTTCCTTCCAGCCATGGTTGCCAACAAGCTTTACGAATCGACAGCCCCCTAAGTCCACTTGGCGGACCCCATCTTCGTGCTTCACGATTTGGAGGAGCGTCTGGGAGAACCGATTGCCCACCGGGATGACCAGGCGCCCTCCCACCTCTAACTGCTCCACAAGGACTTCCGGCACCTTTGGAGCCCCGGCTGTCACGATAATGGCCTCAAAAGGAGCTTCCTCCGGCCAACCCAGAGTTCCATCAGAACACTTGGCGACCACATTATGGTAATTGAGCTGGTCAAGCATTTGGCGCACTTTGATAAATAGCCGGCGCACCCTTTCAATCGTGTAGACCCGGTAGACCAGTTCAGCCAGGATCGCCGTCTGGTAACCAGAGCCCGTGCCGATCTCAAGAACGCGATCATCTTTTGCCAATTCAAGGGCTTGAGTCATCTCAGCCACAATATACGGCTGGGATATGGTTTGGCCTTCGCCAATAGGAAGGGGAAAATCCCCGTAGGCCTGGTCCTGCAGGGCTTCACCTACAAAAAGATGGCGAGGCACCTTTCGCATCGCTTCCAGGACGCGCTGGTCATGGATACCGCGCGCTTCAATCTGCGTACTCACCATTTTTTCCCGGAGGCGCCTAAACTTCATAATGACATGGTCGGTCCAGCGACCTTCCTTCAGAAGCCCTTGTACACGACCCGATTGGGCTTACGTTTCGGGGCAGGGGGAAGATTATCGGAAAAGCCCACAGGGATGACAACCACCGAAAACCGAAAAAAGAGCTATCAGAACGAGGACTTGGAGTCAAGGAAAAGCACCTTTTTGGTTTACCGGGCAGCACCATTATGATATCGATCATGCAAACTCCCGGACCATCTTCAAGAGAGCCACGACAAAACAGCATGACTTGCAGGGCCGGTTTTTCCGGGGCAGGAGGTCAATATGTCATTCATGGAAAACCTGAAACAAAAGCTTCTCATAGACACGCTTGCAGAGACCGTGTCCCGGTCTATTGGAGCCCCTGGCGCGTTTCGTAAGATAGACAGGGAAACCATGCGCAGGCTTCTTTCCTTAAGCCCTTTCGTCTTGGAAAAAAGAAGGGACCTTGATCTTTATTTCCGAGAGTTGGAGCCGGGAATAGGCGAGGTGCTCGTCCTGGATAACGAGCTCCCCCTTTACGGGAATACCACCCTCGATGATGTCACACTGCGCAAAAGCCCTGATTTGAAGGAAATGATCAGTATTAGGAATGTGATCAAGATCTTGAATGACTCTGATATTCTCATGTACAAAGGCCGGGAGGCCTTGCGCTATGTCCAGGATCGTGCCCTGGACTTGCTGGATCTTCGCTATGAAGAAGGGGACATCCAAGAGATGGCCGACAAAGGGCTTGAGGCCTTTGCCAGGGCGGATTCCGAGGCGGTCATGCAAATGCTGGATCTGTTTGTGGAAATTCTGGGTTATGAGTCGGTTCCCGCAGAGGTGCTGGTGAATGACTACGTGATGTTCGGGGCCTCTCACAAGGATGAAAGTGGCAAGCAAACCTTTGGCCCTATTGTCATGTACAATAATAAGACGAACACCATTCGGCTGATCAAGACACGGGTGCCCACAGGCGATCCCATTCAAAGGTCTGTCATCCCCGGGGTCGCCCTGGGCGAAGTGGCGCCGGACGCAGAAGACTACGGGGCCTTCGACTTTCTGAAGGAGGAAGTCTTCAAGAAGGGACCACCCACCACCGTTCACTAGAACTTATCTTGCATCGCAGGTGTTCCCGCCTTCAGCATCTTTATCCGTCAAATCTGAGGCTGTTCCGTTGGAATCTGCATACGATGGGAAGACCAATCTCATGAATCGGACCGTTAAATCCCTGGTGAGGTGTCCCTGCTGGCACATATCATGCAAACTCAACCTGTTTCTCAGGCGCCCTGGAGCTTCCAGGGCCAAACAACCAACCATTCCGAGCGTGAGGAGAGTATGACCGCACTAGCCCCTATCGAAATCGACCCGAAGACGTTTCTTCGTGAGCACTGTACTCTGCCTGCCCTGCCAGAGGTGGTCAGCAAGATTCAGAGCCTGATCCACGACGACCGCGCAGACATGGGAACAGTGGCCGACCTGGTTAGCGGTGAACCGGCACTCGTTGCCCAAGTCCTCAAAGTCGTCAACTCCGCCTACTACGGACTGTCCAGGGAAATAGGAAACGTGAAGTTTGCCATTGCGTTTCTGGGACTGAACGAGATCTATCGCATGGTCCTCGCACTTTCTGTGGTGAATACCTTGGCTATCAAGGAGAAGAACGAGCTCGACAAGTTCTGGTTCCATTCTTTTTATACGGCCCTTTGCACAAGATACTTGGCCAAACAATACGAACCCCATTTTTCTTTTGAAGAGTTGTGGTCGGCAGCCATGCTTCATGACATTGGCAGACTGGTTTACCTGAAATTTTTTCCTGATCATTACAAGGCGCTCAGGAGTTTTTGTGACGAACAACATTGCTTGTTCAGCGAAGCAGAAAGGCATTTTTCACTGCCCTCAAGTGCCTTTTTCGGCACCCTGTTGTGTGAACACTGGCGGTTGCCGGACAATATCAGAAGCGCCTGCGGGTCTCACACCCTGGGAGATCTGCCAGGTCTCAGTGAAGACAGTCCATCAGCGCATTTTCGGCGGATGATCTGCCTGGGGAATCTACTAACGGTTCTGTCTGCCGACGAATTGAACGATGCCGCCAAACGTGACATAGCCTCCGCCATCAGGACAGGACTGGATTGCACAGAGGAAGAGTTTCTGGCCATGATGGGCGACATTTACGAGTTAAGGATTGAGGTGGAAAGGTTTGCGGACCAGCTCCACTAGATAGGGCTCGCGCAAAAATAAGTTCGCAGAATTGGCGCTCAGATTTGGTTCAGATTTGGCCGATCCGATTGAGCAAACCCGGAGGAATAGCGAGCTATTTCGAGGAGTTTGCGAATGAGGCATCGGTCAAAGATGGGCTGGAGCTGAGATGCCAAAATGTGAAGTTATTTTTGTGCGAGCCCTTGGTTTCATGCGAACCGGTTGCCCTTTGTCTTGACCCGACTGCTTGGTGCCATTGCTCCTTGGCATCCCCACCGAGATGCAAGTGCTTTAATCTCGCTAACCACTGTCATTGTTTTGCGTCACCGGCCCCCGTTGTGATATTGCAAGATAAGATGAGCAATGGGGCCTGGTTCATGGGCAACCGTGCCTCCACATCTTTCCAAAAACACAACCAAGAGATCCTGGTGCAGAGCCAATAGAAGCCTGTGACGGGACCGGTGAGTCAATCAGCATGAATGAATACAATCGAGAACAATCAGAAGCCATTATGATGGTATGGAAACATCTGAAACGCCTTTCCCCTGCCGAACGGGGAAGCTTGAAGACAAGGATAAGAAACTATCTCGGATTCAGAAGAGATGTGGACGCGTTTCTGAAAAGCTATTTTGGAAGAGTCTGCACGGAGATGTGTTACCAAAGCCATGACAGCGCTTGCTGCACCCGGGAAGGGATCACCACTTTTTTTGCCGACGTGGTGATCAACGTCTTGATGTCACCAGATGAGGCCGTGGATGCTCTGCTTCAGGTCCTCCGTCTGCAAAACCTCGGCTCTAAGTGTATCTACCTTGGGACAAGGGGTTGCCTCTGGCGTGTCAAACCCATCGTCTGCGAGATGTTTCTTTGCAAACCTGCCAGAAAAAAGGTGTTCGACAAGGAACCCGGAGCGTTGAAAGCGTGGGAAAGACTAAAGCGTAGAGGTAAGAGATACACCTGGCCCAACCGCCCCGTGCTTTTTGATGACCTGGAAACCTATTTCATCGAAAAGAGATATGAATCCAGCCTCATGTATTGTCACAAGAGCCCTGGGCTACTCAGGCTAAAGGCTCAGGCCAAGAAATGACGCCGACGCAAAATACTAGATAGTGCTCAACCTAGCCACGTTGGTTCGGGTGGCCCGCGTTCGTGGACGGGCACTAGTGTATAGTCTTATACTGCTCTCTGAGCTGCGCGAGATAATCTTGGCAAGTCTCAAGCTCAAATAGCATCCTCCGCCGTGCCTCCTTGCATTCCTCTCGTGTGTGTCATGCCAAACCTTGCGGGGGCAAGAAAACCTGGTGGCACGACACAGCTTAGGGCGGGGCAAGACATCTTTCACCTCGAGCGCCCGGCACTTTTCAACCGGTTCATTCTTTGCCTTCTCTCACTGTCTCGACGTTTTCGGCGTCGGCAGTCACTTGGTTTCTCATAGCTTCTCTTGGCCTTTAGTCTGCGGAAAACACCATCTTTCTGCATTTTCCTTTTCAGAACTTTCATGGCCCTCTCAAGGTCATTACCGTCGACCTTAACTTCCAGGCTGCTAAACTCCCTCAAATTTATGCCCCCCTTTCTTCCCATCAACGTGCGAGGGTGCCTTACCATGAACGCCGTCCACTACCTCCGCGGCCGCCACTGTGTCCTCGTCCACCCCCGCCTCCGCCACCTCGACCTCCTCCACCTCGGCGACCTTCGGGGCGAGGGCGAGCCTCATTAACGTTAAGCGCTCGTCCCTTCAATTCTTTGTCCTTCAGGCCAGTAATCGCGGATTCCCCATCCGTTTTACTGGTCATCTCCACGAAACCGAAGCCTCTTGATTCGCCACTGTACTTGTCCTTAATGATTTTTGCGGATGTGACTTCCCCGAAGGCTTCAAAAGCCTCTCGTAAATCCCCTTCGGTGACCTCGCGCGACAAATTGCCTACATAGATATTCATTTTGACCTCCTCAAACGTTCTTTCCTATGCCCCCAACACGTGATTCTAAAGGCTCCCTTAACATGTCCCAAACAAAACTGCTGAACGATCTCTGTAATCTTTATTTCAAAAGTCAGGGTCTTCCCACTACAGCTTTTTCAAAGCCCGGTGTGACGCGCCCTTCCCCCAGTTTGAACCGCGAAAGCGAGCGCATTCCCCGCAAATTGCTGTGGGGTTGGCGAGCGTATCCAAGAAGAGTGAGGCCTCTACCGCCCTAAAGGGCGGGGCTTCCCGGTGATGATTAATGCGTGAGCGAGTGGCCAGAGACCGCAGAGGCTTCATACAGCGGCATGAGTCTGCCAAACAGACCAGCAATATCGTCAGCGATCTTGACACCGCGAGTCACTACCTCGCCCTTCTCAACCGTTTTGGCTATCTGCAAATCCACCCATGTGCTGTCTGTCAGGTCGTCGAGGAAGTCAGCCAGAGATTCGATCTCTTCCTCCTGACCTTCATTAAACAAGCGCCACTTTCCTCCGGCCGACATTATGGCCCCGGCAAAGGCACCCTCCTCCTTCATGTCGTAAAGTGAGAAATCATGCTCGGACACGACTTTGTTAAGCCAAGCGTCGTTCTCGGCGTCTCTCAGCCAGGCAATGAAAGCATTCCAGTCATCTTTGGCGTCCTTTTCCTGGTTGGACCGCTCGACATCAAAGCCAAAATAGAGATACTTTTCATCGACTCGGGCAAAAAACTTTGCCTGGAGCTGGAAGTCATCGTGACGCCTGTGATCAATATCGGCCCAGTGAATCGTAGAAAACCCGCACCTTGGCCAGGATGCAATGTCAAATCTGTCTGACTTCAGGCGAACGGCCACCGCGCCACCCAGGCTGTCATAATAGCGCCAGGCTGCGCCTGCAACGTCTTCCGAAAAATCGCGCTCTTTCAAACCCTCAAATCTCCTGGCATACTCTGGGGGCTTCGGTCGTTTGCATTTCCCACCTTTCTTCGCTTTTATGAGTGCCAGTTCTTGGTGCATGCACTCAATAATTCGATTCTGCAAGGCTGCCGTGGTTGTGACCTCCTCACCACTCTCCCATCGGATGCATATGGTATCTCTATCGATGGTAAGAACTTTATAGACGCCTTTCCTGTTTTCGTGTTCCTGGCCGATCTTGAATTTGATATCAGTCATGGATATAGGCCTCCTTCCCTATCCCTACTCTGTGCTGGCGAAAACGAATGCAAAATCAGTCCTTAGTCCGTTACGCAGCTCTTTTGCCCTTGCTGATGGCGTTGGACCATGCACAGGGAGTGATTCGTTGAACGTGTTTCTAAGAGTTGACCCCGGGCCAGATTTGACAGTTTGTGCCTCGGCACCTAATCATCATCGCCAGAATCACTCCACTGCTCTGGCAGAGGCTGAGGGCCGGGCCGTATTCCCGCAATATCCAGATCTTCATCATTGGTCCGCAGTGGTTTTTTCCCCCTACGCTCCTTGGCCTCCAGCCGCCTAGCTTCTTTGGCTTTTCGCTTGTCCAGCCGCTTCATTTCCTTGTGACGTTTCTGAGGCGTGGGCCCCGACTTTTTTGCCATATGCAACCCCCCTTCATTGTTCGACTACCTTTGCCGTCTCCATTTCTCCGGGGGACAGCCAGAAGAGAAAAAAGAAAAGTGAACCTTCATGATGCTGAGGGTGAAGAGACTCGCTGTCAAGGGCGCCACAGTCGGGTCATTTTCACTTCTCCGCCAATCACAATGTCACAAGAATGAACCTCTTGGCAAGCCTCGCGAAGATTTACGCAAACAAAATAGGCACCTCGCCTCACGATGACAAGGTGCCTATGATGATCGAACAGCTCTAGTCTAGAGTCTAGTAACGTTCTGTGCCGAAGGTCCTTTGGCACCCTGTTCTACGTCAAAGGTCACCTGCTCACCTTCAGCAAGGGTCTTAAATCCAGACCCGCTAATGGCGGAGTGATGGACAAACACGTCCGTCTCCCCATCCCGCTCAATGAAACCGAATCCCTTCTGGTCACTGAACCACTTCACGATTCCTTCTGCCATGGCGATTATCCTCCTTTCCTCTTATTTCGTACAGTTCTTCAGGTGTTAACTTTGGAAAGGGCTATGGAATCGCATCTGTGAGGCAAAAGATGGGACTAAAGCGGACTCCAAAATGGGGATCCTGATTTCCGTACTCGATCCCGTTCCTTCACATCACGAGGGGTCGAAGGGAAGGCGGTACGCGGTACTTGGACCGATTTATTTAATCTAGTCCGTCTAGGCGTAGGTGTCAAGAAAAACATCGCTGGGTATGGTGATTAAGTCTGTTGGAAACAGGGCAAATCAAAATTGGATCGTGTATCCGAATGGTTACACATGCGTTGATCGACTGTATACTGTATGTCCGTCACGGTTCGTGCAGAGATCCTTGGTTTTGGCGAAACATAGATGGCTTGCCTTATGTTTTGAGTGGCCTGTCTCCTCGAGCGGGCGCAGACGTCCCCCGTCACCCTCCATAATTTGGCTCCAAATGAAACGCATAAAGACGTGACCCCTACTCACCCTTCGTGCCGCGGTGCATTCAAATGATTAAATACGTGTATAACTCATGGGGTCGCAACTAGGGAGCAACAATGCTTACTTTCTTTGCATTGCTGACCACGCCGTCTTTAACCACCCAGACATAACGTTTTTTACCGGCCCACTTGGACTGGTTGAATCCGGCCTTTACCTTCAGCTTGGAGTCTGACCACTCCTTTACTACAGTTTGGAGCTTGCCGCCCGTTGGAGATCCACCATAACAATTCTTGCCATAGCACCGCGTGGGATTGTACTGGTTTTTATTTCCAATGTAGACCTCGCTGGTTGTTTGCAGATTACCAAAATTAGCGCCGATGATCCTGAAAGATTCCCCCGCCCGGATACCACCCACCGGTTTTACCTTGGCAATGAAAGGGCTGTCGGTCAGCTCAAAGTAATGCCACATAGAAGTTTCGATCTGGGAGACTGTATCACCCTGAGTATAGTTCCCACTTAAATCGTCATCCGAATAGAAGATGTACTTGATATAGATAGACCAGATTCCCAAGTCCATGCCCTCACAACTTGAAATCGTCGGTTCATCTCTATCTTGCAGAAAGTCCCCGTCCAAATCTTGAAAAAAGTCTCTGAACCGGAATTTCACTTCATTGTTAGTCCATGAGGAATAGATCAGAGAAACATAGTCACCTTGGGTTGAAGTCACCTGAATGGTCCTGTAGATACCGTCTGTGGCGCCTGGAGCGCTAATCGTATCCTGTGAAGGCCCGAACTGCCCTGTGCCGTTCAGCAGAGTAATGGCCCCAGGATTACAAGGACCCCATTCAGGTATTGTGTAGTTGCATGGGCCGCAATCCATGACCGTAAATCCTACCTGATTACTACCGCCAACCCGCACCCTGTAATTTCCAGGGGGCACGCAGGGGACCTCAAAAAAGATTTGGTCGTCTGACCATAAGTAGACAGGCATTTTAATCCACAGCGGGTCATTTTTCGTTTTCATTTCGACCCGCATGCCCTCCGCCTGCGATTCTCCAAAATTTTCTCCCTCGAGGTTTACGAGTCCCGTCGGACAAGCAGCATTTGGGGTAATACCTTGTGGTTTGATTCGAATGGTGGGTTTGTAAAATAGGCTTCCGGGAACTGGCGGCACAGCGTCTCCATGGCATGAGAGACACATTGCGGTTTGCAAAAAGGGGCCATATTCGGTCGGATCAGTTCCCTCGCCGCCCGCATGAAAGCCTGTGGCCTCCCAACCGTAAACTGCAATGCTGCCACCCGTACCAGGTGGCCCGACATGAGGAAAGATGGTGTGCAGGCTGACTACGTCGTGGCAGATCTCGCAGTAACGGATCAGCTCCGGGTTGTAGGGATCCCAGATTGGCGGGTAGGGATCATTGCAATGGCACTTCCAACACTGGGCAGCCACGTTGCCCTTGAAGCCCATGTGATGGGTGTCAAAGTTGCCTAGTATTGGGCGCCCGTATTCATGATATCCCAGGAAATTACCCCATGGATCATAATGGTCATACGTGGAGGGGTGCCCTGCATCAGGCTCTGGAGGGGGTGGATCACCTTCGGTCCAGCCGCTTTGGACAACGCCTTGTTCCCAGTGGCAGTTCTCGCAGGAAAACGGCGTGGGGGTCACCACCGAGGGGGGATACTCCTGAAAGCTGATAAAGGGGTGGATTTCTGCCACCAGATTTGGATTGTGGCATGAAACGCAGTTTTCAGGAGCGGAGAGATCAGTATTGTGGTGCCAGCCGTACGCATAGACATCGTCCCAACTGTGACAGCCGCTCGTGGTGCAGTCTTGAATGACAACAACCCCCGGCGGTTCGGGCAGCACTTCATGGCACCCACCACTGTCTATTGAACAGGTGTGCTGCTCCAATACAATGGGAGTAACATGATGTCGGTTAGCCAAGCTCTGCCCGTGACAGGCTCGACAGTCTGCCTCCGAGAGTTCATCGTATCTTCTATCATCCATGCCGATTTCCTGTGGCGCATAGTCCATCCGGGGCATCGGACGATTGTAATCGTCATTCAGCGCCCAAAGGTGGCCTGCCGAGCCAATGAGCAAAAACCCCAGTGCCATCAAAACCACGCAGGCTTTTCTGCTCAACATCTGCATTTACGCTTATACCCTCTCTTTTAGAGCCTCTTCTTGATCAGGCTTTCGACCAAGAACCAGGCTGAATGATGCCGATACTTACGAAAACAGGACCGCACTGTGTCAGGGCACTAAAAGACGTTTAAGGAGACAGTTATCCCCGTAAATCGTGCGTGAATAACGGTCCAGGCGTTGTAGACAAGAGGCTTACCAGTTGAATTATATGCAAGAATCATGCAAATGAAGGGGTTGCGTCATTCCAGACAGTTAGCTGAGTCAAGGGATGAGCCCAAGCTAACATGTGGGAACAAACATGCATCATATGAGAAGAAAAAGTGACAGCCTTGGGGGGTTGGGGCCGGAGACGACAGGAGGACGGGAGGCCACGCTTCCTTGCAAAGCGCCTCGCATTGGAGGCAAAAACACAAAATACAGTGTATCTTACAAGAGACGCAGAATCATCACAGATAGCCAACTGCCCTATTCAGCGAGCGAATCTGAAAATGAAAAACTTCCTTACGGTGAAGATACCCCGTGGCTTGCCGCGGGGAGGCTTCAATGAAATTTGCTGCCTAAGGTTTAGCTGCTGCTGTGGTGTGGTTTCGGATTAGATCTTCCACCAAGGCCTTCTGACCATCTGTGAGGTTGCGAAATCGCATACCACATCGCTTTGCAGGAGGCTGGCCCTGCGTGTCTTTATCCCAAACGCTTTCACCGGTTAAGTTTTTTATACTTAGTGTCTTCCCAGGCAACAATATGTCCAACTCAAGTGAAATGCGCTGTAGCAGCCTGCCACCGAGGTGAGAAAGCGCAAGCCCACCGCGGCCAATATCAGTCATCCTGCCCACCATAACGCAATGAGGCGAGGAATTGGTTATAACGGCAGCGGCAACCGTATCTCTGACCAGCCTGAATCGCTTATGTTTCCTTCGCTCAGCCATCATGCCCGGCTAATTCCTGTAGAGGGAAAGGAAAGGTAGAAATCGCTTGTGCCGGAGACTTGTATACAGAAGAAAAGCTAAGAAGTCAAGGCATTTACAACGGGTTTTTTGGAGCGTTAAGAGCAGAACAAAGAAAACGGAAGTTCAGAGATGTGGATATAGGAACAACGGCTGGCAGAACACCAGATGTTGGGATGACGAGGTTGTCCAGAAACCTGTAAGTGGCTGGTACTCTTGCCACGAGTTACAATTTCCCAAAATGGCTCGTTTTGTTTGGATATCGCGACACCATCTTTGGCCGGAGCTGGGGTCACGAAAGAGGAGTGTTGAAGATGTGAGTTTTGAACTGGTCAGAAGACCTTGACAGAAGAGTGTTGGCGTTATTTCTTGACTGGTGATTATTTCTTGGGTCTGAAATACTTGATATCCAGAATGGAGCCCTTTCTTTGTTTCTTGGGTTTGAAAACCGCCTCCACCGGCATGCCGATGTAAACGTCTTTGGGCTTCACATCGCCCAGGTAGTGAATGACGCCTCCGTCCGCATGGTCAATTCTTACCATGGCGATCAGGATCGGCTCCTGGCTACGACTGCCATCCAGCTTTCTATGACACGCCGTGAAGGTGTGGACCCGCCCCTGTGGCGAGACCTTGACATAGCTGTCCTCGAGCCTGGCAAAGCAGCGTTCGCAGTACGTTCGAGGTGGCAGATACACCACACCGCATGCGCTGCACTCAGCAGCCACCAATTGACCGTTGATGATCCCACGGAAGAATTTCTCCCCGGCCCGTCCTGTCGTGTATACATAGTTGACAGGGATTCTCCCTTGCCAATGGGTGAGCTCTGAAGTCTTGCTGTGTCGTTCAGCCAATCCCATTTGTCGCACCTCCTGGTCCGTCTCAGGCCTCCTAAGGGGCACCAACTCCAAGCTGCTTTACACGGGTTTGAAATACTTGATGTCGGTGATGGCGCCTACACGTTCGGCTTCAGGTCGCCACACCGCCTTGACCCGCATTCCGACGAAGATCTTCTCAGGCGCTACCTCATCCAGAAGATGAAGGATGCCCATCCCGGCAGAGGCACCATCAATCTCAATCACTGCGGGGGTGTAAAAACGCTGGCCCTTGTGGATGCGCCCGGCTGTCCAGTCCACGTGGCTGATGGCAAAGGTGTTCACCGTGCCCGTATCCTCAACCTGGACCCACTCGTCGGTGATCCTCCAGCACCGTTCACAGAACATCCTCGGAGGAAGCATAATACGGTCGCACTCGCGGCACCGCCTGGCCATGATCCGTCCCTGCTTCAACTCCTTGAGATAGCGTCCAATGGCCACGCCATCGTCCCAGGCGTAGCGGAGGTCGGGTTCGCAGTCCACCGTGAAGACCTTCCCCTGGACAAAATCCTTATGACTCAAGGGCGTTGCTGTTTTTTCTATCAAACGAGCCGTGATTTCCATGGCATTATCTCCTTAGGGCTAGTTACGCATCACTATGACGGAACCCACCTGCATGAGATCGCCCCAGGCCTGAGCTACCCCCGTGGTGGGCCGTCCGGGCACCTGGCGCTTACCCGCCTCTCCTCTGAGCTGCAAGAAAATTTCCACGACTTTCATCAGCCCGGCGGCGGCAATGGGGTTTCCCACCCCCAGAAGCCCTCCGGAAGGACACACGGGGAGGTTTCCGTCTCTTTGGGTCACGCCGTCTGCCAGCAGTTTCGGGGCCTCTCCCTTGCCGCACAGCATCAAGCCCTCCATGTGGTGCAACTCCTTGTATGTGAAGGGGTCGTAAGGTTCGGCAATATGGATTTCCTTATGAGGCTCCCGGATGCCTGCCATCTCATACGCTTGACGGGCCGCCACCTCCAGGTATTCCGGATAGCAGAGGTCCCGGGTGCCCCAGTAGGCCGTATCCAAGGCATAACCCACACCGTCGATCCACACGGGCTTGTCGGTGATGCGCCTGGCCACGTGCTCTGCTGCCAGGACCACGGCCACAGCCCCGTCGCTTGTGGGACTGATATCG
>Ga0315534_1000334_pt1 | contig 31851 bp, 29 predicted proteins | sample SalMarSW160240MG_FD_203094 | JGI IMG/M metagenome (GOLD analysis project Ga0315534, IMG submission 203094) | Salt marsh sediment microbial communities from the Plum Island Ecosystem LTER, Massachusetts, United States - Salt Marsh Sediment SW1602-40 ...
GTATCGGCAGACGGCAAAACCTTTGTCCGATTCGATAATGACTCGTTAACCCCGGAGCCTGTAGCCGGATTCGGTGCCGTGGATCCCACGAACATCGCTGGTTTTGCCGGCAAGTACAGGCAAGGATTTGGCACCCCCTTTGACCTGGAAGATGTGGGGCTCGACCAAGTCAGCTACGTACGGCTGATCGACATCGTTGGCGACGGCGCGGACGAGGACACCAGCGGGCATGTCATTTACGACCCTTACCCGACCGTTGGAAGCGCGGGCCTGGACTTGGACGCCGTAGGCGTGTCAAACGGGGCAGCCTATCCGGGCGGCGAGATCTCTGCCCCGGAGCCCAACACTGCGCAGGGACCCCCTCCAGCAGATGGCGAGGCCGGCATTGGAGACGGTGGCGGTACCGGTTGCTTCATTGCCACGGTATTCCAAGACGTGTAGGCCGAAAGCCGGAACGTTCTTGCCTCCACCCCAGGCCCCTCATGGCCCTGTAGGCATACCACTGGTTGTACCAGTGATCGGACGCCTTTATCCTCCTCAAGATCTCCTTGATGGCCCGCCTGTCTCCTCTCTGCCCCAAGGCCCAAAATGCCATGGAAACCACGTCGGGATGGGGATCATCCAGCAAAGCCAGCAGGTCTGGATAGGTCTCCGGGTGCCGGCTTATCCCCAACGTCTTTGCCAACCAGTAGCGCTCGGGCACGTTCGGGCTCGCCGGTATGCGGCGATAGACCGGAAAGTCCGCAATATCCAGCCTTCGGTTTACCACAGTTCTGAGGGCCGCGACCCTTTGCTGCCAGGACTTAGAATCCAAGGCCTTAGACAAATCGGTTTGATCGTGTGCCGGCATCCTCGCAAGATGCAGGGGGACGAGTAAAGCCAGGCCAATGAGGAAACAGACAACCCCGGCAACGACCGGAGAGCGTGTTGGACCAAGGAAAGATCCCAACACGAACTGAAACAGGGCAAAGACAATGATGTACAAGGTGACAGGAAAGCCGATCAGCAGGCAGACCATGGTCGCTTGTCGAAAGAGGGCGTGCCTGTCCGTTGCCGCAGAAAACCGCCTCAGGGTCTGTTCGGGGTGCAGGAAAAATGTCTTGGAGGAGATTCGAAGAACGGCCTTGCCCTGATGTTTGAAGAGGAGGGCGTTCGCCGATCCCGCGACTTCCAGATCAACGGGGGCCTCTTGGGACACAGGCAGATAGTCATAGTCGATCAAGACACGTTCCATGCGTCGGCCAACGGCCTGGCCCTCGATGGCTGTCAGACGGCACGTCTTGAGGGTTCTTTGCTCCAAGGACTTGAACACCTGTGCCGGGTAAAGGGTATAACGGTAGTAAAAATCATCGACCTTTTTTCCGATGGGGTTGGATAACAGGAGGAAGTCTCGAAGATCCAGGAACAAGAAGCGGTTCGCATGAGCCGACCATATGATAGTCAGAAGGACGATGGGCAGCAACAGGGCAAGCCTGTTCAACCAACCCTTTTTCGCACTCTGTTTCGGCATCCACATCAAGGCGGATGCAAAGACCACAAGGGGGGTGGCGAGGAAATAGGAGGAGACCATAGGGCAAAAGCCGTGGCTATTGACGGCGACAACCGCGCCCAACCACAGGAGCCCAATGAGTATCAGCGAAGCCCGGCTTCGGCCCAGGATTCGATCCCAGATCCAGGCGCAGACAACAGAAACGACAGACAGCCCTGCGCCAAGGCTCAGGGTGAAGAACCACCCTCCGAAAAATGCAGGTCCGAATTCCTTGAGCGTGTGCAGGACATGCTGGTTGGGAATAGGGAAATAGCCCGCCTCTGTGATAGCCGTGACGGTGCGGTAGAGGTCGGCATCGGAAAGATACACGTGCAGGGTGGCCAGGATCTGTGTTGTAAACAGTCCCAGGACGATGGCCTTGGCCGGATAGAGGAACCTGTTCATGGGTCACGTTGAACCGCAAAAGCGTGAGGAGATGTTAGAGACCGCCTGATTCCAGCCTCGTGGAAAGGAACTCTACCTGCTTCTGAACAGGCCCGTTTTCTCGAATCAGTCTCTCCACCGTTCCTACGGCATGCAACGTGGTGGCGTGGTACCGATTGAAGCTTCGGCCGATGGTGTGGAGGGATTTGTCTGTATAGCGTCGTGCCAAATACATGGCAATCTGCCTCGGCTGGGCAATACGGCGCTTACGGGAGCGCGACAGGAATTCCTCCATAGTAAGTTTGTAATACTTGCACACGAGTTCTTGAATCCGTTCTATGGTAATCTCTCGCGACCGCCGCACAATGTTCTTTACAACACTCTTGGCCAACTCGGTGTCTATGGGGAGATTCAGCAAAGAGGCCTTAGCCCCAACGCCGATCAAGCCGCTTTCAAGTTGCCTCACATTTTGGGTAAGCTTGCTCGCCAAGTAATGCACGACATCTTCCGAAATATCGAGTTGTTTCAACGAAGCTTTTTTCTTGAGGATCCGCACACGGGTGTCGTGGTCCGGAGACTCAATGCTCGAAATGATACCGGCCGAAAGCCGTGACGCCAGTTTTTCATCCATCTTTGGGATGTCACGAGGCAGATAGGTCCCTGTAAAAATCAGTTTCTTCTTGGCTTCCAACAGGGCATCCAACGTGAAGGCCACTTCATCCTGTGTCTTCACCTTGCCACTCAGAAACTGCACATCTTCCAACAGCAGCACGTCGCACTGCCTTCGATACTTGTCCTTGAACTCCTCGATCCTGTCATGGCGGAGCGCACAAATCATGGCATTGGTAAACTCCTCAGCCGTGATGTAGCAAACCCGGAGGGTGGGGTCACTTCTCAAGATGTGGTTTGCTACGGCCTGGGAAAGGTGGCTTTTCCCTAGGCCGATATTGGACAACAAGAAGAGGGGATTGTGACAGACGTTTTTCGAACAGGCCAATGAGAGGGCTGCGTTGTAGGCAAAATCGTTGCATATTCCCACGACAAATTGATCGAATGTGAAATCAGCATGAAGTGCAGACAGCTGGGGTTGCCGGTCGGTGACGTGGGGAAGCAAGAGTTGGTCATCCTCGTGCCCATGATAACCATTTCCATTGGGCTCATCAGAAATCTTGAAAGTGACACGGTATGGTCTCCCACACGCCCCTTCCAGCTCTCTTTCGATCAGACCGAGATAGTGACGCGTGAGCCACTTCTTGAAAAAAACCGTCGGACAACTTAGGACAAATTCTTCTTCTCGCTGGGCGACATACGCCAGCGGTTCAACCCAGAGCATGAAGTTGTGGTGAGGGACCTTCTTGTGGATGCCGGTTTTGGCTCGATTCCAAGCGGCTTGCATGGCGTCACTCACTGTCTGGGAACCTTCTGAAATACTTGTTGCCTTCATAACGATTAACAATGCCAAATCACGGTGAGGGCGCCTTGCCCGATTGCCCGGTGTTCACGCAATCGTCTTCATGCATCTTGCGCATAAGGCATCCCGGGTCGACGCATCGTTTGTCTAAAAAAACGCCAAAATATTGGATTTTGATTAGAAATTCAAAAAGTGCGGCCTCGCACCCTGAAAGGATGTGCGCTTTGTAGAACAGGAACGATCCATTGTCAAACCGAAAAAGAGGGAGTCTTGGCCGGCTCGTGAAATAGTTTTCAACATGTCATAACATCCGAATATTGAACTGTGTTATGTCGCTATTGCTCTTAAAGGCTCTATCACTCACCTTTTCCTGCGAGCCCCCTTATGTCGAAGTATTTTAGAGCCATAGCGCATTTTGTTGTGCATGTATAGATCTGTCCCGGTTTGAGAAAACGTCTATTTTCTCGCATTTTCTTCTGTTTTCTAAGAATTGTAACTAAATATGACGTGATATCCTAACACTTTGTTTTTCTGGAAATAAAGGTCTTTACACGACCGACGAGAGGACCTATGGAGCGGTTTGAAGGGGTCTGGACCGTGAACCCCCGGCAGCGCCGGCAAAGGGGTTGTGTTCAGTTGCCCGGCCGTTTGACTTCTGTGTTCCGAACCTGTAGGGAAACCATTGCAGCGTGCCCAACACAGCCCGTTGTACGACGGCTCAAAGGAAGCCACCATGACCGACCGTCCCATTATAGGCATCACCATGGGAGATCCCGTGGGGATCGGGCCTGAAATCATCCTCAAAGCCCTCTGCCGCCAATCTGCGTATGAAACCTGCCGCCTCTTTGTTTTGGGCGATGTCCAGGTGTTGGCTGCAACAAACCAGCTCCTGAGGGCCGGGTTGACCATTCGAGGCGTTGAAGGCGTCGAGGCCGCAGGCGGGCAATACGGCAGGATAGACGTCGTGGGGCTCTCTGATCTGGATTGCAGTCAGCTTCGACCCGGCCGGCCTACTCAAGCAACCGGCCGGGCCATGGTAAGCTATATCATCGAGGGTGTGAAGTGGGCCATGGAGGGCCGCATCCACGGCCTGGCCACGTGTCCCATCAACAAAAAGGCCATGCACGCAGCCGGGTTCAACTTTGACGGCCACACCGAGCTTCTGGCTGAGCAGACAAGAACTTCACACTGTGTCATGATGCTCGCGGGTACTCGGCTCCGGGTCTCTCTGGTAACGACCCATCTGCCTCTGGCTCGGGTTTCCACCAGCCTGACGACCGGCGCCGTCCTTAAGACGATCCTCATTACAAACCAGGCCCTCAAAGACTCCTTTGGTATCCCCAAACCCACCCTTGCCGTGGCGGCCTTAAACCCCCATGCCGGGGAAGATGGCCTGTTCGGAGATGAAGAGATCCAGGTCATCTCCCCAGCTCTCCAGCAGGCTGCCAGGGCGGGGGTCAATGTGTCGGGTCCCTACCCGGCAGATACCCTGTTCTATCGGGCTTTGAAAGATAGGTGGGATGCGGTCATCTCCATGTACCACGATCAAGGCCTTATCCCCTTTAAGATGGTCCATTTTTCCGACGGCGTGAACACAACCTTGGGTCTTCCCATCGTGCGGACCTCTGTGGATCATGGTACAGCCTATGATATTGCAGGCACCGGCAAGGCAGACCCCGGGAGCCTGCTGGCCGCCATAGACATGGCCGCCCACCAGGCAATAACAAGGATGAGAGCCAGCTAGTGTCCATCCACGAACCCGGGGCCACCGAACCAACATAGCTCGGTTGAGCACGACAAGGTGTTCATTCATAAATGGCAGATTTTGGTCCGAGGCAAGGCCGCACAAGGGTTTTCGCCACAGGCGTAGCAGCGCTACGTCGAGGACGGAGACCCGCGGAGAACGCCGCATCGGGCCGAAAGATGCCATTTATGGATGAACACTAGCTGACGGGCAGCTCCACACGGAAGGTAGCACCACCTCGGGCGTTATGATGGGCAAAGATGTTGCCGTTGTGGCGGCGGACAATCTCATAGGAGATATATAGCCCCAGGCCGGTGCCTCTACCCACCTCCTTCGTGGTATAGAACGGCTTGAAAATATTGCTCATGACGTCCTTTGTGATTCCGGGGCCGTTGTCCTCACATTCGAAGATGACCAGCCCTTTTTCCTTATCGGACCGGGTCCTTAGGGCGATCCTCCCTTGATCGCTGTCCACGGCCTGGATGGCATTGGTTATAATATTCAGGCAGACCTGCCCCAGGTTGGAAAAATTTCCTCTAATTTCAGGCAGGTCGTCTTCGTAGGCCTCGTTCATCTCGATGCCGGTCCGTTTATACCGGTTGTAGAGGACTTTCAGGGCGTTTCTGCACACGTCGTTCAGTATGACAGGTTCAGAGTATTCTTGGGTCTGACGGGATATCCCAAGGAGGCTTGCCACAATATCCTTGGCACGATTCAATTCTTTCAGGCTAAATCTCAAATCATCAACCAATTCCTCGTCTTGTTCCGTACGATCCGTTGCCCCGGCAACAGGCTCGGAAGATGCCTTTTCCATGGTTTCCACGGCTGACTGAACCAGACTGGAAACACTGGCCAGGGGATTGTTCAATTCATGGGCGACGCCCGCCACCAGTGCACCCACGGCAGCCAGGCTTTCGGATCTGATGAGGAGGTCCTGCGTCTTGTCCTTCTCCTCCAGGGCTTTTTTCAGTGCTTCGGTCCGCTCGTCCACCATGGCCTCGAGGTTTTCATTCAGATTTTCTATAAGCTGGTAGGACTTGGCATTCTCGATGGCGATAGCGCATTGGTTGGCCAGGGTGCGAAGGAGTTCAAAGTCTTGGGCCGTGAAAAGGTCCCCTGATTTCTTGTTTCCCAGGACAAGAAGTCCTTTCATGTCCCCTTTGAAAACGATAGGCAGTAGCACAGTACCGCCCAGGCGGTCGAAATCTTCCCTGAAACGAGAGGGATCATCGCAAGCGCCTGACCATTCTTCGATGTTGTACCGGGTGACCTCTCTATTCAGACGAGCCGTTTCCCGAATCAGGGGGCTCGCATGAGTCATGGACAGGCCCTCAATGTCTGACAGGGTGCCCATGTGGCTGCGGACCCGAAACTCGTCCCCGATATCATCGGCGAGCATGACATAGCCCCGATCAAGATACATGGCCTCGGTCAGGGTCCCGAGGGTCTTGTGCATGATCTCGTCCAGGTTCAGCATGGAAGCCATGGCATCACTCAAGGCCATGAGTGTCTTTTGGTAATCGTATTTTCCCTTGAAGAGCAGTCGATCAATGAAAAGCTGTACTCGCTTTTTCAATGGCTCAAAGACAAAGACGATCACAAGGAAAAACGAGATGAAAAAAAGGATAGACCATCTCTGCCCCACTCCTTCAAAGACCTGATTGAACAAGATAATCATGAGAGCATAGGTCCCCGTGAGCAGACCTGTCAGCACGGAGTAGGTCAGGCCCTTTTGAACCATGAACCCGATGTCCAACAAGTCGTGCTTCAGTACTGCAAAGCCCAGGAGGAGGATGGGAATGAAAGCGAAATTTCCCAACGGGTAAAAGCTGATCCCTGCCAGGGGCAACAGGTCGAAATGGGCCATGAGGGCCGCCCCACCAAGGCCCAAGATAATGTATTTTGTCTTGTTCTTGCGGTCCGGATCCTTCTCCTGCCTCAGGCTGCGAAAAAGAAGATAGAGGCAATACAGCGTGTTTGTCGTGCTGGCGACCCCAAAGACATAAATCAAGGGGCCTCCCTGGGCATAGTAACCAAAGAAATAATGCTTCACCCCTGACAGGTGATAGTGCCCTTGTGAGAAGATACTCAGACACCCGCTGAAGACGTAGGCAAGACGGATGAGCCATTTTCGACTAGTCATGCCCAGGAAAGAATAAGTGAAGTGAAGGTAGACCGGGATAAAAAAGACGACGAACAGGTGATCTACGCGACTGATCCGTAGGGCCAGGTTCGGATCGGTCACCACCGATGCGAAGGCCTTGTCCAGACTCAAAAGCCCTCCCAGGAAACAAATCGCCGCAAGAAGCAGGTTGACTTTTCTACCCTTCCCCTTGACCACGGCCAGGCCGGCCAAGGCGAACAGGGTGATGAAACTGACAAAGGGCGGTATGGCCCAGAAATTAAGCGCGATCAGGGGAGGTTTCACAACAACCCTCTAAACAGTTGTTTTCAGCCAAGGCAAATTGTATGTAAGGTGTGTGATGTGTTATAAGACCCATAGCTTGGACGACATACGTTTCACAGATGCCCCAGTGGTGAACCCATACCACCCTTTCGCGCACTCTATCAAGGCATTGCCATGAAAATCGGCGTGATCTCGGACACCCACCTCAGAAAGCCGACAAAAGCGCTCTACGAGCTGCGACGCGGTGCCTTTGCCGATGTCTCAATGATTCTTCATGCAGGCGACCTCACCGAACTCGATGTGCTGGAGGCTTTTTGCGACAAAGAGGTCTTGGCTGTGAGCGGCAACATGGATTCTGCGGTGGTCAAGAATCAACTGCCGTCCAAAAGGATCGTAGAGGTTGGGGGCTTTCGCATCGGCTTAACCCACGGCTGGGGAAAGTCATTTGCTTCTGTGAAAGGACTCATGGCCGGCTTTGACGAGGTGAATGCCATTGTCTACGGGCATACCCATAGGTCCGACAATGAGGTGAGAGACGGGATCCTCTTCTTCAATCCAGGGGCCTTTTATGGCAGGGCCCCGTTTCTGTCAGGGGGCTCAGTGGGTATCCTGATCCTGGGAGAGAAACTCACCGGGCAAATCGTGAAAGTCTGATTCCGGCGACTTTGCTGTTAACCGACTGAAAAACCGACGATATCGCTTTACGCCCCGTGGAAGAGACAAAGATGGTCAGGACGCTTGGGCCTTGGATTTTTTTCTCAATACGGCCTTGACTTTTTCTTCGGCTGACGTCTCTTTGTCCCGCCTGTCATCGATCTTGAGGGTCGTCACCACCCGAAGAGCCCCGGCTTTAAACGGCACCTCGTGCATCTTCAAGATGGTTTCACAAAGATCCTTGAGGTCTCCCTCGATGATCGTTCCCATGCCGTGGAGTTCGTGGGTGAGACCCGAGCCCTCCAATACCTCGAGGCACGCAGCCACATAGGTGCTCAGGCTCGTAGACTCGGTCCCGATAGGGACAATGCTAATTTCCGCAATAGCCATCCATGCCCCCCTTCAGCATGACTTTCACACATGAATTCTCATTGTTGACGAAACCATCATCGTTGACGAAGTCACAAAACAACCTTTGTATGAATCGTCACCATGGTCGCAGCCGCCCGGATCGGGGCTAACGACTTCTCGCCCATCATTGCCCCTGAAGCTTTCTTATCTCCTCTAATCGTTTCAAGAGTGCCTGGGCCTTGTTGATATTGTCCTCAACCTGTTTATAGCCGGGATCGACGGTCTGCACCAGTTGCCACTCCTTGATGGCCTCTGACAATTGTTCTTTCCCGAAGTATGAAACCCCCCTGTTGTAATGAAGGTCCTTATACATTTGCTGACACTTTGCGGCGTACTCTCGGCATTGCCGGCTGTCCTGTTTGAATCGGAGACACGCTTCAAATTCCTTCTTGGCTGACAGGTAGTCCTCTTTATCAAATAATGTCACGGCATGTTGAAAGTGTGATTTGTAAAGATATTCCAGCGCCGTGCCATCCTCAGGATCCACGTTCACAACCTTGGTGAATTCAACGATAGCTTCCTGGTATTTTTTTTGGTTAAACAGACCAATGCCCTGATCTCGGTACATGGCGACCACATCCACAACGGGCTCCGGTTCTTCCTCTGTCACACCCTCTATCTCTTCTTGTATCTCTTCTTGTATCTCTTCCTCTGGGGGTGCCATGTCCTCGGCTTCTTCTACGGAAGCGACAAAACCGGGGAGCTTTTTCTCTTCGATCTCAATGTCTTTCTTGCCAGCCAAGAATGGCAAGCCATCCATTTCCGGAACCTTGATTTCTTGACCAACCTTCACCTGGGTGGCATCTGCCAGGTTATTGTACTGCGCTATGACGCCAAACTTGTGGTAATCCCCGTAGTAGATCTTGGCCAACTTTGAAAGGTTTTCACCTGGCTGAATTTGATGCATCACATACCTTTCTGCCCGGATCTGTTCTTTGGTGGTGAGCATCTTCTTCGCATACGGATGGCCCGGCCACAATCTGAGCGCCGTCAAAAACTGGAGGCGGGCCAAGGCATATTTACCCCTCTTTTGAAACTTCAACCCCGCTAGATAGTGCCTTTGTGCGATCGCCCGCAACTTTGTTTCGAGCTTATGATGCCTTTCAATAGCCAGTTGGTTTTGAGGACTCATCGCCAGCGCCAGCTTGTATTGCGTGAGTGCCTCCTTCAGATCCCCCTTTTGTTCGTAATCCTGCCCTTTGTCTAAATACGTGTGAAGCAGTTTTTCTTGCTCACTGTTAAAGATCTTGTCCAGCGGTTTCTTGCCCAATTCCAGCGATTTCTTGCCCAGGTCCGCCGATTTTTTACCTAGGCCGGCACAGCCGGCGGCGGTGGCTAACACAAGGACAAGCCCAAAGAGCACTCGGTTGTATCTCATGGGGCAGTCTACCTCAATGAAGCCTTCTGAAAGGTCTTCAATCTGGAAACGAAGGTTTTCATGTCTCTTCCCAGTACCTGGTTCCTTCTCAGGGCCAGCGGGTCCGCAAAGAAAGGGTTGCTTCCCCTTTTCACAGACACTGCCATCTTATAACCCAGGCGTTTACACATGGCTAGTATGGTCTCGTCGTAACGTCCGTAAGGAAACGCCAGGAGAATCGTGTTCTGCCTCACATTCTTATCGATGATCTGCTTCGAAACCCGGAGCTCTCTCTCAATCCTGGCCTTGTAGGTCTGGAGATCCTCCCCTTTCCTTTGTTGCGTCAGATCGGCGTGAGACATGGTGTGCCCACCCACCTCGAAACCATGTGCCTTCATCTCTCTGAGCCGGGCCCATGTCATGGCATTTCTGGACGCACCTATGAAATCGGTATATATAAAAAGCGTTGCGGTGAAACCATACTTCTTCAGGATGGGGTAGGCAATGTCATAGATCGATTTGTAGCCGTCATCTATGGTGATAACGACTGCCTTCTCGGGAAGGGCGTGTTGATACTGAAGAAAGGCGAGTAGCTCACGGCAGGTCACGGACCTGTAACCGTTTTCTTTCAGATACTTCATCTGCTGGTCAAAAACACGGGCAGGCAGACAGAGAGGGCCCTCACAATCATCGGCAAAGCGGTGGTAGGCAAGAATCGGCACCATCTGAAATCCGTCCGGTCTGAGTCCTGCCTTGTTTTCCTCTTTTAAAGGGACGACGACGACATGTCCCCTTTTAAAAGAAATGTCCTTGTTGGCCTCCTCCACGACCCATGATCTCTTGTCATCGCCCAAGAATCTTTCAGCCAGTGTGACGGGCGTCTCCCCTTTCTGAAGCCTGTAAACGATATAATCCTCTGATTTGACGAACAGAGGTGTCCTACTCGTCATGGCGCAGGACGACAGCAGGACGAGGCCACCTCCGACCATCAACACCACCACAACCAGAGACTTCAAGCTTGTTAGGCTTCTTCTGGACAAGGGATCGTTTCCTGTCTTGTTGAAATCGCCCATGATGACAAACCACGAATAGGCATGCAAGATTGCCCATAAAATGTCGACGGAGCGAGGAAATAACTTTTTAGAAGCCGTCTAAATTAAGAACACAAAGGCATCAAAATATCAAGGAAATATTGACCATCCGCCCAGAGTTGGCCGCCGATAGTGGGGTTTTTCGTGGTCCTTTGGTGTCACGGCGCCCTGTCGTTGGGGGGTATCTTAAAGATGGCAGGGGCTGAAGGAAAACCCCTGCTGACCAGAGAGGATGCCGGTGGTCAAGTTGCTTGACAACACCTTAAGATGATTATAGGATTCTTATATATTCACGGGGCGATAAATGTTCACTTGTTGATTGTCCGTCGTACGTTGTTCGCGGCAAAAGGAAGAAGGACCAAAGGGTTTCTATTTCTGTCACCATCCATGTGATTCACTTGAAACATTGCCCCTGGGCGGGGTCCGCAGAGAACCCGTGCTGTCCCAATAAATCGTGACGGATCATGGCGGGTGAGAGGATGACTGGCCATTCAATGTGGCGCCGGAAAAACCCCTTATGGAAGTTCTTGGTTTGCACAAGGGAGAAGATGCTTGGAGTGGGGCCGAACCGTAGAAACAAACGCGTTCTCATGTTCTGCCTGCTGGCTTGGCTTTTGCTTGTCCTCATCACGTATGTGATTGTGAGAATCAGCATCGGCCAGGTCAAGCGCAATATCAGTCAATCTGGAATCGCCATGGCCACAGCGTTTTCGGAGAAGGTCGGCATGCCCCTGCTAGAGCGAGACATGGCCACGCTGAGTGGTCTGCTCCATGAAGCGACAGACAACCCAAGTGTTGTTTACGCGGCCATTATCGATCACAAGAATAATATCGTCGCCTATACCAATGCTGAACTCATCATGCCTGTGAACAAAGGGGGTTTTGCCCGGACCATTGACCGGGTGTCTTTTTGGGAAGGGTTTGCAGCGGACCGGAAAAAGATCTTTAGCTTTTCGACGAATGTCACCTATGCTGGGACGAAGATTGGCGAAATCTATCTGGCCCTTTCAGCTATTGAGATCAACCACTTCAAGCGCCGGTTCAGTTTGATCACGATTTCAAGCTTTGGTGTGCTTTTGCTGCTCGCTGTTGCGTTGTCCTTTAGTGATTTTACCCTTACAGCCAAGGGGTCAAGGGGCCCAAAGAGCGCATTGAAGGCCGAGCATGTTCCTCTGGGAAAAACCTCCCATATGGCGTGCCCTCTATGTGGGTTGGACAAGCCCTTCACGCACGAAGCGGTGAGTCGCATCAATTTGGATGGTTTTGTATGTCTTCGCGCGGGAGATGGCGAACCAGGAACCGCAAAGAGCTCAAAATCTGAAGGGATGTCCTTGACAGACATCGGTGAGACAGAAGGTCTGGGTTGGTTGAAACGACAGGTGGTCTTCAGGTGCACTGAGATCATCAGGAAACTGGCTGTGTAAGAGGGGAAACTGAGGGGTTTTGCCAGGGACAGAGGTTTGATCATGACGGTTCGCGAAACAGCTTCAACGACTATGTTGTGGGTCAAGGATTTCTCGACGAATATCTTCCTGAAGTTTGGCAGGGGGGTATTCAGAATAAACGCGATTCAGCGCAACAGGAAACGAATCAACCTGTGTCTTTTGATTTGGGTCGTCGGCTGCCTGGCCGGCTATGTGACGCTCCAAAAGACGGTGAAAGGCCTGAAGGACGATTTCTACCAGGTTGGATTGGAACGGACCCATAATCTTGTCGCTCAAATCGGCCCATCCCTTTTGGAAAATGATGTTTTATCCCTGAACATGGCCATCGGCGAGCTTGAAAGCAGTGCAGGCCTGATATTTTGTGCCATCGTGGACCACCAGGATAAGATCGTGGCGCACACGGACGCGAGATTGGTCAACCGGACGCTGCCTTCCTTAAGACATGAAAGCTACCAAGGGACCATTGAGGGGGTCTCCGTTGAGGAGGGCGTGTCCGTCAAGAATGAAAAAACCGTTCGGTTCTCAGCTCCCGTGGTCTATTCGGGCGTAAGAATAGGCAAGGTTTATTTGGCCCTGTCGGCAGCCGACCTGCATGCTTCTTTGAGCAGGTACAGGACCGTTTTTGTTTTCGGGGTGGTTTTCGGCCTTGTCTTGTTGTTAGCCATACTTGTGACCATGGATCGCCTGTCCATGGCAAGAGCCCTAAAGGCACAAAAGGCCATGGAGGGTATGACCAGGATGGGTCCCTATTTGTTGGAAAAGAAGGTGGCACAAGGGGGGATGGCTGAACTATTCGTGGCGGGCTACGAACGCCAGGACGGTTTTCGCAAGACAGTGGCTGTCAAGAGGGTTCTGCCCCACCTTGCTGAGAATTCGGATTTTGTCAACATGTTCATCCGAGAAGCGAGATTGGCGGCCTTGTTGCAGCACCCGAACGTGGTCCAGGTCCTTGATTTTGGTAAAATCGCAAACGTTTATTTTATTGCCATGGAGTATGTCCGGGGAAAGAATCTGGGCGAGGTGATGGCCAAACTTCAGGACCAAATGACCGTCGACCAAGCCGTTTTTATTGCCTCTCAAGTGGCTATGGGGCTGGAGTACTCCCACTCGAAAAAAGACCACAAGTCAGGGGAGGCCCTCAACATTGTCCATCGAGATATCAGTCCTCAGAACATTCTGATTTCATTTCAAGGAGAAGTAAAAATAAGCGACTTCGGAATATCGAAGACAAGTTCTGAACCGAGCCTGACCCACTCGGGCGTTATCAAGGGAAAGCTTGCTTACCTGTCTCCCGAACAGGCCCTGGGGCAAACGGTGAACCACCAGGCAGACCTATATGCCCTGGGGATCGTGTTTTATGAAATGCTTTCAGGCAAAAGACTTTATAAATTCACCAGTGATATAGAAGCCATCAGATCCATCCCGGAAAGGGAGATACCACCCATAACAGACTGCCGGCAGGATGTTCCGGACGCGTTGAATCACATCATCATGAAATGTCTGGAGAAAGACAAGCGGCTCCGATATCAAAGCGCAGGAGAACTTCTACAGGACATGACTGCCCTCAGACAGGATTTGACTCAGAGATACGACAGGGTCAATCTTTCAGACTTCATGCGGAAACAATTTCAGGCAACCGACAACGCGTCGGAGGACAACAACGCGCCGGAGGACGAGATCGCCGATGATCAGACTACTTGAGACAGGACCACGGTAATATTGTCGTGGCCGCCAGCGGATTTTGCAAGCTCAATCAGGTTGTTTGCCTTTGCAGGGACAGCGCCGGTCACGGAAAGCGTTTCCTGAATCGATGTGTCATCAACCATATCCGTGAGTCCGTCCGAGCAAAGTAGAAAGAGGTCGCCCGCAAGTGCTTTGCCTGTCATGACGTCCACCTCTATCTTTTCTTTAACCCCCACTGCCTGAAGTATGACGTTTCTGAGCGGATGGTTTTTTGCTTGGGCCGGGCTGATGATGCCCCGGTTTATCTGGTCTTGGACAACAGAGTGATCTTCGGTTAATTGCTTCAGCTGCCCGTTTCTAAGGAGATAGGTGCGGCTGTCTCCTACGTGTCCTACAACAAAACTGTCTTTACAAAACGCCACCAATTCTGCTGTACAGCCCATGCCCTTGTGCCGAGGCTCCGTCCCGACGTGATCAAGGATTCGTTCATTTGCCCATTGAAAAGCCTTTTGAGCAAGGTCAGCGGTCTCCTTTTCAGATCGACTCGGGGATCTCGAAAACACCTCCACCGCGGTCTCAACAAACAGGTGGCTCGCCAGTTCCCCGGCAGCAGCCCCACCCATGCCGTCCGCCACAAGGCAAAGACCCAGTTCAGGCTTCACAACGAAGCTATCTTCGTTCTTGGCCCGTTTCAGACCAACATCCGTCTGGCCAAAAAAGATCATTCAGGGCACGTGAAGGATCATAGGTTTACCGGCCGCCCGGTCGCTGGATATCCTGCCAGGGAAGATCCAGCCGTGAAGCTACTCTTCGACCTTCTTTTTCCGATGTTGGACGTAGGCGTCACGAATGGCCACATAGGGTTCAAGGGCCGCTTCCTTCAAGGCTTCGTAATCTCCGATCGTAAATGAGGCCTTGTTCAGCACTTCGTATACCATGATCCCTGCAGACGCTTCTCTCGGGTCCACATAGGTGACAGGATCCAGAAACAGATCTCCCACCCACCCCACGGACTCTCGCAGCGTGGAAGGGCCCAGAAAGGGCCAGACGATATAAAAGCCGCTGCCGATCCCCCACCGGCCGAAGGTCTGTCCTAAATCCTCCTCGCTTGGGTTCAACTTGGGGTGGGCTTTGGCTACATTTCTAAGACCGGCGACACCTGCAGTCGTATTGACGACAAATCGTCCTAGTTCACCCACTGCCGCACTTCCCTTGGCCTGAAGGAGACAGCTGACAAACCGGATGGGAAACCGCAGGTTATAGAAGAAATTACTGACTCCCGTCCTGACCAACTCAGGCACCGCCCACCTGTATCCCCTTGCCGCGGGCTTAAATAACCAGAAGTAGAGCTTGTCATTGAAATGATACATGCCTTTGTTCCAGTAATAGATAGGATCCGCTATCTCCACGACTTCTTCTTCCTCTTCCTCGTCCAGCGAGGCAGGATCATCGTCAACAGAGGCCAGCGCGATGTCCTGCCGTGTGGACACGGCTTGATCTACCAGCGAGGCCCCTGTTTCTTGTCTGTCAACATTCCATGCATCCGCCCATGCAAGAGAAGACGACGGGATCAGCTTGAAGACGGAGATGATAAAGAACACAACAATGATGACAACGGCAGATGATAGACGTCTCATAGGATATATGGCTCCTTTCGTCATTGATCAGGGATTTATGCGTTGCCCACCTTCTTCCGGAGGATTTTCAGTAACTCTTCGGGAGGTTTCTTCGCGAGGATGTCATTGAATTGGCTGCGGTAGTTCTTGATCATGCTCACGCCCTCGATAATGACGTCATACACCTTCCATTGATCATTCTTGGCGATCATCCTGTAGTTCATGGGGATCTCCTTGGTGCTTGTACGGATTTTGGTTTGAACCTCGGCCTTGTCCGCTGAAAGCATGGTCTCCCTCTCAAAGGCGACCTTTTCGTCCTTGTAGGCCAATATTCTGTCCATGTAGACATTTCCAAGAAGCTTTCTAAAGAGTTCTTCAAACTCTTTCTGTTGATCGCCATTCAGTTTCTTCCAATTCCGACTCAAGGTCATTTTTGAAAGTTCGGCATAGTCGAAAATGCTATCGAATATAGACCAGATCTTCTCTTCCTTGGCCTTTTTACCAGATTCGCCCTCTGAGGCGGGCTCCCGCAACACATCAAGCACTTTGTTCACTTGTGCCTCAATGATTTGCTGCGGCGTGCCCGCACTCACCTGAAGGGGAAAAGCAAAAAGGGCCATCACCGTCATCATGATCCATGCGAGAACCTGTCTTTTCATGTCCACGCTTCTTGACTTCTCATTCATCTTTTTCCACCTCCTCTTTCTTCACGTCTCCGAAGGCATATTTGCTGATGAGTTCCCCAATATCTACCGGCGATTCAGTCTCCGTGATGGTGTCGCCGGGTTTTAGGAGACCCCCCCCGCCCCCAGGATCGATGCTGACATATTTGTCTCCAATGAGTCCGGCTGTCTTGATCGAGGCAATGGCATCCTCATAGATCTTTATGTCTGGCTTGATTCTCAACTCCACCATGGCCAGCAGGTCATCCTGATCCAGCTTAAAGGCTGCTACCTTTCCGATCTCCATCCCAAGCATTTCCACGGGATTGCCCGCTTTCAGGCCGGACACCGAGTTGAACCGCGCGTATATCGTGTATGAATTGTCACCAAAAAGAGAAACATCGCCGAGTTTTACCGCCATATACCCCACACACACCAACCCGATGATGACGAAGATTCCCACCACTGTTTCATGGGCGTACTTTTGCATTTGCCTCTACCTCCGCTTGTCACATTGAAATCGTGCAATGGTTTTCCGTTGAGCCCCGGCCCGTTCCAATACCGAACCAATTTCCTCGTTCTGCTTACCCTCGGCCAGCCCGGCAGAGATGGAAAAGTCGAAGCATTCTCCTTCAGGAATCTGGGCACTGGTTTGAATATTGGACAACCCCCGTTCCACAAGATCCGTGGCAAAATCGTCCAGAATCTTCTGCGCTTCATTGAGATCCGAAAACGGCAGCACGGTGACAAACTGCTCGGTGTTTTGCCGCGTCGAGAATCCCCCTACCGAGCCAAAGTGTTTATTCAAGTATATGCCCAAGGCCCTGATCAGTTTTTGTGACGTTTCTTGCCCCAGAGTGGTACCCACCAGTCCTATGTCTTCTACAGAAAAGGTGAGTAGCACGAATGTTTCATCAGCGTGTTTTTGGCCTATTTGCTTTTGATATCGCACCCTAAAATTTCGCCTGGAGTAAAGGCCGGTCAGGTGTTCCTGGAATCCTTCCAGGCTATCAATGAATTCATCCAGAAAAGGATGTTCGAAGTTTTCCAGTTCTTCCGGTGTGCCCTCGAAGACAACCTCTCCTTTATCCAGGGCGATAATGCGGTTTGAGATAAAGAAAACGTCAGGCAGATCGTGGCTGATCAAGATAGCGGTGAACCCGAAGCTCTTGTGGCATTCAGCGATCATCCCCAATATAGCATTTCTCCGGATCAAATCCTGGCCGGTCGTCGGCTCGTCGAAAAGGACAATCTTCGGATCAGTCACCAGGGCCCGACTCAGGGCCACCCGCTTTTGCATCCCCCCTGAAAGCTCCGACGGGTATTTGTTCACCACCGGCATCAGCTCTGTTTGCTCAACCCGGGCCATGACCTTCTCTTTGATTTCTTTCTCGCTCAATCTAGTGGTTTGTCGCAGGGGCATGGCCACATTTTCAAAGACCGTCATCGAATCGAAAAGGGCGTTGTTTTGAAACATGTAACTTATCCGAGTGACATATTCATTCCATTCAACCTTCGTCATCTTGTCGATGGGTTCGCCCTGAAACAGAACGCTACCTTCATCCGGCTTTAAGAGCCCGATGATGTGCTTGAGCAGCACGCTCTTACCCACACCGCTTTTGCCAATGATGGTGGTTACATCGCCATCGTAGATCTTCAGATTGACCTTGTGCAGTATGGTACGCTCCCCAAAGCGCTTCGTGACGTCTCTAAATTCGATCAAGGGATGGTTTGTCATGGACCCTTACATGAGAAAAGACGTCACAACATAGTCTGCCACCAAGATAAGGACGCACGACAGCACAACGGCCGACGTGGTGGAGAGTCCAACTGCTTTCGCGCCGTAGCTATCCCTGCGCATGTGCGTGAAATAGCCCTGAAAGCAGCAAATCGTGGAAACAATAATGGCAAAGACAATAGACTTCACAAAGCCACCGGTGATGTCTTTCATCTCCACGCCGGATTGCACGCCATGTAAGTATGTGCCGGCGTTGAGGCCCAGGAGCAAGACAGCACTGATGTATCCGCCAACAATCCCGATCAGGTCGAATACGGCCGTCAGCAGGGGAAAGCTGATGACCGAGGCAGCAATTCTAGGGCTTACCAGGTAGCGCAACGAATCGATGCGCATGGTATAGAGGGCGTCGATCTGCTCAGAGATACGCTGGATGCCCACTTCCGTAGCCATGGAGGAACCTGCCCGAGCCGTAATCATGATGGCCGCCAGCACGGGCCCTAGTTCCCTGACCAGCGAGAGAGATATGGTGGTGCCCAGGACCCCCTCCGAGCCAAATTGGACCAAAGCGTAGTAGAGTTGCAGCCCCAGGACCATACCCGTAAAAAGTGCCACCAGCATGACAATAGTCGTGGATTTGGCCCCGATATAGTAGACTTGTTGAATGATGCTGGAAACCTGCCTGGGCCTGAAGATCATGACAAAGGCCCTCCATAGAAAGATAGCTACGGCCCCAAGTTCATTCACCCAACCCGTGACGGTCCGACCCAGTAGCGCAAAAGGCGCCAGGAGAGTCTTTTCGGGATCTGACGATTGCATTCCCATGTCATTCAGCCCTATCTCTGTCCTTCATAGCCCTAATGTGTCAGTTTTATTTTTTTCGTCCTCGATCCTGCCCTTTTCGCGGTAACCTGTATGTCCTCGCCGGGATTGGCTTCGGCCAGTCCAACAGAGACCGAAAACGAATAGGGTTTCAGCGAATCGACGTTGGCGTGGACTTCACCCTCAAAGGCGCCCAATCCCTTGTCCTGAAGCTTGCCGGCGAAATCGTCCAGCACAAGCTCGGCCTTGTCCGGGTCCGAGCATTGAAGGATCGTTGCTATCTGATTTCTTCCGATCCGGGTAGAAATCCCGGCATCCCCAAAGTGTCTGTTCACGCATTCCCCGAGGCTCTGAATGATCCCCTGTACCTGTGTGTGTCCCAGTTCTTCACTGAGCCGATCCGTGTCGTCAAGGGCAAACGTGGCCACGATAGTGCTCTCATGCGGTGCTTTGTCCCTCACATCTTCATAGAGCTTCATGAAACTGTTTTTTGAACGCAGACCAGTGAGTTCGTCCCGGATGCCTTCAAGGCTCTTGACGAATTCGTCGACCATGGGATGTTCGAACTGGTCAAGTTCGTTATACGTGCCCTGAAAAACGATCTGTTTCTCGTAGAGAACGAGTATGCGGTCTGAAATGAAGAAGACGTCCGGAACATCATGACTGATCATGATGGTCGTGAATCCAAATCTTTCCTGGTTCTGCACTATCATGCTCAAGATGGCATTCTTTCTGATCGGGTCCTGGCCGGTGCTGGGCTCGTCAAAAAGAACAATACTGGGATCTGTGACCAGCGCACGAGCCAAAGCCACCCGCTTCTGCATCCCGCCAGAGAGTTCAGACGGGTATTTGTGCGGGACTTCGGCAAGGTCGAGGTGATCCACTTTCTCCATAACTCTGCTGTCAATTTCTCTCTTGGTCAACTTGGTCGTTTGCTGCAGCGGCAACGCAATATTCTCGAAGACCGTAAGCGAATCGAAAAGGGCGTTATTCTGGAAGCAGTAGCTGAACTGACTCCTGAAGACGTCCCAGTCCGTCTTGCTCATCTCATCAACAGACCTGCCGCGAAACAGGATGGTTCCCTCAGTGGGCGAGAGCAGGCCTATGATGTGTTTGAGGAGTACGCTCTTGCCGCCTCCGCTCTTGCCTATAATGGTCGTTACGTGGCCCTCGAAAATCTGCGCATTCACGTCATCCAGAATCGTTCGGTCTCCAAAACGCTTGCTGACGTTCCTGAATTCGATCAATGGGGTTTCCACTGCCCTTGTACCCTACAAAATGAAAGAGGTTGTCCGGCATATCGGGTTCGGGCCGCAATCTCAGTCCGAACGGTTTTTAAGGGCTTCAGCTTGTCCTTCCAGTTCTGCGATCTTATAGTGAAGTGACTTGATGCCACTCGTAAAGGAACTTAAGAGAAGATGAAGCCACTCGGGAAATTCTCCAAACAGTTTTTTGAAGTTATCATATCTTAAGACGAAAGCGTTCACGTGCGTTTTTGCCATGACGGTAGCCGTTCTGGGAAGGCCGGAAAGAAAGGCGATATCTCCGAGGATGTGCGGGGCGTCAACTTCATTGAGTACAAGATCCCCACCCTCCGGGCTCGTTAATATTTCAACATGACCCTTGATCAGGAAAAGAAGGTCCCTGTTCCTGTCTCCGTTCCGTATAATAATTTCTCCCGCTTCCCATGTTTGGCTTTCGACTAATGCATTCAGCTCAACGGACGTATCCCTTTCAGCGTGTGTGCCAACCAGTTCCGTAGACAACGTCCGTTTTAGGCCAGTGGGGGTTCCCAACGCTTCGCCAGCACTGCTCGTGCCCGTGATTTTCTCTCCGGCCAAGGGCGACAAGGTGTTCGCACGGAACCGACCCTGTTCGTCTGATCCGACTGGGTTACCGCACTCAGGGCAGAATTTTGCCTTCTCAAAGAGTTCAGATTGGCATTTCGGGCATTTCATGTGTGGTGTCTCTCAGCCTCGCCTCGTGCAGGGTCCTATAGCACTAGCATCTATTCTTTGGCAACCCTTCTACCTGATTCCGTAAAGATGTTCCCGCCCCCTGCGCCCTCGGACAGCGGAGCATCCGAGATCAACCAGCGACAGGGTGTCTTGCACCAGGTCGGCAGTCTGAGAGCAGATGACAATTGGACTGGAAAGATCTTTGTTCGCCATACCGGACAAGCGGAACGCCAGATTGGTGGCGTCTCCTACCAGGGCCAAATCAGCGACCCTCGAACTGTAGTGCGCCATGGTCACCCTGCCGGTCGTGATCCCCCACCCCATGGGCAAACCCTCGACAGCCACATATCTGCCGGACGACGTGGAGGAGCGCATTTGGTCTAGAGTTTTCAACTGTTTAAGCGCTGCGCGGCAGGCCAACAGAGCCTGTTCCTGGCGCGGTTGAAAGCCATGATCCCAGAAGGCGTAAACCGCGTCACCAACGTAGTCCTTAATCGTGCCTTTGAAATCACATACGATCCCTGTAAACGTCTCAAAGATATCCTTCATCAAGGCATAGACCTCAGACGAATCCTGCCTTTGTGACAAGGCTGAAAATCCTCTCACATCAGCAACCAGGCTGGTCACTACCATTTCAATGGGCCCGCTCCTCGTACTGTCCATATCTGCCTCAATGGGCCCAGGACATGGACATCTCACATAGAGCAAGGCGTTCCCCACCCGGATGACATCGCCGTGGTTCAAGTCCTGTGATGAACCGGGCGCCACCCGTACATCATTTATCCAGACACCATTTTTGCTCATGTCTGTGATCTGAAGACCTGAACCACTCATGCTAATGATGGCATGATCCCGGGATACTCCGGGATCTTTGACAATAATCCGTTTTGATTCTTCAATGCCCCGGCAACTGCGTCCAACAAAAATCTTGTCAACGACTTCCAGGTGACAAACCTGGCCGTTTTCATCGGTCCATTCCAGATAACTAGTTGGCATAGCTACTGTTTTCCAGCATTGGATTGAACATAAGCAAAATACCCGGCGGGCGAATTCGCTCCCGCCAGACATTGAGATACAAATGGCCGTCCCCGACATGGCGGCGTTCGTTGCCGGGCTGTCAAGGCTCAACCCTGCCTGCCGGTATGGTACTGAGTCCAACCGGGACCACGAAAGATGCTCCGCCTGTCGGCAAAACCATATAGGTTTCTTTTGAAAAACTCAAGAGATCCCGTGGCGTCTATCTTATTGACATCGCGTCCGTCATTGTGACAAAAGCTACCAGGTCAGCCACACCCGCGTTGACCCCGCGCGAATGTCCCAGGAGTCCGGGTTGTCAGGGTGCATGCTGCTAGCAACCTTACTAACAGCCATCAAGGAGGGAGGTCTTAACGTGAAAAGCAAGTGCGTTACGTTGGCGGTGATATGGGTTATTGGCCTGGCTCTGATCAGTGGAAGTATGGCTTCAGTCGAATGGGACGTACACAACACATTGAAGTTAGAGAAATCTCCATGCGACGTAGCATTTTCGGCCAATGGGCGGTGGATTTTTGTGCTTACCGACAAAAGTAACATCCTTATCTACTCGGCGGACGGCAAGCTGAAAGACAGCATTACGGTCGGAAACCATATAGATGCTATCAAGGCCGGCCCGAAGGAGGACATCCTTTTCGTCACCAGCCGGAAGGACAAGACGATTCAACAGATTCATATTGAGTTCATCTATGACATCGATGTCTCAGATTCTCCCTTCAAGGGACCGGCCGATGGCCCTGTAGTGATCACTGTTTTCAGCGATTTTCAATGACCGTACTGTGCAAGGCTATTGCCTTTACTCGAGCAGGTGCTCGCTAAGTATCCCGACCAAGTGAAACTGGTGTATAAGAATTTTCCACTGAGAAACCATAAATATGCCAGGATGGCCGCGGCGGCTGCCCTTGCTGCCAATAGCCAGGGGAGGTTCTGGGAGTTTCAGGCCCGCCTGTTTAAGAATTTCAGCAAACTCAATGACAAGAAAATCCAGGAAATTACGCGTGAGTTGAACTTGAATCAGGACAAACTTCAGAAGGACATGAAGGATCCTAAGATATCGGCTAAGATCAGCCAGGATATCCAGGACGGGAAGAAAGCCGGGGTGAGAGGAGCACCCACCGTATTTGTAAACGGAAGGCTCTTGAGACAAAGAACCATTGAAGGGTTTAGTGCCCTGATCGAAAAAGGATTGCAGGCAATCAAGAAAGAAAAGTAACCGTTGAGTACGGTCTCAAGACCTGGGCCCTTTGGGCTAGGTCAGAGTCATAGGGCTTTGCCTGAACAGTGTTTTTGAAATCGCCATTTCTTTACTTTCTCAAAGACATCCCGGCCGAGTTTGCCTTCCCTTCAGTCTTATTCTCCTCGGGGTGGAACATACTTGTACTTTTTCTTCAGGCCCATCAGGTTGCTCGCCTCAACTTCTGTAATCTGTGAGATGCGCATCTTCGGCGCCGCGAACTCTGCCAGGCGGTGGTGGACCTTGAAGTAGTGCGTGATGCCGGCTTCGATTTTGAAGGTCTTCGGCTCCCACTTGGCTCCGCGCTCGCTGCAAAACGCCTCGAACTTGTGCAATCCAGGCTCCAAAGTAAACCTGGACCAATTGCCGCCTTTGGGTAAGGGGCAAACGACCTCGCCGTCCACTCTCACGTACGCCGGGCACTTGCTGGTCGAAGCCTCCCGTATCACCACTATTTTGGCCGCATCCGATCCAACGTAGTCGCCCCCGGTTACAGGAAGCTTCTTCGCAGAGCAGGACAGGGTGACCAATGACAAAATCATGGCTGCCAGTATTTTCTTGTTCATGTTGCCTCCTTTCGGGCCTCACAGCTCCGCAACGGTTTAGCGTTTACCAACCCGGTGCCACTTGTCAAACAAAGCGTCTTTGTTCCAATATCCAGTCAAACCGCTCTTGTGAATCATACTTATCTCAAACCACCTTTTTGATACTACTCGTTTTTTCTCAGTATTTCAACCGTGACAAAGCAACAGCGGCATGGTCTGCCTTGGATTACGGAGATACCCCGCCTCCCATCCGAAAGCGTATGGATGTCCATGAACCGCAAAAACGAGCGCATCCCCCGCTGCTTGCGGCGGGGTTAGCGAGCGCATCCAAAAAAGTCAGCGTTCCTTACGGTGAAGATTCCCCGTAGCTTGCTACAGGGAGCTTCAATATCGGTTGACGATAGCGGATTTCCGATACAATATATGAACATTGTCGTTCATTTCGCCCAACATGACGGAGCCGGCCCGGCTTGTTTTGATTATAGGTTCTTCTCCCGATTAGTTGATGCAAAGGGTTCGAGGGTTCAAGGGGTCGAGTGCTTTTCTTCAAGCATTTTACTTGAACCCTTGAATCCTTGAACCCTTATGGTCCCAGCAACTCTTTTGGAAATGATCCTGATTATATGATTTGGATCTCCGAAAGCCGCATGAATCACGTGTAAATCAGCTTATGTCTCTTGACAAGATCATCGTGCGCGGCGCGCGCCAGCACAACCTCAAGAATATCAATGTGGACATCCCCCGGAATCGACTCGTGGTGATCACGGGTCTTTCCGGGTCCGGCAAATCCACGCTCGCCTTTGACACGCTGTATGCCGAAGGTCAGCGTCGATATGTAGAATCCCTTTCCGCCTATGCGCGCCAGTTCCTGGAGCGCATGGACAAGCCGGATGTGGACACCATTGAAGGCCTGTCACCCGCCATCGCCATTGAGCAAAAATCGACCACCAAAAACCCGCGATCCACCGTGGGAACCGTGACCGAGATTCATGATTATCTCCGCGTTCTTTTTGCCCGTATCGGCATACCCCACTGCCACCGCTGTGGGCGGTCTATTACGACCCAGACCGTGCAGCAAATGGTAGACCGGGTCATGGCCCTTGAGCCGGGCACCAAGGTCATCATCCTGTCTCCGGTTGTGACCGACCAGAAGGGGACCCATCAACGGCTGTTTCAGAGGCTAAGAAGAGAGGGGTTTGCCCGTGTTCAGGTAGATGGTGAGACATTCAGCCTGGACGACACCCTTTCACTGGATAAAAATACCAGCCACACGGTGAAGGTGGTGGTAGACCGCCTGGTCGTTAAAGACCCGGTTCGGAATCGATTGGCTGACTCCCTTGAACTGGCTATCGGGCTTTCAGAAGGCCTTGTCAGCGTGGATGTCTTGGGCGCACAGCCGCTTGTTTTCAGCGAAAAGGCCGCCTGCCTGCTTTGCGGCATGAGCTATCCTCCATGGACGCCGGCCAGCTTTTCTTTTAACAGTCCTCATGGAGCATGCCCGACCTGTAACGGGCTCGGTTCCATGAAGATCCTTGATCCTGACCTCATCGTGCCTGATCCCGAACGCTCCCTGCGTAACGGGGCCATCGCCCCATGGGAGAATCGCCACTCGGTTTATTTTTTCCAGGTATTAGATGCCATCACGCGCCAATATCGAGTGGACATCTATACGCCTTATAAGGATTTTTCAGAACCCCTTGAGCAGCTCTTGCTTTACGGCTCCAAGGGCGAACCGATTGCCTTCTATCTGGAGCGGGACGGCAGGCGCTACACCTATAGCAGGCCCTTTGAAGGGGTCATCCCGAGTCTTGAGCGCCGTTACAGGGAAACCTCGTCACAGCCGGTGCGAGAAGAGATTGAACGGTTCATGGACATACGTCCGTGCCCTGATTGTCATGGGGCACGCCTTAGGCCGGAGAGCCTTGCCGTCAAGTTGGGAGGCGAGTCTATCAATGAAGTGAGCACACGTTCCATCAGCCAGTTGATCGGATTTTTCGATTCCCTCCGGCTCAGCCCTCGAGAAAACACCATTGCAAAGGGTATCGTGAAGGAGGTCGGCGAAAGGCTCCTGTTTTTGACCCGGGTCGGATTGGGATATCTTACGCTGGATCGTGCATCAGCCACGCTTTCGGCAGGGGAATGGCAGCGTATACGGCTTGCGACCCAGATCGGCTCCAAGCTGACCGGCGTTCTTTACGTGCTCGACGAGCCTAGTGTCGGACTCCACCAGCGGGACAATCAAAGACTCTTGTCGACGCTTCAATACATGCGTGATCTGGGTAATACCGTCTTAGTGGTAGAGCACGATCAAGAGACCATCCTGTCGGCCGACCATGTCATCGACATGGGGCCCGAAGCCGGCATCAAAGGGGGAAAGCTGGTCTTCAGCGGACCACCATCCGCGCTCCTTGAGCATGAGACGTCTATCACAGGCCAGTACCTGTCCGGTCGAAGGACCATACCCTTGCCATCCAGGCGCCGTCCCGCCACAAAGGGCTGCCTGACCCTTGAAGGGGCCTGTGCACATAACCTTAAGGACATCACCGTTCGCTTTCCCCTGGGATGCTTGGTATGTGTGACCGGGGTGTCCGGCTCAGGCAAGTCGACCTTGGTCATTGAAACCCTTTACAGGGCCTTGGCTCGGCGCTTCTATCATGCCAGGAAAGGTGCAGCAAAGTACAGCCGGCTCACCGGCCTTGAAAAGGTCGACGGTGTTGTTCACATAGACCAGTCTCCTATAGGACGAAGGCCGCGCTCCAACCCCGCCACCTATACCGGGCTATTTACGCCTATTCGGGAGCTGTTTGCCAGAACGCCAGACGCCAGGATGCGAGGGTACAAACCAGGACGATTCAGCTTCAATGTCAAGGGGGGCCGGTGTGAGGCGTGTCGCGGGGACGGGATCATGAAGATCGAGATGCATTTTCTGCCTGATGTCTTTGTCACCTGCGATGTGTGCCGGGGCAAGCGTTACAACCGGGAAACCATGGAGATAAGGTACAAGGGCAAGGACATTGCGGATGTGCTGGATATGACCGTCAACCAGGCCATGGAATTCTTTGGCAGGGTCAGAAACATAAGGACCAAACTGGAGACCTTGGCCGACGTCGGCCTCGGCTACATCCACCTGGGGCAGCCTGCCACGATCCTTTCCGGGGGCGAGGCCCAACGCCTTAAGCTGTCGAGAGAACTGAGCAAGCGAGGCACGGGGCGAACGGTCTACATCCTGGATGAACCAACCACGGGGCTCCATTTCGCCGATATTCAAAAACTCCTTGATGTTCTCAACCGGTTGGCTGATGCGGGCAACACGATCATCGTCATTGAGCACAACATGGATGTGATCAAATCCGCTGATCAGGTCATTGACCTCGGTCCCGAGGGAGGGGATGAGGGGGGCCGGGTCGTGGGGTGCGGTCGGCCGGAGGAGATCGCACAACTTGCGGATTCCCATACCGGTCGATTCTTGCGCGAAGCACTACGGTCACTGGTTTAACGTAAGCCGATAACAAAGCATGTCCAGCATCCGCGTGAAGTCTACGTTTTCGACATGAAGATCACTTGGGCAGCGTAGCTGGACAGGGGCGAAATTGAGGATGCCGCGAACCCCGGCCCCGACGAACTCGTCAGCCACCTGTTGTGCCCATCGGGGGCCTATTGCAATCACGCCGATCTCAACGCCTTTGTCCTTGACCAAACGCTTCAGGGCCTTCACCGGGGCCACCGTGATCTGTCCAACTTGCATACCGATTCTTTTCGGGTCTCTTTCAAAGGCTGCTACAAAGGTATAGCTCTGGTCTAAGAATTGGGCATGCCTGAGGAGGGCTGAGCCCAGGTTTCCCACACCCACCAAAGCCAATCGCCATTCCTTTTCCAAGCCGAGGATCTTGCGAATCTCGTACGCAAGCTCTTTCACGTAATAGCCGACACCTCTAATGCCGAATTGGCCAAAGTATCCCAGGTCCTTTCTTATTTGGGCGGGATTTACCCCGCAAATATCGGCCAGGCCCGCGGAGGAAACAACCTCCATCCCCTTTTGATCGAGCAGGGCAAGATTTCGTGCGTACAGTGTCAGGCGTTGGACGGCAATGGCAGGAATATTGACAGACTTCATCGGACAGCTGGTCAGCCAGTGTGTGCTAAAGGGCTTTAAATGTTACGGGATAGATTGAAGAAGAGTAGTCTAGTGTCCATCGATAAATGGCATCTTTGGGCCCAATGCGGCGTTCTCCGCGGGTTTGCATCATCAACGCAGCGCTGCTGCGCCTGCGGCGGAAACCCTTGTGCGGCCTTGCCTCGGACCAAAATCCACCATTTCTGAATGAACACCTTGCAGGGCTCAACCGAGCTATGTCGGCTCGGGTAGCCCGCATTCATGGATGGGCACTAGTCTAACCCAAAAAGACAGACAGGGTTGCGACCGCCACAGGGAACAGCGGTTGCAACCCTGTTCTTTTTTCCCGTCCGTTAATTCATGTTGACTAATGACCACCGCCAAACAGGGCTGCAATCGCTCCAGCCTGCGGATGGGCATAAATCAGAATCAGGGCGATAACCAGGGTGTAAATAACCAGTGACTCGACCATGGCGAGGCCGATGAGCATCGTCACGGTCACCTTACCCGAGGACTCCGGGTTTCTGGCAATGCCCTCAACGGAATTCCTGATGGACCAGCCTTGGCCGATACTGCCCCCGAATGCTGCCAACGCGATGGCAAAGCCGGCGGTAAAGACCGATACCGTGAAGTACTTCAAGGCCGCCAGGGCGATCTCGTCACCTGCAGCAAAGGCCGCCGTTGACATGCCACAGACCAACAACGCGGCCCCCAGGGTTGAAAATGACAGTTTCTTCAACATTGACTCTCCCTCCTTTACTCTAAGATTTTTGTTCATGGGCTTCTTCCATAGCACCAGTTTATATTAATGGGCATGTTCCATAGCACCTGCAAAATACATGGTAGACAGCAAGAAGAACACAAAGGCCTGAACCACGCTTACAAAGATGCCCAAAACCATGATGGGAAGAGGGGCAAAAAAGGCGCCGGCCAGCATAAAGAGGATGGCCGAAACCAGCTCGTGGCCCGCCATGTTTCCAAAAAGACGGATGCTCAGTGAAAGGACGCGAGCGGCGTGGCCGATCAGTTCAATGGGAAGTATAATGGGAACCATCCACCAGATGGGACCCATAAAGTGTTTGATGTATTTAGGCCCGTGGTACATGACACCGATGATATGGGTCATGGGGACCACTACAAGGGCGCACGACAGGGTCGTGTCAATCTTGGCAGTAGGCGGATAAAGACCAGGGAATTCACCCAGAAGATTACAAATGAGAATATAGATGAAGACCGTGGCAAGGATGGGAAAGAAGCGCCGACCCTCCTCCCCTGTAATGTCCACGATGAAGTCTTCCATTCCTCCAATCACGATCTCGAAAAGGTTTTGCCCCTTTGCGGGAATCATGCTGATCCCCTTGGTGCCAAGAAACGCAAACAAGATGAGAAGGAGCATCACAAACCACGAATAAATCACGTGGGGATACTCGTGGGCGAAATGTCCCAGGCCGATGAGGTCAAACAGCTGTACTAGAAATAGGATCGGATGTTCCATGTCACGCCGCCTCCTTGAAGATGAGTTTCCTTATTTCGTTAAGCGTCGCTATGAAAATGCTCGAAACGACCACAGAAAGCCCGATGATGAGCCCCAAAGGATGAACGTAATGGTCTGCTATCAACACATAGATGATAACGGCAGTCGCCAAGAATCGGATATAGTATTTGCCCAAAACGACCCTCGTGTCGGCAAGATGGGGTGGTGTCAATGCACGCTTCAGAGACCGATACAAGAGATGAAAGTTAACCGTGACAAGGAGACCGCCTGCCAGGATCCCCCAGGCAAAACGCCCTGACGTCAGGATAAAGCCACAGAGCGTCACCGCAGAAAAAAGAATCCAGTTGGTGAAGATGACGAATCTGAGAAGCTTCTTCTCCATGCGCACGACCTGACGTTTTCCTGTTACTGTTCCCGGCTCTTTTTCATGGCCAGGTATATGTTGCGGAATCCGGCGATGACTCCAAGACCAAGAAAAATAAGCGTGAACCACGGTGAGCTGTGAAACACCCGCGCGTCCAGCCAGTACCCAATCCCTAGTCCAATGATGATGGACAGCGCAATGGAAAAACTCAGGCTACTGTAGTACCAGAGATCCCCAAACAGTTTCTTTGTCTCGTTTTTCATGACAAAGAGCGCTTGTGCAAAAGTCCCTCCGAAAAGCCCTTTAAGACACATGGCGGGCCTTTTGGAAAAACAAGGCCCTGCCTACCACATGACACCCTTCAAGTCAATCCTTAAATTATCAACTGCTCAAAAACCTGCCCAGCGGCCTGAACGGTCGTCTGTACGTCTGCCTCGCTGTGAGCGCTTGAGACGAACGCCGCCTCGTATTGAGATGGAGCCAGATAGATCCCCCGCTGGAGCATCTCCTTGTAATACCTCGCAAACATGGCCACATCACTCTTCTGGGCCTCGGCAAAGTTTGAAACCGGCTGATCCGCAAAAAACAGTCCTAACATGGAGCCTACCCGGTTCGTCACCACCGCAAGGCCTGCCTTGCCGGCCGCTTCTTTCAGCCCCTCCGCCAACATGGCTGACCTGGCTTCGAGGCCGTCATAGAAGCCCGGCTGCTGCAAGCATTTCAGCGTGGCCAGGCCGGCAGCCATGGCCACCGGGTTGCCGGAAAGCGTGCCGGCCTGATAGACAGGCCCTTCCGGGGCAATCTTGCTCATGATCTCCCGCTTGCCGCCATAGGCCCCCACCGGCAGTCCGCCTCCGATGACCTTGCCCATGCAGGTCAGGTCCGGCCTGATGTCATACAGGGCCTGGGCACCCCCATAGGCCACGCGAAAACCCGTCATGACCTCATCAAATATCAGGATGATCTCGCGGTCCTGAGTCAGTTCCCTCAAGGTTTCCAGGAATCCCGGATTGGGTGGCACAAGGCCCATGTTGCCGGCCACGGGTTCCACAATGACGGCCGCAATGGCATCCCCGTTTTCCGAACACACGGCCGCCAGGCGCTCTATATCATTATACGGCAGGGACAGGGTGTTTTTGACGCACGCCTCCGGCACACCCGGACTCCCCGGTATGCCCAAGGTGGCCACGCCGGAACCTGCCTGCACCAGGAAGGTGTCGCCGTGGCCGTGGTAGCAGCCGTCAAACTTGATGACCAGGTCACGGCCGGTGACGCCCCTTGCCAGGCGAACGGCGCTCATGGTGGCCTCTGTGCCGGAGTTTACCATACGCACCATTTCCACGGATGGAACCGCCTCAATCACCATCTCGGCCAGCTCCACCTCGAGGTCCGTGGGTGCGCCAAAGCTGGTGCCGCGTGCCAGCACGCCTTCAATGGCTGAAATGACCTCCGGGTGCCGATGCCCTAAAATCATGGGGCCCCAGGACCCCACATAGTCTATATACTCATTGCCATCAGCATCGAACACCCTGGAGCCCTCTGCCCGCTGGATAAAGACCGGATCCATACCTACCGAGCGGCAAGCACGCACCGGGCTGTTGACGCCACCCGGGATGACCTTTCTGGCCTTGGCAAAGAGTTCTTCAGATACATGCTTTTTCATAAGGTGCAGCTCCTTTTTCCCCTTGGTTTTCTTACTCCCGTCCCTTTTTCGAACCTTTTTGTCCAAAGGGGCAGGCCTTGATGCAAATCCCGCAGATGGGCGCCCCCACATTGGGAAGTTTCGAAAACTCACCCACCAGTTTTTCCACACACCGGGAAAAATGCAGGGCGTCGCTTCTCCTCGTGTAATGGCCCTGGGTGCCAACCCCTTTGATCGCCCCGACCGGGCAAGCATCCTCACACATCGTGCACCTGCCGCAACGGTTCTTGATCGGGCCGTCAACCTTCAGCGGTGCACTGGTCAGCACCGTGACCAGACGGATGCGCGGACCGCACAGGGAGTTCACCAGAAGAAGGCTCTTGCCCTGCCATCCCAATCCAGCCATACGACCCACGGCCTTGTGAGAAATGGCGCCATACCAGTTTCTTGTGTCCAGGACCTGCGATGCGGCAATGGGCAGACTCGGGAAGCCATCGTCTTCCAGCATGGCAGCCGT
>Ga0315534_1000335_pt1 | contig 31830 bp, 23 predicted proteins | sample SalMarSW160240MG_FD_203094 | JGI IMG/M metagenome (GOLD analysis project Ga0315534, IMG submission 203094) | Salt marsh sediment microbial communities from the Plum Island Ecosystem LTER, Massachusetts, United States - Salt Marsh Sediment SW1602-40 ...
ACGCGGCACACGCCGTCTCGCCAATCCGCCACCATCGCTGACGGTGGCGAAGGACTGTCGGTCAAAGCTCAGAGTGCTCGATTGCGATACCTCCTTCTCATGGTGCAATTGGTCCTCCTCATGGCGGGGTGCCATTCGACCCGGTCGCGGCCTCAACCTGCGCGGCAAGCGCCGCGTTCGACCCCCGTGACATCTGTGGCGAAGCCGCCGTCCGACCAGCTTGGTCGAATGCCATCTGAAGGCAACCTCGTCAACCGTGCCGTGAAGCGTTTGCCCCCGGTGCACGCTACGCAACGTGTCGGGTCCGACGCAGCGGCGGTCCAACTTGTGGCGCACCAAACCTTCGTGGACGAGACTGCGTTGCAACCGTCGAATGACTCCGAAGTCGTTCCCTCTCCGGTTTCGGACCAAGGTGAACAGATCTCCCGTTTGACGCTGGCTGATTTTGAAGCCATGGCACTCGGGCAGAATCCTGCCGTGGCAGAAGCCGCTGCGCGAGTGAGCGGTCTTCGAGGAAAATACGTCCAGGTGGGCCTGCCGCCAAATCCTCGGGCCGGCTACACGTCTAGTGAGATCGGGGATAGCGGCCGAGCCGGCCAGCAGGGAGCCTTCATCGGACAGGAGCTCATCACGGGAGGTAAGCTCAGACTCAATCGGGCAGTCGCCGCGCGCGACGTCGCACAGGCCCAGCAGCACCTGGCCGTGGCCCAACAACGGGTGCTCACCGACGTGCGAATCGCCTTCTATGAGGTATTGATTGCACAGCAGCGACTCGCAGTGACCGAGAATCTATTCGCAGTTGGCAAGCAAGGCGTGCGTGCGGTGGAGGCGCTGTTAAAGGCTCAAGAAGCCTCCGGTAGAGAACTGCTTCAATCCAAGATCGAGGCCGATACCGCCCAAATGTTCGTCGAGAACGCGCGAGCCGCCCAGTATGGAGCCTGGCTCCGCCTGACTGCGATTGTCGGTTCTCCAGAATTGCCTCTCGCCGACGTCGCAGGGGACGCCACAAAAGATCTGCCGACGATCGGTTTCGATTCGGCTCTGGAACGAATTATTTCAAACAGTCCCGAACTGGCAGCAGCCTATACGCGCGTCGAACGGGCACGCTGGGGCATTCAGCGGGCCCGAGCCGAAGTGGTTCCGGATGTAAATGTCCAGGGGAGCGTGCAATACGATTACGGGTCGGGCTTAACCATTGCAGGCGCTCAGATCGGATTGCCGCTGCCCATCGTCAACCGCAACCAAGGCGGCATTCGGCAAGCCAACTCGGAACTGGCGGCCGCGCGGCAGGCCGCCGGCCGGCTCGAGTTGGCGTTACGCAAGCGGCTGGCCAAAGTGTACCAGCGGTATCTGACGGCGAGGCAACAGGTCGATCGTTACACTGCCGACATTCTGCCCCAGGCGGACGAAACGCTACGTCTTACCAAGGAGGGATATCAGGCCGGAGAATTCAACTATTTGCAGCTTCTGACAGCACAGCGGACCTATTTCCAGACGAACCTCTCCTATCTCGATGCCCTAGGTCGGATGTGGGCGGCCAGCCGCGAAATCGAGGGTCTGTTACTCAGCGGAAGTCTGGAAGCTGGCTCCGAGATGCAATGAAGCGTACGATTGATAGATGATTGAGCTCCCCCAGACGAAGCATCCGCCAACCCGGCATCCGGCGTTGGAGCAGCAAGGCCATGAGCAGACACGGTTTTCGCTGATCGATGGACGGCGATTTTGCTCTGAGCGGTCGGTAGAATTGAGAATCCAATGGTGATGACACCCTTCGGGTTTTTCCGATAACATGACTTATCGAGGTTGTTTATCCCAAGGACAGCGAACCACATAGCGAACCAAGTCATGGGTCATCGAGTGATTGCCGCTGTGGCCGCCGTGTCGGTGTTCTTCCACACCGGGATGGGTTGCTGCGCGCACCACGTCCATGCCGATCAACACCGCATGCTAAGTGCCAGTTCGCAAGTGGACGACGATTGGGATTGCTGCAAGGCGTGCCCCAATCACGCCACACACAGGCACCGTGCGCGGCGAAGCAATGATGGTTGCCGTATCGGCTCAGACATGGAAGCCTTGGCTGATGGTCCTCAGCGCCATGGGCCGCACGGCTGTCCGGGCGAGGGCTCTTCGCGCTGCGCCGAGCAATCCTGTTCTTTCTGGGTGCCGGAATCGCCCGCTGTCCCGGTGCTCGATGATTCTGCCGGCGTCATTGTGGCTGTGGTCAAAGTATCTCTTGGTAGCCAGTCCCTTGTCCAGCCGTCTACCACAAACGGATCGCCGTGGATCAGCGCACCGTTCTCTGTAGGGACATTGCGTCAACATCTTGCGCTATCGGTCCTGTTGATCTGAACTTTCTCGCTCCCCGGCTGTGAATTGCCTCAACAACGAGGTATTTCCGTTCTTCGCCGGGGGTTGCCATGTTCCGCGTTGCGGTTCACTAAATGGCGTCGTTTCCCGACGTGTTGGGTGACTGCGATGTGCCGTTCGCAGGAGGCATCTCATGAAGTCTTGGTCTTTACAACTGCGCGCACGGACTTGGGTAGCGTCAACGCTGCTGTTGGTTGTCCTAGGCGCTGGAGCAACGGCCCCGGTCTGGCTGCCAAGGGTGTCTGCACTCGCGCTTCGGTCCGCCGGTGAAACTCCTTCGATTGACGACGAGGGCGGCGGACACGCGGAACATGACCATGGCCACGACCATGAAGGTCATGCCGCAGAAACGTCGATTGAACTTAGCCGGAGCGCCCTACGAAACATCGGGTTTCGCCCGGTGACGATCGAGCCGACCACTTTTATTAGGATGCTCACGATGCCGGCGATGGTGGTTGAACGCCCGGGGCGATCTCAAATCCACGTCACCGCTCCGCTGACAGGAGTCGTCACCAAGATCTATCCCATTCAAGGCGCGGCTGTCGCCCCGGACACGCCACTCTTTCAGATCCGGTTGACGCACGAAGAACTCGTCGGTTCACAGCGCGAATTGATCCGAACTGCGGAAAGTTTAGACGTGGTGAATCGCGAAATCGCCAGGCTTGAGTCGCTCAGCGAGGGCGTCGTGGCGGGAAAACGCATTCTCGAACAGCAGTACGAAAAACAGAAGCTTGAAGCCTCATTGCAAGCCGAACGGCAGGCTCTCCTTCTGCACGGTCTGAACGAGGTGCAAGTCCAATCGGTTTTGAGCAACCGAGAATTGTTTCGGTTGTTGACCGTGCGGGCCCCCCAACACGACGACGAAAGCGAGAGCTGCCGCGAGGAGCACTTCTTTCACGTCCAGCGACTGCCGGTCAAACTCGGCGAGCAAGTGGAGATTGGTCAGCTGATGTGTGTCCTGGCGGATCACTGCGAGCTGTATGTCGAGGGCCGGGCCTTTGAGGATGATGTAGCGCAGTTGCGCGAAGCGGCGAGGCAAGCATCGGACGTGTCCGCTTCGTTGTTCGTGGGGCAGCGCGAGACCGAGACCGTCGAGAATCTTCAGTTCCTCTACCTGGCTGACCACATCGATGCCGAGTCGCGCGCGTTTCGCTTCTATCTGAGTTTGCCCAATCAGGTTACCCTCGAAAAGACGGTCGCCGGGCATCAGTTCATCGAGTGGCGATTCAAGCCCGGGCAACGTATGGAAGTGCACGTGCCCGTCGAGCGCTGGCAAAATCGCATCGTGCTGCCGGTGGAGGCGGTCGTCAAAGAAGGCGCCGAGACCTATGTCTACCAACAGAATGGAGACCACTTTGATCAGGTTCCGGTCACCGTCGAGTACCGAGACCAGAACTCGGTCGTCGTAGCCAACGATGGTTCGATCTCGCCGGGAGACGTCGTGGCGGAGCGGGGTGCTTACCAAATGCATTTGGCACTAAAACACAAAGCCGGTGGTGGCGTTGATCCGCACGCCGGCCACAACCACTGACGGTCGCGCAGTGAACCAACTCCGGGCAATGACAATGGATGGAACCGAGCCAGTTCGTCCGCCGCATCTGTGAAAGTAGAAAAGTTGCCGTGCTCAACACAATCATTCGTTTCTCTCTGCACAATCGCCTGCTCGTAATCGCCATCGCCGTGTTCCTGCTGGTCTATGGCGGGTGGCAAGCGTATCATCTGCCCATCGATGTCTTTCCGGATCTGAACCGGCCGCGCGTGGTGGTGCTGACCGAAGCGCCCGGCATGGCTCCGGAGGAGGTCGAGACACTGATCACGTTTCCGCTGGAGACGGTGCTCAACGGTGCCACCGGCGTCCAAGCAGTTCGTACGCAGTCGGGGGTGGGATTGTCGGTGATCTATGTCGAATTCGACTGGGGCACCGACATCTATAATGATCGTCAGATTGTCAACGAGCGCTTGGCTTTGGCGACCGATCAACTGCCACGCGGCATCCGTCCGCAACTCATGCCCATCTCATCGATCATGGGCCAAATCCTGATCATGGGCATGTATAGCGACGATGGCACGACACGCCCGCTGGAACTGAGAACTCTGGCCGACTGGGTTGTCCGGCAACGCCTGCTTACCATCCCGGGCGTCTCGCAGGTCATCGTCATGGGTGGCGAGAGAAAGCAGTTCCAGGTGCTCGTCGACCCGAACGAACTGCTGCGCTACGGCGTGACGCTTCACGAAGTCAAGAATGCCGTGGCGGAGAGCAATCAGAATACAGCCGGTGGGTATCTCGACGAGCAAGGACCGTACGAATACCTCGTGCGGGCACTGGGCCGTGTCACAACCGTCGGCGAACTGGAAAGGATCGTGGTGAAGGTTCGCGACGGCCAGCCAGTGCAACTGTCCCAAGTCGCGAGGATTATCGAAGGGCCGCAGGTGAAACGGGGAGACAGCACTGCATATGCCCGACAGGACGACGGCGCGTTTGGCGGCGGGCCCGCCGTCGCGCTGACGATTCTGAAACAGCCCACCGCCGACACACGGCTGGTCACAGAACAGGTGCTGGACGCCCTCGAAGAGATACAGCCAACGTTGCCGGAGGATGTGCGCGTTCTTCCGGAACTGTATCAACAGAAAGCGTTCATTGATCTGGCTATCGAAAATGTGATCGAGGCGCTCCGCGATGGCAGCGTTCTCGTGATCGTCATCCTGTTTCTGTTTCTGATGAATTTTCGGACCACGTTTATCACATTGACGGCCATCCCGCTCTCGCTCGTGACAACCGCATTGGTCTTTAAGGCGTTCGGTATGTCGATCAACACGATGACCTTAGGAGGCTTGGCGGTAGCCATGGGCGAGTTGGTCGACGACGCGATCGTCGACGTGGAGAACATTTTTCGCCGCCTCCGAGAGAACCGGCAAATATCCCAGCCCAAGCCTGCCCTGCTTGTTGTCTTTCAGGCGAGCTGCGAGATCCGCAATTCGATTGTCTATGGAACCATGATCGTCGTACTCGTCTTTATCCCGTTGTTTGCCCTTTCTGGAATGTCGGGGCGACTCTTCACGCCTCTGGGCGTGGCTTATATCGTCTCGATCGTCTCATCGCTGCTCGTCTCTCTGACGGTCACGCCGGTGCTGAGTTACTGGCTGCTCAGCCGGGCAAAGCTTGCCAACGAAGAGAAGGATGGTCCTCTCCTGCGCATGCTCAAGTGGATCGCCGACCGACTGATGCGGATCAGCCTTCGGCTCGCATGGCCCATTCTGTTGGTTGTCGGCGTTGCCGTGGGGATCGCCGGTTGGGGAGTGCTGACGTTGGAAAGCGACTTCCTGCCGCCGTTCAACGAAGGAGCGGTTCAGGTCAATGTGATCTTGCCGGCCGGCACGTCATTGGCCAAATCGAATGAGGTGGCCCAACAGGTTGAGCGACGTCTGCAGCAGATTCCGGACATCGACTCTTTTGTTCGCAAGACGGGGCGGGCCGAGCTCGACGAGCACGCTGAAGGTGTGAATGTGACAGAAGTGATCGCGACGGTTGATCCACAGTCCGAACGGTCGCGCGAAGAGGTGATTGAAACAATCAACACATCGCTCGATGAGATTCCCGGAATTGTTACGGCGGTTGAACAACCATTGGCCCATCTCATCTCGCACATGCTCTCCGGCGTAAAAGCACAAATCGCCATTAAGCTTTACGGCGACAACCTCGACATCTTACGGCGCGAAGCCCAGAAAATGCAGGCGGCCATCGCAGGTGTCGAGGGAGTGCGCGGCCTGCAAGTAGAACAGCAAGTGATTATCCCTCAATTACGGATCGAAGCAAACGATTACAGGCTTGCTCAGTTCGGGCTGCGACGGAAGGAGATCAACGAATTCGTCGAGACGGCCATGCAGGGAGAGGTAGTTTCCCAGGTGCTCGACGGGCAGCGGACCTTTGATCTGCTCGTGAGGCTCGACGAACCGTACCGGGAGGACGTCGACGCCTTGAGACGTCTGATTGTCGATCTTCCCGGTGGTGGAACCGCCAAGCTGGAAGATTTGGCGCGTATCTACCGGGCCGGTGGGCCAAACACAATCAACCGCGAACAGGTGCGCCGTCGCATCGTTGTCCAATGCAATGTCAGCGACCGCGGGCTGGTCGACGTGGTTGAGGACATTAAAGAACGCCTGGAGCCGATCGAAGAGGCCCTGCCCACAGGGTATTTCACGGAGTACGGTGGCCAATTCGAAAGCCAGCAGTCCGCCGCGCGGCTGATCATCGTGCTGTTCGCACTTTCGTTGGCAGGGATGTTCCTGGTGCTCTACAAGATGTTCGGCTCGGCAAATCTGACACTCCAGGTGATGATGGCCCTGCCGATGGCCTTTATCGGCTCGGTCGCCGCATTGTTCATGACGAGGCAGACACTGACCGTGGCCAGCATGGTCGGCTTCATCTCCCTGTGCGGCATCGCCTCGAGGAACGGCATTCTGCTCATCAATCATTACCTGCACCTCGTCAAGTACGAAGGCGAAACCTGGTCGCCAGAGATGATCGTTCGGGCCGGCAAGGATCGCCTCGCCCCCGTGCTGATGACCGCCCTTACTTCCGGCATCGGTCTCGTTCCCCTCGCTCTGGCGGCGGGCGAACCGGGCAAGGAGATTCTCTATCCGGTGGCGACAGTCATCATCGGCGGATTAGTCAGCAGCACTTTGTTGGAGTTCCTGGTGCGCCCGGCGTTGTTCTGGACGATGGGCACCAACGCCGCACGACACGTCGTTGAATCGCAGCGGAAACAGGTGATTCTGGTGGAGGAAGGCCAAGCAGTACCGACGCCGGCTGGCTGGTAGCAATTTGGTTCGGCAAGGACCAACATCGAAAGCGGTGAACGAGCCCGAATCGTCGTGCGCATCCAAGGTGCGCAATACCACGGTGATGTCAAATACGAGCACTTTCGTGAACATGAATGACCGCGAACCGGACATCAACGAAACCACCGTGCTGCGGAAGGAGCGCAGCCCGATGGTCAGAACGCTTTGCCGCAGCAAGGACTCGACGTGCAGGGATGGCTAGCGACCGGGGAAGGTCGCGTCAACCTGGGCGCCCGGGCCTTGTATCGCGGCGGCATTTGCATTACCATCATTTTCGACGCAATTGACGTATACTCCATCACATGCGGTGTATCTCACTCCGAGCACTTCGGCATCCGCGCTATTCTCTATCTCGCCTGGGAACGGTTGAGTATCGCAGTTCATCCCGCACTTGCCACCGCATGGTGTTTTGCCGGCGGGCTCTTTTCTTTCTCACGGATCATTCCATGAGACGCAACCAAATGCAGGTCGTAAATCTTACTTTCATCGCACGAAGCAATTGCTGTTGGTTCGGCTGCAGCAGAACCAACAAAACTCTCAGCCGAGCCGATAGGCAACGGTGTTACCATTAGGAGCAATGAACATGGCCAATGAAATCGAAGTGCTTGCGGAAGATGGTTTCTTGGAAGTGCACGCCAGCGGCAAGCTGACCAAGGAGTTTTACCAGCAGTTTGTGCCGGCTGTGGAAGAGCAGATCGAGGCGTCAGGCCAACTTCGCGTCTTGTTCGTGATGAAGGATTTCCACGGCTGGACGGCCGGTGCGCTGTGGGAAGACGTCAAGTTCGACGTGAAGCACTGGAAAGATATCGAGCGGCTGGCGATCGTCGGCGAGTCGCAGTGGGAAAAGGGCATGGCCGCCTTCTGTAAGCCCTTCACCAAGGCGAAGATCAAATATTTTGATCACGAGCAAATAGATGAAGCCCGCACGTGGGTGCGAGGCTAGCTAGAGAATAGGTGCCATTCGTGTCAGGAACCTTTTTGCTCCATGATGGACCATCCCTCCTTTGGCATGCCTCGGTCGTCTTTCAATGAGCAGAATTTAACTACAGAAGGACAATACATCAACAAAAAAGGTCCTGACACCTTTACCTCCATGCACGAGCACGAGCACTTGCTAAGCGACCGACGCTTGTGGGCGGCCATCGCACTGAATCTGCTGCTGACTGTGGCGGAGGTCCTGGGCGGCATGCTGTCCGGAAGCCTCGCGCTGCTGGCCGATGCGGTCCACAACTTCAGCGATGTCGGATCCTTGCTGATTGCCTTGCTGGCCCGCCGGATCGCACGCAGACAGGCCGATGAGAAGCGCACGTTTGGTTACGGGCGGGCCGAAGTCATCGGGGCACTGATCAACCTTACTGCACTGGTCCTCGTCGCCACCTATCTGCTCTACGAAGCCGGCGACCGTTACTTCAATCCGCAACAAATCGACGGCTGGACGGTCCTGGGCATCGCGCTCATCGCCTTGGTGGTCGACGTGGGCACGGCCGGTCTGTTGTTCACCATGTCGCGCGGTAACCTCAACGTGCGGGCTGCCTTTCTGCACAATCTCAGCGATGCCCTCGCGTCGGTGGGCGTCATCGTCGTCGCCATCGCCGTGCTGTTGTGGCAATTCTTTCTTGCCGACGTGCTCATCACGCTCGCCATCTCCGCATACATCCTCTGGCAAAGCCTGGGAATGATGCGAAAATCGATCGCCATCTTGATGCAGAGTGCTCCAGACGACATCAATCTTGATGACCTCGTCGAAACCGTGCAGACGATCGACGGCGTCCGAGCGATGCACCACATCCATGTCTGGCAGATCGACGAGCACGAATGTTCGCTGGAAGCCCATGTCGTGATTGAGGACCATGATTTCCACCGGCTCGAGGAAGTCAAAACAATAATCAAGAACTGTTTAGCCGATTCATTTGGCATCCGACACGCGACGCTCGAGTTCGAACTGCCTCGCATCGCCGAGCACCCTGATCACGATGATTCGAGAATTTCCAGGCACTTGTGATTGCGGCATTCGAATTGCCGCTGAACGACGGTCGATGTATCATAATGGGGTCCGCGAGGAATGGGAGGAATGGGTGGATGGTCGCTCGACTTATTTCCCTGGTCTTGATGGTGGCGATCGTTGCCTGCCCGATGTGGTGCGGCGAGCGACTTTGCCCCGCCGCGCCGTGCTGCTCGGCAACACCGTGCCCGCGAATCGTGTGCGCGGTACACGAAACGGCGGATTGCTGCTGCGAACCGTCATCGCCGAACAAAAGTGACCCGAATCCGAGTCGGCCTGCCAACCAGTCCTCATGTCAGGGTATTTGCGGCGGTGCCGTCTTCGAGCAACTTTCTCAAGTCGACAATTTTGACGGTTCCATCATCCTCCCGCTATTTGACGTCCACGCTTCCACGGTTTCGCGGCGATCGTCGTTCCGTCGCTGCGACGTCCCCACTATTTCTCATTGTGGCGGCAACCGTGGTCGCTCCCTGCGCACACTGTACATGTCCTTTTTGTGCTGACGTGTCCTGAGCGCAGCTTCCGAAGTCGCGTGCGATCAGTGCGAAGCCCGCCGCGACGAACTCCACGGCGCTGCGCTTTCGCTGTCGTGCTCAGTGCCGGGGTACGTCCCGCGCCGAAGCCTTCCCGATATGTTGGACACGCACCGCGCAGTTTGAAGCATCATGTTCTTTCGTCTGCTGCCGTGGGAGTACGCAATCCGCAACCTGTTTCGTCGCCCATTGCGAACGTGCCTCACGTTCGCGGGCCTGATGATCGTCGTTGTGCTGGTACTGTTCGTCGTCGGATTCATCCGCGGGTTGGAACGATCACTGGCCGTGAGCGGCGATAACCGGACAGCGCTGATCTTTTCGCTGGGCATGGGCGAAAACCTCGAATACTCGTCCATTCCCATGCGTACCAGCGACCTTGTTCCGGCCAGTGTCTCGGGAGTCAAAGAGCGGTATGGTCGGAAGTACGTCTCGCCGGAATTGTTTCTCGGCACGCAGGTCGGCGTTGCCGGCCGTGAGCCGTCGATGGGGCTCGTGCGTGGAGTCAACCGGTCCGCGTTGCTTGTGCGGCGTCAACTGGAGATTGAAGAGGGTGACTGGCCGGACACCGGTGAGGTTCTGGTGGGCCGAATGGTCGCTGCGAAACTGGGCGGCACCCAGACGGAGGTCCGTGCAGGACAAGAGATTGCGCTGGAGGGGCGGACCTGGCGCGTGAGCGGTGTCTTTTCGGCAGGCGGCGCCGCCTTCGAATCCGAAGTCTGGTGTCGCCTCGACGAACTGCAGCAGGCGATGAAGCGACAGGATCTGAGCCTCCTTGCCGTGACGCTCGCGCCGGGTGGCGACTTCGCCGATCTCGACCTGTTCTGCAAAGAGCGACTCGACCTCGAACTGCAAGCCATGCGGGAGACCGACTACTACGCATCGCTGCATGAGGACTATGCCCCTGTGCGGGGACTGGCGTGGGTGGTCGTGTTGCTCGTGTCCGGCGCGGGATTCTTTGCCGGGTTGAACACGATGTATGGCTCCGTGGTGGGACGCATCCGGGAGCTTGCCATGTTGCAGACCGTCGGTTTTACCCGCCGCGCGATCGTCGTGAGTCTTGTGGAGGAAGGCGTGCTGCTGGCCGCGGCGGCCAGTTTGCTGGCGGCGTTGCTTGCCGTGGTGCTGGTCAACGGTGCCGCCGTTCGATTCACGATGGGAGCGTTCATGCTGCGTATCGACGCAATGGCGATTTTGATCGGCTGCGGCGTCGGCCTTTCGCTCGGGCTGCTGGGCGTAATTCCCCCGGCTTTTCGGGCGTTGAGGATGCCTGTCGTTGATGGACTGAAAACGGTTTGAATGACCGTGGGCTGCGTGGTGCGGCCCACACAACCCATGGAGATTGAAATGAAGACGATAATTCCCGCTGTCGTGAGTATGGGTTGGTTGATGGCAGCCGGTTGCACGCAGGAAGCTCCCGGAAGAGCAGCGCCGAGGAGCTCGGAGCCGCCCGTTGTCGGTTCAAAATTCTTGCTACAGGAAGAGCCGAGTGGAGCGGATGATGTGATCGCCGTGCGAAACGCCGCCGCGAACGGGGACGAGGTCCTCGTCGTCGGACGCATCGGCGGCGGGAATCCGTGGATCGAAGACAGAGCGGCCTTTTCCATCGTCGACACTTCCCTCAAGGCGTGCAGTGACATTCCCGGCGACGCCTGCCAAACACCGTGGGACTATTGCTGCGAGACGGACAAGCTTCCGACATCGACCGCTCTGGTCAAGATTGTCGACGAGAATGACGAACTCATCGGGATCGACGCGCGCGGACTGCTGAACGTCCAGGAGCTGTCCACGGTGGTGGTCCAGGGAAAAGCCCAGCGCGACGATGCCGGCAACCTGACCGTCCTCACTCGTCGTGTGTACGTAAGAAAATGACGTAAACCATGAGTAGCGATGTCGACCTTCGTGAACTGGCTGTCGACCGGAGCGGCAGCGACCGGCCGTCTCTGGGCGCCCGGCGCCATGTGCTGACCCGGTATGTTTTGCCGTCGGTATTGATCATGGGCTTCGTGTCACTTGTGGCGTGGGCGGCGCGGGACCTTGTCTTTCCGCCGACTCCCGTGACGGTCGTGCCCGTGTATTCCTCAACCGCCGCCGTGCGGCAGGAAGGCACGCCGCTGTTCAAGGCGGCGGGCTGGATCGAACCCCGACCGACCCCGGTGCGAGTCGCGGCGCTGGCGCCGGGCGTCGTCGAGCAATTGCTGGTTGTTGAGGATGCACCCGTGACGGTGGGCCAACCGATAGCGGAATTGGTCAAGGACGACGCGAAACTGGCGTACGAGCGGGCACGAGCGGAACTCGAACTGCGCCAGGCGGAACACGACGCAACACGAGCTGCGCTGGTCGCCGCCCGAACACGCCTCGAACAGCCCGTTCATTTGGAGGCCGCTCTCGGAGAAGCGGAAGCATCCGTCGCGAAAATAGAAACAGAGTTGAAAAACCTGCCCTTTCAGATTCTTCGCGCCGAAGCAGACTATGGCGCGATGCTTAAGGTTTACGACGGAAAGGTCGCTGCACAAGGAGTCGTAGCCGGTGTCGACATCGACGTCGCCAAGAGCAAGGCGGATGCCGCCAGAGCGCTCGTGGATGAACTGCGCGGCAGATCCGGGTCGCTCAGAAAAGAGCGGGCGGCGCTGATCCGTCGAAGGGATGCGCTGCAAACCCAGCGCGAGCTGCTGGCAGACGAAATCAAGACCAAAGAAAAAGCCGAAGCGCAATTGAGAGCGGCTGCGGCTCGCGTCGCAGAATCTCGCGTCGCGGTCGCCGAAGCCAGGCTGCTCCTCGATCGGATGACAGTCGTGTCGCCGATCGATGGTCGAGTCTTCCGCCTGATCGCCCATCCGGGCGCCCGCGTCGGCAGCGGCACCGCCATGACGCAGGCAACGGGGCATGACGGCAGCACGGTCGTTACGCTTTACCGCCCAGATAGGCTGCAAGCACGCGTGGACGTCCGCTTTGAGGATATCCCCCGGGTGCGCCTCAACCAGGTTGTAAAGATCGACAACGCGGTGTTGTCAGCGCCGCTGGACGGAAAGGTGCTGTTTGTGAGCTCCGAGGCGGATATCCAGAAGAACACACTGCAGGTGAAAGTCGAAATTCCCGAACCGCCGGCAATCTTCAAGCCCGAGATGCTGGTCGACGTGACGTTTCTGGCTCCCGAGCATTCCGACCAGATTGCGGAGAATTTGTACGAGTTGAAGCTCTACGTGCCGCAACAGCTCATCCAGCTCGGTGACGGCGGTTCGTTTGTGTGGCTGGCCGACCAGTCACGAGGGATCGCGAAAAAGACGGCCGTCGAAGTCGGATCGGTCGGTGAGAATGGACTTGTAGAAATCGTCAGAGGGTTGAACATCTCCAGCAAGATCATCTCCGGCGGCGGCGAAGGCCTGCGGGAGGGCGACCGGCTCAGAGTCACCGGTGAAGACCCCTCGTTTGGCTCGGCCAGAAACCATTAGCAGCTACAGCAGGTTTGAGGCAAATCCTCTTGATGCCGCTCATCCAAGTCAAGGACGTCTCGAAACGGTACCGCAAAGGCGATGATACGATCGCTCCACTGGACGGCGTGTCGATGGATGTCGAACAAGGCGAGTTTATCTCGTTGATGGGAGCGAGCGGTACGGGCAAATCCACGCTCTTGAACCTGATCGCCAGCATCGACAAACCGGACAGTGGCAGCATTGTCATCGCCGGCACCGACATTACACGCCTGTCCCGCACGCAACTTGCGAACTGGCGAGCTGCCAACATGGGCTATATTTTCCAGACACACAATCTCGTACCGGTGCTGACCGCCTACGAGAATGTCGAGCTGCCACTGCTCTTGCTGCCTTTGTCCCGCGGCGCACGTCGCCAACGCGTCGAGGTTGCGCTGCGAGCCGTCGACCTGCTTGACCGCTCCGAGCATTATCCGCGCCAGTTGTCCGGCGGGCAGGAACAGCGAGTCGGAATTGCGCGGGCCATCGTCGCCCATCCGAAGGTGGTCGTGGCCGACGAGCCAACGGGCGACCTTGATGCCGACACGTCCGACCAAATTCTGGCCTTATTGAAACGATTGAACGAACAACTCGATGTCACGCTGCTGATGGTCACGCACGACGCTGCCGCTGCTCAAGTCGCTCACAAACAATATCGCCTGGATCACGGAAAGTTGGTGCCGGCAGGCACGTCGGCCGTTAAGCCTACCGTGCCTTCCGATGCCGAAGGGAAGGCGGGGTAGCACCCGCCGGCTGTGGGATGTTCACGTTTCTGCCTTACACACTGAGAACGCTCTGGCGGCATCGTGCCCGCACGATGCTTACGGTCAGCGGCTCCGCGGTGGCCTTGTTCGTGCTCTGTTTCGTAGCGGCCGTGCAGGAAGGTATGGACGGTCTGCAGCGGCGGCAAGAAGCCAAGGGCTCACTGATCGTGTTCCAGGCCAACAAATTCTGTCCGGCCACCAGCCACTTGCCTCAGGACTACCAGCAACGGGTCGCCCGATTGGATGGCGTGCGAGACGTCGTTCCGATTCAGGTCTTCACCAACAACTGCCGCGCCAGCCTCGACGTCATCGTATTTTACGGCGTGCCGTCGGAGAAGCTCCGCCAGGCGCGTGACTTCCAACTCATCGCCGGCGACTGGTCCGATTTCACTAAGCATCGAGACGCGGCTGTTGTCGGGCGAGCGGTTGCCGCCCGGCGCGGCATCGAACTGGGCAACACGTTCTCCATCGGCGCACTGAGCGTGACCGTCGCCGGCATTTTCAGCAGCGACGATCCCGCCGAGGAGAACTACATCTACTCGCACCTGGAGTTTTTGCAGCGCGGCAGAGGGATGAATCTCGTCGGTACCGTTACACAGCTGGAGGTTTTGTTGCACGACGGCGTGAATCTGATTGCGAAGTGCAAAGAAATCGACGACACGCTTCGTGGCGGCCCGGTGGATACCGATACACGGCCCAAGGGCGTCTTCCAAGCCAACAGCCTCGGCGACCTGGCACAATTGATCGGATTCGCCCACTATCTCGGTTACGCCTGCGTGGGTCTCGTCCTCGCGCTGGTGGCAACGACGACGGTCATGTCGGTTCAGGATCGCATCCAGGAACACGCCATCCTTCACACCATTGGGTTCTCCGGCCCGCGAGTGTTCCGTCTGGTTGTGACGGAAAGTGTTCTGCTCAGCCTGGCAGGCGGGGTTGTCGGCGTGACCGCCGCGATGGTCCTGCTGCAAACTACCAGTCTGTCCGTCAGCGCCGAGGCGGTAACCATCGCCTTCACGCCGTCGGTCCGCCTGGTGTGGATTGGGTTGCTCGTTTCACTTGTCGTCGGGACGTTGGCCGGAATCCTGCCCGCCATTCACGCAGCGCGCGCGAACATCGTACAGGCGCTGAGGCAGATTTAGAGCGTTTTCGCCGTCGGTGCAGTATTCAGCCCCCGGCTCCGCCGGAGGATTGCCCTTCTATAGGATTTCGTGATTCCGGATACACTTTTGCAGTTCGTGCTTCAGGCAATGGCGGCTCGGCGGTGGCATCCTTTCACCGTGAGCCCTCAACACGCCAATCGTCTCACGAAACGCAAGTCGCGAAGTGGTATAAGCATTGAGTTGGAAGTGAGCCCTTCGTGTTATTGGTTGTTAGCCAGCCACGAAGTGGCGCAAGCATGAAGGCGCGGGCGAAAGCCCGCGGGGAGCATCGGATAAGAAAGTTTACAGCCCCGCAAGGGGCAACAACGCATTGATCGGCCGGGCCGCTGCAGAATCCGTAGGGCAGGGACGAAGCCACCGAAGCTCACGACGATCTCAGGCCCTCTGACGCCACCTGCGCCAGGCCAAGATACTCATGGCTACACCAAGTAGCACGGCTGTACCTGGCTCGGGTACGTATTGCGTCCGCACAGAGAGCGGGTTGTTGAGGATCGCTACGAAATCGTCGATGTCGTCGAAGTCCAGGTCGCCGTCCCCGTCTGCATCCCCTTTCGCTTCCGGCGGGACGCCGAACTGGTTCTCATATTCCTGTGGGTTGTTTATGCCCAAAACGAAATCGTCGATGTCGTCGAAGTCCAGGTCGCCGTCGCAGTCCATATCGCCGAGCACCGGAACGGTTAAATCGCCCGCAATTGTGAAATCGTCAACAAAGATCAACTTTAGCTCGTCGGGCAGCGTGAATTCCGTCTCCAGGAAGTCGAATCGGGTGAATCCGTCCGGGCTAACAACGCCGAAGAATTTGTGGGCTGTCCCGAGGATCGCCCGATCGATACAGTTCTCGCCGCTGGGGTCGCAGTCTTCTCCGAAGTCGACATTCACTGGGTTGGAATCCGCCTCCAGGACTAAGGAGATTCCGGCCGGAGGCGTGTTGGTTCTGATCCATCCGCCCACGCCGTAGAGCACGCGGTTACTGGTGCCAACGAAGCCGTCGCCTATGCCGTTGGCGAAATCTCCGTGGGGCAGCGTGTAGAAGCCATAATTGCCCGTCAACGCGGCTCCAATGCCAGTGGTGACTCCGCTGTTAGCGTTGTTTGCCGTCCACGTGATTCCTAGGTTCGTGATGCCGGGCGCGGTCGAACCACGCACTGAACCCCAGGCAGCTTCGTCCTCGAAGCCCTCGTGTACGACCGGTACTCCCAACGCGGCAATGGCGGTGAGATACTCGGCCTCGTCCGTGTATGCAATCACGGCAGCGCTTGCCCGACCGACGGTAACGACCAGGGTGATGAAAACACATAGTGCGGAGAAGATATATCTCATTTGGAATGGCCCTCGATGAAGAAGCATCCGTGCCGGCGAAGAGTAGTGTCCAAGCCGAATCCTCGAACGGCGGTCTCAGTATGGGCTTAGTGATCTGGGGCAGTCAACCTAGGCCGCCTGTCTCCGACAATTGTTGTCGCATGACCATACGCATGGCCTCGAAAGTCGCCCCTGAAGTGTGCGAATCATCCTTCCCTTCGGAGGGGATCATGACGCAACGTCAATTGTAAGCGCAGCTTGTGTGCGGCGTATTCGATATTGTCATGTCGGGCGTGACGAGACGTCCGTTGACCGATATCCAGACCCCCTATTCAACGACGATTGAAAGGGTTATCGTTGTCCGTCGGTTGGCCGCTAGCGGAATCGCGACGATATCGAAGTCCAGCAATGGCAGTTATGAATACTCGCACCCATTCCATTGTGTTGGCAGTATCCACGTTAGCCATTTACACTTGCGCGGCGTGGGCGCAAGTTCACTTTTATGTAGCCATGAACGGCAACGACTCCTGGTCGGGCAGATTGAACAGGCCGACGGAAGCCAAGTCGGATGGCCCCTTCGAGACGCTGATCCGTGCGCGGGACGCCGTACGTGCGGTCAAGAAGAAGAGTGGGCTCCCTGACAACGGCGTTCAGATCGTACTCGACGGCGGCACGTATGCCATCGAGCAAACGCTCGAGTTCACCGACGAGGATTCTGGCACGAAAGATCGGCCGATCTCGTATTCTTCGTCCGAGGGCGAACTGGTCCGGCTGCTCGGCGGGAAAATCGTATCGACCTGGACGCCAGTCACCAATCCAGACGTGCTCAGCAAGCTTGATGAGTCGGCGCGCGGCCAGTTGCTGCAAGCCGACCTGAAGGGTCTGGGCATCACCGATCTTGGCACGCCGAACGGGGGCGGTTTGGAACTGTTCTTTAACGGCGAGCCCATGACCGTGTCGCGCTGGCCGAACGAGGGCTTCGTCCGCATCGTCGATGTGCGGGGCAAGACGAAGCGGGATACTCGCGGCACGAGGGGCTGCGCCGAGGGAATCTTCGAGTACGATGCCGACCGACCCCAGCGTTGGGTTGGTGAAAAGGACGGCTGGGTGCACGGGTACTGGTTCTGGGATTGGGCGGAACAGCGACACAAGATCAAGTCCATCGACGTCGAACAGCGGATCATCGAACTGGAGCCACCCTACCACGGCTATGGATACCGCAAAGGTCAATGGTATTACGCGTTCAATATGCTGTCGGAAATCGATCAGCCCGGAGAATGGTACGTCGATCGTGAAACTGGCATTCTGTACTTTTGGCCGCCCGCGCCTGTGGATAGCGGCGAGGCCCTCGTTTCGGTGTTGCAGACCGTGATGACCATGAATGACGCGTCTCACGTCAGCCTGCGTGGCTTCACCATCGAGGGCGCGCGCGGAGACGCAATCACCATGTCGGGCGGCCGCGGCAACGGTGTCGTCGGCTGCAGTATCCGCAACGTAGGAGGCTGGGCCGTTACGGTTTCTGGCGGTGAGGGCCACTGCGTCGTCGGATGCGACATGTACCAGATGGGCGGTGGCGGAGTTGCACTCCACGGAGGGGATCGGGAACAGCTCACCCCGGCGGGTCATTTTGCGGAGAACAACCACATCCATCACTACGCTCGAGTGAATCGAGTTTACCAACCAGGGATCACGCTCCAGGGAGTGGGCAATCGTGCGTCGCACAACTTGATTCACGATGCACCACACATGGGCATGGGCTTCAGTGGAAACGATCACGTCATCGAGCTCAACGAGATTCACAGCGTATGCTACGAATCCAACGACGCGGGAGCGATTTATACAGGCCGCGATTGGACAATGCGGGGTACCGTCATCCGGAACAATTACCTACATCACATCAGTGGCTTTAGGGGACTCGGCTGCGTCGGCGTCTACTTGGACGATATGTTTTGCGGAACAGAGATCTCCGGCAACCTGTTTTACCGAGTGACGCGAGCTGCGTTTATCGGCGGGGGGCGCGATTGCGTGGTCAAGAACAACCTGTTTGTCGATTGCAATCCGTCGTTGCACATCGACGATCGGGCCCTGGGTTGGGCGCACGATCACACCGACGCATGGATTAGAGAGGGACGCGACAAAGGAACCCACAAGGGAATCCATTTCAAGCAGCCTCCCTACAGCACACGCTATCCGAAGCTGGCCAATATTCTGGAGGACGAACCTGCCGCGCCGAAAGGTAACCAGGTTTTTCGAAACGTGTCGTACGGCGGACGATGGGATGGAGTGTACGAGGGGGCCCGGAAGTATCAATCGATCGAGAACAACCTGGTCGACAAAGATCCGCGACTCGCGACGCCGGATCGCATCGGCGAGGGCAAGCAGCCGGCGGCCGTGGATTTCACGCTCCAGGTCGACTCGCCGGCGTGGGAGATTGGCTTTGAGGAGCTGCCGCTAGACTGCATGGGCCTCTACGAAGACGACGCACGGGCTAGTTGGCCGGTGACTCATAACGTCCGCGCAGTCAGCACGCGTGGAGAGGGACACTCGGAATGACAGAAAAACCTGGCGCCATTTACAGGAGTCGTGCGCTATTTGTTGTTGGCGGACGTATTCGGCGTGAGTTGCCAAGAGGCTCACATCGCGCCCCTACCGGGCTCAACAACCGTCAATTGCCACGCGTCGCCACTTCGGCCAGTGATACGTGATAAGCAATGCAAATCGGTACTGCGCCAAGGAGCGAAAGGAACGCCGGCATCGCTCAAACAAGCCGGTCCGACGTATGTCCGCCTGCCTACACCCACCAAGAAGGCCTCGGCGACGCTAAAGAAAACCAATCCACTGAAACAAAGCAGAACCGCACTTCCACAAGAAAAACCCCTAGCTGGGCAAACCCGGATTCATCTGCACAGTAGTACCTACTCGGCAGCACACAACCTTTGCCACCGAGTTACCGCAAAACTGCCCTTTCGAGCCCACCACAAACTGCTCCAAAAAATCAACGCGCATCAAGAAGCAAAAACGGCCCCGCAGATACAAAAGAACCAAAGCTGGTATTGCCAGACAATCTGACGATGAACACTTACACAACACTTGGCGTCATGGATCAGTCGGCGGCGTTCGAAGCGCTGCCGCCCGTGCCGATCGGGAAGCGCACGGATGGCCCCCAGAGGCTGCGCGCGACTGGCACCGAGGGACCCGATGCCGGGTCAGAGCAGCGTCAAATGGTGCCCACTATGGTGCCGAGTGGTGCCGAAAATGGTGCCAAGCGCCCTGCATCGGATGCCCGCGAAGGTGCACCAAATTGCACGGAGAACGCGACTGAAGAACCGTCGTCTGCAGCGGTTGATGGTGCACTAAATACCTACGAAGACAGTACTTGACGCGCTCCTTCGCATCGGTGTGCATCGGATTGCACTCGAATGCCGGAGGAGGGACTCGAACCCTCACGTCCGTTAAGGACACTGGATTTTGAATCCAGCGCGTCTGCCAATTCCGCCACTCCGGCAAAGAGTTACTCTGCAATACTTTGCGGCAATTCCCAGGCACTGTCAATCGGCATGCGGTTCGGCGTCTACACGGACACTGCTCGTGACCGACTGTAATGCGTGCATCACGTTCTAAAGAAGCCCCGCCAGGCACTGGGCCCGGTCCGCGCGGCGGGCCGCAGCCAATCGACCGGGCGACCCGCCTCCGGATCACCGTTTGATCATGATCTGATTCTGAACGTGGAGGAGCCCGAAACGGCGGACCACGGTTTCCGCGGTCTCCTTCTTCCAGAGGTGATCCACCTCACCGGACAGCACAGCCGATGTATCCTGGATCGCGATGGAGATGTCGGCATCGGTCAAGCCGCGCGCCCGGGACAGGGCTGCCTTGATCGCGTTGGCCAGTTCTTCATCGGCGATTTTGGTCTCCAGGTCCACCATCAACAAATTCTCCACATCGCGCACCCCGCGCGTAGCGCGGGCGATATCCTCAGCCACCGTCCGTTCTAAATGGCTGCCGACGCTTCCGGTCAGCGTCACTTTGCCTCCTACCACCGCGACGTACACGGTCTCCTTGGTCACGTCCGCGCTGGCATCCAGGGCCGAGCACACGTGCGCCGTTACTTCCTCGTCCGGCACCGGCCCGGGCGGCGAAACCGTCAATTTGTTGACCACCTCATGAACGCCTTCATAGTGCGCCGCGATTTCGTGCGCCGCAAGACGCCGCCGATGGGAATGAACGTCCCCTTCCAACGTCACGACTCCCTGGCACACGGTCACGCGGATCGCCTGTGACGACAGGCGTTCGTCGTTGAGCAACTCTGTCTCGATCAGCACTCTAAGTTCATCATCCGTCGGCATGGCCACTGGCTCCCCCAGCCCGCCGTTGCGGCTGAAGTGTTAGGATTCGATTTCCGGCGGGAATCGCCAAAACATCCCTGTCTATTCGGCCGAGTTCACATCGACGTCAACGCCCTCTCTGTCCACATCAACTCCGACTCGCTCGCCAACTTGTACGTCAACTCCATCGCCCACGTCAACCTTTATTCCAAGCTTGCCAGAACCTGTGTCGTCACCCGAATCCGATACTCCATTCGGCTCCGACGCGCCGGCCGGCACACCAGGCTCGAATGCCTCGGACGACGGTGCATCGTCGGGAGCCGTATCGTATTGCGCCGGTTCGCAGCCGAAAAATATCAGTGCCGTGAACAGGCAGATCTTGGTCAAGAGAATGTTTGTTCGTTTCACCTTACCACTCCTTAAAAAGAGAGTTCACTACTTGCTCTTGGCAACCGCGGGACGCGCATCCACTAAGAGCCGATGTCGGTATTGCCCTATTCAACCCTGCAAACCAGGTGCCATATCATTACATCGGGCAGCGTCGGCGCTGCACGCCGGAACCTTCGACCACCCCGGTCGACTTGCGCCGGTCAGTGCGACACAACGCCGCTCCCCACGACTATTATCCGATCCAACGCCGCAACTCGTCGAATGGAACGTCGCTTGCATCACACGTTACGTTGGAGTTGCTTCCAATACAAGTGGGAGACGCGTCATGACTCTCCCACTGCCCCGCTCCTGCTGCGCGACGCCCCGTGAGATATCGTGGGGCGACCGTTCCCTACGCACGCGAAGCCTCATCGACCAACGCTCCCTCCGGTTGTTTGGATTCCGGAACAGCAGGGCATGTTCCGGCCACGGTTTGCTGAGTGGCGTTCCACGTACGGGACAACCCGCCCCGCACAGCTACCGTCTATTTTTGCTGTTCGTCGTCGACGTCCCACGTCTTGAGTTTGCGCTGCAGCGTGCGGACCGAGATGCCGAGCGACTTCGCCGCGTGCGTGCGGTTTCCGTCATGTTGTTCCAGAGCTTGTTCCACGGCCTCGCGTTCCAGATCCGTGAGCTTGGTGTTGGGCGGAATGGTCAAGTGATTCGGAGCGGCCGTGTCGTTTTGTGCCATGGCCGGAAGATCATCCAGTGTGAGAATCTCGCCGGCGGCCAGCACGATCATGCTTTCCAGACAATTGCGAAGCTGCCGGACATTGCCTGGCCAGTCGTGTGTCTCCAGATAGTCTTTCAAGTCCGTGTCGATCTGCAGCACGGGCTTGTTCGCCGCCTCGCCCAATTCCCGCATGAAGTGGTTGACCAACAATGGGATATCTTCGCGCCGCTCGCGCAGCCGCGGCAAGTGGAGATTGACAACATTTAATCTGTAGTACAAATCCTCGCGAAAATTCTCCTCGCGAATCAACTGTTCGAGAGTGTGACTGGTGGCCGCCACCACGCGGACATTCACTTCGCGATCGCTGTTGCTGCCGATCGGGGTCACGGTGCGATTCTCCAGAACTCGCAGCAGCTTGGCTTGCGATTCAAGTTTGAAATCGCCGATCTCGTCAATGAAGATCGTACCTTCATGGGCGGTTTCGAATCGGCCGATGCGGGAGTCGGTTGCCCCGGTAAACGCCCCTTTGGCGTGGCCAAACAGCTCGCTTTCCACGAGGTGTTCCGGCACGGCTGCCATGTTAACGGTCACAAACGGTCCTCCTTTGCGGGGACTGTTCTGATGAATGGCTTCGGCAATCAGCTCCTTGCCCGTTCCGGACTCCCCTGTGATGAGCACCGTGCTATCGGAGGCCGCGGCACGGCGAGCGTGCTCGAAAACTTCCAGCATTGCTTTGGAGCGTCCTACGATTTTCTCGAAGCCGAGTCGTTCGTCGAGCCGTTGCTGCAATCCGGCGATGGTGTCGTCCTTGCGTTTCGCCTCCAGGCATTTATCGACCAGCATCAAGAGTTCGTCCGGATTCACCGGTTTGCTCAGATAGTCTTCGGCGCCGTGTTTCATGGCATCGACGGCTGAATTGACATCGCCGTAGGCGGTCACCATGATGAAGGGAGTACGTGGCTGGCGGCTTTTCCAATAGCGCAGCAGATCCACGCCGTCGGTCTTGCCCATCCGCAAATCACTGATGACCAGATCGACGGCTTCGTCCAGGTGCCCGATGGCCTGCTGAGGGCCGTCCGCGGCGAGGACTTCGTATTTTTCCATTCGCAGCAGCCGAGCCAGAGCCTCCCGTTCGCTCTCTTTATCTTCCACAACGAGTATTCTGGCTGAATAAGTCATCTGATCCTGCCTCGCAATGATGGAGCAAGTCCTACGCTGTTCGCGGCGCCGCGGCTTCGCGGAGCGAGATCCGGAACGTCACACCACCTGCCGGACTTCGTTCACAATGAATTGCGCCGTCCACGTCGTCGATGAACCGCTTGACCAGCGCAAGTCCCAGACCGGTGCCGTCCGGCTTGGTGGAGAAAAAGGGTTCGAAAATGCGTTGGCGGTCCATTTCGGAAATTCCGGGGCCATTATCAATGACCGTGATCTCGGCCTTCCCGCGTCGGCGGACCAGTTCGACGTCGATTTGCCCGCCGTCCTCCATGGACTGCTGAGCGTTTTGCAGCAGGTTCAGCATGATCTGTCGAAGACGCCCGCGGTCCATATACGCTCGAACCGGACCGTTGGGCAGATGTGTTTCAATCTCCACATTCTTGTCTAGCAACTCTTGCTCAATGAAGTCCACAACATTCTGGATCTCGGACGCCAGATCGATAACCTCATTGCGCGGTTCTTCCGGCGCTGCAAATCTGACCAACTGCTGCATGAGCTGCTCGATACGATCAATCTCGCGCGCCGACTGCTCCAGCATCGTGGTGACCTCATCCTCCGAAAGTTGTAGCTGCTGATCGCATGCACGGCGAAATGAGTGCAGATTGAGCCGGATGGCGTGCAGCGGATTGCGAATTTCGTGAGCAAGTCCGGCAGCCAGCTTTCCAACTTCGGTAGCGCGTTCGAGCGCTGCCATGTCAGCCGCACGCCGCAGCGCGATGGAGTGCGTCGCGATATAGTAGAGCGACGTTGTCGCCAGGAGCACGACCAGCAGGACCCCTCCGACGAGAACCGACCGGCGTCGCAGAAAACTGGCTTCTTTCTGGGCGATCCGGTTCTCAAACCAGTCGACGTCGAAACCCACGTGATACTCACCAACTTCACGCGCATCGAGTTTGATTGGGACGCGCACGTCGTACGCCCGGTCGCCTCGTGTGAGGACGGAGTCGCGTGTCTCGAACACATCCTCGCCAACTTCGGAAAGAATGCGGTTGTACCAGTCACGGCTCAGCCGCTGGTGGACACGCTCGGGATCGCTGTGCAGCAATACGCTGCCGTCGGCGTTCACGACGGCCGCATACAAACGAGGTTCCTCCTGCGGTATGACGCACTGCCAACGCCGATGTAGCCACTCGTATTTTCGGAACACCTCCAGTTCCGTTGTCGAACGCGTTTCCAAATCGCGCTCGATTCTCCCCACCGTCCGCTCCGCGTGCGACCGCAGCCGATCAATCTCACCTTCCAGCAAGGTCACGCGAAGGAATTGCACGTCGCGGTACGTTCCCCACATCGTCAGCCCCAATAACAGCAACAACGCAGCGCAAATGCACAGGTAAGCGGCAATCGCCGAACGTGACAGCGACCTTTTGGAGAGTCGGGACATTCGTCGGTTGGTGAAAAAGAGTGCGCCGGAAAAGGGGGTATGGTTCGCAAAGACCGTGCCACGCCCCTGGGCAACGGATTACTGGAGATCGCCCATTGAGAAACCAGGTATCGGGACGAGATGACGCATTGGGTACGTCAGGATGTCGTAGACCCGATTCTATCACCCGCCCCTGGTGCTGGCGACGCCAGCGCCGTGGGGGTGAGACGTTAATTTTTATCCCACAGCATGTTACGGCGTCCGTGCATTGCTTTCCGCCGCTCCGCCGGCCGGATCAGCAAGTTCGGCCTGACCCGTCTCTGTCTGCCGCTGTTGGTCCACCGCCCGGTGATGATCCCAGTTGCCGACGCTGCCAGCCCGTCGTTCGTCCAGGTTCTGCAATGTGGCACGCGGACCGTAAAGGATGGCCGTATCCCCCGCGTCCAGAGTCGTATGGCCACGCGGTGCCCCGGCGAATCCGCCGCCGCCTTTTTCAATTCCCAGAACGAGAACGCCTTCGTCGTTGAGTCGCAATGCGTGCAGCTCACGACCGGCAAGCCAGTCGTGGGGTTTTACTTGAAGCTCGATCACCGCGTAGTCCCCCGAAAGGTGCAAGAGGCTTGCGTAGTCACGCGCTTCGAGCATCGTCCATTGACCCAGCGCCCAGGCGATGATACGGGACAGGTGGCGGTCGACCAGTCGGCTGTGCGCAACTGCCCACAGCAGTACGAGCCCGGTCACCAACGCCGTGACACGAAACCATAGAGAACCAAGCACGCCCTCAGTTTGCTGCGCGCCGACGAGCGACAGTATCAGCGAAGACATCGCAGTGATGATCCCGGCATTGCCTAGCAGCATTAACAACATGATGATGCGCCGCCGGACGGGATGACCGACGACGTTTTCCGACTCATTGGTCGTGAATCCGGCTCCGGTGAAGGCCGAGCGAGCCTGAAAGCGAGCCAGTTCCTTCGACAGACCGGTAAGCGTTAATGCGACCGTCGCGACGCGGACCACGAGCATCGAGAGGACGACGACGACCAACAGCGAAATAATGGAAATCACCGGTTGGGACCCTTGCTCTGAGGACGGTGGGATCACGCGGGCGAATGTGCCCGTCCGCGCAGCGCAGCCGCGATACAACACTGCCACGACGTGCTTGAGATGTCGGCAATTGTCGTACCGGAGTGTATTCTGGCACGACAGGGGCGCATCGGCCCGTCAATCCGTCGTAGTTTTATGCCATTTCGTCGCGGCCACTCCGAAGCAATGACGCACATACCCCAGCAGCGCATTGACGCCGACAAGGCATTCCTTTTGCTCTAGGGTACCAATTTGCTTCGGCCACCCGTGAATGAGGCTGCCCATGGAGATCCTTTACATCTTACTCGTCCTGCTGCTCGTAACGCGGGCGTTCGGGGAGTTGGTGGTTCGACTGGGCCAGCCGGCGCTGGTTGGCGAATTGATTTCTGGCATCGCCCTGGGAGCGATCGTCGCCCAATACACGGGGGCGTTCCCGATCCTTTCCGATCTTTCCGACAACCACGTCTTCCTGGCCATCACCGACTTGGGGGTCTTTTTCTTGATGCTCTATGGCGGCATTGAAATGCGCCCCAGCGAGCTGGCAAAGGCGTCGACCAGGTCGTTCGTAATCGCGACATGCGGGCTCCTGTTTCCGTTGGCCGTGGGATTTGGAATTGGCTGGTGGTTCTTTTCCGATTCGAGCTACAAGATTGCCCAGTGCTTGTTCCTCGGAACGTCGCTGGCTATCACTGCCGTTCCGGTAGCGATTCGCGTCCTGATGGATCTCGGAAAACTCGATTCTCGCGTGGGCAAGATCATCGTATCGGCGGCGATTTTCGACGACGTGCTCAGTCTTGTGATGTTGGCCGTGCTGACGGCGCTGGCGCGTACGGGCGAACTGCCGGAATTCGGCGGATTGCTCTTGTTGGGCGGAAAGATCACGCTGTTCTTCGCGATTACATTCATCATCGGGCGGTACGTCTTTCCCCGGATCGGCAGACTAATCAATCGCTTTCACGCCGAAGAGCTGGAGCTGTCCGTACTGTTGATCGTAGCGATGAGCTTCGCCTGGCTGGCCGAGACGCTGGAACTGCACTTCATACTCGGCGCCTTCCTGGCGGGCCTGTTTTTTGGCCGCCGCGCGGTCGGCGACGCCACCTACGACGACGTGAAAAAGAAGGTCTCGGGAATAACTTCCGGCTTTCTGGCACCGATCTTTTTTGCGTCTATCGGACTGCATATGGACATCTCGGCGGTCTTCACCGTGCCGCTGTTCCTCGCGCTGCTGGTGTTTGCGGCGTTCGCCAGCAAGTTCGTCGGTGCCGGACTTCCGGCGTACTGCCTGGGCCTGACAGGCATCGAATCTGCTACCGTGGGCGTCGGAATGAGTGCCCGGGGAGCCGTTGAACTGATCGTCGCGGACATCGCGCTCCGCGCCGGGTTATTCGAGCATCCCGAACCCACACCGGCCATCATCGAGCACTTGTTTTCTGCGGTCGTGATCGTAGCGATTGTCACCACGCTCGCCATCCCCATGGTGCTGCGGTGGATCTTCGTGTGGCACGGTACCAACGAAGGGCCAACCGACGGCGGCGATGAAAGCGAGCGGAACGAAGACAAGCAGGGAGCATAACCGCCGTGGCACGTTCCATCGATGGCATCGGTCCCTACAACGCGCGGTTCGTTGGTCAGCGGCTGGAGGACCACCTGCGTGATCCAGCCAGCGTTACGGAATCCTGGCGGCCATGGCGCAAGCCGCTAGTAGTGCTCTCGCCCAAGAGCCTTCTGCGCCATCCGCGGGTGAATTTCTCCCTCGACCAACTCGCCTCCGGTCGCTTCCGCCGCGTATTGGCTGATAGCCGCGATGCCCAAACGGATCGTGTCATGGTTTGCAGCGGCGACGTATCTTACGACCTGCTGAAATACCGCACGCAGAACGAGCTTTCCGATGTCGCCGTTGCTCGCACCGAGCAATTTGGTCCGCTGCGTGACGAAATATTGAACTCTGTTCTGGAACCGTATGCCAGCGGCGCGGACATCTTCTGGGTGCAGGAGGAGCCCGAGAACATGGGCGACTGGCCTTATTGGCGGGCGCGATTCGGCCAAGGCACCTGCCGGCTGCACATGGCCCTCGTTGCTCGCCCACCGTCCGCAAGTCCCGCCACAGGTTCCAAGGAGAGCTACGAGCGTGAACAAAATGAACTGGTCGCGCGGGCGTTCGGACAGTAGCCGTCGGGCTCCACCGTGACGAGTGTTTTGCGAGCGGACGCCCAGCGTATCGGGTAAGATTACATGAGTCTCGAACTGAAGATTCCCGAACTCGGCGAATCGATCCAAGAAGTCCAGATCGGCAAATGGCTCAAACAACCGGGCGATGCCGTTGAGCAGGATGAAGGATTTGTCGAGCTGGAAACGGACAAGGCATCGATGGAACTGCCCGCGCCGGCTGCCGGTGTGCTCGCCGAAATTCTCAAGAAAGAAGGCGACACTGTATTGGCCAACTTCGACATCGGTTTTGTTTTTTGACTGAACGGGAACAGGCGGCGAGGCAACATCATCATTTCTATGACACATTCTGGTCCCGGTTCGCCATGAGCGCCGGATCAGCTCAAACCTGCATCGGTGCGTCCAGAGTTCACAGACCGATGCATTTTCGCATGCCACCGTATCTGCGTTGGACGGGCGCGACCTACACAGGTTAGCTGAAGCAAGACACACGAAACAACGGGCGTTTCAGAAAGGGAGAAATGTACGCGATCTGGTCTCCGTCCGTCGGATCAACGACAACGGTCTGCGGCGAATCATTCGGCACAGCAAATCCTACTGAAGTTCTGTCACGTGCTCTTTAGCGAGATTCTGCTGTCGGCTCCACTCCGCTGCGGAGTTCGCGCCGCAGCTCCCACCAGTCTTGCGGCGTAATTGCCGTTTCACGCCCGTTGTCATCACGTCTGATGCCCAGCGCGATCCATGTGCGAAGTTGCATCTCTCTCAGACTGTCGGGCACTTCTGGAAGCGGCCAAATGCGGATCGTGCCATCCTTCGATCCGGTCGCCAAACGGTTGCCCTCTGGGTTGAAGGAGACACTGAGCACGACATCGTCGTGCCGCAGCGCTAAACTGTGAGTGGGATGAAGCGCCGTCACTGGCCAAAGTCGAACCGTGTGATCCTCGGATGCGGTTGCGAGCAGCGTGCCGTCTGGGCTGAAATCGATCCCCCAAACCAGCTGTTGACCTCCCAGCAGCTCACGGTACTTCCAGTTATTCGTTTCGTACAATCGCACCGAGCTGCCCTTCAATGCGACGGCGCACCGTCTTCCGTCCGGACTGAACGTGACCCTGTGGCCCGCCCAAACACTCCGCTCGATTCGACCGGTTGACCGATTCCAGATCTTTGTGCCGGCGCCTGCGGCGATAGCCAGTAGCTCTCCATCCTCTTGGAAGGCCAACGCCTCAACTTCATCGGTAAACATTAGCGGCTTACCATCGGAAAGTCCCGTTACCCTGTCCCAAAAGCGGACGCTGCCGTCAAGCGATCCGGTGGCAAGTAGATTCTCGCCGGGGACAAAGGCAACGGTCGTCACCTCCCGTTGATGGCTCAACGTCGAGGCATGGGGTTGACCCGTGCTCGTATCCCAAAGTCGTGCCGTGCCGTCCGCGGATCCGGTAGCGAGCAGCGTTCCTTCCCGATTAAACGCGACGGCTTTAACGTCTGCCTGATGGCGTAGTGCGGACCCATGAGGTTTTTTAGTACCTGTCTTCCATAGCCGGGCCGTCCCATCGGACGCTCCAGTGGCCAGGAGCTTCCCGTCTGGGCTAAACGTGACCGCCCAGACACTTCCCTGGTGAAGCATTGGTTCATCGTCATGCTGTGTTGTTATCCTCCACAACCGTGCCGTGCCAAACTGCGACGTGCTGGCGAGGTGTTTGCCATTCGGGCCGAAGGCTAAGTCCCACACTCGACCCAAGTGGTGCAGCGGCGGCCCGTGGGGTCGACCAGTGTCGGGATTCGCAAGGCGCACCCTACCGTTGGCGGCCGCCATGGCGAGAAGCGTACCGTCTGGGTTGAACGTCAGGTTGAGAACCTCACTCTCGATTAGAATTGCTGGGCCCACAGGTTGACAATTCGTTGTGTCCCAGAGTTGCACACTCCCCTCGGGGTTGGACGCGATTGCCAACCTTCGACCATCAGGGCTGAAAGCCAATTCCAACTCGACACCGTTGGTCATCGGTGAGCCAAAGGCTTCCAGCGAATCGGTTTCCCACAAGCGCGTGGCGCGCTCGGCGCCGGAGGCGACAGCGACATATTTTCCATCCGGGCTGAACGCAACGCGTCGGTCGCCCGATCCGTGTACTGAAAACGGTTCGCCATAGGGGTCACAGGTGTCGGTATGCCAGAGTTTCGCGGGTCCGTCATACGAACCACCGCCCAGCAACTTCCCGTCCGGACTGAATGACAGCCCCCAGACGAAAGGGTGCGGCATCGGTTTGCCGTGGGGCTCTCCGGACTCGGTCGACCACAAGCGCACCGTCCCGTCCTGATCAGACGCGGTGGCCAGTAGCTTCCCGTCCGGACTGAATGCTAACCCGAATAGCGGACTATTGCCGTGGCGAATCGGATTGAAAACCAGTTGCCCACTAGCCGGATCCCACAGCCGCGCCATTCCATCCCATGCCCCTGTGGCCAGTAGAGTGCCAGAGGAGTTGAATGCGATCGCCTTGACACCCCCTGGATGCCCCTCGAGCGGTGGCCCCTTAGGCAGCCCAGTCTCTGTGGACCAAATCTGACCAGTAGGAGCGCCCCCGGTGGCAAGCAGTTTCCCATCGGGGCTGAAGGCCACGACTCGCGCCCCCTGGGGACCAAGCACATACGCCAATTCGTTTACGATTGGCTGCTGCCTTCCCGCCCAGAGGAATGCCACGGACTCCTTCATTGATGGGATGTCTTCTGCAGTCGCTCGGGCATCGAGTAGGTCCAGGAGCCCCAGGGAATTACGTTCCTCCAAGAGCCGCAGCCCGCGATTCAACTGTTCGTCGACGAGCAAACGTTCCGCCCGCCGACGCTCTACGGCTTCTTTTTGCTGTGCCGCCTGGGCAGCCGCGCGTTGACGCTCGGCATCCTGTCGCGCCAAAGTTTCCTTTTGCTGAGCGGCCGTCGCGGCCTCGCGCTGACGTTCGGCTTCGGCCCGCTGCTCGGCTTCGTGATAAAGAGCGCGAGAGGTCCGCACGTAAGCGATCGTTGTGACAACCGCCACGAGCACGGTCAGTCCTGCGGCTGTGGCGGTGAGGCCAGCGATCCGCGGATTTCGCCCAAACCAGCGCCAGAACCGCTCGGCCGTACCCACTGGTCGAGCCACAATCGGTCTGCCGTCAAGCCAGTACTTCAGATCGGCTGCCAAATCAGCTGCCGTTTGATACCGCTTGGCGGGATCCTTCTCCATGCACTTCAGGCAAATTGTCTCAAGGTCGCGTGGCACACTGCTGTTGAGCATACGCGGACTGGGCGGCTCTTCCCGCATGATCTGCAGAACGAGCATCTGCGCATTGCCACGGAAGGGCAGCTCGCCGGTCAACAGACGAAACAGAATGACACCTAAGGAAAAAATGTCGGTGCGGCTGTCCGCTTGGTGGCTCTCACCCCGCGCCTGCTCCGGGGACATATACGCCGGAGTTCCCAAGACGCGTCCTGCCACGGTCATCGTGACTTCGCCGGTGGTGCGTCGTGCCAGGCCGAAATCCATCAGATGGGGTTCGCCGTCCAAATCGAGCATGATGTTGCCCGGTTTCAAGTCTCGATGAATGACGCCAGCTTCGTGAGCATGATGCATTGCCTCGGCAATCTTCACGCACAATTCGGCCGCTTCTCGCGTGCTGAGGGACTGCCCGGTAAGCCAATCGTCCAACGTGGCACCGTGAATAAAATCGCTGACAATGTAGACGATAGAATCATCAGTACGGCCGACTTCATGCACGCTGACGATGTGCGGATGTTGGAGCTGAGCTGCGGCCCGCGCTTCGCGAAGGAACTGCTGGGTCTCGTCAGCATCGAGATCACCCTTGCGCGGTATCTTGATGGCCACCGTGCGATCGAGTTCCGTGTCGCGTGCCTTCCAGACGCTGCCGAAGGCCCCGGCGCCAACCTGCTCAATCAGTTCAAATTGCCCAAGCGTTTCGGCTCTGGCCCCTTCGTGCGGCAACGTTTGATCACCCACTAGGCTGAAGGTGCCGCCGCATGACGGGCAGCGCAGCATACTGAAGTCGCTGTCGCCGGCGACTTCGATCGGTTCGTGGCAGTGAACGCAGCGCACCTGCACGGGACCAAACTCCCTGAGTTTCGCATGTCGTGGCGCAATTATCATATCGGTGATGGCACGA
>Ga0315534_1000336_pt1 | contig 31803 bp, 28 predicted proteins | sample SalMarSW160240MG_FD_203094 | JGI IMG/M metagenome (GOLD analysis project Ga0315534, IMG submission 203094) | Salt marsh sediment microbial communities from the Plum Island Ecosystem LTER, Massachusetts, United States - Salt Marsh Sediment SW1602-40 ...
CCCTGAACTCTGTACGCTGAACTCTGTACCCTGAACTCTGTACCCTGAACTCTGTACCCTGAACTCTGTACCCTGAACTTATTCCATTTCCCCCATCGTCTTCTTAATGAACTGTATCCGTTCAAAAGCAGCAGCATTTTCTTTCCGAACCATTTTTCCTTGAAAATCACTCACCACATCATATCCGAATTTTTTCATCCATTGGATCATATCATCAATGATTTTGTTGATGTACTCGATGCCGTGTTTATAGAGTGTGCTGGCTACCTGTACTGCATCTGCCCCAACCAGGAGTTGTTTGATGATCGCTCCAGAATCATGAATTCCGGTACCGGCAGCCAGGCTGCACTTCAGTTCCGGTGATAAGACGCTGATCCAGCGCAATGCTTCGGTTGCCTCCTGTGGCGAACTGATGATGTTGCTTGATACCAGGCTCATTTTGTTGATGTCGATATCCGGCCGGTAAAACCGGTTGAAGAGAACAAGCGCATCGGCACCGGCTTCATCTAGGTGATGGGCGATCTTATAAAGGTTGGTAAAACTATTACCCAGTTTCACGGCAACCGGAATGGTACAATTCTTTTTGACATCCTTGAGGATCTGGATGTACATGTTTTCAATCGTCTGACTGTCGACCTCTTTGTTAAAGGGGTAAATGGCAATGTTCAGTTCCAGTCCATCCGCCCCGGCTTCCGCTATTCTGGAAGCAAAGGAGGTCCATTCACTGGCTGAGATGCAGTTGATGCTGGCGAATACCGGTATAGTAACGGAGGCCTTCGTCTCTTTGATGAGATTCAGGTAAGCATCAACACCCTCCTTTTTAGAAAATTTATTCAGGTATTCGATAGCTTCGGGATACCAGAAGTACATATCCTCCTGTTCCATCAGTGCTTTTGGGTCGTGGATCAATTGCTCTTCGAAAAGAGATTTCAGGATTACGGCTCCGGCACCACTTTCTGCGATTCGCTTTATGCGGTCAACCGATTTTGTAAGTCCTGAACTGCTAACAATAATGGGATTGCGCAGGGTTAATCCCATATACTCTGTAGTGAGATTCATAGCTCTGTTTTATTTTGTTTAGGTTATGTGTTAAAATCAACATTCAACCAATGCTTTGAAAAGGTCGATCCGGCTTTCCGGATAACGGAGTTTTTCACAAAGGAAATCAAAGGCTTTCAGGAGATTTGCTTTTGCCTTCCCGGAAAGGTTCTCCTTGAACTCCCATTCGTACCCCTTGATATGCAGAAGATAGCACTCCGGGTATTTATCAAAAAGCTGGTTGCACAGGTGCAGGATAAAGGAAGCGGATACTGCGTGCATGGTAAATTCGACGGATGCTTCCGATGCGTTTACGCGGGTGAGGCAAAAATCGTCGATCGGTTCGTCTGAAGCATCAACGAAGATAACAAGGTCTTTATCAGCGATGGCTTCTGCATCTTCAATATTCAACTGGTAGTTGGAATCAAAGGTTATCGAGGAGATGTTCCCGTCCCGCACCCACTGCTCCATTTTCTCCACGAAAGCATTTCCCAGCCCGTCATCCTGGCGCCCCGGGTTACCATAGCCGTATATCAATACTGTAGGAGGTTTCTTCAACCTATTTTTGTTTTTTGTCAAGAAGATTATTCTCTGAATCGTATAGTTCGATCTCGAGTGGCATTTTCCCCAGGGCATGTGTTGCGCAGCTTATACATGGATCGTATGCCCGGATCGCGACTTCTACCGCGTTCATCATGGGTTCGGTGATTTCGGTCTGACCGGTCATGTATTGCTTGGCTACACTTTCAACTGCCCGGTTCATTGGTGTATTGTTATTGGTTGTGGAAACGATCAGGTTTGCCATTTCGATCAGGTCATCGTCATTGATTCGGTAATGATGAAAAAGCGTTCCCCGCGGGGCTTCAAGCAAACCGATCCCTTCCCTGGTTTTTGTTCCCTTTACCACGAGATTGTCCCCCTGCAGATCCGGATCGTTCAGTAACTCTTTCATCATCTCGGCAGCATGCAGTACCTCGATAAGCCTTGCCCGGTGAGTGTGCAGTGACATGTTATTGGGTTTCCCCCCGGTATATGCCCTGAACTCTTCGAATTCTTTCTGAGCCAGTGGGGTCGGAATAAAATCGCATGCATTCAAACGTGCCAGGGGACCGACGCGGTACCACCCATCCTCTTTGCCCAGTTTTTTAATGAATGGGAATTTCATGTAAGTCCATGATTTTACCTCTTCACCGATGTAATCAAGGTAATCCTGGTAATCCACGTCATGCAGGATCTTCTTCCCGTTATGATCTACTGCCCTCAGCACCCCGTGGTACAGATCCATTGCTCCATCCTTACGGACAATGCTGAGGTGATTGGATGGAAAGGCAGCAAAGTTGTCCACTAATTCACGGTTTTTCTTTAGATAATCTTTTATGAATTCGACCGCACTCAGTGACCAGGTGATCATGTGGTCGGCATTGAACGGATCGTCTCCTTTCAGGAAGAAATCACGCTCTTCAATACTCAGGTTCTTATTTATTCCGCCTGGAATTGCTCCGGTTCCATGGATCTTTTTTCCGGCTGTTGCTCGTATAATTTCCTGTCCGAATTTCCGCATCATAACACCCTGGATGGCAAGATCTCTGTGTTCAATAGAAACACCGATGATATTCCTTATCTCCGGACTGGCATCAATACCGAACAGCAGATCGGGAGATACAAGATGGAAGAAGTGAAGCACATGGGACTGGAATATTTGTCCGTAGTGCATCAGCCGGCGCATTTTTTCACCGGTTGGTGTCAGCCCGTCACCGGTTCCCGCACCCACAATGACGTCCATGGCTTTTGCAGCAGCCAGGTGGTGACTCACGGGGCAGATACCACAAAGGCGCTGTACCAGTACCGGTGCTTCCCAGTAGGGTCTTCCCTGAACAAACCGTTCAAAACCACGGAATTCAACAATGTGTAACCTGCTTTGCACGATATTGTTGTTATCGTCCATATGGATGGTTACCTTGCCATGACCTTCAACCCGGGTTACGGGTTCTATCGTTATTTTTCTTGCCATAATAATGGTCTCCTGTTAATCAAATTTAATAACTTCATAGGGCAGATCCATTTCAGTTCCCAGGATGATAGCATGGAGTGCCTGCCAGATCAGATCTGCCGTTGGCGGGCAACCCGGAAGATGGTAGTCTATCTTGACCACCTCGTGACAAGGATATACTTTGTCAAGTATAATGGGGAGTTCATCATCATTGGGCATGATTTTCTCCTCATTGTTTCCCACCACACTCGGACCGTTCAGGTAGGCTTCTTCCAGGCACTCCTTAACCGGGATACCATTCCGCAAAGCGGGTAATCCACCCATGATGGCGCATTCACCAAGCGATACCAGGATCCTGCAATGCTTCCGGAACTCCCTTAGCACTTCAACGTTTTCACTGTTGCCACAACCTCCTTCAATTAATCCAATATCACACGGTTTGGTGAATTTTTTAATGTCATCGATGGGAGATTTGTTGAATTCCACCAACTCAAGCAGGTCAAGGATGCGTTCATCGATATCCAGAAAGGACATGTGACATCCGAAACATCCTGCCAGTGAAGTGGTTGCTATAATTGGTTTGCTCATGATTAAGTAGTTGATGTTTTCACTCGTTTACTTCAATATCGGATCCAATGGGCTTATTGTCGTATTTTCGCTTCCCAATTGGTGTGATGAATGCCTGTTCTCTGCGGAGAATGGATCCCACCGGGCATACATCCATGGCTTCCTGTGCCATGCTGTCGGTTAGCTGGTCTCCTAATTCCGGATCAATCCCTATCTCCAGCTTATGTCCCCTGCTACGGAATGCAAAAATGCTTTTTCCATCTTCAGTCTTGATCGCACGGATGCAACGTTTACACAGGACGCACCGATTATGGTCTTTGATGATTTTGGGATGAGAAGAATCGATCTCCCTGACGGGAAACCGGTAGGGGAATCGTGGCACCATGATCTTAAAGCGGTATGCTAACGCTTGAAGAATGCAGTTTCCGCTCTTTTCACAGGAAGGACAGAAATGGTTCCCCTCAACAAAGAGGACCTCCACGATCGATTTCCTGATATCGTTGAGTTCATCCGTATCATTTTCAACTTCCATTCCATCTTCCACTGGGGTGGTGCATGCCGACATGAACCGGCCGTTCACCTTTACCGTACAGATGCGGCAGGAACCTGCTGGTTCGACACCCGGGATATTGCATAGATAGGGAATAAAAATCTTGTTCTGCCGGGCTACATCAATCAAATGGGTTCCTTTTTCAGCCAGGCATTCCAGGCCATCAATGTGTATTTTAACGATTTTTTTCATAATTCAACATTTAAAGTTGAGGGATTCTTCCAACCGCTTCGCTTGATTCAATCACTGCTGCTCGCAGATCGAATCCGGTGTCGAACGTCTTGTCTTTCTGGATCTTCTCTTCATACAGGTGCCTGAAATTTCTGATGCTTGACAGGATCGGATTTCCGGCAGTCTGGCCTAAACCACAACGATTCACTTTTAAGACCTTGCCCCACTCAAGCATATCATCAATGTCCTGGGCTACGCCATGACCGTTGAGAATTTTGATGAGTTTGTCTTTCAGTAAGATTGGAAAGTTTCTGCAGGGAACACACGAACCGCATGATTCTTCGATGAAGAATTCGGTGAAATTCAATACCACTTCTTTCAGAAGCTGGCGGGATTGTCCAAAGATGATCACCGAACCTCCGGTGGAAAGGTCCGAGAAGCAGAGTATCCGGTTAAATTCAAAAGGGGCAATGAGTGCACCGGAAGGTCCGCCTACCTGCACTGCCTGAGGGATCTCAGCACCAGCCATGTTAATAATATCATTGATGGTGAATCCCCACTCTACCTCATATACACCCGGGTATTTACAGTCACCCGAAATGCTCAGTAATTTTGTTCCGGTGGATTCTTTTGTTCCCAGCGACTTGAACCAGTCACTGCCATGCTGGATGATTCGCACAACCGTGCAAAGGGTTTCCACATTATTGATCACGGTCGGTTTATGGAAATAGCCGTTTTCAACAGGAAAGGGTGGCCGGTTTCTTGGTTCTCCGCGTTTTCCTTCAACCGATTCGATCAGTGCTGATTCCTCTCCACATACGTATGCCCCTGCACCAAACTGGATACGGATATTAAAATCAAATCCCTTAATACCCCCGGCATCCTTGCCCAGCATATGATCGGTTCTTGCCTGCTCGAGCATGGCATTCACCTGTTTTTCCAGGTACCTGTATTCATACCTCAGGTAAATGATCCCCTGAGCAGCTCCGATACAATACCCGGCAATTGCCATTCCTTCGATCAGCAGACCGGCTCGCTCGGTGAGAATCACCCGGTCTTTGAATGTTCCAGGTTCTCCTTCATCGGCATTACAAATCACATACTTTTCGACTCCTTCGGCTTTCCGGCAGAATTCCCACTTTAATCCGGTAGGAAATCCTGCACCTCCCCGTCCCCGAAGATTAGAGGCTTTAACAACTTCAATTACCTCCTCGGGGGATCGTTTTGCGACCTGTTCCCTGAGTACCGTACCCGTCACATAGTCATCCTGAAGAATAGGACCTATGCGGCGTATGTTGTTCCGGACAACCGACCGGATCAGGTCAGACCGGTTCTGTCCCTCTCCAAAGCTTGATGTGACCATCTCCTCAACCGGTTTTCCCTCTTTCATCTTATGAACGATCTCCCGGACAGTGAACGGGGTGAGGTTCGTGAAGACTTTCCCGTTGATCAGAGCTGCCGGCTCCTGATCACTCATCCCGATACAGGAGGTATAAAACAATCCGATCAATCCGTCGGGAGTAACCTCTCCGAACTTGATACCGCACTCTTTCTCAAACGCGGTGGAAATTTGTTCTCTTCCCATCATATTGGAAACCACACTGTTATTCAGGTATACTGTGTATTTCCCGGTTGGTTGACGGGTGAAAAAATGATAAAACGTTACTGTCTGCTCCACATCCACCTGGGAAATGTTAAGCAGTTTTGCAATCTCCTGGATCGCTTCCTGTGAAATAAATCCGGATTCCGTTTGGACCTGGATCAAAATATCCATAAGCCTGTAGGGATCTCCATCATATTTCCTGACTATTTCTTGAACAGATTTCATCATAATGTATGATTCCTTGTTTTCGGGTGTAATCTGATTATTACCTCAATTGTTTGATGGGCAGCCAGTCCGGGCACCGCAACAATGGCGCTGCTGATACCATTCTTCCTGATGAAATCAGGCATCTCGTCAATTAGAAGTATGGCAATGGAAGTTTGCCTGTTTGTCATCTTCAGGTAATGAACAAAATAAATTTTTTTAAGTTAATAAATTTATGATTTTTTTCATGTTTAGTTTGTATTTTAACGGGCTGTTATCGTCAGATTTGAGGTTGAATGAGTAAGAACAGTAAGGCATATCACATACAGGTTCGGGGCCTTGTCCAGGGTGTGGGATTCAGACCGTTCATTTACAGGATTGCTTCAAGGAATAGCCTGAATGGGTGGGTTGAGAACCGGAATGACGGGGTTATCATGCATGTGGAGGGTGATGACCGGAATATCACAAAATTTCTTTCTGACTTTGAGACGGAAGCACCTCCGGTTTCAAAAATACAATCAATAGATAAAACAGCAGCTGAATTCACCGGTTTTACCGGGTTTGATATCATCAAAAGCTCCGATGTTTCCGGTGAGATTACCGAGATCAGTCCTGACATCGCAGTTTGCAGCGAATGTTTGCAGGACATGAAGAAGCAGGTCCACAGGATCGACTACCCGTTTATCAACTGCACGAATTGCGGACCCCGGTTTACCATCATCAAAGACCTACCTTATGACCGACACAAAACCACCATGTCAGAGTTCAGGATGTGTGATGAGTGTGAAAGGGAATACCTCGATATTCTTGATCGTCGGTTTCATGCACAACCCGTTGCCTGTTCAACTTGTGGACCCTGGTATCGGTTGATGGTGAATGGGAAAAGCTTTACTGACATCGCCACGATCGTTCAACAGGTGTCATCCATGATCGAGGACGGGAAGATTATTGCCATCAAAGGCCTGGGAGGTTTTTTTATCGCCTGTGATGCACTGAACGGGGAGGCGGTGGAACGACTCAGAAAGGCGAAAGACCGGGACGGCAAACCCTTTGCGGTTATGTTTGGCTCCCTGGATACCCTGAAAGAATTTGCCCGGTTGAATGACGAGGAAGAAAAGGAGATCACCTCCTGGAGACGTCCCATTGTCCTGCTGGAGAGCAAACAACCGCTCGCTAAAGATGTAAGTGTGGGTTTTCATACCGTCGGGGCGATGTTGCCTTATATGCCATTCCATTACATGCTCTTTGAGCAGTTGACAACCCCTGCTATAGTTCTTACAAGCGGCAATATTTCGGAACAACCCATCCTGATCGATAACGATACAGCAGCAGAAATACTCTCCGGCAGGGTAGATGCCCTGCTGGATTATAACCGCGAGATATACAACCGAACCGATGATTCTGTGGTGATGGTTGTCAATGATACGGTGAGGCCTGTCCGCCGATCCCGGGGATTTGTCCCCTCACCGATCCACCTGGGAATGAATGTTGACGGTATTCTTGCAACCGGCGCAGAACTGGTGAACTGCTTCTGCCTGGGGAAGGGGGATCTGGCCATTATGAGCCAGCACATCGGAGATCTTAAAAACCTGGAAACCTACCGGTTTTTTCATGAGACCATCCGGCAGTTTCAGAAACTTTTCCGCCTGACACCGGTGACCCTGGTGTGTGATATGCATCCCGATTACCTTTCTACACGGTACGCTGAGGAGTCCGGGCTGGAAGTGATCCGGGTCCAGCACCACCATGCTCATATTGCATCCTGTATGGCAGAATATCACCTGAATGAGAAAGTGATCGGTGTGAGTATGGATGGGATCGGTTATGGAGATGACGGAAATATCTGGGGTGGCGAGTTCCTGCTGTGTGACCTGGCTGATTATGAACGACCCTGCCACTTTGAATATATCCCGATGCCCGGTGGAGATAAAGCGACGGAGGAACCGTGGAGGATGGCGGTCGCCTACCTCTACACCTGCTACGGAGAGGAGTTTCTGAAACTGGATCTCCCGTTTCTCAAACGGATCGATGAGTCAGCTGTACGGCTTGTCATTCAAGCCATTGAAAAGAAGATCAACACACCACTGACATCCAGTGCAGGTAGGTTGTTCGATGCCATTGCCGCAATGACCAATATCTGCACCTACTCGGATTTTCATGCTGAAGCACCCATGAGACTGGAATCGGCTATTGAACCGGATGTTACCGGCCAGTATGACTTTACCATTTCCGAAGAGATATCCTTCCGGGAAACCATCCGTGGTGTGGTCGATGATATGCAGGATAATGTCCCGGTATCCCGCATTGCCGCTAAATTTCACAATACAATAATTTCAGTTATCTTTGCTGCTGCCTCAGAACTGGCTGACAAAACAGGCATACCTGAGATTGTACTGTCCGGCGGAACATTCCAGAACCGGTATGTCCTTGAGCGGGTGGAGAAGAAGCTTTCCGGTGCGGGATTAACCGTTTATTCACCTCGCGAGGTTCCGGTGAACGATGGGGGAATAGCCCTGGGACAGTTAGTTGTTGCTGCAAAAAGAAGGAGTAAATCATGTGTTTGAGCATACCGGCAAAAGTGTTATCGATCAATGGTGAAATGGCAAAAGTTGCGGTTGGAGAAACAATCTGCAATGCAAGCCTTCAGATTGTTGAGGATATTCAGGTTGGAGACTATATCCTGCTGCATACCGGCTTTGCACTTCAGAAACTGAGTAAAGAAGAGGCTGAAGAAACCTTCCGGCTGTTTGAAGAGCTGGAGGACCTGAACAGGCAGCTGGATATGGAGGAGGGAAACCGGGAAACATGAAGTACATCGATGAATACCGGGACAGATCCCTCGCCAGGAAGATTTCCCGTGAGATAGAAAGGATCTCAACAAAACCACTCTCTTTTATGGAAGTCTGTGGCGGTCATACCATGGCTGTTCAGAAATTTGGCATTCCATCCCTTTTACCCGGTCACATAACCCTCCTGTCCGGTCCCGGCTGCCCGGTGTGCGTTTCCGGTAACCGGTTTATTGACCATGCGGCTGCGTTAAGCCGGCTTGAGGAGGTGATCATAACAACCTTTGGTGACCTGGTAAGGGTCCCCGGGTCATCCAGCTCGCTGGAACGGGAAAAAGCAAAAGGTGCCGACATCCGGATTGTCTATTCCGTCCTCGATGCCCTTCGGATTGCTAAGGAAAATCCCTCCCATAACATTGTGTTCCTGGGGATAGGATTTGAAACGACCGCCCCCACCAGTGCGGCTGCCATCGTTAAAGCATCTGAGCTGAATATTCGGAACTTCTTCCTGCTCAGTTCCCATAAAGTGATGCCTCCGGCAATGGAAGCGCTTATCGATGAAGGAGTGAAGCTTGACGGTTACATTGCCCCCGGTCATGTCAGCACCATTACCGGTTCGGGAATATACCGGGAGATCCCGGAGAAGTATGGACTGGGTTGCGTGATTTCCGGCTTTGAACCGGCCGATCTGCTGCAATCCATTTATATGTTGATCCGGCAGTGTGAAGCCGGAACCCCCAGGGTGGAGATCCAGTATAAACGGGCTGTAAAAGAGGAGGGCAACGTGAAAGCACAACAACTTCTTTCTGAAGTTTTTGAACCGGCGGATGAGTGGTGGAGGGGGCTGGGAATCCTTAAAAATAGCGGCCTTAAACTGAGGGAAAAATACAGCCGTTTTGATGCCGAATCGATCAGCGTTGAGGTGGAGGAAACAATAGAACCGAAAGGATGCATCTGTGGGGAGGTATTGAAAGGGGCGAAAACCCCGAAAGATTGTAAACTGTTTGGAAAGGCATGCGATCCTTCGCGACCGGTGGGTGCATGTATGGTTTCACCCGAAGGGGCTTGTCATGCATGGTACCGATATAATAGAAGTGAGAAGTGAGAAGAAATAGGTGTTCGGTCCAGGGTGCTGGGTCCTCGGTAAAAGATGAGGGGGAGACTGAGAGACGATGTGAATGAGAGAAAAAGTTGGGCAAGGAGCGGAGAGCAAAAGGCAGAGAGCAGAGACCGTAGAGCATAGAACAAAGGGCATTGAGGATAGGTAAGGAGTACAGAGTTCATCATCTTTCGCCAAGGCTACGGATGACAAAGGAGTACAGAGTTTATAAACCCAGGATCGAGAACCCAGTACCGAGGACCCAGTACCCAGAACCGAATGACAATTCAATAAATAATGGATAAACATCTCGACAAAACCATTTCCCTCGGTCATGGATCCGGTGGAAAACTTACCCATGAATTGATTGATGAACTGTTTGTAACGCATTTCCAAAACGAGATACTGAAGCATCAGACCGATTCCGCCCTGCTTCAGGTCAACAGGGAAAACCTTGCCTTCACGACCGATTCCTTTGTGGTAGATCCCATTTTTTTTCCGGGTGGTGATATCGGTAAACTGGCCGTTTGCGGTACCGTCAATGACCTGGCTGTATCGGGAGCAAAACCCTTCTGGCTGAGTGCTTCATTCATCATCGAAGAGGGATTTGAGATGGACCAGCTTGAAAAGATTGTTCGATCCATGGCTGACGAGGCAAAAGTGGCAGGAGTACAGATCGTTACGGGTGATACAAAGGTGGTTGATCATGGGAAATGCGATAAGGTCTTCATCAATACAGCGGGGATTGGAATTCTGGACAGAGGAAAAACCCACATCAGCACGGCAGAACATGTAAAGACAGGTGATAAGATCATCGTGAACGGTCCGATCGGTGAACACGGAGTAGCCATCCTGGCTGCCAGGGAGTCCCTGGGTTTCGAACTGCAGATCGATTCCGACTGTGCCTGCCTGAATCACCTGATCGGGAAGATGACTGCCGGAACCGGTAAGATCCATTTTATGCGGGATGCCACCCGCGGAGGACTGGCAACCGTGTTGTGCGAACTCGCTGGCCGGCAAAACATGGGCATTCAACTGGATGAGACCCTCATCCCGGTCAGGGAGAAGGTGAGGGGAACATGCGAGATCTTCGGATTTGATCCCCTCTATATGGCAAACGAAGGCAGGGTGGTTGTCGTGGCAGGATCAGAGGTTGCTGATGAACTGATCCGCATCATGCATTCCGATCCGCTGGGAAAAGAGAGTGCCATCATCGGTGAGGTTGTTTCGGACCATCCCGGCCAGGTTGTCCTTCAGACCGAAGTAGGAGGGAGGAGGATCATTGATATGCTGGCAGGAGAACAGCTGCCGAGAATCTGTTGAACGTTCCCCGAAGGGGTGCCTATGGCACAACGCCCAACATCCAACGTTCAACATCCAAAAAAAGCTTTGTCCCCCTTTGTGCCAAAAGTCTGCCTATGGCACAATGTCAGCAGTTAAACAACTAAAAATGTACACCAGGTTCAGAGCGGGTGGTATATCAATTATTTCAGGCCCGGAGGGGCCAGACGTTGGTAGTCCCCGGGCAAGGTGTGATGTGAGTTTTCTCCGAGCATTTGGTTGAAATGAAAAACCTGACATTTCTGTCGGAGAATTGCATAAAACAAATTCAGGTCAGTGAATGTATGACAATATCATAGATTGGTGTTTTCCGGTCCAGGAAATGTTTTCCCGTTGAACAACAATGTGGTTGGACCGTTTTTTTGTGGGCTGCAATTCCTGTTCTACCAACGTGCCGCTCTGGAGCGTAAAATGTCAACGTCTTACTTAGTCCTGCCAGAGGCAGGGGGATAGAGGGGGATTTACAATTCCCGGCAAGGACCAGACAATGACGAAAATTGATCGGGGTACGATTTTCGAGAAACAGTTGTTGTCCCTGATCCGACATGTCAGAATCTGGCAAAATTTGCTTACACTAGACTGATTAAATGGAGTGGTATGATTAAGGAACAAAGCTTTATGGCTTGTGATTAATAGTTTTGGAAAACCTCAGTGCTGATTTTCAGTTTTCAACGAACGTTGATAGAACGTTATATTTCAAAGGGAATCGAATTGCTGTACAATGCCTCCTGCATACTGCATAGTGCCTGCTGCCTATTGCATGCTGGGGACTGGAGACCGCAGACTTTTGTCTGCAAGCAGCGGCGAAAGACTTCCTGAGCCTATGCCTCAGCCTTAGCCTGTCTTAAATCACTGATGCCCGTACCCGTATTCGTCATAAAACTGCTTCAGGGTGGCCGACAGCTCCTCGAAAGCAATGTACTGCTTGGTACAGCCTTTCCTGGAACAAAAGATTACCTTTCCTCCTTTAATCACCTTCAGCGATAACATCGGAGCACCACACTCTTCGCATTCGTCTTTACTGATGAGCGATGCGTCGCAATGCGGACAGAAAAACGAAACAATCTCCTTCTCGTTTATATCCAGCGTTGTTTCGTGGTCGTGACAACCGTAAATCGCACAGAGACGAATGGTTCCTTCTTCCCCCTTTGCCGTTTTCCCTTTTAACCGGATACTGGGCTTATCATTGATCTTATGATATGGATCAGTTAACACTTTGTCACAATGTGGACACTTGACGTTGAATGAAAATAGATGTTCCATAACGATCACTCTTTTTGATGGTGAATTTACTTCTTCTGGATCTTCGGCTGTATAAAATTACAACCGATTAACCGAAATCGCAATGACTAAGATCGTCAAAATTTCAGAATTATGAAATAAATTATAGATTTGTTGCAAATCATTGTTCAGGATAATCATGCATGAACTCTCAATCGCCATGAATGTTATTGAAATTGCCGATGAATATGCATCGAAAGCAAATGCTACCGTTGTAAAGGAGATCGAGATTGAGGTGGGCGAGCTTTCAGGCGTTGTTCTGGATGCACTGGAGTTTGCCATGGAGGTGGCTGTCAGGAATACAATCCTTGAACAGGCGACCTGTCACTATATCCGGATTCCCGGAATGGCCCGGTGCAGGGAATGCGGACATGAATTTAAAACCGGCAACCTGCACACACCCTGCCCGAAATGCAATTCGTTTGAACAGGAACTAATCAGTGGCAGGGAACTGCGGGTCAAATCCCTGATGGTGGACTGATTTCATTTATTTTATTATTTTGCATCCTTCAAAATTAATCAATGGACCAGCCACAGGATAGTATAATATGGACCGACGGTGATGTGTTGTGCACTGATCTGCCAACCATACCAAAAGCTGATCTTGGTAAGGTCCTTGTTACCGGTGCAACTGGCTATATCGGTGGACGGCTTGTTCCCGAGCTGCTGGCCAGGGGTTATTCAGTGCGTGTGATGGTGCGGGCGGATTCGGATGAGTACCTGGAACGCTGGCCCGGTGCTGAGGTGGTTGCAGCTGATGCACTGGATATTGTCCAGTTGAGGGAAGCGATGAAGGATATTGAGGTTGCCTACTACCTTATTCATTCCATGTTGCTGGGACGCCGGGAATTCGAACTGGCGGATATTGAAGCGGCGAAGAACTTCAGAAAGGCAGCGGAAGAGAAGAACCTTAAACGGATCATTTACCTTGGCGGGCTGGGGAACATTCAAACCAACCTTTCAAATCACCTGAAAAGCCGGATGAAGGTTGCCGAGGAGTTATCTGCCGGGGAGATCCCGGTCACCATCCTTCGGGCAGCCATCATCATCGGTTCGGGTAGTGCATCATTTGAGATTATTGAGAATCTGGTCCGAAAATCTCCCATGTTCTTCAATCCCCATTGGGCGCGAACAAGGTGCCAGCCAATCAGCTTGAGGGATGTGATCAAGTACCTGGTGGGTGTGCTCGAAACGGATGAAACGGTAGGGGAAATGTATGATATCGGTGGAACCGATATCCTGACCTATGAAGAGATGATGAAAGTGCTGGCAAACCTCCTGGGTAAAAAAAGACTATTTCTTCCCTCACCATTTTCCAGTGTTCGTTTATACAGTTATGTGGCAAGCCTGATCACTCCGGTACCGGTTCAGGTCATTTCCTGCCTGATGGAGGGTACCCGCAATGAGGTGATCTGTCAGAATGACGATATCCGGAAAGTGATCCCATTCCGGTTGTTGCCGTATAAGGAATCATTGTTACGGGCAATGTCCAGGGAAGATCATGATAAGATTGCTACACGCTGGTCGGATGCCTATCCACCGGCACATGAGCTGGCCATCAAACTGTCCGAACTGGAAATCCCTCCCCGTTTTATCAGTACCTATGCTTTATCCTCCACAAAAAGTGAATCAGCACTCTTTCAATCCATCTGCTTGATCGGTGGAAGGGAGGGTTGGTTTAATAGCAACTGGATGTGGCGCCTTCGCGGTCTGCTGGACCGCATCCTGATGGGAGTGGGAACTTCCCGGGGTAGAAGAAGCAGCTACTATCTGCGGATCAACGACGTGATCGATTTCTGGAGAGTGGAGGATCTGAAACAGGATCAGTGTTTATTGCTGAGAGCAGAAATGAAAGTACCGGGAAAAGCCTGGCTCAAATTCCAGGTAGTCCCGGAAAAGGAGAAAAATATCCTTTCCGTTACAGCCTATTTCGAGCCGAAAGGAACATGGGGAAAAATCTACTGGTACACCTTCCTTCCCTTTCACTATTATATTTTTAAAGACCTGGTGAAACAGCTGGAGAAGAGAAGCAAGTGAATTTAGAATAATGAATATCGAATAACGAATGATGATTTTTATTTATTTCATTTCGGAATTCTTCATTCGTTAATCATTATTCGATATTCAATTCCTTTCTGATGATTATCCGTTACCCTTACCATGCTCTCTCCTCAACCATCCATACCATTCCTCCATCCCCTCGCCGGTCTTAACGGAAAGTTCGATGAATTCAAGATTTGGATTGACCCGAAGGGCATATTCCTTCACCTTTTTCATATCAAAATCGACATAGGGAAGAAGGTCAATCTTATTGATGATGCATGTATCTGAGGTGTTGAACATGCTGGGGTATTTCAACGGTTTGTCATCTCCTTCCGTCACGCTGATAATCACCACCCGCTTCGTTTCTCCCAGGTCAAACAGCGCGGGACAAATCAGGTTTCCCACGTTTTCAATCATCAGGAGTGAGCACTCTGCAACCTCCAATTGTTTTACCGCCTGGTTTACCATCTCGGCATCGAGGTGGCACCCTTCACCGGTATTCACCTGGATCACCGGTGCTTCGGTGGCTTTGATCCGGTAAGCATCCTGCATGGTTTGCTGGTCACCCTCAATGACAGATATGGAAAAATCCTGCCTTGTATCCCGGATTGTCCGTTCAAGAAGAGTTGTTTTTCCCGAGCCCGGTGAACTCACCAGATTAAGAGCTGTTATCTCTTTGGCTTCGAAAAATCCCCTGTTCCGTTCAGCGATCAGGTTATTTTTTTGCAGAATATCCTGTCCAACATCGATCAAACTTCCATGAGAATGGTCATGATCATGATGGTGGTGTTCATGCTCGTGTTCGTGTGAGTGATCCCCCTCATGGTGATGCTCATGGTGATAGGTATGCTCGTGGGGATGACTGTGCACTATCCCGTCGTGCTCATGTTCGTGCTCGTGTTCATAAGGATGGTTGTGTTGATCATTCTTCTCTTCACCCGGTTTCTGAATGGTTATTCCCTTGCCGGGCTGGCCACATCCGCAAGTATCGCACATCGTGTTGTAATTTTAGTTTGAGAGTGTAAAATTAAGAAAAAAAACACTCACCGGGTGACTCCGAGTCACCCGGTGAGTAAAAACCACCCCATGAGTTTTAAGTAGCTCCTTTTATTAAGCTTGGTGCAGAAAATAAGAATTGATTTTCTATAGCCCTGAAAGGGCATTAGCAGGTTCACAGGGCAACGCCCTGTGAACCTGGCAACTTATAAATCTAAGCCCTGTAAGAGCGAAAGGCTAATCCCATACATATCGCTCATCATATTCTACATTGTATTTTTTAAGGAAAGCTCTGAATTCATCCTTAAAGCTTTTATGTTTATGATGTTCATCTTGACTTTGGTTTGACAAAGCCATACTGGAAGTTACAACATTACAGCAGCACCCCAATCGAACGGTCTTCTTTCGGGAGAGTAACAGAGACTGTTGTTCCTTCCCCTTCCTTGCTTTTCAGGCTGATTTTTCCGTGGTGTCTTTCAATGATCTTTGCTACGATGGACATTCCCATGCCGGTTCCTTCCTCTTCTGATTTTCTTGCATTGGTAGCCCGGTAGAATTCGTCAAATATCTGCTCCTGTTCCGCTTCGGGTATTCCTATTCCCGTGTCGGTAACCTCAAGGTGGATCTCATTTCCTTTCCGGGTTGCCTTCAGGGAGACTGAACCGTTTTTTGGTGTGTATTTTATGGCATTGCTGAGCAGGTTCGTGAACACTTCCTCCATGGAGAACGCACTGCCAAAAAAGGGATCAATCGCTGGTGAAATGTCCGTTCTAAAATCAATCGATTTGTCTGCTGCATCACTCTCCATTGTCGCAGCTGCCTTCAGTAAGGTATCCTTCAGGGAGAATAATTCACCAGAGAATTTATCCTCCAGCCGGATCCGGGTCAGTTTCAGAAGATCTTTGATGAATTCCGTTAACCGGAAGGACCGGCTGTATGCCCGGTCAATAAATTCTTTCTGTTTGTCACTGGATTTAAACAGCTGGTCAGCTACACTCAGATTGGTCTGAATAGCAGCCATGTGTGATTTGATATCATGAGTGACACGAAGAACATATTCGTTTTTTATGGCATCTTTTTTATTCAGTTCAATGTTTGCCTGGCGATAGGCTTCTTCTTGTTTTCTCAGGGCTGAGGAGATCGAAATGGTCAGGTAAACAATAAGGTAGGATGTCGTACCAAAAACAATGACCGACACCAGCACATAAAACTTGTTCTGGTAAAGGTCATGACCAATAAATCCTTCAAGAGGATAATGGGGAATAATTCCAATGCATTCAAAACAAGCTGTGATGGCCATAAGAAACAGGGCAAAGGTGGCCTGCAGATAACTGTCCAGCGGTGATACCAGTGTGCTGGCAATAACCATTTGAAAGAAGAAGTATAGATAAAAGGGATTCTCAATACCGCCGGCAAAGTGAATAATAATAGCCAGGACCAGCAGATCACCCGACGTTTGAAAATTGATGATTCGCTTCAGTGCTCTTGAATTATCTCCGGAGATCCCTTTTGCGCGATTCAACAGGTAATAGGTGATCAGGTTGATCAGAATGAATGCCGAAGTAAAGATATAAATCCATCTGTAGGGCAATTCAAGTCCAATAAACCGCTGTGTAGCAAAGGTTGTCAAACCCACCCCGACAACAAATAACCACCGAAGCATGGTTAACCAGTAGGCCCGGTTTTCAAGTCTGGTATTCTGGTATACCAGATTTTCCATTTCAGGATTATTTAGGCAGGAATTTCTGTATCTCTTTCAGAATGGTGTCCGGTTCAACGGGTTTTTCCAGATATGCATCGACCGGTAGCCAGTCTTTGCTTTGCATTGCAGCCTTGAAGTTAATACCGGTCATACCATCAATGGAAGTGAGCATGATGATTGGCATATCTTTATAGGAGTCATCCTCTTTTATCTCACGAGCCATCTCAAATCCAGTGTTGGGTTGTTCCATCATAACATCAAGAATGGTTAGATCAGGTTTTTCCGATTCGAGTTTTTCCATTCCCTCTTTGCGATTAAGCGCAGGAATAACTTGATAATTATTGTTTTCCAGAATAGCCTGAACGGCGAGGATGAAATCCGGGTCATCGTCCACAAGTAATATTTTTGCTCTGCTCATTTTTTTTGTTTGGTTAAAAAATCACTACTCAGAAAAACCAAAGGTATAAAAATTTGGTTGAGATTTACAAAATGAATAATTCACAAAAAAAAAGGATCCGGAGAAAGAAATGACGAACTGAAACTAATCTAAATCGATTCTATTTACCTGTAATAACCTGAAAGGCAAATATATAGAATTGAGCCTTACTATGTTTAAAAACATGTTCAATGGTTATATATTGTAACAAAAAACCTTTTCATGTATTTTTAGCGAGATCCCGCAAACGATATAGTTTTTAGTGACGTCATACAAAAATTCTTTTAATAATTTAATGTAACGAGCATATGGGAGAAAAAGAATTAACGGGCATCTATTTTTGTCAGTTGTCAAACGGACATCCGGATGCCCTGAACATTTCTGAACTGGCTGAATATGCGAAAGGATTTGAGGGAGTCCCTGTTATCTGGCATTCCGGGGATTTTCTCTTATCAGATGCCGATCATATTGCTGCCAGGATCAAGGAGAATAACCTGAGCCGGATTGTCATTGCAGGCGATACACCGGGCATGGTCAAAACATTTTTTACCAAAGCCATGGCGAAAGCCGGGAAAAATCCGGAAAATGTTATTCTTGCTGGTTTTAAGGAGCATGGAGCAAACACCATGATGCGTATGAACCTTGCAAAGGGAGTTTTATACTGCGCTGTTTCAGGTGTTCCTTTCGAAGCGGCTACCGTGCCGGGGGAAACTCCGGTAAACACGGAAACGCTGGTTATCGGAGGGGGCATTGCCGGAATTCAGGCTTCGCTGGAGATAGCCGATGGAAATCAAAAAGTCTACCTCGTTGAGCGTACTGCAACCATTGGCGGACACATGGCAATGTTTGATAAGACCTTCCCAACCCTTGACTGTGCAGCTTGTATCCTCACACCAAAAATGGTTGAAGTGGGGCAACACCCCAACATTGAACTGATGACCTACTGTGAGGTGATCGATCTTACTGGTGGCCCCGGTGATTATACCGTAAAAATATTAAAAAAGGCCAGGCGGGTTAACCTGGCAACCTGCATTGGCTGCGGGCAGTGTACAGAGGTCTGCCCCAGAAAAGCACCCAGTGAGTTTGATGCAGGAATAACGCTCAGAAAAGCAATCTATATTCCCTTCCCGCAGGCTGTGCCAAACAAATACGTGATTGATGCAGATAATTGCACCTATGTTGAAAATGGGAAATGTGGTGTTTGCGTCAAGAAGTGCCCGGTTGAGGGTTGCATAGACCTTGATGAAAAAGACCAGGAAGTTGAAATCAAGGTCGGCAACATCATCGTAGCAACCGGATTCCAGGTTTTTGATCCGAAACGGGTGGAGAATTTTGGCTACGGTAAATATCCCAATATCCTGACTTCGCTTGAATTTGAGCGGCTAATTAATGCTGCCGGTCCAACCGAAGGTAACATCACTTTCCGGACACAGGATAAGAAGGGAAACTGGATCTTTACAAAAGAGAGCGGATCCCCAAAAAGTGTTGCTATTGTGCATTGTGTGGGAAGCCGGGATGAAAATTATAACAAACACTGTTCCCGGGTTTGCTGCATGTACTCCCTGAAGCTGGCACACCTGGTGAAAGAAAAACTCCCCGATACCGAGGTGCATGAATACTATATTGACATGAGGGCTTTCGGAAAAGGGTATGAAGAGTTCTATAACCGTATAAAGAAAGAAGGGGTTCATATCATTCGTGGCCGAACTGCCAAGATTGAAGAAAAAGACGGAAAGCTGATCCTTCGCAATGAAGATATCCTGGCGAATCGATTGGTTGAACAGGAGGTCGATATGGTCATCCTTTCTGTAGGTCTGGAACCACGTAAAGATGCCGCAGAGTTGAGCAATATGCTCGGTATTGCAGTAAATGAAGATGGATGGTTCACAGAGGCGAACTACAACACCGATTCCACCAATACATTTGTCGGAGGAGTGACGATCGCTGGTGTCTGCCAGGGACCGAAAGATATCCCGGATACGGTTGCCCAGGGTGCAGCCGCTGCTTCCAGGGTATTACAAAGCATCCTCAATAAGAAAGTGAAAGGTAGTATTAAAGAACTTTCACTGGAGAACATTGAAGAACAAGCAAAACAATTAAAATAAGGCAAAATCATGAGTACACGTGTAAATCCTAATTTAATTAAAGAGATTAAAAAGTTTGGAGTCAGTGACTGGAATGCCTGTTTCCATTGCGGGAATTGTACTGCCGTGTGCAACCTGACAGAAGAAGGAGTACTGTTTCCCCGTAAAGAGATACGTGCATTGCAAATGGGATTGGAAGATAAACTGATTTCCAGTGTCGAACCCTGGGTCTGTTATTATTGCGGCGATTGTACGGAAACTTGTCCGCGTGACGCAAATCCAGGAGAATTGATGATGTCGGTAAGGAGATGGCTGACTACAAAATATGACTGGACCGGGTTAGCCGGATTGTTCTATAAATCCCTTCCCGCACTGATCATTGGTTTTATACTGGTAGCTATCGGAGTGTTTGCCGTTGGTTTTGTGAAAGATTTCAATCACGAAGCGGTCATGCATTTCGGACACAAGCTGGAATTTTGGCTGATCATCAGCGTATTTACGCTCATCCTGGTACCCAACATTCTCCGGATGTTCTACTTTACCGTAATAAGGCCAAAAGTCAACGCTTCTTTCGGTTCCTATATCGAAGCGGTTGGAACACTTTTCGTCCACATGTTCACACAGATCAAAACGCTGAAATGTGATAAACAGACCGTACGTTGGCTTGAACATCTCCTGGTTGTGCTGGGTTACCTGGGGCTACTGGTTATAACCGTATTCCTCGACTGGTTTGGTACAGAAAATAAGATCATCATTTACGCGGGATACATCACCGGGGGACTGGTATTTATTTTTACCGCCCTTCTCTTAATTTCCAGGTTAAATAAAGAAAGGGAAGTGAATAAATATTCCCAGCCCACCGACTGGTTTTTTATCATCTGGTTGTTTTTGATGGGATTGACCGCTTTTCTGGTTCGTCTCTTTATTGATACGGGTCTGTTAGCGAATCATTTCTGGCTTTACATGGTCCATCTGATGATACTTGCTCAATGGGGAATATTGATTGTTCCGTTCGGAAAATGGACCCATTTTCTGTACCGTTCGTTTGCTCTCTCTTTTGCAAACCTGAAAAAAGCGGCACAGAATGTAAAGATGGCAGCTGCAGCATAATTTTTTAAAACTGACGAAAAATGGAAGACGAAAAAAGAATAGGAGTTTATGTCTGTTGGTGCGGCACGAATATTGCCAAAATGGTTGATGTTGAACGCGTCGCAAAAGAGATTGAAAATCTCCCGGATGTAGTGATTGCAAAAAACTACAAGTACATGTGTTCCGATCCCGGACAGGAATTGATCATCAATGACATCAAGGAACACAACCTGAATCGTGTCGTGGTTTCAGCCTGCTCACCCAGGATCCATGAACTGACGTTCAGGAAAGCACTCGAGAATGCAGGATTGAATCCCTATATGTTTGAGATGGCAAATATCCGGGAACACGTTGCCTGGGTTCATGAAGACAGGGAACAAGCAACAAGAAAGGCGAGATCGCTGATTGCTGCTGCAGTAAACAGGGTCAAATGGCATGAATCTCTCGATAGAAGAACAGTCGAAATTAATCCAGCAACCCTGGTCATCGGAGGTGGTATTGCAGGCCTCTCGGCAGCCCTGGAAATAGCAGATTCCGGGAAGAAGGTATTCCTGGTTGAAAAATCAGGGAAACTGGGCGGACAGGTTGCCAATATCGACCTGACATTCCCCTATATGGATAGCGCCCAACAGTTGATCAATCCTAAGATTGAAAAGGTTACTAACCATCCGAATATCGAGGTGTACCTGAACAGTTCAATTGATGAGGTGTTTGGATATGTTGGAAATTTTGAGACGAAATTTTCACAGAATGGCAAAGAGGTTGAACTGAAATTCGGGAGTGTTATCGTGGCAACCGGGCTGAAAACATTCGACCCGAGTGGTATTGAAGGATATGGTTATGGTAAGATTCCCAGTGTGGTTACCTCACTGGAATTTGAAGAGATGCTGAAAAAGGGTGAGATCCTTACCCGGGAGGGGAAAGAGCCGAAGAATATTGCCATTATTCATTGTGTGGGCAGCCGGAACCTGGATTATCATGAATATTGTTCCAGAACATGCTGCATGGTGGCATTGAAATTCGCCAACCAGATTAAATCAGCCATTCCCGATGCCAATGTGTATGACCTGTATGCCGACATGAGAGCATTCGGTAAGGGTTGTGAAGAGTTCTATACCGAAACATCCAGGAAGGAGGTGATGTTTCTCATGTTTGATCAGCAGGAAGACCTGCCGAAGATCAGAGCAGCCGCTCCTGAGGATGGTTGTAGTATATTGATCGAGGTGAATGAAAAGCTTTCCGGCGAGACTGTTGAAGTTCCTGCCGATATGGTTGTCCTGATGGTCGGTGTGGAAGCACAGGAGAATGCCAAAGAGATTGCTCATGCAGTCGGCGTAAGCATGTGTGGCAATGATTTTTATATTGAAAGGCATCCGAAGCTGGATCCCGTTGCTACCACAACAGACGGGGTATATGTCGTTGGGGGATGCCAGTCTCCAAAAGATATCCCGGATTCAGTCTCCCAGGCTAAAGCCGCCGCTTCACGTATTCTTGCTACCATTAATTTGGGGTGGGTTGAAGTGGAAGTGACAACCGCCGTTGTAAACGAGGATCTCTGCTGCGGTTGCCAGACATGTATAAGCGTCTGTCCCTATAGTGCGATCAAGTATGACGAGGAGAAAAAAGTGTCAGTCGTGAATGAGATATTGTGTAAGGGATGCGGCACATGCGGTTCAACCTGTCCTACCGGTGCTATCCGGAGCAGACACTTTACCGATCATCAGATTCTTTCGCAGATTGAAGGATTATTGTCAATATCAAAAGAGTTACAGGAGGTATAATATCATGAGTTATCAACCAACGATTGTATCATTTTTATGCAACTGGTGTTCATACACCGGTGCAGACCTCGCAGGAACATCACGGATGAAATATGCCCCGAATATCAGGATCATCCGGGTAATGTGTTCCGGGCGGGTTGATCCGACATTTGTGCTTTCTGCTTTTAAGGAGGGTGCAGATGGTGTCCTGATCTGTGGTTGTCACCCCGGTGATTGTCACTATCATGAGGGAAATTATAAGTGCCTGAGGAGATATCATCTTCTCCAGAAATACCTGGGCCAGATGGGATTGGAAAAGGGCAGGCTGAGACTGGAATGGATCAGTGCCAGTGAAGGAAAACAATTTGCCCAACTGGCCGATGATTTCACCGAACAGATTAAACAGCTGGGCCCATGTAAAATCAAGGAAACAGTTGAAAACTTAACGTAATCAGGAGGCAAACAAATGGCAAAAAGTGAAGAAAAACCAAAAATAAAACTTGCCGTATATTGGGCTGCGTCATGCGGTGGATGTTGTGTGTCTGTACTGGATGTCCATGAAAAACTGTTTGACGTAGTTGCTGCCGCAGATCTCGTGTTCTGGCCGATTGCGCTGGATATAAAATACAAGGATGTGGAAGCAATGGAAGATGGTTATATCGATGTTACCCTCTTTAACGGTGCGGTCCGGAACAGTGAAAATGAACACATGGCAAAATTGTTGCGTCAGAAAAGCAAGATCCTTGTTGCTTACGGTTCCTGTTCCCATATGGGAGGAATCCCGGGATTGGCTAATTTTACCACAAAGGAAGCCCTGTTCGAACGGATATACTACACCACCGAATCGACTGAAAATCCGGATAAGATTGTACCTCAACCGGAATATAAAGTGGATGAAGGGGTGCTTGAGCTCCCTGTATTTTACAATGATGTCCGTACCCTTGACCAGGTGGTTGATGTGGATTATTACCTGCCGGGATGCCCGCCCCAAACCGAACGACTGGTAGAGGTGTTCATGGCAATAGTGACCGGTGCCGAACTGCCACCTCCGGGATCCGTCGTAGGGGCTCTGGAAAAAACCCAGTGCGACGAATGCAAACGGAAAAAAACAGAAAATAAAAAGATTAAGCGGTTTTACAGGCCATTTGAGATTGAGGATGATGGAGAAACCTGTTTCCTGGAGCAGGGCGTGATCTGTATGGGCCCTGCAACCCGCGGAGGCTGTGGCGTCAGGTGCATCGAAGGAAATGCACCCTGCAGGGGGTGTTATGGCCCGCCAGTCGATGTTACGGATCCGGGTGCCAAAATGATGTCGGCAATCGGAACCATGATCGATTCAGATGATCCGGAAGAAATATTGAGAATTATTGATACAATTGATGATCCTGCCGGGACATTCTACAGGTTCAGCCTGCCTGGCTCATTATTAAGGAGGAAAATAATATGAAACGAATTACGATTGATCCTATAACCCGTCTTGAAGGGCACGGTAAAATTGAAATCTTTCTGAAGGATGATGGTGACGTTGAAAATGTCTATTTCCAGGTCCCTGAACTCAGAGGATTCGAAAAATTTTGTGAAGGGAGACCCGTGGAAGAGTTGTCCCAGATCGTAACAAAAATTTGTGGTGTTTGTCCGGGTTGTCATCACATGGCCTCCGGTAAAGCGGCTGATGCTGTGTATGGCGTGGAACCACCACCAACGGCGAAAAAAATTCGTGAACTGTTCTATATGGCCCACTTTGTACATAGCCATATTGCGCACTTCTATGCACTGGCAGCACCCGATTTTGTCGTGGGCCCGACTGCTCCTGCTGCAGAAAGAAATATCCTCGGCGTCATTGGAAAAGTTGGTGTGGAAATCGGGACCGAGGTGATCAAGCAACGTAGAATTGCGCAGGAGATACAGGCACTGCTTGGAGGCCACCAGACACATGTGGTCCTGAATATCCCCGGTGGAGTAAGAAAAGGACTCACGGAAGAACAGAGAGCCGATATTGAAGAGAAAGCCAAAGGATTTGTGGAATTTGGTAAATTCTCCATTAAACTTTTTGAAGATGTTGTTCTTGGAAATAAAGATTATGTGGATATCATCGTGAATGGCCCATATAACCTGACACTTCATTCTATGGGATTGGTGGATGAAAACAATAAAGTCAATTTTTACGATGGCAAGGTGAGGGTCGTTGATACCCAGGGAAAAGAACATTGTAAATATGCTCCGGAAGAGTATATGGAGTATGTTGCCGAACGGGTTGAACCGTGGAGCTACCTCAAGTTTCCGTACCTGAAAAAAATCGGATGGAAGGGATTTGTCGATGGACAGGATTCCGGCGTCTATCATGCAACACCGCTCTCAAGGCTGAATGCTGCCGATGGTATGGCTACACCACTGGCACAGATAGAGTACGAAAAAATGTATGAAACATTGGGCGGAAAACCGGTGCATGCTACACTGGCAATGCACTGGGCAAGGTTGATTGAACTGCTTTACAGCGCCGAAAGAGCACTTGAACTGGTGACCGATCCGGATATTACCGGGAAGGAACTCAGGACACCGGTGAATAAACCGGACGAAGGAGTGGGTATCGTAGAAGCACAGAGGGGAACACTGACCCATCACTACTGGACCGATGAGAAGGGAATCGTTAAAAAAGTGAATATCATTGTTGGTACCACCAACAATAATGCTCCAATCTGCATGTCATTGAAAAAAGCTGCCCAGGGATTGATTAAAAAGGGAGTTGAAGTGTCCGATGGAATACTCAATATGGTGGAAATGGCTTTCCGAGCATATGACCCCTGCTTCTCATGTGCTACCCATAGCCTGCCCGGAGAGATGCCGCTCATCGTGAATATCAGAGATGCTGAAGGCAATATTATCCAGTCAGTGAAAAGGGACAACTGTAATTGCTGATTTTTATTGAATTAGAAAAACAATCGGGAGACGTGGAAGATAACAGGATGAAAAAAGCGAAAACCCTCGTACTGGGTGTGGGGAATGAAATCCTTTCTGATGATGGAATTGGTCCAAAACTGGTCAGCCGGTTAAAAGGAGATCTCCCACATTCCGAAGTTTGTTACGAGAACATCTGCCTGGGGGGACTGGAAATCATTGAGTTTATCCGTGGATATCAGAATGTCATTATCATTGATGCGATCAAGACAGCTTCCGGTAAACCGGGCGATGTATACCTGCTGTCACCTGACCATTTCAAAGAGACACACCACCTGTCAAGCTTTCATGATGTCTCTTTCCTGACGGGCCTGAAAATGAGTGAGAAGCTGGGATTTGAAGTGCCCGGGGTGATCCTGATTATCGCTGTAGAGATTGTTGAAGATACCCTGTTTAGTGAATCTTTTTCCCCTGAAATTCAGACTAAATATGAACAGATATACAGTGAAGTATATTCCTTTCTTGAACCTGCTCTATATGGGGACCAGTCTGTTGATCAGTTCCAGAATTTAATAACGCGTGTATGAAATGAAACGATTTAATTCAAAAGGTAGAATGATCTTCCCGAGTCATAAAAAATCGGCAAAAGAAGATAAACCTGATGTAGTAACAGAATGCTATTGTCCCAATGGTCATAACCTGGTCAATAGCCAGTCCGTGTTCAGAGAATATAACGGTATTGTGCTGAAAGCCCAGTGTGCCGGCAAAACCGGATTGATCTTTTTAAGTCCCATTGCTGGGGACAAATCAAGATTTACATTCGATCTGGATCTGATTGAGGGGGAATTGCTGGAATTGTCATGCCTTGAATGCGGAGCACCATTCCCGGTCTACGGACCTTGCGATTGCGGGGGCAAATACGTTGCACTCTTTCTGGACAAGGAGCTGGATTTCTCGAACTGCATCGGTATATGCAACCGGGTGGGATGTGCGAACTCATGGATAAAAACCGGGGACGAGATAAGAAGGTGTTACCTGCGGGAGAAACTGTAACCCTATAGTTAGTCTAATCGTTACTTCAACACGCTGTCTCCAATCTCCTAATATACCTATTGATGAATAGCGCGGGAGTTCCCTTCCACGTTATTATTTTGGGAAAGTCCTGACCGGATAAACAGGATCAACAGGATTATTCCCATCAGAAGATCACCGGCTCCCGATAAAATAACCAGAGCGATACTTTCAATGAAAAAGTAGTAGGAAAAGAGAAATATCGCTGCCAGGAATTTGATGAAAATGGAGAGTTGAACAAGGTCAACACACCGCTTTATCCTGCGAACTGCAAAGATATAAATGGCTGCCATGACCAGGTGAAATACACCTGCCTGTGTCGGGAAAAACTTTTCAGTTACTTCAAATCCGAACCGGTTCAATAAACCGGGTGGAAAGAGGATCAGAAATAGCCCCACGATAAACGAATGTAAGGCGATTAACCATAAGAATAGTATCAAAAACCGAAACATCCTTTGCTGGTGGGAAACCGTTGAAGATTTCATAAGACCTGTTATAAATTGTTTCTGTAAATTTCGATAGAAAATTTCAGTTGAGCAACTGGTTTTGGATAATGAATCGGAAAATTATCCGATGTAGAGACGTTGCATGCTTTGGCAGCCGTAGCTTTAGCGTAGGATGGCAACGTCTCTACGTCTCGCGTGTTCCCGCATCAACCTTCTCCACCAACATCCTCCAGCTTCCCCATTCAAACCTCCGGGATAAAATCAGGATAAAAATGACAGAGACCATAACGAACTCCACCAGATCAACCAGGGGATTAAGATTCTGAATCTCAAATAGGGCGGGTGTTTGTAAAGTAGAGGAGTCATGGGTGAAAAAGATGGAGAGAAAAATGTTGTTGATGGCATGAACGCCCAGAGCCAGTTCAAGACCATCATCCATGATGGTGATGATCCCAAAGAAAAGCCCGAAAAGCAAATATTGCGGCATGGTGAGAGCAAATCCGTATTCTTTGACCTCCGGGTTGAAGGCATGAAGCAGGCCAAAGACCAGTGAAGTGACCAGCATCGGGATCCATCGGTTTTTCGATAGAACAGCCAGACCTTGCATTAAATACCCCCTGAACAGTACCTCTTCAAAGGAGGTTTGAAAGGGTATAAACAGGATGGTGACCAGGATCAGTATGAAGAAGTGGGATGGATCAAAATTGAAACTAAAATTCCCGGGTTCAAGGATAAAGTGAATAACAAAGACAATCGTCCATAGGATCATCCAGGTTAATACTCCAAACCAGAACCGGAAATAATCGAACCGTTTTCTACCGGTCAGGGTGTCCGTAATGGTCCGTTTATGGAATCCATGAATCAGGAAAAGAAGAACGATCAGCCCGGTGAGAAATGGGAGCACCATCAGCACCAGACCGATGTTCGGATCTATGCCGAATGCTGCAAAATCGGTGATATTTGAAGCATCGGGCATCTGCCCGCTCTCCAGCGCTTTTACAAAAAGTAAAATGGTAAATGGAATCGCTCCAACCTGCGTGGCGGCAAAAACAATGATAAGGGTTACAAAATACCGCCAGAAATGATTCTTTCCATTGAAACCTTTATTTAAATACATAGATATTGTTGGTGGTATAAACAAGGGAAGATACGAATAATCTTTGTTAATGGTTACTGGATCCAATAAGGAATCGGAGGTAATTTATTGAAGAGACGCGATTAATCGCGTCTCTACGTCGGATAATAAATTATACTTCAATTCTCTGTATTTCCTGTCTTTACAAATATTAAAATTCCCGGTCCGCAATCCGTAATTTCATCCCCCTCCCCACTCATTTCTCACTTCTCCTCACTTACTTCTTTCAGTCCCTCCGGGACGCTTTTGTTGTGTCTGTCCAATACAGCTGCCTATTATCTTTTAGTCCCTCCGGGACAACGCTAAATGTCTGACGTTTAATTTGTTTATAGGTCCTTTTTTGGTAAATAATAGCAAATATCGGTTTCTTTTTCCTTATCAACTTATAACTTATAATTTTCATCTCCCACTCACCTCACCTCCACCCGGTACATCAGGGTTGATTCGCCATTGACAAAGATGGTAATGACATAGTTTCCCCTCTTTTCTACGGTATGATGGAAGAGGTATTGATTGCCCCGTTTTTCAAAGCTTGCTTTGTCGCTATACCGTTCATTGCTCTGGTGGACCAGGATCTCATCGATTCTCCGATCTGAAGTAAATTCAAATGCAATCGATCTCCCGGTTTTTGTCAGAATCGTTCCTTCCGTAGGTTTGAAGTTAGAGATGTCGTATTCCAGGAATCCTCCCTTTACCAGGGGAAAACTGACAAACTCATTCCATGAAACATTCTTCTCGAGCAGCTGCCATTTGGGATCTTCAGGAAAGTGATCAAAAATGAATTTATCAGGGGGAGTCAGGTAAAATCCCTGCCTGAATTTCCTTGTGAATTTGGTAACACCCGGATCCGTATATCCACTTGACCAGGTGGGATCGAGCAGATACCACCGGTTGTTGAGCTTTACTGCATTCCACGTGTGATTTGAGTTATCCAGCACCGATCCTCCCCTGATCTCCAGGTTGTTCCTGCCATATCCGTCGATCGCTTCTGCCTCAATTCCGGATTTATTACACAGGGTAATGAATAATCTTGAATAGCCGTCGCAGACAGCCCTTTTGTTTTTTATAACCTCATCTACAATACGATCGTTCTCTTCAGCCATAAGCCGTTGAAGCTCCTCTTCAGTGGAGTAGGTAAAGCGAATGGGAGCACTTCCTTTATGGAAAGCTTTGGTATCGTAATTGATATTTGCAGCGATCCAGGTAAAGATCGCTCTTGCTTTTTCGTAATCCTTTGTTAGGACTTCGGTCAGGTCATTTGCTAATTTGTCGATATCCCTGTAATTGCCACCCAGACTAAGAGCATGACCATCAATGGCTGAATAATCAGCCGTAACGGGATCAATAGCTTGTGAATGCCCTGGCTTCAGGTTCATAAAAGCTATGCCAATCAAACAAATGTATATCAGGTTTTTCATCGCTGTTTTTATAGGTCAACGACCCGGGAGGATCGTTGTACTGTGATCTCTGTTCCCGGAAAAATACAAAAAAAATCGAAATAGTACCTCTCAGTCGTACCCCGAGTTTGAATCGGGGCACGACAAGCCCCCTCGTCGCTCGACTTCAGATCGGGCGACGAGTAATCGGAATCCTTGCTCTTTATACGTTACCCCCTGCCAGCCCTTCATCCGTCAGACCGGCCAATCGGTCAGACGGTCCTGCCTGCCCTTCAGCCGTCAGGCAGTGACAGTATTTTTATCGATGAATTCTGCGGTTTTTAAGTCCCATAGCCATGCCTGCGGCACGTAAACCCTGCCCGCGGCAGGCGGGCGGCGAGGCAGGGTCGCCCTACATAAAGTATAGAAAAACCGGACTTATCGTTTATCCTGATCAGTCTCTTTAAAACGAACAACTATGAGTCGGCTTTTCTCAGCCTCCAATAGATCGAAACAAATCGGACCAGCATAATCAGCATCAGTGGGAACATTGCTGGATTAAACTCCTGTGGAATAACCTTCCAGAACAGAAGGTTGAGCAGCAAGAGGATACCGGTAATCAGGATGTATACCCTGAAGATCCGTTTCCCCAACAATCCCTGGATCAGGAAAACCGGAAAATGGAGCGGGAAAGCCCATAAAATATTGAGATTTTGATGCATACCATTATGATCACTGAATCCCCAGAGCAACAACAATAAAATGCCCTGTAATCCGATGATAGAAAAAAAGATGGTATCCGGCCAGACTATCCGGACACTTTTTTTCATTTCTAAAATGGTCAGCACCAGGACAACCAGGAAGATACCCCATAAAACGATGCTGGGTGACCACCAGGCAGGGGAGGAGGACCCACTATTTTCTGCCTGGTAAACGACCTGGATATCATCAAAAAGATCACGATTTTTTTCCTGATCCACTTGTTGCATCAGTTCCAGTGGGAGAAACATGCTTTCGCGGAAGGTCATGGTTTTGTCAGAAGGGATTCCCAGCAACAGGTCAATACCCAGATGGGTCCAGGGTATCGGTTCAAGATAGATCGCCAGGTTTTGCCGGAATGTCAGTTCCTGAAGCGTATTGTATTGTGAGAAGTATTCTGGTTCGTTGATGGCGGAATCGATCAGATCCAGCACCTTCGTCGTACAATTGATGTAAAAGAAATCGTACAGGTAGTACCGGTTCTTCGGTAGGTAATGCACCTCGAGGAGATAGAAGATCTTATCTTTCTCTTCCTGGGAGAGGTTAAGTTTCTGCTCGAAAATGGAACGCTTTTCCATCCTGTATTCAATCTTGAAATCAGAAAAGTTGTAACGCGACAGGGTATACATCAGTCTGCCACGGATGAATTTCAAATAAAAATGTGGGGTGCTGAAATCGAAGGTCCCAAAGTTATAGACCACATCAAATCCGTTGACCGGATCTGCTACCCGCAGTGCAGTATGACCGAAAACAGAATAGACTTCTGTTCCCGGATCGCAGGTTAACAGGCTGATCTGTGCCTGTTCGGAGAGATAACCCCCTTGACCGTATGTTCTGGTCATTCCGGGAGTCAGGAATACGAAAAGGAATACAATAAAGTAACTTCGGATTTTCATTTCATTATTAAAACGGATTTCTCCATCTGATTCGCGCCTCAATTTAATTGAAATCTTTTAAAAAACATCGATTGTTGTGCCCCGACTTCACCAAAGGTATCGCTTTGCGACAGTTCGGGGTACAACTTTTTGATCTATTGGTAATTAATTTTGGGGTGCCCTTTGGTGGAAACCTCGAAGTTACTGCGTGAGTTTGTGATACTATTTATCCTCTACAAGGAATCAAATTTTTTATGCTAATGATCTTCCAATAATCCATGCCCTACGGGCAAGGGTTTGATTCCTTAACAAAAGAGAGAGTAAATTACCAGCTTGGGCGACGAATATTTAGGATCCAATAATCGTACCCTGAATTTTACATAGTGATCCCTTTGGAAGAAATCGGGGCATGACGGGGAATATCCGAATAGTCGGGTGATGAAATGGCCCCTTACAGGTTGGGCTTATTCCCTTTAAGTCTGACAAAGGCATGGCTATACCACCAC